>OLHA01000130.1_pt1 | contig 42154 bp, 36 predicted proteins | sample 1605961 | NCBI WGS metagenome assembly OLHA01 (sample SAMN03283288) | human gut metagenome | biome: human-associated habitat; material: feces | host: Homo sapiens | place: Peru | collected 2012
GTGACTGTACACTTCTCCGTGTGTGTCCTGCGGTACATCTTTGATGTGTCGCCCCATCGTAAGGCGATTCGCTTTCTTTCACACGTTGTTTCTATCTTTGATAGACCATATTGTTTGTACAGTGACTTGTCGTCAGTTTCCTAACTTGACATTCGCTCCACGGAAAACCTGCCACGTAGGCAGCAACCTCACGTTTCACAGCTATCATGCCACAGCAATTGATATTATACATGGTCTTTCCCAAAAAAGCAAGAACTTTTTTTATTTTTTCTTTTACGTTTTTTCGCCCCAAAATTTAATGATTGATTATTTTTTCTATTTTTCATATAATGTTACTGTTTTATACAGATGGAAATCAGGAGGATATGATATATGTGGTTAGCAGATCAATGGAATGACTATGAAGTGATCGATTGTTCAAAAGGTGAAAAGCTCGAACGCTGGGGAGATTATCTTCTCGTCCGCCCAGATCCCCAGGTAATCTGGGATACTCCGAAAAAGGAAAAAGGATGGCGCAAAATGAACGGCCACTACCACCGCAGTTCCAAAGGAGGTGGAGAATGGGAATTTTTCCAGCTTCCAAAAGAATGGACCATTCAATATTCCCTGCCTATTAATAAGAAGTTAACGTTTCATTTAAAACCTTTCAGTTTTAAACATACCGGATTATTTCCGGAACAGGCTGCCAACTGGAACTGGTTTTCCCAGCTCATTGCAGACGCCGTTTCCAAAGGACGCCAGGTTAAGGTTCTTAATCTTTTCGCCTATACCGGTGGGGCAACACTTGCGGCCGCTGTGGCAGGTGCAAGCGTAACCCATGTAGATGCATCCAAAGGCATGGTCACCTGGGCAAAAGAAAATGCAATTTCTTCCGATCTGAAAGATGCCCCGATCCGGTGGCTGGTCGATGACTGTGTCAAATTTGTAGAGCGGGAAATCCGTCGTGGGAACCATTATGATGCCATTATCATGGATCCGCCGTCTTACGGTCGCGGACCAAAAGGGGAAATCTGGAAAATAGAAGAGAGCGTTTATCCGCTCATCCAGCTCTGCAGCCAGATTTTAACGGACAATCCGCTCTTCTTCCTGATTAACTCATATACCACCGGTCTGCAGCCGGCAGTTCTTTCCTATATGATAAGCACGGTGCTTGGCACCGCCAATGGTACAGTCACCGCCAGCGAGATCGGTCTTCCGGTTTCCTCCAACGGACTGGTTCTTCCATGTGGTGCCAGTGGGCGCTACGAAGCTACCGGGATTTAACCAATCCCTTTTCTTTCCACTTTCCGCTCTTCCAGCGAAGGTACATGCCAACGGCACGGACGCATTCATCACCAGTCATACCGATGTATGCGCCCACGGCCAGAAGGCCCAGACGGATTCCAAACAGATACGTTCCCCCAACTGAACACAAAATCATAAAGCAGGCACCCATCACTACCGGGAATACGGCATCCCCACTTGTCTTTAATGCCTGTCCGTACACCAGATTGGTTACACGGCCTATCTCAAGTACGATGTCAATTGCCAGAAGTTTACCGACAAGCGACACCATCTGCGGATCTTTGGAAAACAGCTGCATAATCCAGCCGGAACAAAGCGTAAACACCGTCTCCAGAATAACTGCAACAATCACTCCGATCACCGCTGCTTTTTTCGTTCCACGGTCACACGCATCATACTCTTTCGCACCGATATGCCATCCCGTCATAATTGCATTTGCCTGTGCAAGTGCCGCACCTACACAATAGGAAAAATTTGTGATCTGCATTGTGTAGGAACGCGCCGTCACATTAAGTCCCTGTGCATCCATCTGATTCAAAAAACGGATCACCAGTGTCATGGAAACGTTATAGATCGCCGTCTCACATGCGGACGGAAGCCCGATACGGATGATCTGTCCCATCACTTCCCGGTTGCTCTCTCTCTCCGGATGCTGTTTTGCTTTTACTAAAACAGCACCAAGCAGTACAACAATCACCAGATTGATGATGCGTGAGATCACGGTAGCTGTGGCAACCCCTGCCACGCCTTTGTGCAGGACAAACAGGAAAAATGCATTCAGGCAGAAATTAATGACATTTCCGGTAATGGATGCATACAGCGGTTCTTTCGAAAACCCAAATGCCCGAAGATAACTCGAACAGATCGGAATCAGTGCATTTAAAATACAAAATCCGCCCACGATCTGCAGATAAGTTTTCGCCGGCTGCATCAGTGCATCTGCCACACCGACCCCAGAGAGAATGGTCCCTGCACCGAGTGATAAGAACAGAGACATTATTACTCCAAGCACTGCATTAAATGCCAGTCCAAGCTGTCTGGCCTGATATGCCACCCCCGGCCTGCCCGCCCCGATATTCTGCGTCATGACGGCCACCATTCCCGAAGAGATCACAGAAAACATTATAATAAAAATCCCTATATATGTATTCGCAGTTCCCACCGCCCCTACTGCCTGATCATTTACAGATGAAAGCATCAGGGTATCAACCATTCCCGAAAGCATATACAAAAGCGTTTCCAGGCAAATAGGAATAAAAAGCTGCGTTAAATTTTTTCTCCTCTGTTCCATTATGGTATCTCCTTTCTTTCGTATTCATTTTATGCCCTTTTTTCAAAAAATGCTTGCATTTTATCGCCTTATAATTGCATTATTTCTACTTTTCCATTATAATTTAGGAAAATGACAGAAGGAGGGACATCATGTATCCGGAACTCAAGGAAAACCGTCCGCACGGCACAGACAATTACCCCTATACACAATATCACATGCACAATATTTTCCATGCTTTTCAGATTCCCGTACACTGGCACGATGAGCTTGAAGTTATTTACACAAAAAAAGGACCTTTAAACCTCCTGATTGACGGGAAGGAATATACTGCTGAGGACGGTTCGGTCTATTTTGTTGCTCCGGGGCAGCTTCATCTGATGGGATCTGCAGCCGGGGATGTCGACTACTACACGCTCCTGTTTCCTCTCGAATTTATTTCGTTTCAGTCGGATGATTCTTTGGAACGGGAACTTTTCTTTCCTCTGCGGAATCACACCCTCTCCTTTCCCTGTAAACTTCCAGAGGATCACGACACGGCAGCAAAGGCATCCGTTCTGCTTGATCAGATCATCACTGCCAACTCTGACCGTATTGCTGCGGACAAAAAAAACGGATACCAAAACCAGCTTGGCACCCGCATCCTGCTTCTGAAACTAGTGCTTCTCATTGCAGAACAGGATCTGTTTTATCCCAGCCATGTAAAAAGCACCAGCAGCCTCCAGAAAGAGTTACTATCTTATATTCAGCAAAATTACTGTTTTCGTATTTCCCTGCACGATCTTGCCGGACATTTCCATATGTCTGAAAAATATATCTCCCGGTACTTCCGGGAACATTTCCAGCTTACGCTCTCGCAGTATATCACATACCTGCGGCTATCCCACGCAAAGCATCTGCTGGAAACCACAAGCCTCTCCATCACGGAGACTGCACTGCAGAGCGGCTTTCCAAACGTAAGCTATTTTATCCGGACATTTAAAAATACGTTTCATGTCCCACCGCTGCAATACCGCAATTCGATCCATTAAAGGATACGCTTCTTTCGCAAAAGCAGCAGGATAATCACGCAAATCATCACCATAATACCAATGATAATAGCAAACCCGTGTGCAGTATTGGCAAACGGTACCCAGTGCTCGTTGACATTCATCCCGTAAATTCCGGAAATAACCGTAGGAATCGCCATGACCAGCGTAATGACTGTCAGCGATTTCATGATAGAATTCATACGGTTGTCGATGACCGATGACAGCAATTCCCTGGTACCGTTTATGATGTCACGGTAAATACTTGTCATCTCAATTGCCTGCTGGTTCTCTACAATCACATCCCCAAGCAGTTCCTTATCCTCCGGATACTGTTCCAGCCGCTTATATCTTGTCAGCCGGTCAAGCACCACCCCGTTGGCACGAAGGGAAGTCGCAAAGTAAACCAGTGTTGATTCCAGTTCGTGCAGCGCAATCAGATCCACTTCTTCCGTATCATCCCCGACACGTTCCTCAATTTCCGTACGCATCTTGTCGATGATGCGGAGATCGCTCTGATAAAGTACTGCAATCCGGTACAGGATCTGATAGACAAAGCGCAGCTTTTTTTTCGTGCTGAATTCCCGGACACGGTTATTCAAAAATGCCTGAAGCACCGGTGTATCCTCCGTACAGACTGTAACGATCTCCCCCGATGTAATCAGAATACCAAGCGGTATGGTGGTATACGATTCTTTTTCATGACGGATTTCGATGGATGGGATATCGACCAGAATGAGCGTATAACCATCCTGTAGTTCAATACGGGAACTCTCCTCTTCATCAAGTGCGGCCAGCACATCTTCAACGTCCATATCCAGAATATCCGCAACCATCTGGCCCTCCGCAACACTGGGATTTACCATCTGCACCCACACGCCATCCTGAATTGTCGGTTCTTCATGAATCTTCCGGTCATCTGTTCTATAATATTTAACCACTGGATTCCCCTCCTTACGTATCGTCTGTACGGAATTATTTACTGTAATGTATTATAGCACTCTGTATAACTTTCCTACCAGACTTTTATTGCGAATCATGGAAAGATTATTCAAAAACAGCACATCTTTCACGTTCTTGTCCCGTGCAAGTTTACTGATGCTTCCTGTCCAATAACGGTAATCCACGACATACACCGTCTGATAATGATCGACCAGAAATGGAATAAATGCATTTCCGAACGATTCTTTTACAACGATGCAGGAACTTCCATCCGACAGATCCTTGTTCTCAATTTCCGTATACGGATTATCACTTGCGATAAACGTACTGTATTTCAGTCCCGCATTGTAATTCGAAACATCATAAATTACCGGCCAGTCATATTTTTGTCCATCCGATGCCGTCACATGGCATATACTCTCAGCATTTGGGTAATATGCTGTCACAGTATCCGGATTTGCCTTCAGTTTTGCATCTGAAGTATCATTAAAAAAAGATCCCAGAAAACCGTCAAAATCCTGTTTTTTACCATATGCATCCAGTGATTCCGGTGTAATTCCTTTTGCTTTGCAGAATTCTGTATATGCATAATAGGCACCAAGTGTCGTCCAATGATGATCCGTCCGAAAATATTCATACTCCGTCCGATGCTGCATAAGCACGTCATATACATCCACGTTTTTTACATGTTTGTCCATTTTTGCCTGAATCTTCTGCATTGCGTCATGCTGATCGGAAGATGTGATTTCATCTTTCAGATTATCCGGAAATGTAATTCCCGAGCTGAGTGGAATGACAAGATCATACACATCCGATTCCCCAGCCAGGGTATCTGCTACCTTATTTACACTCTTTGCATAATTGTCTGCTGTTTTGTCCAGATAGGTGTATAACTCATATGCGGTATCATCCACTGTCACAACGCTTTTGTAATCTTTTATTTTTCCATCCGAAGTGATGGACGGATATTTTGTTTCCTCTTCCACTTCCTGCGTGACATCCTGTGTGGAATCCTGTGTACTTTTCTGTGCAGTGGTCTCTGTTTCTGTCTTATCTATTTCCTCTTCCTGCCTGTTCCCGCAACCCGAAAACACCGTTACGGCAAGTATGGCAGCAAAGATTATTTTACTTACCCTCTTATAAACCATTTATCTTACCTCTTTTCCATTTTAAATTCTTCCGGCCAGTTTATACAGATTCCGGTCCGAAATAAAATTTGTAATATTGTAGAGAACGAGTACATCTGTAATTCGATGCTCTTTCATATATTCCTCCACATCCCCATTATAATACCGCAAATCAATCATACTGACCTGTCCATAGTTTTCCGTTGCAAACGGCACAAAGGTGTTTGCAAATGAATCCTTGACAACGAGCAGATGACGGTTCTGATTTCTGGCATGGTCTGATACAATCTGTACCGTTCCGTAATTATCTCCGAAAAAGTATTTATATTTATCCTTTTGACTCAGCTGCGCTGTATCATAACAGCTGTCCGTCTGTTTCTTTTCGTCAATTGTCAGGCTGCAGTCACTTCCGTATGCCTTCTGCTTCGTATCTCCATACGTCCAGATACTGTCGTATGCCGAATCTGCATCCAGTATTTTGGAATACAGGCTTCCACGGAATTTTTTGGTTGCAACCTGTTTTTTCAGATCAGCCAGCGGCGTGCTCTCCATCCCGGTACTGTCACACCATGTTTCATAGGCAAGGTAAGCGCCCTCACTCGTCCAGTGATGATCCGTTTTGTAATAAATATAATCATCCTTATGCGAAAGAAGGTCTTTCCTCACATCTGTCACACGACAGTCCGTCATCTGTTTTTCAATCTGGTCAATATACTTTGCCTGATCAAACAGCCGTGCATGTGCCGGAAGTTTATCCTCCATTACCAGCCCAGATGACGGAACAAGCAGAAAAGATATCCGGTCCTTTTCTACATTTTCAGAAGCTTTTGCGAAAAAATCCTGCACCGCTTTCACATTGCGGGCAATCTGTTTTTCATCCACATCTTCCGGTGTGATTTTTTCAAAATCATAGCCGTCTTTTCCCACATAAGCCCCTCCGATATCTGTGTCTTTGCAGGCTTTCTGAATTCCGGTTTTTACCGTGATCCATCCATCGCGAAAACAGATCTGATCCCTGAGATAATTTTCAAGACCATCCTGAAATTTTCCACTCAATATATTGTCAACCGTCAGTCTGGGCGGTTCTGCCAGATATCTGTTTTCATTTGGTGAGAACTCACGATCTTTCATCAGCAGGCTTCCACCGGATACCAGCGCAAGAAACGCAACAAAAATGACGATCATTGTCACTCTGATTTTTTTCAATGATCTATGCCTCCTAAAAACGGAAATATAAAAACGGATTGTAACTGTCCCCTACCAGAAACGCAAAGGACACCAGCAAAAACACAACCATGAGAACCGGCTTTGCTATGGTCCATCCCTTCGACGTTGCAATCGTATCGTATACAGTAGCATCTTTTCCAAGCTTTAATCTGCCCATCCAGACACGGTAATCAATAGATGCCGCGATCAATGCCACCAGAAGTACCGCATTACTTCCAAGGAAATATAAGAAATCAGAATCCGCAACTGCCACATGTCCGATTCCAAACATTGTCTTTAAATATTCTCCCAGCTGGTGAATATCCGTCTGTGCAAAAATTGTCCATCCAATAACCACGAGAAACATGCTGTAAATATGCCCGATCCAATTTGGAAGTTTATCCAGCCATTTAAGCAGGAACAACTTTTCAATCATGAGAAGCACACCATAATACACACCCCAGAGTACAAAATTCCAGTTTGCCCCGTGCCACAGACCGGTCAGCATCCATACAACCATAATATTAAACAGCTGCCGTACCAGACCCTTACGGTTTCCCCCAAGCGGAATGTATACATATTCACGGAACCAGGAACTCAGAGAAATATGCCAGCGTCTCCAGAATTCCGTAATTGTCTTTGACATGTACGGGAAATTAAAGTTTTCCAGGAAATAGAATCCAAACATTCTGCCCAGTCCGATCGCCATATCCGAATACCCCGAAAAATCAAAATAAATCTGAAAACTGTATGCAATTGCACCAAGCCATGCAGTAGCCACCGACATGTGATTCAGCTGTGAAATGGAATTCCACAGACTTCCGATCTGATTTGCCAGAAGCACTTTCTTGGCCAGCCCCACAGAAAAACGAAATGCCCCCTCGGAAAAATCCTCCATGGTAACTTTTCTGTGCATGAGTTCTTTTTCCACCGTTTTATACTGCACAATCGGTCCTGCGATCAGCTGCGGAAACAGGGTTACATAGGTTGCAAATGTAAGGATGTTTTTCTGTGCTGCAACCTCCCCGCGATAAACATCAATCGTATAAGACATTGTCTGAAAGGTATAAAAAGAAATTCCAATCGGAAGTGCTATATGCAGCAGCGACAACCCTGCCCCTGTAATGGAATTGATACTCCCGATAACAAAATCCGTGTACTTAAAAAACCCGAGGATGGCAAGGTTTCCGCACAGATCAACGATCAGTGCGGCTTTTGCTTTCCCCGGACAGTTTTTGTTTTTAAAATGCTCGATCAACCGCCCATTCGCATAATCAAATACAATCGAAAACAGCATGATTAATACATAGACCGGCTCTCCCCACGCATAAAAGACCAGACTGAAAACCAATAAAACAAGGTTTCTAAGCCTTGCCGGGCAGAGATAGTACAACAATAATACGATCGGTAAAAACGCAAGTAAAAATACAAAACTACTGAAAACCATTTTATTTAAACGCCTTTTCTATAATTTCTTTTGCCTGATCCGAATCCCCGGACACACACAGAACCACATACTGATTTTTCTGCTCCAGCACCGCATTTCCAATCCGTTTTGTCTCTTCCGGCACATAATCCTGGAAAGAATCCGCCTGATCATCGAGATATTTCTGGACATCTTCCATGGTTTCTTTTGCCTGATTTGAATCCTTTGCGGTAAAAACACCTACCTCTTCTGCCGTAGAACCGCTTCCGGCATACATAACAGAATCAACATCTTCCGGTAAATCTACAAGCATCGAAATTTCATCCGCTGTCAGTTCCTTTAATGTATCATCGTATTTAATCTCTGTTGCAAGCGATTTTGCGAGAGCCTGCGCATCAATTGTCTTTGCTGCTCCACCGCATCCTGCAAGTAAAAGTACTCCTGCTGTCAGTAATGCCAGCAGACCCGTCTTTTTCTTCATCATATTTTCCGATCCTTTCTTTCTATACACCCTGATATTTCTCACTCTGTACACGAATCAGTTCTTCATCATCAAAATAATTGATTTTCATCGCCTGTTTTACTTCAGAAAGTGTCTGTGCCGCAACCTCACGCGCTGCATCGCTTCCTTTTTTCAGAATTTCATATACTGCCGGAATGTCTTTCTCAAACTCTGCTCTTCGTGCACGAATCGGAGCCAGTTCTTCCTGAATGACGTTGTTCAGGAATTTTTTGATTTTTACATCTCCAAGACCACCTCTGGTATAGTGTTCCTTTAATTCATCCAGATTATGATACTCCGGAAGATATTCTTCAAAATGTTCCGGTTTGCTGAAGGCATCCAGATAGGTAAATACACAGTTTCCTTCCAGATGTCCCGGGTCAGAGATCTGAATATGTGTCGGATCCGTGTACATACTCATAATCTTTTTTTTGACATCACTTTCCGTATCCGAAAGATAAATACAGTTCCCCAGGGATTTGCTCATCTTCTGTTTTCCATCAATTCCCGGCAGACGCATACATGCCTCATTCTCCGGAAGCAGCACATCCGGCTCCACCAGCACCTCGTCATAAATGGAATTGAATTTACGGACAATCTCCCTTGTCTGCTCAATCATTGGAAGCTGATCTTCCCCCGCTGGTACAACCGTTGCCTTAAAAGCAGTAATATCCGCTGCCTGGCTGATCGGATATGTAAAAAATCCAACCGGAATACTGGTCTCAAAATTACGCATTTTAATTTCTGACTTAACAGTCGGATTCCGCTGCAGCCTGGAAACCGTTACCAGATTGGCATAGAAAAAAGTAAGCTCTGTCAATTCGGAAATCTGTGACTGGACAAACAATGTGGATTTCGCCGGATCCAGCCCGGCAGACAAATAATCCAGTGCCACCTCTATGATATTCTGGCGCACCTTCTCCGGATTATCAAAATTGTCGGTCAGCGCCTGTGCATCCGCAATCATAATAAAAATCTTATCAAACTCTCCCGAATTCTGTAATTCCACTCTTCTTCGCAGAGATCCTACATAGTGTCCCACATGCAGTCTTCCTGTCGGGCGATCTCCGGTTAATATAATTTTTGCCATCTCTATGCCTCCTGATTTTTCTCAGTTACTATATATTTTCGTGTTATTTTTCTAATTTAATTCATACACTGTCAACTGTAGCAAATCCACGTTGCAATGTCAACGGATGTTGTGTTAAAATAAGAATGAATTAAGATATTAAACTTCGTCAATTTAAGGAGGTTTGTTTTTATGAACGAGAAAATATATAAAGCAATGGGATCATCAGCCGTATCAAGCCTCGTGATCGGAATCTGTGTACTTGCCACAGGAATCGCCGCAGGGGTTCTTCTTATTATAAACGGGTCCCGCTTACTAAAGCATAAATCAAAAATTTTATTATAATACTTCAAATCCGGAGAATTTTTTCATTCTCCGGGTTTTTTACTCTTTATTGTCAACCCGTCCGCTCATCATCGTTGACATTTCATTTTTTCCATGCTAAAGTGAATGCATATTGTTAATAATTACACACAAGGAAGGTATTTAGCAAATGCATACAACAAAAGAAAACGATCCGGTTCTCTCCCGCGAGGAGGCTCTCGCTATTTTAAACACTCCGGACGATCAGCTGGATGATCTGATCGCCCGTGCTGAAAAACTCCGGAGAAAATATAAAGGAAATCACGTCAGCATCCATATTCTGACCAATGCCCGCAGCGGCAACTGTTCCCAGGACTGCGCATACTGTGCACAATCCTGCCGTTCCACCGCAGATATTGAAAAATACAAATGGGTTTCCGATGAGAAACTGTACAAGGATAACGATTTTGTCAATGAACACCATTTAAGCCGCCACTGTATCGGCTTAAGCGGAATGAAATTTACAGATGAGGAAATTGAAGAACTTGCCGAACGCATCCGTGCCATGAAGAAAACCGGCACACATCTGTGCTGTTCCATTGGATTTTTAACAGAAAAACAGGCACGCATGCTCTACGATGCCGGTCTTGACCGTATCAACCACAACTTAAACAGCAGCCGCGCCTATTACAGCCATATCTGCTCCACCCACACCTTTGACCAGCGTGTTGAAAATATTCATATGCTGCAGAAGATTGGATTTGAAATCTGCAGTGGTGGAATCATCGGTATGGGCGAGAGCAAAGAAGATGTGGTAGACATGCTGATGGAACTGCGTGAGATCCAGCCGGAAGCACTGCCGATCAATTTTCTGCTTCCGATCAAGGGAACTCCGTTAGGCGATAAAGATATTTCCGGTCTGACCACAGAATACTGCATGAAAGTCCTCTGCCTTGCAAGACTGATGGTTCCACAGTCAGATATCCGCTGTGCTGCCGGTCGTGAGGTATATTTCAAAGGAGAAGAAAAAAAGCTTTTAAGTGTCGTCGATTCCATCTTCGCCTCCGGTTATCTGACCGCCGGTGGACAGGGCATCCAGGATACCATCAAAACCATCGAGGATGCCGGCTTTACTTATGAGATTGAATCTGCATAAAGCTTTTAATCATGCGGAATATCATGAAAACGCCCCGCAAGTTCTTCTGTCCGCACAACATTGATAAAAGCATGGGGATCAATCTGACGGATAAGCGGAAGCAGCTCCCTTTTTGCCTCGGAATTAATGACGGAATAAATCAGGGTCTTTTCCTTTTCCTCATAACACCCGATCCCCTGGAATAACGTTGCATCATGGTTGGTCCGTTCCCGGATGGCACGATAGATTTCATTGGATTTATCAGAAATAATAAACATCGTTTCCTTCTGGTAACGCTTGTACAGTGCCTGAATGATCTGCGTGCTGCAGAACTGGTAAATAATCGAGTACAACGCAATCGACCAGCCGAACAAAGCACCTGCAACTACAAGCATGAGCACATTTCCTGCCAGAATATAATTCCATGCATCAATGCCCTTCTGCTGTGATAAAAAGATGCTGATAAAGTCGGTGCCACCCGTGGTGGTGCCGACATTTAAACACAGACTGATGGCAAATCCATTGATCAGTCCACCAAACACACTGATCAGCAGCACATCCTTTGTAAACACATACGCCGGAAGCATATCTGTAAAAATACTTGTCAGTACAATAACAATAATAGAATACAGAGTAAATTTTTTCCCGATAAATTTATATGCAATGTAAGTAGGAACCAGATTCAGTCCGATGTTAAACACCGAAAACGGTATACTGACATGGATAAAATCTAACCCGATCTGCTGCAGTAAAAGTGACAATCCGGAAAATCCTCCCGGAAACAGGCCTGCCGTTTTGGCAAAACAGCGCAGATTCCACGCATACAAAAGTGAAGCAAAAAACACAATAAACAGGCGGAATACCTGATAAAATTTCGGGTGTTTATATTCAAGTGACTGAAACATCCTTTTCTCCCTCTTTCTCATTTTTTTGCATTGTAACATATTCCGACAAAAAAAGACAGACCTTTACGGCCTGCCTACCATCTGCCCCATTGGGTAATATTTTTCATCTCCAGTTGCCCACTGAATTCCAAGTTCTGCCTTTCCATTCCCATCAAATCCATAGAATATATAACCAGTAATCATTTCTACATGATAGATCCCCTTATATCTTCCGTTTTTCTGTCCGGTTTCAAACATCACATCCCCCGGATTCAATTTCATATTTTGTATATTTGCCTGACTCAGACCTCCGCTGACAAGTTTCTTATGCTGTGCACACCATTTTCCCATATCCGCTGCAACCGGTGCATAATATGCCATTCCAAAATTTACACCATTCTTATGATAAGATTTCCACACCAGAGAACTGCAGTCGTAAAATTTTTCCTGCATACGCTTTGGCTGGCTGGTTTTGTCAATCGTTACATTTGACAGATCCAGAACCATATCCGTTGGACTATCATCACTGTCATACCAATCATCATTATCATAGGAATCAATATTATAACCATCTTCTGCTTTCACTTCTGCCACCGGTACGCAGATACAGGCACCTGCCATAAGCACTGCTGCAAGCAGACAATAAAACCTTTTTTCATAAAACCATGCTCCTCTTTTGTATGTAATCTTCAATAGAATTATCATACCACTACAGAGGTAATAAAATCAACTATCCAATTTTATCCTTCCATCATTTCCAGATACTGCCCCTTATCAATATGCATCATGGAAATCCGGTTTTTAAACCGCCGGAATCCATATACACAGTCCACATTCCGGATCAAGGACTGCAAACGCTCATCCGGCACACAGACAATCAGCTGCAGATCCATCTTTCTGGCATATTTCAGACAGACTGCGCTTCGCTCCTGATCCATTTTGGAAAACGCCTCATCCAGCAGTACCAGCTTGATTTTGGAATCCCGCTTACTCTGCTGCATATACAGCATGGCAAATCCTGCAAGCAGCGCTACATACTTTGGATTTTGTCCCTCACCACCGGAATCCCTGCCCGCCATATCATCGACAAAGTTTTCCCGGATCACATTTCCATGCTCATCGGTTACCTGTTCAAACATGCTAAATGACAGATAATTTCTGTAGTCTGCGTACTGTTCCATTTCTTTACGCTTCTGTGCCTGCAAATGCTCATCCTCGTCTTTCGGCGGCATAAACTTGTCGGTCAGAAGTTTGATCTTCTGCTCATATTTCTGATAAAATGCATCTTCTCCGAAACTGATCTGGCCGTCAATTCCGGCATTGTCCAGATTCTTGCTGTCAAGTTCCTCTGCCATAAGCATATCAAAAAACTGTCCGTTTTCATTTTTGGCCGGTTCAATTTTAATCTGATACGTGCTGTCTGAGAAATTGGTTTCCCGCAGCAGGCGGTTGATCTCATATGCGTGGCGTTTTGCTGCTTTGATATCCCCATGAATTGTTGCAATGACATTCTCCCGGAGACTCTTATAGATGGATGCACATTTTTTTTCAAATTCTTCTTCGTATGCCGGCTCAAAATCTGTCCGGTACCGTTCAAGCAGTTTTTCATAGGCTTCATTGGATTTCTCAGCTCCGCTGAATTCACTGGTCGGATATGCATGGATATATTTATTGCGTGCCATCTGCAGACGTTCTGCCTGTTCCTGTTCCTTATCTGCCAGATCTGCAATCTCCGCCTTCTTTCTGTTGATCACAGACTGCCCGGATTGCTTTTTTAATAGTTCCCACACTTCCTGTTCGAGTTCTTCATTTGCAACATATCCCTGCAGCTTTTCCTCCAGCTGCTGTCTTCTGGACTCATTTTCTCCGGAAAGCTGTCCATACCGGCTGGTGAGCTTTGCCAGTTCTGCCTGCATTGCATCAATCTCGTCCTGAATGGCTTTTACACTGCTCTTTAACGCCTTTTCTTTCTCTTCAAGCTCTTTGTAGGTTCCTTCCTGCAGCGAACGGATTACCTCTTCCAGCTCCATTTTCGATTTATTTACCTTTGCAAGCTCAGCACCCGCCTGGGATAGTTTCACGTAATGAGATGGCTCATCTTTCAGGCACTCAAATTCTCTTGCCGCTTTTAATCTGCGCAGCAGATGATCCAATTCCGCCTCCTGTCTGCTTAAATCTTCCACATCGTTTTCATATTCTGTAAGCCGCGCCTTGGAAACACGACGTCCAATACACGCTCTTGTCGTATAGTCTTTTTTCTTAAGATGCCGGAAAATAAAATTGCTATACGAATAACAGTCCGGTGTCACACCATCCCTTACCTGCTCCAGTTCCTCCACAGACCTGCATTTCATAATATGTCCCAGATACCGTTTCAGACATACATCCACATAAGCATCCTCTGTCTTTACCGCTTCGTATAAAGATCCTTCCATACAATCCGGCTCACTGTCCGCAATCGCCTTGGAATTAATTAAATCCACATTTTCATATTGCTTCATGTTGCGAAACAAAACGGCTGCCTCATGTGCATACTGTGGTTCCGTAATCAGGGAACGTTTCAGTCTTCCCATGCGTCCCTCAACGGCATTCTTCCATTCTTCCTCCTGCACATCAAACAGATCCGCAAAAATCTGCACTTTGACTGTCGTTCCATAGCGGTCACTCAGCTGTTGGGATAATGCCGTTCTTGCAGACCGCAAATTCTCCTCATACGGTTTGCGGTTATGTTTTATGTCATCCACCAGCCGCTTTTTTTCTTTTAATTCTTTCCCGATCTCGCGTCTCTGCTCACTGTAATCTTCCACTTCATTTTCGATATTCTGCTTGGCAGATTCAATTTTTAAATGCAGGTTCTGGCACAGTTCCTCCGTTACGCTTCCACTGCCAAGTTCTGCGATCAGATTCAAAACCGGATTACTGATATAATCGGTGATCACATCATCTTCTTCCCAGTTTTTCATTCCAAGAAGAATCTTGTTCCACTGTCTCGTATTATCCGCAAGCATCTGGCTACGGGCATCCAGTTCCTCATACTGCTGCTGTTTCCCACCTAAATCACTGGACTTAAGATCTGCACTGACCTGAATCAGTTCCTGTTCGGTCTCCCCACGCACAGCAGAACATTCTTTTATTTTTCCCTGCAGCTGCTCCTGTTTCTCTGCAATGATCTTTTTATCCTCTTCCGCGGCCTGAATCCTTGCCCGCAGATCTTCAATCCCAATACAGCGGATCATTGCCTCTGCCCGGATCTTATCGGACTGCAGGCGCACAAGTTCCTGCCCGGATATCTGAACATCTGTCAGTATCTCGATTCGTTTTCTCAGATCCTCTATTTTATCTTTGATCTGCCGGTAAGAATCCAATTGTTCACTGATCGCTGCAATGGTATTGGAAGTATTCTTTGGGAACATATAATCACGAATAAACTGTCCCGTTCCATTGGTCATTTTCAGGGCAATTGCACTTTTTTCCATCGTGATAAAACGGTTCTGATCAATATACCCGAGAATCACATCATACAAGGTTCCCAGATATGCCTCTTTGGAACCATAGATGCGGTTGACTTCTCCCTTTCCGCGGTTGTCATCAGATTTTGCTCTGGCACTGACCAGTTTTTTGATCTCCTGATTGGAATAGCAGACACCCTGTTCCGTCAGATATTCGGACTCCGGCATTTTCCCGGAGTGACTGAAATACACAAATTTTTTAATCTCAGAATCTGATTTTCTTACTTCAAACGCAATTCCAATACAGGTTGTAATATGGGTTCCGGTATCTTCAATTTCCAGAGCAATTACGGAGCAGAAATCACAATCTTTACGATTGGCAGATCCGTCTTTTTGTTCTCCGCGCAGATAACTTAACACACTTCTACGATTTTTTGCATCATCCGCTGCTTTATTCAGAAAATTCGGTGAGAAACTTCCATACAAAATCACCTGGATGGCATCCATCACTGTCGATTTTCCAGATCCGCTTTTTCCACTGAACAAATTCACATATTCATGAAACTCCAGTACCTTATGATCAATGCCGCCCCAGTTGTTAAGGCACATTCTTGTAAAAACTTTTTTTGCCTGACTCAATTTATTCACTCCTCATTTCGTCTTGTGTTTCTCGCTGATCCTGTGTCTTTTCCGAATACTCTGCTTCCTTTTGTTCTTCCGTTTCCCCGGTTTCTCCTTTGTACATTTCAACCAGCTCATTGATGTCTGCCGCTGAACAGAAAATATTAATGGTACTGTAAATATAAATCGGGGAATCATCTTCGAGATTTCCAATCGCACTTGGCAGTTCGATCATCTGGTGTGTTTTCATCAGAATCAATGCCTCCTGCCACTCCTGAGCAGTCAGCCTACGGGTAATCAGGTTTGTTTCCTTTCCATATCTTCGGATCTCCGCAAGACTGGTTGTCGTGGCATGCAGTCCTTCTCCCATAATTTTATCCCGATAAATCAATTTCATAAGGATCACCAGTTTCGTTGTTAAAAGTGTCATACGTTCCGTCAGCACGCCATCTCCTGTAATCCGGAAAATATGTTCCTGCGGATCATGAACCAGTTCACAGTCAAGCACCTGCAGATAATCTGCAATAAATTCCCGATTTCTCGCACATACCTGATAGCGGGGATTATCTTTTGGGATCAGGGTAACCGGATCACATTTTGTCTGCAAAATACAGGTCTGACGAAACAGATCCTGTATGGTTTTTCTAATATTTTCCGCCTCATTCTGCGAGACGTTTTCCATGTATTCCAACATTTATTTTTTCTCTCCTTTTTTTGCGTCAATCACCAGTTTTGAAAAAACAAATCCATATTCTCCCTTTAACTCTCCATCAATGCGCACCGTTTCCTCCTGTTTCGTATCATCTGTTTCTTCCTGCCACAAAAACAGCAGTTTTTCCAGATCTTCTACGGACTGAATCGTCTGTTCATCCGTAACAAATCTGCCATCCACGGTATTTTTCTGCCTGAATTCCTGCAACTGTTTTTTCGTATAAAGCGGCTTTGGTACAAAATCGGTCATCTGGGTCTCCTCATTATGCTTTTCCATCGCAATCGGGTGAAATCCTGCATCCTCCGCATTTTTCCGGTTGTAAAAACTTCTGTCAGTTATATTCTTAAACTGTGTTCCCACTCGGATCCTGTCACGCATTTCTTCTAATATCTGCTGGCTGTTTGCATGATGATCCAACAAATTAATTAACTTTACAATATGATCTTCATCCGAAGAGCCTTCCTGCAGAATATAATGGATTCGTGCCAGTGCACGCTTGGCAAAGACGGTTTTCTGTTCGATCAGCTTGTTATATTTTTTTTCGATCAGGTCAAATTCCCTCTCCACCTGATACACAAGCTGACTGGCACTTTCACAATATTCCAGACGATACTGGTTTCTTTTACTGGTAACCGTTCCCTCCACAAGTCCGGTACGCTCTTTTAAAAATTGTTCCTTTTTTTGGTCATTTTCGCGAAGAATCTGGCTGATCAGTTCCTTAACTGCTTCCTTGTAACGGTAAAAGCTGTCTGTTGTCGTAAGAATTGCATATTTTTTACTGTCACTGTTGTTAATTTCCTCTACCAGAACTTTCTGAATTCCAATAAAATTTTTCTTCTGCGACAATTCCTCAAAATAGGAACGCATTCCATCCTGCATATTGGAAAGAAGCTGCCCCAGCCGTCTGGACGTCTGGAGTGCGTTTTTTAAAATATCATTATTTTTTTCTGTATCCGAATGATACGTAAACAAAGCACTGTAAATCGAAAGGATACTTTCCCTCTCCCGACTGTCATCTTCTGTCTGAAGCTTCTGAAACAATTCCGTAAACAGCTGGCTGTATTCCGGGAAAGAAATAATATACGTATTTAACTTTTCATCAAAATCGCTTTTTAACCATCCCCACCGAATCAAGGTATTCAATATGCCAGACGGCGAATCTTCCGGAAATAAGGTATCCGGCTCGTCCTCTTCTTCTGTTTCCTCATCTTCCCAGATAATCCTTGCCTTTGCGATTGTATCTGCAATAATCACACGGCATTCCTCTATCGTCAACCCAAGCGCTGTATACACTTCATTATTTTCCTCATAAATTGCCACAAGAAACTGCATATATGCATCGCGGTTTTTCGTGCGAAATAATTTATAAAATTCCTTTGGAATTTTCTTTTTTAAAATCATGAATGAATTTCCTCTTTATTTTCTACAACAGCCGTTCCTGTTCTATCGTCAGATCTGACTTAAGTATTGCTTCTTTTAGTGGTTCCAGTAGTCCTGCATTTTTCTTTATCAGCTTGTTTCTGGTATCTTCTTTTAATAAAATACCGGCATCCCCTTTGACTGCTAATTCAAAATCCTCCTGACTCATTTTGTATGGAAGAAGTTTTGGGAATACCTGTGCCTTAATAAACTGGAAAATACAGATTCCTCCATAATCCAGATCTCCCCAATGATAAAATTCACATTCCTCAGAAACCAGATCACAAATCGTCTTCAAAAACCGAACTTCCTTTGGCGAGAAAAAACCATGACAAAATATATAAAGAGTATCTTTTCTATAAGACATGTCCTCATAGTTTGCTTTATTTTCAATTGTCATGATTCTTTTGCAACCAGGCAACGCATACGCCCTTGCATGTTCCATTGTCTGTGTATTTATAATCGTTCCGTAAATCTGTGATGAAGAGTCAATTACTTTTTCATCATTTATAATATACTGCAGCGCGCCTTTCCACTCAAGCGTCTGCGCATAGGAATGAATATTATGCGCATCCAGCAGTTCATCATCACTCATTTCCTCTATATAAAATGGGGATTTTGCTTTTAAAACAGACAGTATTCTACCTTCATAATTTTTTTCAAAACATTTGGAATCGTGAAGGACACGCGCACTAAACACTCGTTTCCAGACATGTTCCTTTTGATGTGCAACCGCATCTATACATACAAAAAAATTTTCATCTTCCAGCTCATTCTGCTCTTTGCCTCTGTTCAACAGATCCAGTAAATCATCATAGTAGGAACACAACCATGCACAATCCTGTCCTTTTCTCCGCCATTTTTCCACACGGGCAATGAGACGAAGCTGTCTTTTCCTTGGATCTTCGATTTGTTCCCTTTCACACAATTCCGGAATAATCGCAACATCATAATCAATTTTCTTAATACTTGTTTTTACATCTTTCCAATCGGGCTTAAACTTCCCCATCTTTCCCGCATTTGTCTCATTTTCAAGAATATTTGCCTGATCCAAAAGCTGTTTTCTTCCACCCACTATTTCCATAACATCCGCATCGATATACGGATGTTTCCATCCACTGAGCATACCCGCCCTGTAATGATCGGTATTGGTTTTATCAATGATCCAACGGGCTAATGTTTTATGTTCCTGCTCTTTTTTTCTGCCCATGTGATCTCTCCTTTATTCCTATTCCTTCGTCTATCGAAATACTGATTTTATTGCATATTTCCGAGAATAATATGAAGTAGATTTTTATCCAGCATCAGTGTCCGGTTCCAGGGATTTATAATAATTCCTTTGATTTCATCCACAGGAAGTGCCGCCGTAAAAAGCTGATGCATATCTGCTAAAAACGTAGACATAACACTTCCTGAACCTTTTACCTCTTCCTCAAAACTGGTAAATACTGCCCACCACTGTGCACCATCTTCCGTTTTTACTGCCTGTATCTTTACCTGCGCATTTCCCTCCGGCGGTTCCACTGCCACAATCAGTTGTCCGTTTTCCCGCATTCGTCTGCGGATCACTGTCAGTGTATGGGCAAGCATTTCTTCCGTCGCTTCCTGCTGTAATGCTGCGATTGCTGTTTCAATTTTTTCATTTCCCTGTAATCCCTCATCGGTCGGGAGTGTATGATTATCTTTCATTTCTTCACCTTCATATATTTAGTATAACGAAAAATTTTCTGAATTGCACCTATTATTTAAACATATCACAGGAATTGATCACCGACAAAAAGAGAACAGAGCCCCGATTTATCATCTGACACTGTTCTCCTTCTTTTGATTTTATCCCTGTTCTCCGGATTCCGGTACATCTGTACTTACCGGTTTTGTAGTATTCTGTGGCTCCACTTTTGCCATCGTAACCTTTGTTCCGTCATCCTTTACTACAAAGTTCACGGAATCAAGTCCCGATACATTCACATTGCGGTTTACCTTCGCATCGTAAGACTCTGCGTTGATAATATCTGCCAGATCAATTCCGGTTGCTTCTTTCATGCTCTCAAAGACTTTTGCCATGACCACCGGCACATTTCCGGCAATCTGATCCACACCATTGCTGCCGCCTTCGCCACCTCCAATGATTGTGATCTTGTCAATCTGACCGAGCGGTTCTGCAACTTTTCCGGCAATATCCGGAAGTACCTTGATCATCATTTCCGCTACTGCAGCCTTATTATACTTCGCATATGCTTCTGCCTTCTTTTCCATGGCTTCTGCTTCCGCAATACCTTTTGCCTGAATCGCAGATGCCTCTGCCTCACCGACTGCCCGGATACCGGCTGCTTCCTGCTCTCTTGCAAAACGCATGGCTTCTGCCTGTGCCTTCTGCGCTTCCGCTTCCCGCTGTGCCTCAAACTGCTTTGCCTCTGCGTCCTTCTGGCGCTGATAAAGTTCTGCTTCCGCACGCTGCTGGGCTGCATATTTTTCTGCCTCGGCTTTCTTCTTTACTTCTGCCTCCAGCGACTGCTCCGTAACAGCGACCTGCTTCTGCTTTAACTCAATTTCCCGCTCCTGCTTTGCAATATCTGCATTTGCCGTGGTAACTTCGATGGTTTTCCGTTGTTCCTCTTTCTGGATTTCGTAAGCGGCATCTGCCATCGCCTTCTTCGTATCGGCTTCCATCTGAAGTTCTGATTTTTTGATTGCCAGTTCATTCTGTTTCTTCGCAATCTCTGTCTGCGCTTCCACTGCCGCATCATTGGATTCTTTATCCGCTGCTGCCTGTGCAACTTTAATATCTCTCTCACTCTCAGCTTTTGCGATGGCTGCAGATTTCTTAATCTTTACAATATTGTCGATACCGAGATTTTCAATGACATCATTTCCATCAACGAAATTCTGCACATTGAAACTGATGATATCCAGTCCCATCGCTGCCAGATCCGGCTCCGCATTTTCTTTGACAAGGTTGGCAAATTTCTGACGGTCGGAAACCATTTCCTCCAGCCGCATCTTACCAACAATCTCACGCACATTACCTTCAAGCACTTCACGTGCCACACTTGCTATGTACTCTGTATTTTTATTCAGAAAGTTCTCTGCTGCCAGACGCAGTTTCTCCGGATCATTACTGATCTTGACATTGACCGTGGCATCCACATTGATATTGATGTAATCCGCTGTCGGTACGGCGTTACTCGTTTTGACATCAATCGGAATCAGACGCAGATTCAGTTTATCCAGACGCTCAAAAAACGGAATCCTTATACTTGCCTTTCCAATGACAACTTTTGATTTCTTTTTCACACCGGAAATAATGTATGCCATATCCGGTGGTGCTTTTACGTATCCCAGCAATAACAGCAATACAACGATCACCACAATAACCGCCGGGACAAGATACGGTATCAGATTTTCCATAAAAATCCCCTTTCTGTTAACTACTCCTGCTACCTTTTTATTGTAATATACTTTTTAAAAATTGTCATATTATTTTCTTATGATGTTTTCCTTAACTTAACCTTAAAACATAGACACTTCAAATTCTTTCCTGTTAAATCCACGAAAAATATTATAAAATAATTTGGAAAAGTTTGTAACGAAACCATCTTTTCGCCGTCTAATCTGTGTAAAAAGGAGGTGACCGGTTCTGAATTATGAAAAATTGTACAATTCCTATTACCTGCAGGTTTACTCTTACGTGATGACAATCGTCAAAAATCAGTCACTGGCGGAAGAAATCACACAAAATACGTTTTATAAAGCGCTGACTGCCCGACACGGCTATGAAGGGAAATCCCGTGAATTCACATGGCTGTGCAGCATAGCCAAAAACCTTGCAGTTGATGAATGCCGCAAAAATCAAAAATATGCCTGTTTCGATGCATCTGCTGTAGAAACATCCGATGATATTGCAAACCATATTGCGGATCAGGACTCTGCGCTGCAGATTCATCTCGTACTTCATGAACTTCAGGAACCTTATAAAGAAGTCTTTCAGCTAAGAGTTTTCGGAGAATTATCCTTTTCACAAATCGGAATAATCTTCGGGAAAACAGAAAACTGGGCGAGAGTTACTTATCACAGGGCAAGATTAAAAATTAAAGAAAGGATGGACCACCATGAATCATAATCCAAACGAATGTGACATTGTGCAGGATCTCCTGCCATTATATTACGACCATGCATGCAGTCCTGCCAGCTGTGAACTGGTCAGACAGCATCTTGCTGCCTGCGCTGACTGCGAAAAAATTTACGAAGATTTAGCCAATCATACCATTGACAACGTAATTGAAACCGAATCCCGCGAAATTCTGGAACGGCATGCAAAAAAAGAACGGAACCTGGCATACAAAGCCGGTACAGTCATTGCCGCCCTGCTGCTTGTTCCGATCCTTATTACCTTTATTGTATCCATGGCCGGCGGCAGCGGACTCGGTGTATTCTCTGTCGTAACCGCTTCCATGATGCTTGTCGCAGCACTCACTGTTGTTCCGCTTATTTCTTCCCAGAAACGGCTGATGAAATGTATTTTATGTGGTGTCGGTGCCCTGCTGCTGATTTTATTTTTTGTAAATGCCATGAATGGCGGAGGAGAATTTTTCTTCTGGTCCGTTCCGACTGTATTCGGACTTTCCGTTGTATTTTTCCCTCTGGTGATACGCGAAATGACATTACCTCCTGTATTATCCGATAAAAAAGCCCTTATTACCATGATCTGGGATACTCTTTGGCTCTACCTGACCATATTTACCGTATCTTACCGTTCCGGATCAGGCAGTCTGAAAACCGGATGCATTGTGGCAACAGTTCTGATGATCGGTGTATGGCTCTTTTTCCTCATAATTCGCTATCTCCCGGTCAATGGTTTTATCAAAGGCGGTCTGTGTACACTTCTTTGCAGTATATGGATTACCTTCTCCAATGATGTTTGCAGTTATCTTCTGTATCATACCAGACAGCTTACCATCCGCCATGCGAATTTTTCCACCTGGACGACAGATCTCAACGTAAATGCCAACGTGTATGTCATCCTTCTTGTTGCTGGAATTCTCATCAGTGCTTTACTGATCGGAATCGGAGTTGTAAAAAAGAAAAAATAATTCCAACAAAGTCCATCGGATGACCAGGCTGCGTTTGCCCGACCTGTAGCCGGCAATATTGCAGCCTCTATTCCGAAAAGCTTTCATTGATTCTTATTGTATTTTCCATCCGGCGCTCTGCATCTGAAGATTTGTCATATGCCGGTAGATTCCGTTGGTGCTCATTAACTCCTCCGGTGTTCCTTTTTCCGCGACTTTTCCCTCTTTTAATACCACAATATGATCGGCATTTGCAATCGTTCGCATTCGATGGGCAATAATCAGCACCGTTTTATCTTTGACCAGATGGGATAATGCCTGCTGGATTTTTGTTTCATTTTCAACGTCAAGCGATGCCGTTGCTTCATCCAGTAAAATAATCGGTGCATCTTTTAAAAGTGCCCTGGCTATGGAAATTCTCTGTCTCTCTCCACCGGAAAGCTCACTGCCGTTCTCCCCGATCTCAGTCTCATATCCCTGCGGTAATCTCCGTATAAACTCTTCGCAATTTGCCAGACGTGCTGCCTGCATGACCTCTTCATCTGTTGCATCTTTTCTTCCTACCCGGATGTTCTCCATAATGGAATCATCAAATAGCATGACATCCTGAAATACAATAGAATAGAGCGACATCAATGTCTCCGGATCTGTTTTTCCAATGTCCATGCCACCGACGGAGATCTTTCCCTTATTAATATCCCAGAATCTGGCTGCCAGACGGGAAACAGTAGTCTTTCCTCCACCACTTGGTCCGATCAGGGCAGTCACCTGCCCCTGTTTTGCCGTAAAACTCACATCCTCTAAAACCGGTTTTCCCTCCAGATAACCAAATTTCACATGGTCAAACACGATATCACACCCCTGATTGGTAAGTGCCTCACTGCCTGTCTGAATTTCACTTGAAAGAATCTCATCCAGTCTTTCACTCTGCACCCCTGTTGCAATAACAGCGGCAAAATTCTGCAATGCAATCTGCATGGGATCATACAATCTGGATGCAATCATAAGAAACAGGAAAAATGTCAATATTGTTATTTTACCGGATACAAACATTGCTCCGCCAGCCAAAGCAGTTGTTGCAATTCCAAGTTTTAGTATCATCTGCGCCGATGAAACATATATTGACATTTTAATTTCTGTAAAAAGAGCCTGTTTCTCCACTGCCTTAATTTTCTTTTCCAATCCCTCCATGTATCTTTCTTCGGCATGGTTTGCCCTAAGATCCCGAACAGATTCCAGACATTCCTGAATTCCGTCACTTAAGCTCAGTTGTACTTCCACATTTTTCTTTACCGCTTTCTTCTGTGCACCGGAAGAAGTCATTAAAACCAGAAACGAAACCGGAATTACCCAGAAACTGGCAAGTGCAAGTCTCCAGTCAAAAAGCGCAAACAGACTGATGCCTATGATAAATGTTGCTATAACAGAACCTATCAGTTCCGGAATCCAATGACTTGAAGCCGTTTCCATTCTTGCACAGTCAGACATAATATTTGTAGTCAGATCACTCAGATCCTTTTTCCCGAAATAGGAAAGCGGAAGTTTTCTTAATTTTTCCGCTATAGCAGTTCTTCGGACACCGCTCTCTTTATAGGTAGAAAGAAAGGTGGCATTATATTGTATATGCTGTGTTACCGCAACCGCCAAAAGTACAACAATGCTTCCTGTCACATAAATTATAATTCTGCTGCTATCTAATTTATTCTCCAGAAGATCGCGGATCAGCAGGTAAAGAATTCCTGCCGGAAACATCAGTACAATATCGGAAAAACACACGGCCACACATGCCTTTATCATATCTATGGCTCCCTGTCGTGATAACGCAAATTTATGTTGTAATTTTTCTATCATTCTAATCCCCCACTTTCCATTCCACTGATTTCGTATATTCCTCATACATTTGTCTGTAAATGCCTTTTTGATTCATAAGTTCCTCGTGATTTCCGCTTTCCTGACATGTTCCATCTTTTAAGACAAAAATACGATCCACATTTGTCACTGTAGTTAACCGATGTGCAATCATAATAACAGTCTTTCCCCGGGCCAGATTTTCAAAAGCTTTTTGCACTTTTGCTTCATTATCCGGATCGGCAAATGCAGTTGCCTCATCCAGAATCAGAATCGGTGCATCTTTTAAAAAGGCTCTGGCTATGGCGATTCTCTGCTGTTCCCCACCTGAGAGACAGATTCCTTTAGAGCCGATAACCGTATGTAACCGATCCGGCAGTTTGTCAATAATATCCATGCACTGTGCCCTTTCGAGTGCATCCATAACTTCCTCCATGGAAGCTTCCGGCTTTGCAAGTTTTACATTATCCAATAATGTTCCTTTTAACAGTCTGCTGTCCTGAAACACAAAAGAAACCATATTCATAAGTTCTTTCTGCGGAATATCTCTGATATCAGTTCCACCGATCCGGACGGTGCCTTCCGTTACATCAAAAAAACGGGCAATCAATGCGGCGGTTGTACTTTTTCCTCCACCGCTTGGTCCAACAAATGCCACATGCTGCCCCTGACGAATGGAAATTGTCAGGTCCCGGACCGCATCATTTGCAGCACCATCATAACGATAACTCACATGTTCCAATGCAATTGATGCATCTCTCACAACAGTTTCGGCATCCTGCTTTTTGCTTTCAAAAGATTTCATGGCAAATATTCCGTCAATTCGTCTAATTGCATCCATGACCTGCATCTGTTGCTCTCCCGAATATGCAGTTTTTGTCAGTACCACTGTCAATAACGGAGTAATGATGATATAGTACATCATATTTAAAATCAGTTCCGGTGTAACACCGGCTCCGGAAAGCAGATATGCAGAAAAAATCAGTGCTGCAAAAACTGCATTGATTCCCGTCATAAACCCTACCATGGACTTACGCAGCGAAACCGTGTAATCAATGCACCATTTTTCATAATCATCCAACGCCCTTTTAAATTTCTTAAAAGAACATACCGTCTGTCCAAAGGTTTTTACAACCGGGATTCCCCTTACATATTCCGTTGCTTCATTTGACATAATTTCAAGCGAATTCTGATATTCTGCCATCTTTCGTTGCGTTTCTTTTCCCATCATGGACATCAGAAACAAAAAACCAGCGAGAGCAGGGACCAGACAAATAAAACCTATTCTCCAGTCAAAAGCAATCATCAGTAAAATAAGCCCGACAGGGGTTGCCGCAGCGACTGCCTTATCTGGCAGATTATGCGCAATATAAGTTTCTGTTGCAGCAGAAGAATCGTTTACAATACGTCTGATTTTTCCGGTTCCTTCCCTGTCAAAAATTCCAAGCGGCAGCGTAATAACATGCTTCATCAGTCTGCTTCTTACAGATGCCTGTACCCTGAATGCCGAAATATGCGTACACATCAGTGCCGCAACATACAAAAGCAGGGAACATACCATGATTCCAAATGCCTGCCATGCAAGCCCCGGAATCCGTTCCATATGGCTGCCGCTTATCGCAATCTTTATTATTTTCCACAAAATATAGTATGGAATCAGACCAACCAGTGCACTTACCGCTGCAATCCCCCTCCCCGCCATTATCAGATACCGGTAATTTCCGGCATATTCGTTGATTACCTTCATCACATTTTCTTTTTCCATGTCCCTCTTTACCCTTTCTTTTTTCTATATTCTGTTAGCCAACATGAAGCGCTTTTGTTCGCTAACATAAATAAAAAGGAGTCTTTCGACTCCTTTTTATAATCCCATGATATCCATCCAGCCCGGCATAAAAAACCGGCTCAGTGTATCAAGACAATGTTCCATTTTTTCCTGTGAATACCCATCTATAATGGGTTCAAACACGGCTGTTGTATATGCACTAAGCAACATATGCAGCTCCTCCCGGGTCGGTACCTTCACATGGTATCCATGATCCTTCATATACGCAAAAGCTTTCATCATATCATCCTGTTGTTCTTCTACAAAATTGTGTACAAAATTTTCATATTTTGTTCCACCTGCTCCATGAATCAGGAGACAAAATTCCTCTCTGTGTGGATACAACACATCTTTTACCAGATCAATAAATGACTCTCCGAACAGCGTATTTTTATCCGCCCCACCCTGATCCACCATATTATATTTTGTACTTCTGTGATGATCTAACCATTCCTTCAGTTCTTCCATCAGGGGCTGCATCAGGGCATCAAACATATCCTCTTTATTTTTATAATGTCTGTATAACCCTGCGGCAGACATACCTGCTTTTGCTGCAATGTTCCTGACCGACGCATTTTCAAATCCCTTTTCAATGAATTCCTCTCGCATGGCAGTCATCACCCTGATATGACTTGCTGTTTTGTCTTTTGGCATATTTTTCCTCTTTTAAAGTTAACATTGTACGCTAACAGTGATAACATAACATATTTGCGGTTCCATGTCAACAAGAGTTCTTTTTCTATTTGCCGTGATAAAAAATAAAAAAGGCCTCCGAGAAAATCTCGGAAGCCTTAATTTTATTGCATTTATAAATAATCAGTTAAGATTACTCGATGATTGTAGCAACACGGCCAGATCCTACTGTACGTCCACCCTCACGGATTCATTAGAAATAATCTGTGGTAGAAAATGGCGTGTTTTCGGGGTTCTTTGGTGTTGATTTTTTCAAAAGATACGGATTTCCTCTGTTTTTTCAAAAATATTGTAGCCAATTTGTAGCCAAATTGCTTTTACCTGCCACCAAAAATCATATCATCTCATACAAGTTATCCAATATATACTTTTTTGCTCTCGCATTATACAAATTCACTTCATACTCTTTTCCCTCCGTATCAGTAATACGATCTACCTTTATACCTAATAACCTTCCCTTTTGTGTTGGTCTTTTTCTATTCTTATCATCTATAGTTAAGTATCCTTTAGCATGTAAATAATTTGTTATTGTATCTGTTCTCAACTTTTGCATATCCTCTTGGCTATACCTTTTATTTAAATCCTCCACCAATTGAGAAATCGTCCAAGGCTCTTGGCTAACCATATATCTAATTAAATCCTCTTGATATATATAAAACTTTTTCTTATTCATCCTAATATTCCCACATAATAGAATCTAACTCATTCAGAATTTTTTGTCCTTTTTCTTTGTCAACCATATTTACAAAATATGCTTTCCCATACATATGCTCTTTATAAAAACTTTTATGATTACCAGTTTTAATAAGATGAGAGGATACCCCATACTTTTGACAATAATATATTTCCTTAGATAATTCTCTAAGATATTTCTTCGGTATACTTACCTTTTTATTAACAATAAGTCCCGTCACTTCTTGTCTTTGATAATAATATGCATATCTTGTTTTTTGCTCATTCACTTGAAAGTTTTCTTCCTCGATTATTTTTGTCACAACCGGAATCATATTTTTAATATTAGTTGCACCTGAAAATGTAATATCATCTGCATATCTTGAATACACCGAATTGTAGCACTTGGCTAATTCATTCAATCGTTTATCTAAATGATTCGCAACAATATTCGAAATCATTGGACTAGCGGGAGAACCTTGCGGCAGTACTCCATCTTTGGTCAATATCTTTGCAAAATAATACGAAACTTTTTTTGTGTAACCTTTCTTATAAAATATATTGAAAATATCTTTTTGGGTTATAGAAGGGAAAAAATCTTTTAAATCCATGTTTAACACACAGTCTTTTCCCACATGCAGCGATGCATTATCATATATAGATTTTCCTTTTTTAAATCCATAACATGACTCATGCACCTCCATACCATCCAAGACATTTCGTAATATCCAGCGTTGAATACTCTTTAATCTATCACTTGGGATTTCAATATTTCGAAAACCACCATTCTTCTTTGGTATCTGAATCTGAGTGTAAAATAAATCTTCCGATGCAAATAAATAAAAAGCAAGTTCAGCGGGTTCATATCCCAGGAGTAATGATAAGTGCTTAAAGTCGAAAACCACAGGTACATTATTATCACATAATTTCTGTGCATAAGCAGCACATATTTCAATATACTGCTTGTCTTCTCCCTGCTCATTCATTTTATCTATTAGTTTTTGAACATAACACATATTTTCGCCTTTCAGCGAGGCTATATTTGCTACCCTAACTAATTGAAAATTCTCATTATAAATTATTGTCAAGCAATAATTTGTAATGATAGTAACGTTATGAGAGCAGATGCAACTGCGAACATAACGTTACTATCAGGAAAAGAGCTTTACCCTTTTCCTGATAATAAACGTATGAAACTTTACATTTATGAAAATCAACTTGATTTTCGCTTTCTAACAAATACAGCCTCTATTAGTATACTACATTTTAAAATTAATTGGTACATATGGTTCATCAATACTCAATTGATTTTTGTCGATAGTTTCTTCTTTGTTATTACAAAAGAAGTGGCTTAGCCCTTTTTCTTCTAATACACCTTCTCCTACTTTTGAAATAACAATATTGTCATTAATACATATGAGATATTTCAACTCCAGTAAATGTTCAATGGATTTTCTCATCGTAGCATGAGTCATTCCCATCATTTGCACAATATCATTAAATTCATATTTTTTATAGTTAGCCTTAAAATATGCCAAAATCAAAAAATCTTGATATTTCAAATCACTATCATGAACATTTTGCTTCATATTGTTGCCTTCTTCTTTTTGCTTTATCATTTTTTAACTTCCATCCTGGTTTCTCTTCCAGATTTCTTGGAAAGATAGGATTATTTTCTTCTGACGGAAACCAAAATAATCCTAAAGTATCATTAGGTGTATTATTGTAAAATGACATAAGAGCTTCTGCATTTTCAAATCCATAAATATATTCTTTAGATATTTGTTGTTTTTGAGATATACTATAAAATGTTTTTCTCTCTTTTTCTACCATGTTTTTTAGAGCTTTCTCCTTCGTAGTGTAAGATATTATTTCTATATCTATTCTTTCTTTTTTCAATTCACTTTCTATGTATATCTTAGCATCCTCTACTGCCTCAATAATGATCAAAACAACTTTTTTATTCAAAAAAGATTTCCTCTGTCTCTTCATAAACTTTACAAACTGCTTCCCTGTTCCGCTACAATCGTCCACATACACTACTTTCTTAATATTATTCCACTCCATTTCATCAATATCATCTACGGAGTCATAATAAATCTCTTTGCTGAATCCGCTCACCCCACGATGCAAAATCCAATAATCATATGAGCTATTATATTTTCCGTCCACTTTTCTAACAACACTTATAACACTATCTGCATTTGATATACCACATCTTTCTATTGATTCCTCGCTCAATCTTCTAATAATATCTGCTATATGACTCTTGGAATAATAATTAAATTTTTGTAACAACTTTGCCAAAAGTTCTCTCTCATCTTTGTTAAAATTATTTATCCATTCATCAAACTGATCAATAGCATTATCTATCCTATCATCAAATCCATCTTTTGCCCATATGTCAACACAAGTGATAAATACTTCGTTTACATCCATCAGTATCATCTCCTATGACCTTAACGTTTTCTAAATTTCTTTAGTTACTACAATTTTACAAATTTTCCAATGATGACTAATAAAAATTATTTGTCTCTAAAATATTAGTTTATCTGATACCTTATAAACCGCATTATTTGTATTCCCATTTACTTCAACATAGCCGGTCTGAACAAGAATAGTCAAATACCTGTAAACAGTTGATTTCGATTTTTTGATAATCGTTTCAGCCTTTTGTGGAGTAATTTCCTTATGCTCATCCAAATATACTGCAATAGGAAGTATTTTTTCGTAATTCTTCTTGCTCAAAACTTCGGTCAAAACTTTGGTCAAACTTCGGTCATTTTTTTGACCGAAGTTTTCATTTTCAAATCCAAAACCACTATGAATTTTTATAGTAGTAATCATATAGGTCCTATCTGCATCAGTCTCAAATTCCGGCAATGGAGAACCATTTCTTTTCAATTCGCGCAAAATTTTAGATATGCCAGTAGATTTTTTCTCTGACAAATCAATTTCCTTGAAAAATTCTCCAATTTTAGGGTTCCGGTATCTTCTCGCCCGCACTTTACCGGCTGCAAACTTCTCCATATCAATGTAATGGTCCGGTCCCGGGAAATTGATAATCTGGATTTGATCCACATATATTCGAATCTCTACCGGAACGTCCTCTTTATAATTCTTATGCAAAACTGCATTTACAACCGCTTCTTCCAACGCATTATAAGGATAATTATAGAATCGATCAGCTTCCGCCCTTCCATCAACCTTTACAACTTTTTCTTCAATCACATTTGTTTTAATATAGTCCAACGCATCTTTTACCTGCTTCCATATCGGACCATAAAATGTTTTTTCTGTAAAATCGGACGCCTCTGCCTCTTTATCATGAAAACGTACCAACTCAATTTTAGTTCCCGGAATCAGTTTGTCCGGTCTTTCTCCAAACATAAGTACCCCGATATTTTTTATCGCAATGCCATCATCCTTTTCTTCTGCGACCTCCTCGGACACCAATAAATCCTCCAATGAGCGCACATTCAGTTCTTCTATTAGAGAACTATTACTTTCCCGGATAAAATCCTCTAAATATCCCCGGCGTATATGTTCCATTGATGCCCGGCTATTAATTCGATCCACAAACGGTATAGATGCAAATTTTTCGAAAAGCTCTGCCAATTCACTTTTCTTAGCTTCTGTTGTAAGTGATGCCGGACGAATCCAATATTTCATCGTACGGTCTTGTACTTTCCCCGCTTCCTTTTTTGAATAGACATCTAACGGTGCTTGGTAAGGACCTGCATCACCTGCCGAACATTTCAGGTAAACCAAATGCGCACCTTTATATTCTACCACCTCAATTTTAGGAATATATCGCGGCTCAATCTTATTGCAATATTGAAATATTTTCAATTGAATGTCATCAAGACATTCCTGTGGCAAACCCTCTGGTGGCAAAACGGGTATTCCATCTTTTGCTTTTACACCAATTACAAGGTATCCACCATCCACCCCGGCAATATCATTAGCATAAGCACATATTGTATGCACAATATCTGATGGATTAAAGCCTTCTTTATACTCTATTCGATTTTGTTCTACCCTACGCCCATCCAATAGAGTTTCAATTTTTATTGGAATCATAAGCCCTCCTTCAAGCTCGCTTTAAGCAATGATTATTGCATTCAATCGTTCGGGAATTTTATTTTCATTTGAACTGGCTGTTTAAGAGCTTTCTCTACCAAACTCTCTTCATCAAGAGTCTTATAATGTTCTTCAAGAGTCTCCCTTAATCCAAATAATTTCATATTTGCAGTTTCCACCAATTGACCATATGTTACAACGTCTACTATTCCGCTTTCAGATGATTTATGCGTGTCTATATCGCCTATATGGCATCCAACTACAAAAGCATGAATACTTGCAGCCTTATGTAATGCACCAGATTTTTTAATTTGTCTTACATAATTTTCGGCCTGATACACTTCTTCCGGTCCAATTTCAAATCCGCCACGTTTCAATTCAATGATAAGAATCTGATCTGGCTTCATAATCCCTCCAGCCTCTGCATCAATTCGATCTGTACAGACTGCTCTCATCGTTAGTTTATTTAGGCATACAATATCTGGTCTTTTTCTCGGATTTGCGACTGCATCTATATCATATTCTTCATCTTTAAATAAAGTTTTTATCACGGTATTCAAAGTTCTATTGGATGCAAACATCGGTGAATCAAACTCTGCTCCGAAAAGCCACCGTGCTCCCAGCACCATCGGATGTAGTGTATGCAATTCATCTGTTTCCTTATTTTCGTAAATGCGACTGATTGCTTCAACTACTAATATTCTTCTATCTATTTCATCAATCACACTAACCACATCATTTATATCCCAATTTTTTAGCAAATCAGATAACTTATCAATTTCATCAGGTCTCATATTCCCCAATTGTGCTAATAATTCCTGCCCTTTCTTAGCCTTTTAAATCTTCATAAGCGCCTCAACCGATGTTTTTAGCATCTCTGTTGCCATCATGGGATTTGTTTCCGTTAAAGCATCCATAAAAGAAGACACTTCTCTCTTTTCAGATAGAGATAAATCTTCCAATTCCTCCCTTGTGTCTTCAATGACCTCTGTCTTTAAATCCGTAATTTGCTCTTTCATAACATTATTAACAAGTTCAGATACAACTTTTTTCACTTCGGAATATACATTATCCATTACAATTGAATCAAAAAATCCTGTCCAATCTGGTTGCACCTCATCGATAATATCTTCTGATTGTACAATTATGGTATATCGTTTTGCAATTTTATACCTCGCATCAAGAAACTGGTATTTTCCATAGGTCCATGACGGAGAGCCAACTAATCTACCACATACCCAAAAAGCAATTCCATGTTGTTGGGAACTAACTGCTGTTTTAGTTGAGTCTATAATAGCAACTTTAAGCTTTTTCCCATTCATCGTCTCCAGTTCTTCTTCTCTAATAACACCATCACAAGTTGCAAGTGTCAAATTTTCTCCATTGATCGTCAATTCAAATTGGGGATCATATATAAATCTTGCCGAAAGAATTTCTTTGATCATTTTTACATTCGGTATATTTCTTCTTACATATGCGCTTATCTCCGTTCCATGTCCGTCTTTCTCAAAAGTATTTTTTGTTATAATTTTAAAAGGCTCATCGCCTGATGATGTTGAAATAGTGCATTCAAGACACGTTCCATTCTTCCATGTTTTCACGACATATTTATCAGCAAAACATAGCATTCCATGCCTCCCAACTCCATTTCTACCATAGGCAACCCTTGTCCTATTTTCTTCTACACCTGCTGGAAAAATAACATATTTTCCCTGATGTTTTGTACGGTTATAATTTAATGTCATCCAACGCTCATTAAACTCCTCTTCTGACATTCCTGAACCATCATCCATGACACTAATAATAGAATCATCTTCAATAGGAAGTTTAATATTTACATGCAATGCACCTGCATCCCAAGCATTCGCAACTAACTCTGTTAATGCGATATCCGGCGACGAAGTAATCATTCTATTATTTCTAAACATATAATCATCTTCAAATCGGATTTGTCCCATATGTCTACCCCCTATACCTTTGCCTTCCCATCCATAATATCACTGCCTTTAATCAGTTCATACTTCATGGAACTTTCAACTGCTATTTCCTCGGCCGCAGCTTCTTTAGCCTTTACCACTGGATCATCCATCATATGATCACCTTTTACCTCCAATATAAGATAACTATCATCATCCATTTTAACCAAAAAATCTGGGTAATACTTACGAAGCCTATTGGACTCTGGATCAACGTAGGGAACATAAAAATCCGTCTGTTCGCTTGTAAACATACCTGTAAAATAAGTTTCTTTCACCCGTTTATCAGAAAGTAACTGCAAGAATAACTGTAATTCAGGTTTAGAATCAAATACATAAGTATCTGCATGGAAACTCTTTCCTTTATTATTCACAATAATAGAATCTTTTGAATCCTTATTTACAATCAAATCCTCGCTTCCACTAAACTCATAGCATCCACCTTGTTTAGGTTTCTTTAAAAGCTGCACATCTACATTTTCTTTGACAATATTCTTCTCTACCTTATACAAGGTTTCAAATATTTTCGGGATCAGAACATCATAAATTATCCTATTGTAATCATTCACAAAAGCTAATATTACAGCTATTCCTTCCTTAGACTCACGTAACATTTTAGCAATTTTCGTACAACGAATATTCGGAAAACACCTCGCGATTTCAGCAACCAACATGATTTCGGTATATTTTGTTCTTTCAACCATATAATTGGCACTACTTTCACGAACAACCGATGCTGTTGTAATTCCCTCTTTCACATACATTGTGGAATCATAACTTTCTGTATCCATGTCAAGTAGTCCAAAATTAATTCCGCTACTATATGTCTTTTCTTCAATAGAATACTCATAATGTAGTCTATGCATCTTAAGTATCCTAGGCGGTTCTATAACACGTACAGGGACTTTCTTTCTACTAGATACACTTTTCTGTTTCAATTCCTCAATACTCGTCCTAAAGTTTTTCTTTAATTCATCATCCAGAATATCCATATTCTCTTTAGACAAATACACAGTAGCTGTCTGTTGTTCTTCTGTAATCTTACGCAAACACCTCATAGTCGCCTGAAGCACAAATACCTTTGACTTTGGGCTTCTGAATAAGGCAACACTAAATAAAGAACGACAATTCCATCCTTCTCTTCCTTTATTAACAAGTAAAATAAACTGCTTTTTACTGCCCTGTGTACCGACAACATCAAGGTTATTAAAGTCTCGAATATCCTCTGATTTCGTATATTTATCGTCTCCAACGTTCACAAGAATCTTATCCTGGGAAATACCAAGTTCTGCAAGCACCTCTTCCACTACCGGGCGAATTTCTTCCTGCACCTCTGAAATTTCAGCACCAAAAATAGCTAATTTAGGGGCCAAGCCCTCATAATCATTTTCTCCATATGTTTCCCAGAAATCTTTAATTATTGTCTTTAGAAAATCCCTACTTTTTACATTGCTATATCCAATGACTCTCGTATCTTTAAGATAATAATTTCTGATTGCATCCTGCAAACCATATGCATATACTACCTCCGGCAATATCTTATTATTTACATAAGGAGTACCCGTATAATTATAGCAAGCTACAACTTTACTGCCATGAGCTTCCAGTTCTTTCGCCAGTTCGTTGATTGTAGTCCGCAAACTCGTCATTATTACTTATTTCCTGTAATAGTCCAATCACGTCATCCAAGACTGATTGTCCCGGAATATCATCACTAAAGAACTTTTCTACTGCACTCTTTTCTTTGCGCTGCGTCTTTAAAATAATCTTTTGCGTATTTGAAATAATAATATTATATTTTGAACCATCCAGCGTATTCAATGTACTCCCGCTATCTTCGAGAAAATCATAATAATCATTTAAAAATAGTTTCATTCCCATTTTCTCTACCTATGTCTTATGGTCAATTTTTTTAGAATATTATATCATGATTTTTTAGATTTATAAATATCAAAATTTTAATATCTATTTTTTTAAATTTCTTTTTCTAATCTTCTAGAATGTTTTTTCTCCTTTCGCTCCTCTTGTTCCATCCCCATATATTTCATCACATTTTCCAACTGCTTTCTTGCCTCCGCCACTTCTTTTTCCACTGATTTGTATCTTCCTTTTAATTCCTCTCTACAAGTGTTCAAAGCATCATACTCCTCCTGCATCATCTTAATATCCAGATTTGCCAGTTTCACCCCACACCGCTTTAACATATTCTCAGCACCACCAAAAAGGATCAACTGCGTTTCATGCTTTTGTAAGTAATCATCTTGATCTTTCGCATTCTCATATCCGCTTTGGTATTTCTTATTTTCAACATATTGCTTTGCATATCTAAGAATTTCAGCCTTCCGCTTTAGTTCATGTTCCAGATCTACCATTTCACGTCGTGCCTCTTTGGTGATAGCAGATTTTTCTTCCACTATGTGTTGTAGTTCTTCTATAGAACCACCTGCAGCATAACTGGCAGCCACGATCTTCAGGTTCTGCACTTTTGCCCAATGTTTCAGTCCTGCACTATTTTGAAATTTCTCCTAACTCGTATCAATAAGTGTACGCTGCGCATCTGGTCTTTTCGGGAAAGGCACCCTTCGTGCTGATAAGTTTCTCTTTCTTTCCACAAGACAGTCTATCCTCTCCTTAATTGCTTCCTTGGTATAGCCCTTTCCAAAATTCTTCTCACTGACACGGATAAATCGGCTTTGTCCAGGTGCAGAAAAAGACAGATACTTTAATGATTGCTCTCCAATGCTTTCTCCCTTTACCTCATATCCTTTTTCCCGCATCTGTTGAATGAAATGCTCATAGGAAACTACCTCTTTGATTGCAATATCTATATCTGCTTTCATCTGTCCTTTCCACGATTGCCCTTCTTTTGCTTTCTCCCACTCATAATGAGACTTTCCTTTTTGTCCCTCCGGAATGATAACTGACAAGCCATGCTCCCGACAAAGTTTATCCGAAATATCCCGTATCCGCTTATAGCTACGCTTACAATCGTTATACTTTTTATGCTCTATATTATCAACTGCACAGAAAATAATATGATTGTGATAATGGTCGTGATCAACATGAGTCGCAATGACATAACTGTATTTATTTTCCAATATCTGGTCAGCCAATTCTATCCCAACCTGATGTGCCGTTTCAAAATCAACTTCTCCCGGTGCAAAGGACTGTATCAAATGAAACGCCTTTTTATCTCCAACACCGGAAGATTGTGACAGAGCATATTTGAAATCATAATGTGCAGTTTCTGCTCCACAGGCAAAAGAATCAATCAGCAGCTTTCCTTCTGTTTTTTCTGGATTGCAAATGTACTTTAATGCTTTTACACGGTTGCTTTGATAGCATGGATTCGTGTGTATGCCATACCTGCTTCATCAACTCCTTTACTTAAGAAATACAAACAACGTGACAGAGAACTTCAAGAACAGTTAACTACTGCCCCCATGCATCCTGTTCAGCTTCCCATCTCTGACGAGGTATATATCCTTCAGAAATATCGCTGGCTTATCCTGTCAAATCAGTCAAACATCCGCTATCACTCAGACCCTCGCATGGACCAGCACTTTCACGTTCTAATGAACACTTACGATTATGAGGATTGGCTTTTTCGCATTGATTCTAACCTTAAAGATTTCCGCGACCTTAAGGAACAGTACGTGTTATTCAACTCACGAAATGGCGGCAATCCGATTGCTGCACGTACTGAAATTGACGAATTAATAGTCGTCTACAAAAAATCATCATATGAAATGTTCAGAGATTTCGCCATCTTATTAGAAAAATATAAAGACCCTATCATCAACTCATTCATAATGGTTGAAAAGGTTGGTAATGGAAAGATATATGACAGCCGATTATCCAATGGTCCAATTGAATCAATCAACAGAAAAGCGAAAGATCTTAAGCGGTTAGGGCGAGGCTTTCGAAATTTTGAACATTTCAGAAATCGCTTCCTCTATGCCACACGGTCAGCTCCGGTTCTAAATGGAGTATCTGATTATAATCCTGTCACATATTTTGAAGAAGATGAATTTTAAGGAGGGTTCTATGAATAACTATTGCGCTTTTAGCAAAGATCATAAATGTATACTCTGGCTCGATTATGAAATTACAAGACAAGAATTAGAAGAATGCCACACGTTGTGCCACGGAAACTGGATTGAGATTGAACACAAGTACAAATATATCCAAGAGCTACGACATCTCCTGGATGAGCACGGAATCCCTTATCCGGAAGAATACGAAATAGACTAAATATTATTTAAGGGTCTGGTGTTATACCAGACCCTATCTCATACCCTAAAGTTAGCCCCTCATGAAAGCCCCTCTTCTCAGCCCCTCACGAAGAACCCTCAACAACTATGCTATTTTTTATGCCAAACCCTCACGAAAGACCCTCAACAAGTTTGGCAAACCCTCAACAACTTTGATTATCCACATTAAAAACTGCAACCCCTTGATTTTTCAAGAGATTGCAGTTGTTCTTAACATATACACTATTTTGCATACAGAAGTAGGCACTCATTATACTTTTAATCCAACTTCTTTACGTTTTTTTTCAATATCTTCATATTGATTTTTTGACATATTATTTTTTAAAAAAATGTCATATTCTTCAAACGCCCGATAATTAGGCTTAGATAGCTTCCTCTCACCCAATTTTGTTGCTGCCATATTCAATGTTCCATAGCATTGTATCTGTATTTCTGCATATTTTACCAATTTAGGAATTGCCGTATTTTTCAGATACTCTTTTGCACAAATTGAATCATTGTTTATCAAAGCACAAAACGAATTGATTTCATTAAATAGATCAGTGAATCTATTATTTAATTTAAGGAAAATTCTTTTTTTTGTCTCAATACTCTCGTTATCACTATCTAATATAACTATCAATTCTGACAAAGCATCCTCGAAAGGTCTTTCAAGTTCTTTTACTTTGCTATATTGGTTACTTGCTTCCAAATTCGCTTTAATACTATTCACTTCTTCCTCTGCCGCTTTCGACTTTCTATTTGCATACATAGAATAAAAAACGAGAAGATTGCTACAAGCAAAGATAAAATGTCTACGCAATTATCAATAATCCATTTGCACATACTATTTTTCCGTAGCTTTTTTCAATAGGGCAAGAAGGTATGTAATATTGCTTGAATCATCCTCCAATAAGACTACATCCTTATCAGGAAATGTCTTTACCAAAAAACCTAAAACCTCATCATTTAAGTTATCCTCATCAAGTTTATATTCATTTGAAGCATACCAATTAATTAATAATTCTAACTCCTCATCAGTAAGCTTGTATCCATAATTTCTAAAAATATATGACTTTAACTCTCTCATGATATTATATTCCTTCCTCTCTAACAAATTTAATTTGTAATGCTGAAAATAGTATAGCTAATTTTCTAATAAAACTCAATACGTTCTTTCAAGTATGCCACTCTATGAAATCAAAAGTATATCTAGTACCTTGAAATCATGTATTTTGTAGAAGAATCAGAATGACTGTAAATATAAATGTAGCCATTTTGTAGCCACTTTAGTTTGCTAAAGTGGCTTTTCCATGTAAAAAGGGTTCCGGAGAAATCTCCGAAACCCTTGAATTTACTGTATTATTGAACTATCAATCAAGATTACTCGATGATAGTTGCAACTCTACCAGAACCTACTGTTCTACCACCCTCACGGATAGCGAATGTAAGACCCTGCTCCATAGCTACTGGATGAATCAGCTCGATTGTCATCTCTACGTTATCACCAGGCATACACATCTCTGTTCCTGCTGGAAGCTCGCAAACACCTGTTACGTCAGTTGTTCTGAAGTAGAACTGTGGACGATAGTTGTTGAAGAATGGAGTATGACGTCCACCTTCATCCTTTGTTAAAACGTAAACCTGAGCTGTGAACTTGTGATGGCAAGTTACAGTACCTGGCTTAGCAAGAACCTGTCCACGAACGATCTGGTCACGGTTTACACCACGAAGTAATGCACCGATGTTATCACCAGCCATAGCCTCGTCTAACTGCTTACGGAACATCTCGATACCAGTTACAACTGTCTTAAGAACATCTTCCTTAACACCAAGGATTTCAAGTTCGTCGTTCAGATGTAATGTACCACGCTCTACTCTACCAGTTGCAACAGTACCACGACCTGTGATTGTGAATACGTCCTCTACTGGCATAAGGAATGGCTTATCTGTATCACGCTCTGGATCTGGGATATAAGAATCAACAGTATCCATAAGCTCCATGATCTTGTCTCCCCACTCTCCGTTAGGATCTTCAAGAGCCTTTAAAGCAGAACCCTTGATGATTGGGCAATCATTGAAACCATACTCTTCAAGCTGCTCGGTAACTTCCATCTCTACTAACTCGATAAGTTCTGGATCGTCTACCATATCGCACTTGTTTAAGAAAACGATGATGTAAGGTACACCTACCTGACGAGAAAGGAGGATGTGCTCCTTTGTCTGAGCCATAACACCATCAGTAGCAGCAACAACGAGGATAGCACCATCCATCTGAGCTGCACCAGTGATCATGTTCTTTACGTAGTCAGCATGTCCAGGACAGTCAACGTGTGCGTAATGTCTCTTCTCTGTCTCATACTCAACGTGAGCTGTAGAAATTGTGATACCACGCTCTCTCTCTTCTGGAGCCTTATCGATGTTCTCGAAATCTGTTGCTTCGTTACCAGCAACACGAGCTGCTAATACCTTTGTAATAGCTGCTGTTAAAGTTGTTTTACCATGATCTACGTGACCGATGGTACCAATATTACAATGTGGTTTTGTTCTTTCAAATTTAGCCTTTGCCATTTTGAAATGTCCTCCTTCATTTTATGCCCGGTTTTGGGCTTGTTTTTATGGTTTTAGGTTGTCAAACCGACTAACTCGATTATAGCGAATAATCAGCTATATTTCAAGCTTTTTCTATTATTTTGCCTTATTAGACAGAAGCTTCTCCTGTACGTTCTTTGGAACTGGCTCATACTTCTCGAAGAACATAGAGTAGTTACCACGACCCTGTGTCTTAGAACGTAAGTCTGTTGAGTATCCGAACATCTCAGCAAGTGGTACATAAGCGTGTACAATCTTACCGCCGCCCAGATCATCCATACCTTCGATACGTCCACGACGGGAGTTGATATCACCGATAACGTCACCCATGTAATCTTCAGGGGTTTCAACTTCAACCTTCATAACAGGTTCAAGTAATTTTGGTTTTGCCTGTGGAATACCTTCACGGAATGCAGCACGAGCAGCAATTTCGAAAGCAAGTACAGAAGAGTCAACATCATGGTATGCACCATCAATCAAAGTTGCCTTAAAGTCTGTACATGGGTAACCAGCAACAACACCAGTTTCTTTTGCAATATTAAATCCTTTTTCAACACCTGGAATATATTCTTTTGGAACATTACCACCAACGATTTGGCTTTCAAATTTAAAGCCTTCACCAGGTTTTAATGGTTCAAGTAATACTTTAATTTTAGCGAATTGACCAGAACCACCAGATTGCTTTTTATGAGTATATTCAACTGTATATGGTTGAGAAATTGTTTCACGATAAGCAACTTGTGGAGCACCAATATTTGCTTCAACC
>OLHA01000136.1_pt1 | contig 41509 bp, 43 predicted proteins | sample 1605961 | NCBI WGS metagenome assembly OLHA01 (sample SAMN03283288) | human gut metagenome | biome: human-associated habitat; material: feces | host: Homo sapiens | place: Peru | collected 2012
TGGTAATCTGAATATTGATCTACTTTTACTTTATTATATATATATATTAGATTTCCATTAGAAATCATTGGAGTCATTAATAGCAAAGAGTTATCATTACTTTGAGAATTTCTTAAATTATTGTTTTCTGTAGAATAACCAAGTGGAATAATATTTAATAGATCATAAAAATTACTAAAATTTGTTTCTTTTAAGTTTTTTTCATATGCAATTTCTATAATTGAGTCTTCAGTGTCATTTTTTTCGGTTATTAAAATACAATCTTTATTTTGGTAATTAATAGTTTTATAATTTAGAGTATAGTGCTCTTTGTATTCATTTTCAGTGTCTGTATATTTTGTAATAATATTATCAACTATTAATTCATCATTTTCTAAATAGTTGAAAGTAAGATTTAAAATATCCTTGCTATTAGACAAGGAATTTGATATAGTTTCATACATTTTAGATATTTTGTTATTTTCATTGTATTCTATTTGTATATAATCTTTATTGTTTAAAATCAACTCTGTAATTCTATTGTTATCATCATATTTGTATTTAAAATTAAATTCTGAAATTTCATTGGTGTTTGGTGATTTGTATTTGTAATATGTTAAATTTCCTTTTTCATCAAATTTTTCGTCTAGGATAATTTTATCATTTTTCATTAGACCCTGTCTATTTAATGTATAGGTTTCTAAAACAGATTGATTAGATTTATTGAAAAATACAAAAAATCCCAATGTAAGTATAAAAATAATAATTAAAACAAGTAATAATACAAGTGTTATAAAACTTTTGACAGACGAAAATATGACAAATAAAATATCCGTTAAAATAGAATATGATGGACGGTTTGTATATGGATTATTATCTAATTATAAAGACACTTTCTTTCTAATTGATGGTATAAGTGATAATACAAATATTGATAAAGGTGCTAAAGTTGTTACTAGTGGTTTAACTGATTCTTTTCCAAGTGGAATACTAATAGGATATGTTGAAGAAATAAGTACTGATAATTTTGATTTATCTAAGACATTGAAAGTTAAAAGTAAAATTGATTTTAATGATATTTACTATGTAACAGTTTTAAAGAGGAATGTAGATAATGATTAAAATATTATTAATAATTTTTCTGTCATTTTTTTTAGAGTCAAATTTATCACTTTTTATACCAATTAATACCTTATTTTTTAATATATGTTTTGTTTTTTCATCATTAATTATTATTTCTAAAATGGTAGAGAATAAAAATAAATATTACTTAATGGTAATTATTATTTCTTTAGTGTATGATTTAATTTTTACAAATAGATTAGGTTTTAGTGTTTTAACTTTTTTAATAAGTTCATTTTTTATTAAAAATATTGATAAATTAATTTTTTCTAATTCAGATATTATTAAATATTTAAGTATTTTTGTAATTTATAGATTAATTAGTTACTTTATTTTAATTATTGTTGGATACTTACCTTTTAATTACATTGTTTTGCTTAAAAGCATATATAGTTCTATAATACTTAATTTAGTTTATGTTTTGTTATTTAATTACTTATTTTTACAAAAATATAAATAGTCTAATTAGTATTTTTTTTCATATATATTATTAGGTGATTAAAGTGAAAAATGATATAGAAAAGATAAGAATGGAAATGAGACAAAAACGTCATCAAACTTTAAATAATAATAATAACACTAATAATAAAAATAATATTTTATATAAATCTTTAGTTAAAGTATTGATTGTAATTTTATTAACTATATCTACATTAATTGTTTTAAAGAAAAATCCTAATTTTAAAGAAAAATTTTATGAAAATATTTATGAAAACAATATTTCATTTGCTTCAATAAATCATATGTATAAAAATATATTTGGTAGTGCTATACCATTTAGTGATTATTTTGAAAGTAAAACAAAACCGGTATTTAATGAAAAATTAAAGTTTTATAAAAATGAAGAATATAAGGATGGTGTTAAGTTATTTGTTGATAAAAATTATTTAGTACCTACTATGGAAAGTGGAATGGTTGTTTTTATTGGTGATAAAGATAATTATCCAAACACAGTTATAATAGAGCAGGTAAATGGAATAGATGTTTGGTATTCTAATATTGAAAATATAAATATAAATTTATATGATTATGTTGATAAGGGGTCTTTAATTGGATCTACAATTAATGATGAACTATATTTAGTATTTAAAAAAGATGGAAAAGTGTTAAATTATAATGATTATCTTTAAAATTCATATTTTATACTGGGTAATGGCTTTTGTATGTGCTTTTTCTGGGCTTTTTAAAAATTTTCTATATTTTACTCTATTAATTGTTATTCACGAATTAGGTCATTTTCTAGCTGCAAAAATGTTTAAGTGGAAAGTAGATAAAATAATTATTTTACCATTTGGTGGAATAACTATTTTTAATGATTTTCTAAGTAAAAGTTTATTTGAAGAATTTATTATTTTATTATTAGGTCCATTATTTCAGATTATATTTTATACAATATATATAAAAATATTTGGATTTAATGAAATTTTAAAAAATTATCATTATTCATTATTAATATTTAATATGTTACCGATATTTCCATTAGATGGATTTAAACTATTAAATATTATTATTAATAAATTTTTTTCATTTAAAAAAAGTCATTTAATCTCAATTATTACATCAATAATTACTCTTATAATATTTATATATATTTTGATTTTTTATAAATTTGGATTTATTATGTTTTTAGCAACAATTTTTTTACTTTATAAAAATATAGAAGAATTTTTAAATCACGATTTTATTTTTAATAAGTTTTTATTAGAAAGATATATATATAATATAAATTTAAAAAAAGTTAAAATCATTAAGTCAAATAAATTAGAAAAAATGAAAAGAGAATATAAACATATTTTTTATTATAATAAAAAGTACGAAACTGAAAAAAATATTTTAAAGAAAAAATTTGACATTGAAAGTAAACCGTGTTAGTATATATCCCATATTAATTATTTGTTGTATGGAGAAAATGATATGGGAAAAAATAAAAAAACAATATATGATTATTTTGAAAATTATAGCAGGCTTCAAATAGATGACGCTTTGTCTGATTTAACGCAAAGTGAAAAAGCAATTATTACCGATAAATATGGATGTAATTTAGATAGTTTTATAACAAGTGATAATTGGAATCAAGAAGAAGCATACATATTTTATAAGAAAATTGTTCCTAAAATTAGAAAATTATTACAAAATGATATTTTATATGAAAAAAGGATAAAAAAAGATTTAAAAGAAATGTTAAAAGAAGAAAAAAGCAGTTTTGAAATATGTCAAGAATTTAATTTGAGTAGAAAAGAATTATATGAGGAACTGTTAAAACTTAAGAATATGGGTATTTTAACATCAAGAAAATATTATTCTGATGGAACAATTAAATATAAAAATATATCTGAAATAATTGAACTTAATAAATATAATACAATGAATGTAAATAAAAGTGAAACCATTATCACAGATAAGGAAGAAAATGTATTACAACTTCTTGTAATTTCTGATTTACATTTTGGTAATAAATTAGACCGATTGGACTTAATAGATAAAGCATATAATTATTGTATTAAAAATAGTATAAATATTATTTTATGTTGTGGTGATTTAATTGATGGATCATTTACTAAAGGTGAACAATACATAACTGATTTATATAAACAATTAGAATATTTTATAGAAAAATATCCATTTGATAAAAATATTTTGACATTTGCAGTTGGTGGAAATCATGATTATTCCGCATTAACAAAAAGTTCATTAAATATAGTTGAACTATGTAATAATTATAGACATGATGTTATTATTGGAGGATATAGCAATACACTAGTTAATCTAAAAAATGATAAAATTCTAATGCATCATGATATCGAAAATATGAAGCTAAAGAACTTTTTTAAAGAAGCCAAGATAATATTTCAAGGTCATTTTCACAAATTTTCGTTTGAAATGAATAATGATAAAGTATATATTTGTGTTCCTACATTATCCAATATAATGCAGATACATCCAAGTGCTTTGGAAATAACTTTATATTTTACAAATGGATTTATTAATAATATTTTGTTAAAGAATATATCATTTGATGGGTCTTATAGTATTTTATCCCAAACAAATATTAATGGTTTAAAAATAGATGAAAGCAAAAAAATAGAGAATGTTGAACCATATAAAAGTTTAAATAAAGAAAAAATATTAAAAATTTAAATTAACAATTAAATAAAAATTTGACATTAAGAGTAAAGTATGTTAAAATTTACTATTGTGTAGAGCCTCTCTCTACAACCGCACAGAAAAGGTTAAAAAACGTAAGTTACCTTAATGGCGAGTCTTAGATTTAATATAAAGGAGGTTAAGAATGAAAGCAGTAATCGAAACTGGTGGAAAACAATATACAGTAGAAAATGGAACAGTTTTATACATTGAAAAATTAGATGTTGAAGCTGGAAAAACTGTAAAATTTGATAAGGTTTTAATGGTTGATGATAAAGTTGGTACTCCATATTTAGATGCTACAGTAACAGCTGAAGTTGAAAAACATGGTAAAAACAAAAAAATCAAAGTATATAAATACAACCAAAAGAAAAATTATCATAGAACTCAAGGACACCGTCAACCATATACTAAGGTTGTTATTAAGAAAATTGAGTGTAAATAAAAATGATTAAAATTAAGTCAAGTTATTTAGATAATAATATAAATGAGATTATTATTGAAGGTCATTCTGGCTATCAAGAAGCTGGTAAGGATATAGTTTGTGCCAGTGTGAGTAGTATTTCTATAACTACCGTTAATGCCATATTAATGCTTTATAAGAATGCAATTTCTTATGAAGAAAAAGATGGATATTTAAAAATAATAGTTAGAGACCATAATGAGTATGTTGATACATTAATTATAAATATGTTAAACTTATTCAAAGAATTAGAAAAAAAATATAAAAAGTATATAAAAATTAAATAAGAGGAGGTGTATCATGAATTTAATGCAATTAAACATTCAATTATTCGCCCATAAAAAAGGACAAGGTTCTACTAAAAATGGACGTGATTCGATTGCAAAAAGATTAGGTGCAAAAGCTGCAGACGGAGAATTTGTAACTGGAGGATCTATTCTATATCGTCAACGTGGTACTAAAGTATATCCTGGTAAGAATGTTGGAATTGGTTCGGATGATACAGTTTATGCTAAAGTAGATGGCTATGTTAAATTTGAAAGAGTAGGAAGAGATAAAAAACAAGTTAGTATCTATTCTGAAAGAGCTTAAGATTTTGAAAGATTCAAAATCTTTTTCTTTACAAAAATTTAAAAATTGTGTATGATTATATAGAAAGTAGGTGAATGAAAACTGAATATGTTTTAAAGTTTTTATTCATCTTTTTTTGTTGGAGGTAGTATGAAAAAAATAAAAAATGAAAAAATTTTTACAGAAACTTATTTAAATGTCGATACAAATTCTAAACATAATTTGCTTATTTATGAATATTCTATCAATAATATTAAAAATTATAATATTGTTATTGGAGAAATAACTGGTAATTTTGATAATTTAATTTCTTATTTAAAAAGAATTATTTATCTTAAAGTTACAAATAGTCATCCATTATTTATTTGTAGTTGTATTAAAGATGCAAAAGAAAATAACGCGTTTGATAATATAAAATTTTCTTATGATGGATATAATTTGTTATTTGCAGAAAAAAATTATGATGAAATTTATAAAAATTTAAGTAACAATTTAAAAAGTATAATAGTAGATCCGACTTCAAAAAGATTTAGTTCTATAAAGTATAAAGATGTATTTTATCCAATTTCACACTTTGAGGAACTAGAGAATATTAATGTAAAACAATATCAAAAAGTTATTAATAATTAGCACTTAAAGTATCGCAACTTGCGATATTTTTTATTTAAGTGTATAATTAGTATTGGTGATTTTATGTTTCAAAAAAGTTTAATTATTACTTTAGTATGCGTATTAGTTGATCAAATTATAAAGTTAATAATATCTGGTACGATGGGGCTAGGTGGTTCTATTAGTATTATTCCAGATTTTTTCTCGGTATCATACGTAGAAAATGATGGAGCTGCTTGGAGTATTTTTAGTGGTAATAGAATTTTTTTGATTTTAATTTCAGTATTTGCCTTAATTTTGATATATAGTTATTTTTTCAAAATAAAAAATATAAAAATAGTAGAATTTATAAGTTATAGTGTATTAATTGGTGGAATAATTGGAAATTTATGGGATAGACTTAAATACGGGAAAGTTATTGATTATTTAGATTTTAAAATATTTGGTTATAATTTTCCTGTTTTCAATTTTGCTGACATTTGTATTGTCATTTCTGTTATTTTATTGTTAATTGATGCTTTAATAGATAAGGGTGAAAAAAATGCAAAAAATAATGATTAATGACGACATTAATAAAAGAATTGATAGTTATTTAATTGATGTTTTAAATTTTTCAAGAAGTAAAATTCAAAAAATGTTAAAGGAAAATTATATAAAAGTTAATGATAAATCTATAAAAAATAGTTATTTATTAAAAAAAGGTGATTTAATAGAAATATCAGATTATGAAGAAGAGATGCCATCGATTGCGGCAGAGGATATGAATTTAGATATTGTTTATGAAGATGATGATGTAATTGTTGTAAATAAGGGAAATGGTGTAGTTGTTCATCCTGCTGTTGGAAACGCTAACCATACTTTAGTTAATGGACTTATGTATCATTCTAAAAAATTAAGTGATGTAAATGGCTCATTTAGACCAGGAATTGTTCATAGAATTGATGCTTATACAACTGGTTTATTAATGGTTGCTAAAAACAACGAAGCACATGATTTTTTAGCAAAACAATTAGAAGAAAAATCGACAACTAGAAAATACGTTGCTCTTGTTTGGGGTGTTATTGAAAATGATACTGGTACTATTGATGCACCTATAGGTAGAGATAGGCAAGATAGAAAAAAAATGGCAGTTACTGACCAAAATAGTAAGGAAGCAATTACACATTTTAAAGTTCTTAAAAGATATAAAAATGCTACTTTAATTGAACTTAAATTAGAAACTGGTCGTACTCATCAAATTCGTGTTCATATGAATTATATAGGACATCCTGTTGTTAATGATCCAGTATATGGTAGAAGAAAAAAAATTGATGAAACAGGACAATGTTTGCACGCTAAAACGATAGGTTTTATTCATCCTAGAACAAAAAAATATATGGAATTTGATAGTGAATTACCAGAATGCTTTTTAAACATTTTAAATAAATTTGAATCGGAGGAGGTATAATATGAATACAGCGTTAAATGAGTTAGATGAAAAAGTTATGAAACTGCTTCACTTTTTTATAACTGAACAGGGATATAATCCAATTGTATTACACGGAGCAAAAAATGAAATTTGGCTTGAAAATTTAGATTCAGATTATGAAATTGTTAGAATTGTTACTGATTATATTCATAATGATGAACAATTTGATTTTGATTTATTTAAAACAAATCAAATTATGAAAAAAATTAAGAGAAAAACATTATCTGTTAATTTAAAAACTTTAAGTATTTTCTTAAATTTAGGAGATAATGTTGATGAATTAAGTAAAGATCAATATAATTTTGGTAATATTGATTGTGTTGATATAAAGGAAATTGATGATTTAAAAAGTTACAAATTTTTAGTAAATAGTTTTCCAAATATTACTGATGCAACTAATTTTAAAGAACGAGGAACTGAATTGTTATTAAAAATTACTCGTGATATAAATAAAAAAAATGAAGAAGATACTAAAAAAGCTGAAGAATTATTTAAAATGAAAAAACCATATATAACTATTTCTTTAATACTAATAAATGTTATTGTTTTTGCACTTATGTATATTTTAGGTAATGGTAGTACAGATACTAAAACTTTAGTAGATTTTGGTGGATTAGTTCCTGGATTTTTAAATGGAAAATATGGTAGTTACGAATTTTATAGATTAGTTTCCTCAATTTTTTTACATAATGGAATTTTACATTTATTATGTAATATGTACGCTTTATATGTACTAGGTCCACAATTAGAAAGTTTTTTTGGAAAAGTAAAATTTTTAATTATTTATTTATTAAGTGGAGTAGCAGGAAATTTATTAAGTCTTCTATTTATGGCTGATAATGTTGTTAGTGTAGGAGCTAGTGGCGCAATTTTTGGCCTAATGGGGGCATTACTTTATTTTGGATATCATTATCGTGTGTATTTAGGTACAGTAATAAAATCACAAATTATTCCAATTCTAATTATTAATTTAATTATAGGATTTTCCATATCAGGTATTAACAACTTTGCTCATATAGGAGGACTTGTAGGTGGTGTTTTAATTTCAATGGTTGTCGGTATAAAACATAACACAAAAATATCTGAAAGAGTTAATGGTATTATTATGAGTTTAATATATTTTGGATTTATAATTTATATGGCATTTTTTAGATAATATGAATTATCAGTTAAAACTTGAAGAAATAATAAAAGAAAATTTAGATAAAAATTATGTTCCAACGTTATTATTACATAGTTGCTGTGCTCCTTGTAGTAGTTATTGTCTAGAATATTTATCTAATTTTTTCAAAATAACAATATTTTATTATAATCCAAATATTACAGATGAGATTGAATATAAAAAAAGAGTCAATGAACAAAAAAGACTTATTGGTGAATTACCCCAAAAATATGAAATAAGTTTTATAGAAGGAAATTATAATCCAGATATATTTATGAATATGGCTTATGGATTAGAAAAAGAACCTGAAAGAGGAAAAAGATGTTATAAGTGTTATAAGTTGAGATTAAATGAAACTGCACTTGTTGCTAAAGAAAATAATTTTGATTATTTTGCAACCACTTTAACATTAAGTCCTTATAAGAATTCAAATTGGGTTAATGAAATAGGTGAGGAATTACAAAAAGAATATTCTATTAATTATTTATATTCTGATTTTAAAAAGAAAAATGGTTATAAAAGATCAATTGAGCTTTCTAAAATATATAATTTATATAGACAAGATTATTGTGGATGTATTTTTTCACAAAAGAATAATAAAAAAGACTAAAGATTTATTTCTTTAGTTTTTCTTTGATTTTTTCGGTATTTTTAAAACTTAGTTTAGCGATTTCGCTTAGTTTTTCAAATCCATATTTATTAACAATTTTAACTCCAACATCATCAACATTAGTAGAAGCTCCTTTAGGTAGTAGTATATCAACATATTTACTCAATTTACTAAATTCCTTAATAAATATATATCTACTTATAATAGAAGCACAAGCTACTGATAAACATTTATCCTCAGCTTTTGTCATAAACGTTATATTTCTTACTACGTTTGGAGTATTTTTTAGATAATTATAATATACGTATGGTTTAGCAAATTGATCGACAACTACATAGTCAACATTTTTTTCTTCATTTGTTAGGTTATATAATACTTTGTTATGTAAAATTGCTTTAATTTTGTTCATATTAATATCAGAAGAATATTTTTGATTGTATTCTTTATTAGAAAATACTAAACTATTATATTTAATTCTTTTTATTACCTGTGGAACAATATTGAGTATTTTTTCATCTGTTAATTTTTTTGAATCTTTAACTCCTAATTCTTCTAAAAAAGGAATATCTTCTTTTTTTACATAAGCACTTGTAACAACAATAGGTCCAAAATAATCACCAGTACCAACTTCATCTGAACCAATTGAATTAGAATAATATATTTTTGGATCAATTTTTTCAATTTCTTTTTCTTTTTTTTCTTTTTTTTCACTATTTGTAGTTTCTATTTTTTTCAAAGGATTTAAGTGTCTTTCTCTTTCAATCCAAATATTAGCAGATATATCAGCACTAATTCCTTGAAAGACTGCTTTTCCAGATTCATAAAGTGTTACTACTGTATCAGCATCATCAGCTTGAAAAATTGCGTATGCAGGAGTTTTTTCACGCTTATAATCCTTAAAAAAATCAATCATTTCTTGCTTAGTGTTGTCGCTTACTTTTAAAGTTATAGTCATTTTTCCACCTCATCAATATTTTATCACGTTATTTATAAAAAATAAAATACTTTCTTTTTTATTAAATTTATAATATAATTATAATGGAAGGAATGAATGATATGAATATAATCGATATTATTATTATATTACTTGTTATTTCAGGGTTGTGTTTAGGTTATAAAAGGGGATTAACTAAGGAAGTAGTTTGTTTTGTTAAATTTGCACTGGCATTAGTTATAGCATTTTTACTTAAAAATCCTTTATCAAAATTAATGTATGAACATTTACCATTTTTTGAATTCGGAGGAATTTTTAAAGGTGTTACAGCATTAAATATAATTTTATATGAGTTTATAGCGTTTTTACTTGTACTTGGAATTGTAATGCTAGTATTTAGAATTTTATTGCTTGCTACTACAATTTTTGAAAAAATACTTAATACAACAATTGTTTTAAGTTTACCAAGTAAAATATTGGGTATGATTGTAGGAGGAATTCATTATTATGTAATTGCGTTTATTTTACTTTTTGTTATCTCATTACCGGTTTTTAAGATGGACACTCAAATTGAAGAATCTAAATTAAGAGATCCAATTATAAATAATACTCCAATTTTGTCTGGAATAGTTTTAAAAACTGTTAATATTATCGACGAATTTAACACATTAGGAGAAAAATACAAAAGTGAAATAAATACTGATGAGTTTAATCTTGAAACCATCGATTTATTCTTAAAATATAACATAATTACTGTTGATTCAGTTGAAACTTTAAATAGTAAAGGTAAATTAAAAATTAATCGTTTAGAAGGCGTATTAGAAAAATATAGATAGGAGAATTTTATGGAAATTATACACGGAAATGAATCTGATTTTGACTCTTTAGTTAGTAATGGCTTAGTTTTAGTTGATTTTTATGCAGATTGGTGTGGACCATGTCGTATGTTAGCTAGTCAACTTGAAGCTATAAAAGATGATAGAAATGATACTAAAATTGTAAAAATTAATGTTGATGAAGCACATGAACTTGCTAAAAAATATGGAATTATGAGTATTCCTGCTTTGATGTTATTTAAAGATGGAAAATTAGTTGATAACAAGATTGGTTATATGCCAAAAGAATTAATTCAAAATTGGATTGATGAAAATAAATAGGTGAGTTATGGTAAAAAATAAAGGCTTTACACTAGTTGAACTTTTAGCAGTTATAACAATTTTAGGATTACTTGCTATAATAACTATTCCAACTGTTACAAATATGATGTCAAAACAAAAAGAAAAATTATATTATGATCAATTAAATCAATTAATTAGAGCTAGTCAAAATTGGGCAACAGATAATACAGAATTTTTAGCTAATTTAACTAATAAATGTAGTGATACTTACACAGTTTCGATAGATCAGTTAAAAAATAAAACTTATGATTCTACAAAAAATACAGAAGAATATGTTTCTTATTTAGCAGATGATTTTAAAAATCCAAAGACTGATGAACAATTTAAAAACGATGAAATTAAAGTTAACATTTATAAACAATCTAAAAATTACTTATATTGCGTAGATACACCAGATTGTTCTAATGCATCATTTGATGAAAATAAAAATACAGCTTCTAAAATTTGTTGTGACGGAGCAGATTTTAAAGGTAGAATTGAATCTTGTATAATGCAAAATTAAAATAGTTAGAGAAAAAAACTCTAACTATTTTTCATTAAAAAGCTTCATAAACCATTTTTTTATATTAAATCCTAATTCATCTAATGTGTAGTTACTATTATTTCTAAAATACTTTAATATTTGACTAACAATTCCATCAACACAAAAATTCATATCTAATTCTAAATACTTAAAATTTATATTTAGATTTTTCAAACAATTATAAGCAGCATCTATAAAAACTTTTCTTATTTTGTCCAAAAATATTAGTGGTTCATCAGAAGAAAGTAACATTTTATATGTATTTTCATTTTCCTTTAAATTTTTTATAATAACATCAATATAAACATTAACATCGTTAATACTTTTTATATCGACATCTTCATTTAATAATAATTCTATTGTATCATTTTGGAATTCTTTTGCTACATCATAAATATTATCATAATGGGTATAAAATGTTGATCTAGTAATTCCAGCTTTTTTTACAAGATCAGTAACCGTAACAAATTGTAACTCACGTTTTTCGTGTAATAATTCTACAAAGTATTTTTTTATTAATTCCTTTGTCTTTTTAGAAGAAGCATTTAAGTTTTTAACTTTCATATAATTCACCTCAAAATAATTATATCACAAAATTATGATAAATTTTGACAGTGTATGAAAATTCAAACAATTTTATTGACAGTGTATGAATTTATACATTTTGTATCTAAATGTCCTTTAATGTGTATGCATTATTGTACTAAAATATCTTTTGTCAAAGAAAGGAAGATATTGAATATGAGAAAAGTTACAGATTTTATTGTTGAAAAAAGAAATATTGTTCTTGTGATATTCATAATATTGTCTGCTTTTTGTTTGTTTTTATCAACAAAAGTAAATATTAATTCAGACATTACTAAGTATTTACCTGATGATTCAGAAACAAAAATCGGAAAAGAAATTATGGATTCTGAATTTGAGGAACAAAAACAGAGTGTATTAAATGTAGTTTATAAGGGATTATCAGATGATGAAAAAACTGAACTATATAATAATCTTTTAGATATTGATGGTGTTAGCAGCGTTGATTATGATGATACTACAAAATATAATAAAGATGAATATACTTTATATGTTATTAATGTTGATGATTATGCTTCATCAGATACATCAACAAATGTTTATAAAGAGGTTCAAAAGGAATATAAACCATATGCTACAAGTGGAAGTATTGATGATGAGAATAAAACAATATTACATTTGTGGATAGTAATTTTAGCTATTTCAATGGCTATGGTTATATTAATTATAATGTGTGAATCATATGTTGAACCATTTTTATATCTAATATCAATTGGTATGGCTGTATTTATCAATAAGGGTACAAATATAATGTTTCCTAGTGTTTCAAACATAACTGATTCGATAACAGCTATTCTACAACTTGCTTTATCTATGGATTATTCAATTATGCTATCAAATAGATATAGACAGGAAAGAGCCAGTGAAAAAGATAAAGTTAAAGCTATGAAAACAGCTTTATATCACTCATTCAGTTCTATTATGAGTAGTTCTGTAACAACAGTAGTAGGCCTACTTGCACTTGTATTTATGAGTTTCACAATAGGTAAAGATTTAGGTTTTGTTTTAGCTAAAGGTGTATTTTTAAGTTTGATAGGCGTTTTATTATGCTTACCTGCTTTAATTCTTCTATTTGATAAATTAATAGATAAGACTCACAAAAAATCTCCTAAATTCAATTTAAAATTTTTAGGAAATATGAATAATAAAATTAAATTTATTCAACCCGTAGCTATAGTAACAGTATTTGTTGCAAGTTTCTTATTAAAAGGTAATTTACAAATTTTATATACTGATTCAGAACAAGATGAGGTTGCTAAAATTTTTGGAGCTGACAACCAAATCGCAATAGTATATGAAAATAAATATGAAGATTTAGTAAGTGATTACTGTAAGTCAATAAATGATCAAAATATTAATCAAGTATTATGTTATGGTAATACAATAAATGAAAAATTAAAATATAATGAATTAAATCAAAAATTAAGTGATTTAGGTCAAGATACAAGTATTGATGATTATTTACTTAAGGTAATTTATTATAATTATTTCAATAAAGAAAATATTAAATTATCATCTTTTGATTTTATAAATTTTATAAAAAATGATATATATAATAATGAAAAATTTAATAGTTTAATTACTGATGATATTAAGACTAATATTGAACTTTTATCTAATTTTACAGATAAAGATAATGTTTTAAATAGTAAAAATATTAAAGATATTTCTAACATTTTAGGAATAAATGAAAGTGATGCTTCTGATATCTTATTATTATATAATTCTAAAAATGTAAATACTAAGATGACTATAAGTGAATTTGCTAATTTTATTAATAATTATGTTTTAAATGATTCTAAGTATTCTAGTAGTATTAATAGTGATACTATAGAGTCTATAAAAAAATTATCTTTATTTTCAAATAAAGAATTTATAAATCAAAAATTAAATTATGAACAAATGTCAAATGTATTTGGTATAGATAAGGAATTAACAAAAAAATTATTTTTATTCTATAGATTAAAAAGCGATACAAATACAAAACTAACATTAAATGAATTTGCTAATTTTGTATATACATTAAAAAGTGATCCTACTTATAGTAATTTAATTAGTGATGATATAAGTAATACAATTAGTATATTAAAGCTTTTATCAAACAAAGAATTTATTAATACAAAATTTGATTCTAATACAATGAGTAATAATTTAAGTAGTTTTGGATTAAATAAAGAAACAATTGATAAAATTTATTTATACTACGCAATTAATAATGATTCAAATAGTGAGATTTCAATAAATGAATTTGTTAAATTAGCTCTTTTCTTATCAAATGATTCAAATTATAGTTCATATTTTGATACAGATACTATTAATAATTTGAATAAACTAGATATGTTAACTACATATTATGATAAAGAATTAGATAGTAATACTTTATATTTAATGTTTGGTAGTGATTCTCTAGATTTAAATACAATTAGTAATTTAGTATCACAATATGGAACTAACAATTTAATGAAACCAGTTGATTTTGTAAATTTATTATTAAATAGTGGGTTAGTTAGTGATGAAGCTTCCTTACAAAAATTAAATTATAGTTTAAATATTATGAATAATGCCCAATCAAAATTAAATTATAGTGATTTAGCTAATACTTTAGGAGTAAACAAAAACTTAGCCAAGACTATATATGGTATTAATGACTATAATAATGGTAAAATTTCTTTAAGTATAAAAGAATTAGTTAATTTTATCTTAAATCATAAAGACGATAGTTTATTAAGTAGCGCTATTACTACTTATTTACCAAATTTATATTTAGCTAATAATATAATGGAAAATGTAGAAAATAGTTATACATATGGTGAATTAAGTGATTATTTAAATAGTTTAATGAATAAAGAAATAGTTTCTAAAGAATTATTAAAACAAGTATATTCGTTATATGATTATAATTCTGTTGAAACATTAATTACTCCTTATGAATTTGTTAATTTAATAATTAACAATCAAAATGATTCATTATTATCTGGTAATATTACAGTAAATACACTTAGTACTTTAAATTTATTAAATACTATTATGAATAGTACTATTAATAATATTTATTATAGTTCTTCTGAATTATCAAATTTAATTAATATGGATAATAATACAGTAAGTTTATTATATTCACTATATAATTCTTTATACATTAAAGAAAATATGAATATTTCATTAATAAATTATACTGACTTTATAATTAGTGATGTTATAACAAATGATGCATATAAAAATAAATTTGATGAAAAATCAATAGAAAAATTAAATACTGTAAATGATATTATGCATAAAACTATAAATGATTATAAATATGATTCAAAAGAGTTATATAATACTTTAAATAAATTAACTGATAAATTAAATTATGACTTAGTAGATATTTTATATATTTATTATGGAAGTATTAATAACTATGATGAAACTTATGAATTAACTGTTGAAAGTTTTGTAAATTATTTATATAAAGATATTTTAAATGATTCAAGATTTAAAGACTTTATTGATAGTGAAATGAAAGAAAAAATAAATAGTGCTAATGAGAATATAGGTAGTGCTAAAAACTTATTAGTTACTGATAAATATTCAAGAGCAATATTAAATACAAGTTACGAATTAGAAGCAGCTGATACTTTAGAATTTGTACAAAATACTTTAGATAAATTTGAAGGAAAAGAAGGAATTTATGTTATAGGTGATTCACCTATGGCACTTGAAATGAGTAAAACATTTTCTAGTGAATTAGACTTTATAACTATTTTAACAATAATTTTCATATTTATTGTAGTAGCATTCACATTCAAATCAATACTTGTCTCAATAATACTAGTATTAATAATTCAAACAGCTGTATATTTAACAATGGGTATATTATCTTTGATGGGTGGAAGTGTATATTTTATTTCCTTATTAATTGTTCAAGCAATTTTAATGGGAGCTACAATTGATTACGCAATTGTATATACTTCATATTATAAGGAATCAAGATTGAATATGAATATTAAAGATTCATTAATTAATGCTTATAATAAATCAATTCATACAATTTTAACTTCGTCATCAATTTTAATTATTGTTACATTGATTGTTGCTAATTTCGCATCAGCAATCGCTGCAAAAATTTGTGAAACATTATCACAAGGAACATTGTGTTCAGTATTGTTAATATTATTAATTCTTCCTGGTATTTTAGCAGCTTTTGATAAAGTAATTTGTAAGAATGGAAAAAAATAGAGTAATCTATTTTTTTTAGTTATTGACAAAGTAATACAAATGTATATAATATTTGAAGAGGTGCTCAAATGAAGAAGAGAGAAGAATTGATTACTTTAATTGAAGAATGGAATTATAAAAAACAACTGAAACTTAAAAAAGCTATTTTAGAAAAATTAATTTTTGATGACAAATTATGTTATTGCAAAACTCAGGACTACAACAATATCATTAAAACATGTAAAGTGTTTTCTGTAGATAAAAGCATTTTAGAAAAACTTGATTTATCTGAAGTTTCTTTTGATGATTTTTTAGCAGAAAATGTGGATTTTTCTGGATTATATGGTGTTAAGTTAAATCCTCAAAAAGTCTATTCTAAAAGTTTATGTTGCTCAATATTAAATGGTGTAGAAATAATAGGCCCATTTGATGATGTGAATGTCGAAAGAACAAATTTTAAAGGGGTTTTAGGTAACAATAAATTAAATCCACAAACAGTAAATTCAAAATCATTATATGGTGCGGTTTTATCAGGTATTGAAATAGTAGGTTCATATAATAATGTAAATGTCGAAAGAACAAATTTTAAAGGGGTTTTAGGAAATAACAAAATAAATCCTCAAAAAATTTATTCAAAAAGTTTATTCTGTACAAAATTATGTGATATGGAAATAACAGGTTCATTTGATGGTGTTGATTTAGAGAATACTGATTTTAGAGGAATAATAGGACATAACGAACTAAATCCACAAACAGTAAAACTTAAAACATTGCATGGAACCATATTAGAAAATGTTAATATAATTGGATCATTTGAAGATGTTGATACAGAAGAAATGAAAATTATATATAGTGAACAAAAAAAGCAAAATATTAAACGTTAAAAAATAGAGTAATCTATTTTTTTGTTACAAAAATAGACAATATTTCAAAAATTTGGTAAAATACTTATAGGTGAAGATTATGAAAATAAGTGATGTAGATATAAATAAAGTTACTCCAATGATGCAACAATATATTGAAATAAAAAAGAATAATCCTGATGTAATTATATTTTTTAGATTGGGTGATTTTTATGAAATGTTTTTTGAAGATGCCATAAATGTATCACGAGAATTAGAATTAACTTTAACAGGTAAAAATGCCGGATTAGATGAAAAAATTCCTATGTGTGGTATTCCACATCATGCTGCTAATATATATATTGAAAAATTAGTTGATAAAGGTTATAAGGTAGGTATTTGTGAACAATTAGAAGATCCTAAATTAGCGAAAGGAATTGTAAAACGTGATTTAATTCAAATAATAAGTAAAGGTACAATTATTGATAATGAGTCACTAAATGAAAAAGACAATAATTATATTGGAAATATATTGGATTTTGATCATGCTTATGGGTTAAGTTATGCAGATATTTCAACAGGAGAAATTTTTGTAATGTTGATAGAGCATAATATAACAAAAATAGTAAGTGAAGTAGTAAGTATTGGGATAAAAGAAATAATTGCCCATTCTAAAGTAGATTCTGCTATTATTTCACTTTTAAAAAATCAATTTAAATTAACTGTAACTATAAATGATGAAATTATAGATAATAAAGAATATAATTATATATATGAAAATATAGGTGATGTACGTTATATTGAAACAATTAAACATTTATTAACTTATATAACAAATACACAAAAAAGAAATCTATCACATTTACAAGAAGCAGTTATTAAAGAAAATAAAAATTATTTAAAAATGGATATTCATACTAAGAGAAATCTAGAATTAACTGAAACATTACGTTTAAAACAAAGAAATTATTCTCTTATATGGTTACTTGATAAAACAAAAACAGCAATGGGTTCAAGAATGCTTAAAAGTTTTATAGAAAATCCATTAATTAATAAAGATGAAATAAATAGAAGACTTGATACTGTAGAAATTTTATTAAAAGAATTTATTTTAAAAAGTGATTTACAAGAATTATTGTTTGAAGTATATGATATAGAAAGATTAAGTGGTAGAATTGCTTTCGGAAATGCGAATGCTAGAGATTTATTACAACTTAAAAATTCTCTAAAAGTTTTGCCAGAAATAAAGAATATTTTAAATAAAATAAATTTTTATAAAAATATAGAAGAAATTCCTGAATTATATGATTTACTAGAAAAAAGTATATATGAAAATCCCCCAATATCAATAAAAGAAGGATATTTAATAAAGGAAGGCTTTAATAGTGAGTTAGATGAATTAAAAGATTTAAGAAAAGGTGGAAAAGATTTTGTAGCAAGATTTGAAGCAGAAGAAAGAGAAAAAACTGGAATAAAGAATTTACGTGTTGGATATAATCGTGTATTTGGTTATTATATAGAAGTTTCAAAAGGAAATACTAATTTAATAAAAGAAGAATATGGTTATGAAAGACGTCAAACTTTAGCTAATTGTGAAAGGTATATAAGTCCAATATTAAAAGAAAAAGAAGATTTGATTTTAAATGCAGAGGAAAAAATAATAAATTTAGAATATGATATTTTTACAACCATTCGTGAAAAAATAAAAGAATATATTCCTAGATTACAAAATATCGCAAAAGTTATAAGTGAAATAGATGTATTACAATCTTTTGCAACTATTACAGAGGAAAATAATTATGTACGTCCTATTATAAGTGATGAAAGGCGTGTTTCTATAATCGATGATAGACACCCTGTTATTGAAAAAGTTATTCAAGATGAGTATGTTCCAAATGATATCATAATGGATGAAAATACTAATATTTTACTTATTACAGGCCCTAATATGGCAGGTAAGTCAACGTATATGCGACAATTTGCAATTACCGTAATAATGACACAAATTGGTTGCTTTGTCCCAGCTAATAAGGCAACATTACCAATATTTGACGCAATATATACAAGAATTGGTGCAAGCGATGATTTAGTAAGTGGTGAATCAACTTTTATGGTTGAAATGAATGAGGCAAATAACGCAATTTCAAATGCTACACAAAATTCATTAATTTTATTTGATGAATTAGGTCGTGGCACTGCAACATTCGATGGTATGGCACTTGCACAATCTATTATTGAATATATTCATGATAAAATAAAATGTAAAACTTTATTTTCTACTCATTATCATGAATTAACAGATTTAGATAATAATTTGGAAAATTTAAAAAATATTCACGTTAGTGCAGTAGAAGAAAATGGTAATGTAACATTTTTACATAAAATAGAAAATGGAAGTGTCGATAAAAGTTATGGTATTCACGTTGCCAAATTAGCTTCCCTTCCAGATTCTTTAATTAAAAGAGCAGATCAAATCTTAAAAGTTTACGAAAATAAAGAAAGAAAAAGAGATATAAAAATACAAGAATCATTACCTCTTGATGATTTAATTAGTGAAACTAAAAACGAAATAGAAGAAGAAATTAAGGCGTTAGATCCATTATCTATTACTCCAATAGAAGCTATGAATATCTTATATAAATTAAAAGAAAAGGTAAAATAGTTATGGTAGATGATTTAAAAATAATAAGAAAAAAGTATGGCGAAAATATGTCTAAGTTATGTAGAGAATTGTTTCCTACATTATTAGAAAGCAATGGTTTACTATCTAGTTTAATGTTATCAAAATTTGATGACAATCATTTTCTATATGATGATTTAAAAGAATATGACTTAATATTAGAATTTAAAAATTATATATGTAGTTTAGTTAATATAGAAAACAATAATCAAATAGTTTTAAGTATGTCACCAGAAGAATTACTTGATGAAGCTGGATATACATTATATGAATGTCATAGTGAGGAAGATATTCAAAGTTTCAAAAAATACTATGCACCAGGAGAGGAAATTTGTACAATTTATCGGGGAAATAGATTAGATAGATGTTTTGTATTTTTTGCAGTAAAAAAAGATGTTCATTTGATAAAAAGAGAGAATTTTAAAAATCCAAAGAGACAAGATGAATATGGAACATCAGTTATAAGTATTCAATTTACTCGTGATAATTCACATACATTATCAATTAAGAATAGATATAATCATACCGTTAATAATCCTGACTCGACTTTTTCAAATAATTTGGATAATATTATACCAGGATTAACATCATCATTTGAAAAATATTATGGATTAGTACAGAAAAATAAGCAACATAATTTAGAGATACCAAATTATGTTATGGCTAGTGATGGCAAATTTTATAAATATAATTATGAAATCAATAATGTTTATTATTGTATAGATAATATAATAATAGATAACTTTGGAGTGAAAAAGTATGATTATGAAAAATATATTATAATGGATTATTTTATTGTTGATTTAATAAATAAAAAAGTTAGGTTATATGATAGAACAATTAGAGATTCTTTTGCTGAATATTTTAATAATATTGAAAAAATTGAAATATTAAAAGACACTGATAATAAGATAATTAATTTTAAAAAAAATAATCAAGAACATATAATAATTAAACTTAATAAACAAAATATTATGAGGGAATATGTAAACAATAATATAAAAGAAATTGGTGATGATTTTTTAATAAAAAATGTCTATTTAGAAATGTTTGAGGCAAATAATTTAAAGAAAATTGGTGACTTTTTCTTATTCAAAAACAATTATTTAGAGAAAATAAATCTTTTAAACTTAGAAGAAATTGGTAATCATTTTATGAATGAGCAATTTGGGTTAGAAAGTATATTTTTACCTAATACAAAAATAATTGGTGATTTCTTTATGGAGAGATGTCCAATAAAAAAAATTACTGCAGATAAATTAGAAATAATAGGTAATAATTTTTTAGCGTTTAACAATAGTATAACTGAACTTACTTTACCAAGTTTACAAAAAATTGAAAATAATTTTTTTGAATATAATAGATTTTTAGAGCATTTTAACGCTGAAAATTTAGAAAGTTTTGGAAATAATTTCTTTTCTCAAAATTGGCGAATTGATTCAGTAACTTTTCCGAAATTGCAAGAAGTCGGAGATAATTATTTTAACTGTAATTTAAGTATGAAATATAGAATAGATGAAATTATTAATGAAAATACTAATGGAAAAGAGAAATAATAGATGATAAGATTAAGAATAGATAAGGTTGATGGATATAATTATTTTTTAAGAGATGTTGAAAATTCTGAGTACATATTGAATATTGAGTTTTATGATTTAAAATATAAGCCAGGTTCTAATGATTATATATTTATTAATGAAAAAGTATTAAAAAAAAATAATTTTTTTAACTTTGGACCGTTAGATAATGTATATGGTAGGACAATTAGTTCTTCTGATGATCCTGATATACTTATATTAGTTACTGAAAATAAAAAAATTTATATGAAAAGAATATATGGATAGGATGGTTATTATGAATATTTTAAAAAAAGAAAATTGGTGGGTATGGTTATTACTTATGTTTTTTTCTAGCGGTAGTGATGTATTTTGCCTAGGAGCATTATGTGATTGTTATAATAAGGATGCTTGGTATGCTAAAGGTAGAAATTGGGCTATAGGATTTTTGTGTTTTATAGTACCAGGTTTAATAATGATTAGTATTTTTCATATTCAAATATTATGTCAAACTGCGGCTAAATTAAAAGTCAAAGGCAGTGAAATTTATCTATCATATTATATTTGGTTATTATGTTTAATAATTCCTATATTCGGATGGATTTTCCTATTTGTTATGTTTATTTATTTACATATTTATATTATTGTTGCACTTTATGATGGTAATGGTGAGGAGTTAATTAAGGAGTAGTTATGAAAAAATATTTTATTTGTAGTTTAGTATTCTTAAGTTTAATTACAGGTTGTGGTAAGAAAAATGAAGAAGTAAAGAAAAATGATAATGATATTAAAGATGAAGTAGTAGAAAATAAAGAAATAAGTATTATAGATACTGAGTCTGATTCTAGACCTGTTGCAGTAATGATCAATAATCACCCACTAGCAGTACCAAATCATGCTGGATTACAAGATGCCTATATAACTTATGAAATAGTTGTTGAAGGAGGATTAACAAGATTAATGGCTGTATTTAAAGATCAGAATACAGCTAGAATTGGTTCAGTTAGAAGTTCAAGGCATTATTACTTAGATTATGTTTTGGAAAATGACGCTATTTATACTCATTTTGGATATTCTGATATAGCAAAAAATGATATTAGTGCACTTGGTATAAATAATGTAAATGGTCTTACAGATTCTGGATTTTTTAGAGATAATAGCTTAAATGTTCCTTATGAACATACTGCGTTTACTAGTATGGAAAATATTTTAAATGTTGCAAGAAATAAAGGATATCGTATGACTAGTAGCAAAAAAACACTATTAAATTATAGTCCAACTTTAATTAATTTAGAAAAAGAAAATGGTAGTATTAAAGCATATAATGTTAGTATAAATTATTCATACAGTCAAAATACTAGTTATACCTATGATGAAGTAAATAAAAATTATAAAAGATTTATTAATGGTAATCCTCATGTTGATGCGATAACAAAAAATCAATATACTTATAAAAACATAATCGTTCTAAAAGTAGAAAATTATTCTTTAGATGGTTATTTACAAAATTTGAATAATATTGGTACAGGAGATGGTTATTATATAACTTGTGGTTATGCTATTCCTATTAAATGGAATAAAAAATCTAGAGATGAGCAAACCATTTATACTGACTTAAGTGGTAATGAAATAAAAGTTAATGATGGAAATACATTTATACAAATTCAACCAATAAATGAAACATTAACAATAAATTAAATAGAAAATACTATTTAATTTTTTATATTTATGATAAAATGATTGTGGTGATAATATGGAACAAGTAAGTAGAAGTGAATTAAGAAAACAAATAATGACAATTTTATATCAAATAAATATATATGATAATAGTAAAATGAAATATAATGTTGATGATATAATTAAAGAGGTAAGTCCTATTGAAAATGAATTTATAAAAGATACTGTATATGGAGTAATTACATATAAAAACGAAATCGATGAACTTGCAAACAAGTATTTAAATAACTGGTCAATTTCAAGGCTTGGCAATACTGATCAAGCTATTTTGAGAATGGGTATATATGAACTTTTATATACTGACACTCCAGAAGTTGTTTCTATAAATGAAGCAATTGAACTTGCTAAAGCATATAGTGATGATGACGTAAGAAAAATGATTAATGGAGTTTTGGATAAAGTATATCATAACAAATAGGAGCATTTATGAATAATGATAAGTATTTAAGTGTTACCGCTCTAACAAAATATTTAAAGTATAAATTTGATGTAGATGAACATTTAAAAACAGTTTACTTAAAAGGTGAAATATCAAATTTTAAATCTCATACTACAGGACATTTATATTTTTCTATAAAAGATGAAAATAGCAAAATTAACGCGATTATGTTTAGTGCTAATGCAAAAAAAATAGTATTTACACCCATTGATGGTATGAAAGTTTTGGTTAGGGGACGTATTACTATATATGAGGCAACTGGTAACTACCAAATATATATAGATGAAATGTTAGAAGATGGTGTTGGAAATTTATATATAGCATTTGAACAATTAAAAGAGAAATTATCAAAAGAAGGATTGTTTGATTCAAAGTTTAAGAAAAAAATACCTAAAATTCCTTCTAGAGTTGGTGTAGTAACTGCTCAAACTGGTGCCGCAATTAAAGATATTTTATCTACGATTAAAAGAAGATATCCAATTTGTGAAGTAATTTTATTTCCAAGTTTGGTACAAGGTGAAGCTGCAGCTAGTGATATTGTAAAAAATATAAAAATGGCAGAAAACTATGACTTAGATGTTTTAATTGTAGGTAGGGGTGGTGGATCAATTGAAGATTTATGGCCTTTCAATGAAGAAATAGTAGCACGTGCAATATTTGAGAGTAGTATTCCAATAATTAGTGCAGTAGGTCACGAAATTGATTATACAATTGCAGACTTTGTGGCTGATTTAAGAGCTCCAACTCCAACAGGAGCAGCAGAATTAGCAGTACCTAATTTAGTAGATTTAAAAAAACATATAGGACAGTTAAAAATACGTTTAAATGAAAATGTTTTAAAAGTAATTAATTATCAAAAATTATATTTAGATAGTTTAAAAAATTCTTTCGTAATTAAAAACCCTTTAATTATGTATGATAATAAAAAGCAGAAACTTGATTCTATTATAGAAAAGTTAAATAATATATTAAAAATTAAAATGAATAAAAATATTGATAAATTAAATTTTTTAAAGAATAGTTATATTTTAAAAAACTCTGATCTTTTATATAAATCAAAAAGAGATGATTTAAATAATATAATAGAGAAATTAGAATTAATTAATCCCTTAAAAGTTTTAAAAAGAGGATACAGTGTTGTATATAAAGATGATTTTATTATAAATAGTGTAGATAATTTAAATAAATCTGACAAATTAAAAATTAAATTATCTGATGGTAACGTAATAACTAAAATAGAAGAGTTGGTGAAAGATAATGGCTGAGAAAAAGCAAAAATTTGAAGATAAAATAACAGAATTAGAAGCAATAATTAATGAACTAGAAAATGGAAATATTCCATTAGAAGACTCAATAGAAAAATACACTAAAGCAATGAAGTTAGTTAAAGAATGTGATGAAGAGTTAAAAAGTGTAGAAGAAAAAGTTAATAAAATAGTATTAGAAAATGGTACTTTAGAAGAATTTAAATTAGAAGAAAACAATTAAAATAATTGTTTTTTTGTATAATTATATTAAAGGGTAGGAGTTAGTTATGAGAGAAATTGATATGATATTTAATTTTGGTGAAGCATTTGTTGAAATAAAAGATATTATATTAGAAGAAATATTAAAATATTACGATAAAGAAGAGCAGGAAAATATAAAAAATAGAATTGATAATACTTTATTTATTTTTTATGATGACAACAAATTAAAGGTACGAATACTTGAAAAAGAAATTTTTAAATATGAAGAGACTCTATTTGCAGAATTAAATGAAAAACTAAATTTAAAAGATAAAAATGGTAAGGATTTGATTTCTTCTCTTAAAAGTGGAAATAATCTTTTTTCTCAAATAATAAATAAAGATATATATACTGAAGATGAGATGAAGGAAAATTATTTTAATGATATATATACTAAAATTTTCAAATCACTTAATTTTGATTTAAATTATGAAAATGATTTAATAGAACAAGTAAGAAATAATGAAGAGTATTATAGAATAGTTAAAAATATATATAATGAAATTTCAATTTATAAGTCTAAATATGATAGTTTTGAAAATTATATTAAAGTTAAATATAAAAATATTTATGATGGTAGTAAAATTCAAATAGAAAATGAGATAAAGTACCAAAAAGAATATTGCAAATTATTTTTAAAATACTTAGACAGCAATAATTTATTAAATAAAACAGATAAAGAAAGATTAAAATCAGATACTGATTATTGTTTATTTATGTATGATTGTAATAAAATTTTCTCTGATTATGAATTTAAATATGGTAAATCAGATTATATTCTTGACAATAATTTATCTAATGCACATCCAAAAGAATGTGAAGATGTAATTAATTATTTAAATGAGTGTGGTATAGAAAAAGAAAAATATTATCCTTTACTAGAGAATGTGCGAAAATATAGAGAATTAATTTTAGACCATTATTTATTAAATACAATAGGTAAAGAAAAAGAGTTTAAAAAAATATTAGACTGGAATGAAGGCAATATACTTGAAGCCAATAATATAAGTGACTTTTTTGATACAAAACGTGAGGAAAAACTTTGTCTTATTGAACATTTAATACAGTTGGATTATTTAAAATATCAAGATAGAACGTATGACACAGTTCTTCAGTATTCTGACAAAAGTAAAAAAAATTGGGAAATAATAATGAAAATTTCACCATGTAATTCGTTTTTTATAAATGATAATTATTTCAAAACTTTAGTTCATGAAATGATACATGTTGTAGATGGTCCAATTAAGGATATAGGATATTTAAATGAAATTTTAGTTGAAAAATTTGCTTTAATTATATATGAGAAAATTAAATCAAAGTTAGAAAAAAAATATCCATTTATTGATTTTGATAATAAAAATAATAATTGTTTTTATCACAATCTTTTTCCTATATTTGATAGTATCATAGGTAATAATCTTACAAAATATATAGAGTGTAAAGGAACAGCAACTAAAACTTGTACTTTATATGAATATTTTGGTACAGAAAATATTGAGGAATTAACAAAGTTGATCAATGAAACATATAATAAAATGTTAATTAATAATTTGAATTCGAGTGATTTATTAAAAGATACAGATTTAATGAATAAAGTGAAAATTTTAAAAGATAGCATAGATAATTATATTTTATCAAATGAAAAAGAAAGTAATATAAAATTAAGATAGTTATTTAATAAAAATTAGGTAAATTTTTCCACCTAATTTTTTATTTTATTTAATAGACACAAACAAATATTCGTGATATGATTTTCAAGGTGAAATATATGAAACGTGTATATGCTTGTATTGATTTAAAAAGTTTTTATGCATCATGTGAATGCGTTGAAAGAGGTCTTGATCCATTAACGACTAATTTAGTAGTTGCAGATTCATCTAGAACAGAAAAAACAATTTGCCTAGCTGTAACTCCCTCTTTAAAAAAATATGGTTTATCTGGTAGATCAAGACTATTTGAAGTAGTATCTAAAGTAAAAAAAATAAATTATGAGAGAAGAAAAAACAATTCATATAAAAGTTTTACATCTAAATCTTATAATGATATTGAATTAGAAAGAAATAAAAACTTAGAATTAGACTATATTATAGCTCCTCCAAGAATGAAATTATATATGGAATATAGTACTAAAATATATGGTATTTATTTAAAATATTTATCTAAGGATGATATATATGTTTATTCTATTGATGAAGTTTTTTGCGATATAACATCATATTTAAAACTTTATAATCTTTCTTATGAAGAATTAATTACTAAAATAATTAAGGATATATATGATACAACTGGTATAACAGCAACAGCAGGAATAGGCGATAATTTATATTTGGCTAAGATTGCAATGGATATAGAAGCAAAACATGAAAATGCTAATGAATTTGGTGTTAGAATAGCATACCTAAATGAATTTTTATATAGAAAAAAATTGTGGAATCATACACCAATTACTGATTTTTGGAGAGTAGGTAAGGGATATGCTAAAAGATTAGAACAATATCAAATTTATACTATGGGTGATATTGCTAGAGTTTCAATTGACAACGAAGACTTACTATATAAATTATTTGGTGTTAATGCAGAACTATTAATAGATCATGCTTGGGGATATGAACCTTGTACAATTATAGATATAAAAAATTATAAACCGGAGTCAAGTAGTATAAGTTCTGGTCAGGTTTTACACTGCCCTTATAATTATTCTAAAGCTAAATTAATTGTTTTAGAAATGACGGAATTATTAACGCTAGAATTAGTAGAAAAAAAGTTAGTAACAGATCAATTAGTTTTAAATATTGGTTATGATATTAGTAATTTAACAAATACTAATAATGTTAATAATTTTGAAATAGTGGTTGATCAATATAGTAGAAAAATACCTAAACCTACTCATGGAAATATAAATTTAGATTTTAAAACATCTTCAACTAAAATAATATTAGAAAAAATAGAACAATTGTATGATAGAATTGTAAATAAAAATCTTTTAATTAAAAGAATAAATATATGTGCAAGTAGAGTTTATGAAGAAATAGAAAAAATAGAAATTAAGGAACAGTTAAATCTTTTTGATTATAATAAAATAAATACGCAGCGTATTAATCATAACTCTTTAATCGAAGAAAATAAACTTCAAAATATATTACTAGACATTAAGAAAAAATATGGTAAAAATTCAATTTTAAAAGGTATGAATTTGTGTAATGGAGCTAGAACTATAGAAAGAAATAATGAAGTAGGAGGACATAGAGCGTGAAAAATTATGAAGACATAATTGATATAAAATATAATGGTATTAAAAATCACAAAAAAATGTCTATTTCCAATCGTGCTTTTCAATTTGCCCCTTTTCGTGCTTTAACGGGTTATACTGAGTCTATAGAAGAAGAATCTAGAATCACTAGCAATAAATGTATTTTAACCGAAGAACAAAATTATATTATAAATAAAAAAATTAATATCATAAAAAACTATATTAACAAAGAAAAATTTAATTTTATATATTTTATTAAAGATAAAATTAAAGATGGAGGAATTTATAAAAATATAAATGATTATGTCATTAAAGTAGATGAAGTAAAAAATTTAATAATATTAAAAAATAATATTAAAATTAATTTTAATGACATTATAGACATTAATAGTAATATTTTTGATGATTAATTTTTGGAAGAAACTTACTTTCATATCTATAATAAATCTATACATAATAATAATGTGGTCTATATTGAATGAAAAGGAGATGTTAAAGTGTTTTTTAAAAAACTCAAAAAAACATTAACTTGCTTTCTTCTTTCATTATTTATTATACCAAGTAGTGCCTTAGCTTATTCAGATTATATAATAGCTGGTGGAGAAAATATTGGGATTGAACTTAATAGTAAAGGTGTTATTATTGTTGGAACATATAAAATTGGTAATAATGATCCATCAGCTGTTGCAAAATTACAAATTGGCGATAGATTAGTTTCAATTGAAAATGAGGATGTAAATAATATTCAGGAAATGGTTGAAAAGATTAACAATTATAATGAATATGATACTATTGAGGTTGGATATATTCGAGGTAAAAGCCTAAAAAAAACCAAATTAACTTTATATAAAGATGATAACAACGTAATAAAAACTGGTCTTTATGTAAAAGATAGTATAACAGGTGTTGGAACATTAAGTTTTATTGACCCTGAAACTAAACTTTTTGGAGCTCTAGGACATGAAATAATCGAAAAAAATAGTGGACAAATATTAGAAGTTAAAGACGGCAAGATATTTGAAACTGATGTAACAAGTATTCAAAAATCAGAAAATGGTAATCCAGGTGAAAAAAATGCTAGATTTTATACCGATAAAGTAAATGGTGATATATTTGAAAATACAAAGCAAGGTATTTTCGGAAATTATCTAAGTACTATACCTGATAAAAAACTTTATAAAGTTGCAAAAGTAAATGATATTAAAAAAGGAGAAGCAAAAATATTAACCGTTTTAAATGATTCTAATATCAAAGAATATTCTATAAATATTTTAAGAATTTCAAATGACGATCAAAAAACAAAAAACCTTATGTTTGAAATAACTGATAAAGAATTATTAGAAAAAACAGGTGGAATTATTCAAGGAATGAGTGGTTCTCCAATTATTCAAGGTGATTATATAATTGGTGCAGTAACTCACGTAGTAGTAGATGATCCAACTAAAGGATATGGTATATTTATTACAAATATGTTAGAAGAAGCTGAAAATTAAAGAGTGATTTATTCACTCTTTTATTATATATTATAGATAACTGTTTTGTAAAATTTATAAAAGTAGTATAATGTATGTATAATATGTTTGAGTGAAAATTTATTAGAATGGGGAAATGAATATGAAAAAAGTGTTATTAAATACTTTAATATGTATAACTATATTGCTTAATATTACAGGATGTAAAGTAACAAAGAAAGAAAACAATAGTACTGGTGAAATAGATACAAAAGCTGAAATAATAAAGAGTAATGAGAAAAATATAAATTATTCTAAAACAATAGATAATATTAAAATTGACTTAAATATTCCAAGTGGTTGGAAATATGAAGAAATAGAAAATGATAACAAGGATGATTTTTATAAATTTGCCGTAAAATTATATAAAAATGATGAAAATCAATATGCAATGCTATATATTTATAATAATCCATTTAGTGTTTGTGGTACTGGAAGAAAAACTGAAGATATAGTTTTAAATAATGGTGAAAATGCGACTGTTGGTTACTATGATAATTCTAAATATTGGAGTGATATATCATTTTTTAGCATAAATGAAAATATAGCTGTTATAAATAATAATTTAAAAGATAATGAAGCAGATGAAGTAATTAATTTTATTAAAACTTTAAATATAACAGAAGTTAATTTATAAAGTTAAGATAATGAGGATTTATGTATAAGAAAATATATTTAGAAATAACTAATAATTGTAATTTAAGTTGCAGCTTTTGCGCAAAAAACAAAAGAACAAAAACTTTTTTAGATGAAGAAAAATTCCATATAATATTAGATAAAATTAAACCGCATACTAAATATTTATATTTTCATCTTATGGGAGAACCATTACTACATCCTAAAATAAATGAATATATAGATTATGCCAGCAAAGATTTTTTCATAAATATTACTACAAATGGTTATTTAATTAATAAGATCAAAAACAATAAGAATATTAGACAATTAAATATTTCACTTCATTCATTTGATGAGTTTAATATTACATTAGAAAAATATATGAATAGTATATTTGAGAGTATAGATATCTTATCAAAACAAACATATATATCGCTTAGATTATGGGTAAAAAATAAAGATACAATAAATATACTAAATTTAATAAATAAAAAATATAATTTAAGTATAACATTAGAAGATTTAGAAAACAAAAAATTCATAAAAATAAAAGATAATGTTTTTATAAATAATTTTCATGAATTTATATGGCCTAATTTAAATAATAAAAAGATTTATCAAAAAGGTACTTGTTATGCACTAAGTGATCACATTGGTATACTTGTTGATGGAACTATAGTACCATGTTGTCTTGATTCAGAAGGGACTATAAATTTAGGAAATATTTTTTCATCTGATATAAATGATATAAAAAATACTAAAAGATATATAAATATGTTAGAGGGTTTTAAAAATCATAAAAAGTGTGAATTATTATGTAAAACCTGTAATTTTTTGGATAGGTGATTTTATGTTAAAAGTAAAAAAATATAAATTAATCAATAAAAAAATTAATAATAAACAAAAAATATTATTAATTGCGGATATTCATTTATGCAATAATTATAATATTAATATTTTAGATGATATTATAAATAATGTTAAAATTCAAAAGCCAAACTTTATTTGCATATGTGGTGATATTATAGATGAATTTAGTGTTTTAGAAAAAAAAGAAAATGAAATCCTTCTATTAAACTTTTTAAATGAATTATCTAAATATGCTATTACATTACTTACAATAAGTAGTCATGATTATTGTAATTTAAAAAAATATAAAACAGGTAATATTTCTAGTGAATCCATTAAATATTGGCATAATATGATTAAAAAAAATAAAAATAATCGAGTAATTTTACTGGATAACTCAATATATGAGAATGATCTTTTTAATATTATTGGTTATACGCCAAGTAGAGATTATTTTAAATCTCATGAAAGTGAAGAAGTATTAATTAAAGAAATAAATTGTAAATTTAAAAATATTAATAAAGATAAATATACAATTTTGATGTGTCATTCTCCACTTAAAATAAAGAAAAAAACATTAGAACAAATTAAAATAATAAATTCAGTTGATTTAATTTTATCTGGACACATGCATGATGGATTGTTATTTCCTTTTTTAAAAAAATTACCTACTACAATTGGTTTAGTAAGTCCACAAAAAAAATTTTTTCCAAAGAATACAAGAGGTAGGAAAGAATTCATTATTAACAATAAAAAGATAGTTTTAATTATAACTGGTGGAATTATTAAATTTTCAGCATCATCTCCAAAATTTTTACAAAAACTCAACCCGTTGTATTATAACGATATGGATATTATAGAATTTGACAATGTAAAGTCTTAAAAAAATTATTAAATTAGTATATTGATTACTAATTTTTTTGTTATAATGATATTGAGGTAATGATATGAAAAGGAAAAAATCAAAAAAAGCAAAAAAATTACTATTATTATTTATAATTTTTATAATAGTTGTATATATTACGTTTTGTGGAATAAAAATTTTATTTAACTTATTTCCTAAAAAATATATTATTGAAACAGATAATGTGGCATTTATTTCAGAAATTTATATTTATGGAAATCATCTAAATATTAAAGGTAATGTAGAAGAAAATTTGAGTTTTGATGAAATTAATTTATTATTTCATTCTGGGGAAGATACAAAGGTACCACTTAATTATGAATTTGAAAATAATAATATTAATTTTTACCTCGGTGATAAAATAAATAATGGTTATTTAATTGATAACTTAGATGTAGGAAATTATAACTTATATATAGAATTAATTAATGGAAATGATATTATATATTATAAATTAAAAAATAATACAAATTACGGAGAAACCGAATATTATTCAATTAGAAAAAATAATATTCAAAAAAAATATAATTTTCAAAATAAAAATGATACTATAAATCTTAATGTAAAAAAAGATAATAACGAAGAAGTATATGATATTGTGTTAGATCCAGGACATGGTGGTATTGATAAGGGTGCTTGTGGTAATTCTTATTGTGAAACTGATTTTACTTATTTAATTAGTTCTAAAGTAAAAGAAGAATTAGAAAAAAACGGACTTAAGGTTAAATTAACTAGAGGTGATCTAAGTTCAGAAGAAAGGCTGCCAAATTATGGAAAAAATGGAAGAGTTAATATAGCAAATGATAGTAAGGCAAAATATTTGTTTGCAATCCATTTAAATAGCAATGATTACAATGATTCTGGACTTGAAATATATACATCTTATAATATTGATCATTCGTTTGTTTCTTCTTTAGCTAGTAATATTGTAAAAAATTCTGGAACAAAATTTTCAACTAATAATTCTTTCAAAGTTCAAAATGGTGTTTATACAAGAACACTTCAGGACATTGATTTGCGTGAAGCTAGTGAAACAGCTAAAACACAAGGGTATAAACCTTATGATATAGACTTAAAAACTACATATTACTTTATTATTCGCGAAACAGGAGGATATATGAGTGGTGCTTATAAAGATGGTAGGGATGGTACTGCTTATAACTATTATTATAATTCAAATGTAGGAATGGAAAGCTATTTATTAGAACTTGGTTATTTAACAAGTAAAAAAGATGTTACTAATATTAAAAATAATAATGATAAATATGCTAAATCTATTGCGCAATCTATTTTAAATGAATTAGAAGGGAATTAACTATGAAAAAAATTATACCGCTTATTCCATCATTTAATCCCACAAACTCATTAATTCAGTATGTTAAAGACTTATATAAAAGTGGGTTTTCAGAAATCTTAATTGTTGATGATGGATCTAAAGATAAAAAAATATTTGAAGATTTAAAAAAATTAAAGTACTGTACCATTTTAACTCATCAAATTAATTTAGGAAAAGGTGCAGCATTAAAAACTGGATTTAGATATTATATAAGAAATTTAAAAGATAAATATGATGGAATTATAACCTTAGATGATGACTCGCAACACCTGATAGAAGATACTTTTAAATTAATGAATTTTTTCGATAATAATAGTTTAATATTAGGTGTTAGAAATTTTAATTTAAAGATTGTTCCATTAAAATCTAAACTTGGAAATAAAATTACATCAAGAATGTTTAAAATATTCTATAAAAAATATATATCAGATACTCAAACAGGACTTAGAATATATCCAAATAGTTTAATTAAAGAGTTATGTTATTTAGATGGTAATAAATTTGATTTTGAAACTAATGTATTAATTTATTGCATAAAAAAACATATTAACATAATTGAAATTACTATTAATACAGTTTATATAAATAAAAATAAACATTCAAGATTTAATCCAATAAAGGATTCTATAAAAATTTGTAAGATATTTTTTAAAGGACGTAAAAAATATAATTCTTAAGCTAAATTTGTTGAAATATGTCGTATAAAATGATAAAATTAAATTGTTTAAGGGCTAGTACAGACTTGAAAAGTTTTTGTAGTAGCCTTTTTTATTAAGTTGAAGACATAAAAAAAGACTGCTAAACAGTCGAACACGTAATGTGAGCATTTAGGCTTAAAGCTTTATTTTAACTCTCTATGTCATCTTAAATGGTATTAAGACAGTTCTTTAATTCTTTTTAATTGTACTTTAGTTTTAAATCTATGTTATATTAAATTGTATTAAAATTTAAGCAAAATTAAGGAGGATATATATAGTAAAATGGTAACAATTTTATAATAGCACTTGCTATTTGGTGTGGTTTATGTGATTTTGCGAAAAAAAGAAAATAATAATTTAGAAATATGAAGCTAAATAATTATAAAAAATTAAATTTAATACCTGTATTTTAGAATATAGTATTAAATTTATTAATTTGTTTGGGTAACTATTGTAAAATAGTAATTTTCATTGACTTTTATACATAAAAAATATATAATAATACCTCAAGAAAGAGGGATTATATGAAAAAGGAAAAGGGTAGTATAAATATAAGCATTGGAAGTAAAGATGAATCTAAAAGTCAAATAGTTTATAATAATGTATTAGCCAATATGGAAAAAATGCAGTTGACTAAAGATGAACAATTAGATTATCTTAAATTAAGAATTACTGAATTAGAACAAGAGCACAAAAACAAATTACAATTAATTATTTTATCAATAACATTTTTAATCTTATTAATTTTCGGACTATTTTTAATAATACAAGGATTTTCTACACTAGGAATTATTGTATCGATTTCATCATATATATCCGCATTAATTACTATTTATAAAATATCTAAGAATTATAAAAATGAAATAGATGATAAATATGAGGAAATTGAAGCAATCAGAAAATTAATTAATTCAAAGTTAAAATAAGATTATAAGTAGGAATAAATTAATATCTTAATATTTGTTAAATAAAAAACTGATACAGAGAGTAAAGCTCAAAATACCAGTTTTTTTATTTAATCACTTTGTTAGTAGTTTTTATTTTTTTAAATAAATATTAAAGATGATACAAACATTGCAATAACAGCAACTAGCATAAAAATTACCATAGCTTTTTTAAATTTTTCGTTCATGATAACACCTCAACATAAATTATACTATATATTTTAATTTTTTGGAATATTAATTATAATTTTAAATATTATTTTATAGGTGATGATATGAAAAAATTATTGGACAAGATTAAAAGCAATATTAAAACTAATAAAAATATGTTAATTTTTCTAAGTATAATTGGAATAATCGGAGTAATTATTGGCACAATTTTAAACATTGCCTTAAATTCAGATGATAGTAAATTAGTGAGTGAATTTTTAAATAATTTTATTTATAATATTCAAAATAATAGTTTAGATTATAATGCAAGTTTTATCAATTCGATAATATCCAATGTTGGCTATATTTTACTTATTTGGTTATTAGGAATTTCGATAATTGGACTTCCTATTACTATATTTATATTTTTTTCAAAAACATTTATAATGGGGTTTTCTATTGCTAGCATAATAGTTAATTATAAATTAAAAGGTTGTTTATTAGCGCTTGCCTATATATTTCCGCATATGATTATAAATATTTTTGTATATATTTTTCTTGCAATGTATTCTATATCTTTATCATTAAAGATGATCCAAACAATTATAAAAAAACAAACACTTGATTTTAAATTTATAATGAATAAATATTTGAAGGTATTAATAATCTGTTTAATTTCTGTAATATTAACATCAACTATAGAAATTTTTATAACACCACATATTATTAAATTAGTAATATCATTTTTGTAAAAAGCCTTATGGCTTTTTTATAATTTTACATATATTTCAAATAGTGTTATAATAATACTGTAAATTTCTAGTGAAGGGAATGATTGGATGAAAACCGTAGTAGTAGGTATGAGTGGTGGAGTAGATAGTAGCGTTGCTGCTATTAAATTAATAGAAGAAGGTTACAATGTAATCGGCTTATTTATGAGAAATTGGGATAGTTCTATAAATAATGATATTCTAGGAAATCCAACACTAAATAATAATATTTGTCCTCAAGAACAGGATTATAATGATGCTTTATCAGTTTGTAAAAAACTTAACATTCCTTTACATAGAATAGATTTTGTAAAAGAATATTGGGATTATGTTTTTACATATTTTCTAGATGAATTAAAAAAAGGAAGAACGCCTAATCCTGATATTATGTGTAACAAATATATTAAATTTGATGCATTTGTAAAAGAAGCAAAAAAATTAGGTGCTGATTATATAGCAACAGGTCATTATGCGCGAGTTAAAGACGGTAAATTATATAGAGGGTTAGATAATAATAAGGATCAATCGTATTTTTTATCACAATTATCTAACAAACAATTAGAAAATGTATTATTTCCAGTTGGAGAATTAGAAAAACCAGTTGTTAGAAAAATAGCTGAAAAATATGATTTAATAACTGCTCACAAAAAGGATTCAACAGGTATTTGTTTTATTGGAGAAAGAAATTTCAAAGATTTTTTAAAAAATTATTTACCGAATATACCTGGTAAAATACTAAATATTGATACAAATGAGGTAGTAGGGGAACATATTGGATTAATGTATTATACAATTGGTCAACGAAAAGGATTAAATTTAGGTGGAAATAATGATAAATTATTTGTTGTTGGAAAAAATCTAGATAAAAATATTTTATATGTTGCATTTAATGAAAAAAATGATTATTTAATCAGTACTGAAGCAGTTATTGAACAAGTAAATTGGATAAGTGATCATAAACCACTTGAATGTACAGCAAAATTTAGATACCGCCAAACAGATAATCAAGTTAAATTAGAATATTTAGATAATTTTAATATAATTGTTAAATATCCACAAGGAGTTAAATCAGTTACACCAGGACAAGCATGTGTTTTTTATGAAAACGATGAATGTTTAGGTGGTGGCATAATAAAAGAAGTAAGAAAAAATGGTCAAAAACTATGGTACTTATAAAAAATTACTAGACTAAAGCTTTACACTTGACATTTGACATATAAATGATAAAATGATATTAGGAGGGTACAAGATGAATAGACTAAATGATATATTACACGAACTAGGAATATCAAAAGTTAAATTAGCAAAAGTATTAGGTGTATCAAGACAAATGATTTATAATTATTTGGAGTTAGATGATATTAATAAATGGCCAAAAGATAAAAAAGTTTTATTACTAAATTTATTAGGTGTTAAATCAGCAGAAGATGTTCAGAATATAAAAGTAGACACAGATTATATTTTAAGTGTCGAAACAAGGTTAAATAGTTTATTTGATAATTCTCAAAAAAATGAAGTTGTAGATAGTAATTTATATAATGGAATTGGAAAAAAGCAAAAAGAATTATTGCATAATATAATTGAATTATTAAGGGAAAATCTTGATGATGATAATGATTCAGATACATATAATGCTTATAGATATTTGTATTATTATTTACAAACTATGGAAACAAGTAAAGAACTAAAATATATTTTGGCTTATATGGCTAAAGCTACCGGAGCAATTAAACCAACTGAATTTGCATTTAATGAAGATGAACAATTTATTTTTGAAAGTATAATGTTCTCAGCAATGTCCTTATATAATAATGGTGGTGCTTCTAAAACTAGATTGGCTGAATCTCATAAACGTTTTGTAAATCAAATTGAACATAAGATGGAAGAAAAAATGAGTCGTACACTTGAATTAAACACAATAAAAGTTCAAGCATTAAGAGAACTTGGTTATAATGAAATTAGTAGTCAAAATGCAGCAGAAGTTTTTGAAAAAATAGCTGAAATTCAATCTAGAAAAGTAAATTAATAGAAAATAGGGGAATTATATATAAATGTCCCCTATTAGTTTTTATTGATGTTTTACTAGAGTTTTAACAAAATAATTATTGTAGTTGAATTATAATACATCTATTATATTAATTATATTAATTTAAATGATATTTAGCAGTAAAATTTGTTAAATAAATATAGTATTTTATGAATTATTATATACATAGTAAGATATTAATATTATGTTCATAATATATAATTTTATTAAAAAATTATATATATTTATATAGTAATATTAATTGGTTTTATATTAATGATTTGATTAACATATATATATAAATGATTATATTATTTACTTCGTATAATTTATATTATGTTAACTAATGATAATAAATGTATTATGTGTTCTAGTGTAGGAAAATTATTGTATGCCTTAATAGTTATTACTATTTTAATTTTATTTGCATAAAAAATGAATATTTAATTGATAATGGTTAATAATATTATTGGGTGATCAAGAATGAAAAAGAATAGTAAAATGCAATCAAAAGCTGTTAAAAACAATAAAATTAGTAACACAGCTAACAGTAATGCTCGTCATAATGACAATGTTGGATTTACTAATGAATCAAACAATATAATTACTAACTGCAAAAACAATAATTTTGATAATAAAGATTGCAGATAACCCAAATAAAGAGACAAATGTCTCTTTTTATTATTCCCTACTCTATTTTAATTAAAAATTAAATGATTAATAGTCATAAACAATATTCCAAAAATAAAAGAAAAAATAGTTATTTTTTTATTATTTAGTTTTAATGATGTTGGAAATAATTCATATAGTGATATGTGCATCATTATACCAGCAATTATAGAAAATAATAATCCCATAATTATATCGTTAATAAATGGTTTTAAAAAAAGATATGTTATTATTGCGCCAAATAATTCTGATAATCCAGATAGAGCAGTATAAGATATAGCCTTTATTTTACTATTTGTTGCATAATAAATTGGTACTGATATACTAATTCCTTCTGGTATATTATGTAAAGCTATTGCAATAGTTAATGAAATACCAAGGCTAATATCAGTATTACTTGCCATAAATGTTGCCATACCTTCAGGAATATTATGTAAAATAATTGCTAACATTGAAATTATCCCTACTCTATATAATTTTTTATTATTTGTTTTTAAATTATTATCAGGTAAATATTTATCTATTAAAAGAGATAAAATTAATCCTAAATTAATGCCTATCAATAATAAAATAATAGAAAAAATTGTTACATATTTTTCTCTGAAAAGACCAAGTGCTGATGGAATTAAATCAGTTAAAGACACAGTTATCATAACAGCAGATGCAAAACTTAATGAAGCACATATAATTTTATCTTTATCATACTTTTTTATAAATATAATTAAACTACCAATAATTGTTGATAATCCTGCAATAGTTGTAAGCAAAAATGAATAAATTGTAGCTTTGTCCATAATATCACCAATTAATTATATGATTTTATAAAAAAATATTAGAACAAATCTAATATTTTTTTATAAAATCAAAATTAATTTTACCTTCATTATCCAAAACTAGAACTCCAGAAAAAGGTTTGCCATCTTTTGAAATAAAACCATTTATTTTAAAGGTTTTTTTATTTTTTAATAAGTCAATAGCCATATTCTTAGAAATTACTCTTTTACATATAACAAAATTAATTTTAAAGTTGCATCCTTCCCTATATCCTGTACATCCATAATTAAATCGTGTTTTAACGACATTTTTCCCACATATAGGGCAAGTACCTATAACATCATTAAAGAAGCCTGTATCTGTGTTTAAACCGCAATTATTACGTTTATCAAATACTTCATTTATTTCTTTTTTTGTTAGATCAACTACATCATTTATAGTTATCTCTCCTCTATAAACTTTTTTAAGTCCTTGACCTAATGTACTAGTTTTATATTTATCCATATTTATATTCATTTGCATCAATGAATCAATTAAATATTCTCCACCTGGTAATATATAATAAACATCTTTTTTTAATTCAATATACTTACTATTAATCGCATTTTCAATAATTCCAGTTCTTGTAGCTTCTGTACCAAGTTCTAGTCCTTCAAAAATTGCTTTATAATCTTCTGTATCATCATCATTTTCTTCATCCAATTTAGCCTTATCTTCTTTAAATGGATTTTTTAAATAATTATTTAAAGTTTCTATTGTATAGTGTTTTGGTGGTGTTTTTTTCTTTTCTTTAGGTTCAAACTTAATATTGACTTCATCATTAATATTTAAGTTTGGTAATATTTTATCATTTTTAGAATATTCATCATATTTTGTCCATCCAGCTTCAATTATAACATTTCCTTTTAAAACAAATTCTTCTAAATCCCCTACTTTAATTTTTATTTCTGTTTTTTCTATCTTACATTCTTCACTACAAAAAACAGCAACAAATCTTTTAAATACAGCCTTATATACAATTAATTCTTCTTCTGATAAAGCACTAGATTTTGGTATTTTATATGTTGGGGTTAAGGCCGAATGGGATTCAATTTTTGAATCATCAAAGATTGTTTTTTTATCTTTAAACTCTATAGGATAATTCATATCACTTAATATATTAATTATTTTTTTTACTTTGTCTTTTTCAGCGGTTGCTAGATACTCAGAATTGGTACGTGGATAAGTCAAATACCCCATTTCATATAACTTTTGAACAATGGCAAGTGATTTATCCATCGGCATTTTATATTTTTTACCAAGATAATTTTCATCTATTGTTGCATAATTAGGTACTTTATTAAAATATTCCTTCCAAAACTCTTCATCTCTATTAAATCTTTTTGAGTTTTTGTATGCCAAATCAGCTTCAATTAATGGAATAAATGGTGCTGGTGCTTCTGGCAATTCTTTATTATCTATCATAGCTGCATATACATCCATAACATCCTTTATAAAAACAGTTAATCCCCATGCATCCATTGCTACATGATTAACCTTTACATAAATACCAGTTAAGTTGTTTTTAGCTTTAATTATAGTAATATCATATAACTCTGCATTTTTATATTTAAATGATGTTCCTGTCCAACCAGTAAGCTTATCATCAATTTGCTTTTTAGATAAATTAGTAAAATCTACTATATTTACTTTTTTAGGTTCTTC
>OLHA01000137.1_pt1 | contig 41494 bp, 36 predicted proteins | sample 1605961 | NCBI WGS metagenome assembly OLHA01 (sample SAMN03283288) | human gut metagenome | biome: human-associated habitat; material: feces | host: Homo sapiens | place: Peru | collected 2012
TTATCGTAAAGGATATGTCGAGGTTAGGGCGAAACTACCTGCAAGTGGGAATGTATACGGACATGATTTTCCCACAAAGGGGCGTTCGCTTTATCGCTATCAACGATGGAGTGGACAGTGCACAGGGCGACAATGATTTTGCCCCTCTGCGTAATATCTTCAACGAATGGATGGTGAGAGATACGAGCAAGAAAATCAAGGCTGTTTTCCGCAGCAAAGGCATGAGTGGCAAGCCTATCACAAGTCAGCCGGTCTATGGCTATCTCAAAGGCGAGGACGGACGCTTTATCGTGGACGAAGAAGCTGCCCCGGTCGTCAAGCAGATTTTCAGCTTGTGCCTTGCTGGGAACGGTCCGACCAAAATCGCCCGTGTATTGACCGAGCAGCAAATCCCAACACCGGGTACATTGGAATACCGCAGGACAGGCAGCACACGCCGTTACTACCCCGATTATCCCTACAAGTGGGCGACCAACACGATTGTCCATATCCTTGAACGCAAGGAATATCTGGGGCATACGGTAAACTTCAAGACCGAGAAAGTGTCCTACAAGGTCAAATCAAGCGTGGAAAATCCCGAAGAAAAACAGGTCATTTTCGAGAATACCCATGAGCCAATCATTGACCTTGCTACATGGGAGCGTGTGCAGGAATTACGCAAGCAGCGCAAGCGTCCAAACCGCTATGATGAAGTCGGTCTGTTCTCCGGCTTACTGTTCTGCGCCGATTGTGGAAGCGTCCTCTATCAGCAGAGATACGAGAACAAAACCCGAAAGCAGGATTGCTACATCTGCGGCAACTACAAGAAGCGTACCCACGATTGCACCGCACATTTTATCCGCACCGACCTTTTGACTGCGGGCGTTCTCTCCAATCTACGGAAAGTGACGAGCTATGCGGCAAAGCATGAAGCCCGGTTTATGAAGCTGCTGATCGAGCAGAACGAGGACGGCGGCAAACGCCGGAACGCCGCCAAGCGAAAGGAACTGGACGCAGCCGAAAAGCGGATTGCGGAGCTGTCCGCTATCTTCAAGCGGCTTTATGAGGACAGTGTGACTGGGCGTATTTCTGATGAACGCTTTGCGGAACTTTCCGCAGACTATGAAGCCGAACAGAAACAGGTCAAGAGCCGTGCCGCCGAACTGCAAGCGGAACTGGCAAAGGCACAGGAAGCCACGGTTAATGCGGAAAAGTTTATGAAAGTTGTCCGCAAGTACACCAGCTTTGAGAAATTGACCCATACCCTGCTGCGGGAGTTTATTGAAAAAATCGTTGTCCATGAGTGCAGCTATGACGAGAACGGCACACGCAGACAGGACATTGATATTTATTACAGCTTTGTCGGCAAGGTAGAACTTCCCGACGAATAATGCCCGACCTATCCGACACAGTAGCTAAGTGCCGGATGGGAACGGCAAAAAAATTTTACACTTCTATTGCTTCTTTATCACACACAAACAAAGTCCCAGGGCATGAAGCAGCTCATGGCAGGCGGCGGTGTGGCCCTGATTGGTACGACTCTGGTCCCTCTGCTCAGTGGCCTCTTTGGTTAATCACCATTCTCGGATGGGCAGGTCTTATCCTGCTCATCCGTCATTTTGGAAGGAGGTAACACTTTGCAGAAAAGAATTAACCGAAAAGGCATCCTGGATACGGCTATCGCCGCCGCAATCGGTGTCGTAACGGTCATTACCATTCGCCTGGTAAAGGGCCGGTCTGCTGATCTGTATCTGTAACAGGAGGGCCACGCATGAACAGCATACTCGATCAGATCACGCAATGGCTGAAGGAGATGCTAATCAGCGGCATCATGGGCAACCTCACCGGCATGTTCGACTCGGTAAACCGGCAGGTCGGAGAAATTGCAGCGGATGTGTCTACCACTCCGGCTGCTTTTTCTCCGGCAGTATTCGCTCTGATCCGAAATGTTTCAGAGTCAGTCATTGTCCCAGTTGCTGGATTGATTCTAACCTTTATCGTGTGCAGCGAGCTGATTCAAATGATCATCGACCACAACAACCTAGCCAATTTTGAGACCTGGATATTTTTCAAGTGGGTATTCAAAACCTTTGTTGCGGTGATGCTCATCTCCAACTGCTTCACCATTACCATGGCCGTCTTTGATTTGGCCCAACAGGTAATCGCATCCAGCGGAGGCATTGTACAAGGCAGCACGGCCATAGACGATGCAGCCATTCAAGCCATGCTGTCCACAATGGAAGCCATGGAGCTTGGACCGCTCATTGGACTATTCCTACAGACCTTTGTTGTCCAATTCACCATGAGTGCCATCTCAGCGGTCATCTTCGTCATTATTTATGGCCGTATGATTGAGATCTATTTGGTCACCAGCCTGGCCCCAATCCCCTTTGCCACCTTCGGTAATCGGGAGCAGAGTCACACTGGGCAGAACTACCTGAGGTCTCTTTTTGCACTGGGCTTCCAAGGCTTTCTGATTATGATCTGTGTCGGTATCTATGCGGTTCTGGTACAGAACATTTCCTACACAGATGACATTATCGGGAGCGTCTGGGTCGTACTGGGATATACCATCTTGCTGTGCTTTACTCTGTTCAAAACCGGCTCCCTGGCCAAGAGTGTCTTTGCGGCACATTAACCGGAGGTGATTCCATGGCCGCATATATTACCGTCCCCCGTGACCTGTCAAAGGTCAAAACGAAGGTTTTTATGAACCTGACCAAACGGCAGCTGGTCTGTTTTGGAATTGGTGCACTGATCGGTGTGCCGATTTTCTTTCTTCTGAAAGCTGCTTCCAATATCAGCGTTGCCTCCATGAGCATGATTGTGGTTATGATGCCCATGTTCCTGCTGGCAATGTACGAAAAGGATGGGCAGCCCCTAGAGGTGGTTGCCCGTCACTTCTATGAGGCGAAGTTCCGCAGGCCGAAAATTCGCCCTTACCAGACTTTCAACTACTACACCGCCCTCATGCGGCAGGCAGAGGCGGAGAAGGAGGTAGAAAATATTGTTCAGAAGCAAAAGCGGAAAGAACAAGCAGAAGGATAATGTCCGCTTGCCCGCCGGACTAACCAAACAGCAATACGCCCAGGTGAAGGAAGTCGTTGACAAAGCCCGAAGGGATCGTTCTGTACCCCACACTGCACAAGACAGTATTCCGTTCCAGCGGATGTTCCCTGATGGCATTTGTCGTGTGACAGATAACTACTACACCAAAACCATCCAATTTCAGGATATCAACTATCAGTTGGCGCAGCAGGAGGATCAGACCGCCATCTTTGAAGAATGGTGCAGCTTTTTGAATTTCTTCGACAGCTCCATCCAGTTCGAGTTATCCTTCATGAACATGGCAACGGATGCCGCCGACTTTGAGCAAATGATTCGGATTCCCTACAAGCGAGACGGGTTTGACAGCATCCGTGCCGAGTTTTCGTCTATGCTGAAGCGGCAGCTGTCTCAGGGCAACAACGGTCTGACTAAGACCATGTACCTGACCTTCGGCATCACGGCAGATAATATGCGGCAGGCAAAGCCCAGGCTGCAGCATGTGGAGATCGATCTGCTGAACAACTTCCGAAAGATTGGCGTCAGGGCCAGGACGCTGAACGGCAAGGACCGTCTGCGGGTGATGCACGCCATGTTCCACATTGGCGAAGCGGACAATAACAAATTCCATTTTGACTGGAAGTGGTTAGTGAAAACCGGCCTTTCTGTGAAGGATTTTATTGCCCCCACGGCCTTCGCCTTCCCGAAAAGTCGGGTATTTCAGATGGGCAGCATGTACGGCACTATGTCCTACCTGCAAATCACAGCATCCGACCTCAGTGACCAGATGCTGAAGGACTTCCTGGAAATGGAGTCCAGTCAGGTTGTTACCATGCACATCCAGAGTGTGGATCAGAACAAGGCCATCAAGACTATTAAGCACACCATTACGGAACTGGACCGCAGCAAAATTGAGGAGCAGAAAAAAGCTGTTAGATCCGGCTACGACATGGATATCATCCCTTCCGATCTGGCCACCTATGGCAACGATGCCAAGGCCCTCCTGAAGGAATTGCAGTCCCAGAATGAGCGAATGTTTCTGCTCACCATGTTGGTTATGAATACCGGCAAGACAGAGGCAGAGCTGGAAACCAATGCATTTCAGGCAAGCTCTATTGCACAGAAGTACAATTGCAATCTGCGCCGTTTGGATTTCCAGCAGGAGCAAGGGCTCATGTCCTCGCTGCCTTTGGCCTACAATCAGATTGAGATCCAGCGTGGCATGACCACCAGCTCCACAGCAATCTTTATTCCCTTCACCACCCAGGAACTGTTCCAGTCCGGTCAGGAAACCATCTACTATGGTCTGAACGCGCTGTCCAACAATCTGATTATGGTGGATCGAAAGAAGCTGAAGAACCCCAACGGCCTTATCCTCGGCACCCCCGGTTCCGGTAAGTCCTTCAGCGCCAAGCGTGAGATCACCAACGCCTTCCTGGTTTCAGATGATGATATCATCGTCTGCGATCCCGAAGCAGAATACACAGCACTGGTTCAAAAGCTGAATGGTCAGGTCATCAAGATCAGCCCCACCAGCACCCAGTATATCAATCCTATGGATATCAACGCCAACTATTCCGAAGAGGACAACCCCATTGCGCTGAAAGCCGACTTTGTGCTCTCCCTATGTGAGCTCATCGTCGGTGGAAAAGAAGGACTGCTGCCCGTTGAAAAAACCGTCATTGACCGTTGCGTGCACCAGGTTTACCAGAAGTATTTCGAGGATCCTCGGCCAGAAAACATGCCGATTTTGCAGGATCTGTACGAAGCCCTGCTGGAACAGGAGGAAAAGGAAGCCCGCCATGTGGCAACCGCACTGGAAATCTATGCCACCGGTTCTTTGAATCTGTTCAATCATCGGACCAATGTAGATGTGAACAACCGTTTCGTATGTTACGACATCAAGGAGCTGGGTAAACAGCTGAAGAAAATCGGCATGCTGGTTGTTCAGGACCAGGTGTGGGGGCGTGTAACCGCCAACCGAAGTGTCGGCAAGGCAACTCGTTACTATATGGACGAGTTTCACTTGCTTCTGAAAGAGGAGCAGACTGCCAGCTACAGCATCGAAATCTGGAAACGATTTCGAAAATGGGGCGGCATTCCTACCGGAATTACCCAGAATGTCAAAGATCTGCTGTCCTCTCGGGAGGTAGAAAATATCTTTGAAAACAGTGACTTTATCATCATGCTGAACCAGGCAGCGGGCGACCGGCAAATTCTGGCGAACCAATTGAATATCAGCCCCCATCAGCTCTCGTATGTCACCCAGTCCGGTGAAGGCGAGGGCCTTTTGTTTTATGGCAATGTCATTCTCCCGTTTGTGGATCGATTCCCCACGGATCTGGAGCTGTATCGCATCATGACGACGAAGCTATCAGAAGTTCAGGAAGCAAAGGAGGTATAAATGGCAACAAGAGCAATCCGTCTTAATTTTTCTGAAACGGATCTGCTGGATCCCAAAATCCGTCGTGCTGCGCGAAAGGCAAACACCGCAGCAGACCGGGCCGACAAAGCCATTGAAAAGCTCCAGAAGGCAAGAAAGCTTCATCGAGAGCGCGAGTTTGCCGCAAACACACTGCGGACGAAGCAACGCACGAATACTGCGGCATCCGCTGAGGGAAATTCCCCGGTCAAAGATGCCCAGTACCGTGCCAGACGGCAAGCTGTGTATTCCGAAGCAGCCAGAAAGCAGTCCAGTAAGCTGTGTTTTTCGGAAACAGGAATTCAGAAGCCTAGCGGTAGCCTCAACAACGCCGTAAATGAGACCGGGCACAAGCTCTCAAACAGCATACGAAGCACGATTCAAAGCGGCAACCAGGATGATAACACTGGGGTACAGTCTGCACAATTTGTCAGCGATGCTGCCAATCAGACGATTTACAAAGTAAATCATGATTCCTACAGTCGGCGGTTAAAGCGGTATGCAAACGCTGTGCACCTTGCCACGAAATCGGATGCAGCCAATGTGGATGCATTGTATCAGAAAGCACTAAAGGATCATCCGGAGGCAAACTCTAATCCACTGTCCCGGTGGCGTCAAAAGCAGGAGATTAAGCGGCAGTATGCAATCATGAAAGCTGGACAGGGTTCTGGCAGCAGCAAAGCAGCAGCTAGGACCACCCACGGGGCAAGCAAGTATGTAGCAAATACGACGGAGCGTCTTCTGCAATATGTGAAATCCAACTCCCATTTTCTGCTGATTATACTGGGTTTTGCATTCCTGGTTTTGATGATTTCCGGTGTTGTCTCTTCCTGTACAGCCATATCTTCTGGTATTGGCAACTCCATTCTAGCCACATCCTTCACTGCTGAAACAGAAGACATTCTGGGGGTTGAGGCAGACTACTGTTCAAAAGAGGAAGCTCTGCGCAATCGCATTCACCAAATACAAAGTCAGGGGGACTACGATGAGTACGTTCTGAATGTGGATGAGATTGGGCACAACCCCTGGGAACTGGCCGCCCTGCTGACTGTACTCAAAGAAAACTACAAGCGCGCGGAAGTGCAAACCCTCATTCAACAATTTTTCAATGCTCAGTACTCCCTGTCCACCAATGTGACAACAGAAACCGTGACAGAAACGCGCCCGGTTCGTGTAGGCGAATCCCTGGGCACTGTAACAACCAGTGCCTATTGCAGTTGCCGCATCTGCTGCGGACAGTGGTCCGGCGGTCCTACCGCCAGCGGTGTATATCCCAGAGCCAACCACACCCTTGCCGTCGATGCCCGAGACCCCTTTGTCCCTATGGGCACCAAGGTCGTCATGAACGGCATTGAATACACCGTTGAAGACACAGGAAACTTTGCACGGTACGGTGTCCAGTTTGATGTCTACTACGACAACCATCAGTCAGCCCTGCAGCATGGGCACCAGGAGTGGGAATGCTACCTGGCAGACTCTAACGGTTCGAATACTATCGATGTCACCGTAACTGAGACGAAGCAGGTCTGCACGATCACGCTTGTGAATCACACATTGCGCAGCGTAATTGACAGCATGAACCTGTCCGACGATCAGATGGAACGCTTTGAAATCCTGCTGGAGACACACGGCAATCGTCCCGAACTATTCCAGGATAGCATCTATGCTGCCACCGGCTATTCGTTGGATGATGGTATTTCCGGCGACGCTTTGACGGACACCCAGTTCCGAAATATGGATTATCATTCGGAAGTCCCAGGAAAAGCTCGGTGACATCATTCGTTTGCAACAAAACTACAAGGAGGAAAATCTATGAGTACCAAACTCGACAAGTATGCGGCTGAACGCGACAAGGCTCGCCAGAAGCGGGATGAATGGGAAGGCAGAATGAAAATGTGGGATCAGAAGTATCGTGAACTGGAGAACGAAGAGATTCATGATCTGGTCCATGCAGCAAATCTGACCCCGGATCAGCTGGCTGAGCTTCTGAAAATGACGGGTCCCACAGCAGTACCCGCTGCCAAACCGGCAGCAACCGCGGAGGAGGTGGACTGAGGAATGCGTATGAAAAGAATGGCAGCAATGCTGCTCACTCTGACCCTGCTGGCAGGAAATGCCGCATTGCCTTGCTTTGCTGCCACCTCTGCAAGTGACTCCTCTGCACCCCCGGCCAGTCTCGATTTGAGCGCTCTTACCAATGGAAATCTGAGTGTTAGTCAGAAAGCTGACGGCAGTTACACCTTCACCTTAAACGGTAAGGATTGGAACTTTGGCTTGGATCAGAAGGAAACAGTAAAAATGACCGGTATCGTCAATGTCCCCTCCGGGTCCTGCCTGCGACTGCGTGAAAGCCCCAATACAAATGCTAAAATTCTGGCAGGGGTCAATACTGGTACGCAGGTCGATGTTCTTAGCAAGGAGGGCGACTGGTACAAAGTAGCCTTTAAGGACAAAACAGGCTATATGCATGGAGATTATCTGAAGGTTACAGAAACTAAGATTCAGGAGAACAGCAGCAATGAGGAGCTGTTCAAGCTTCTGATCGGTCTTCTGTCCCAGACACAGCAGTCTGGGACAAGCGCCTCCGGGAGCAACCCTTCCGGAGGCAATACTGGATTGACGCCTCCCGGGAACATGACGCTTTTGGATGATTTGGGGAGCCAAAATGGGAAGGGGCAGCAGTTTATCACTTTGGTCACCAAGTCCGGCAACACCTTCTATCTTGTCATTGACAGAGATGCCGATGGAAAAGAAAATGTCCATTTTCTGAATCTGGTGGATGAACTTGACCTATTTGCACTTCTTGACGATGATGCCAAGGACCAATACCAGGAGCAGCAGAAGCCAAAGGAGACTGAGCCCGAACCCACCTTGCCGCCTCCCACAACAGAGCCTGCTCCCGATAATACACCCGAGAAGAAAACAAATACCAGCCCTCTGTTTTTGCTTGGCCTGCTGGGTTTCGGCGGCATCGGATTTGCAGGCTATCATTTTCTAAGCAAGAAAAAGCAGGAAGCCTCTACAGAAACCTTTGATCCCGATGCAGACTATCTGGACGAGGAAGACGACTACGATTTCCCAGAGGATGATCTGGATGAGGAGCTCGATACGGAAGCAGATGACGAGGAAAATGAACTGATGTAAGGAATCGCCCTCTGCCATAAACAGGGGGCTTCTTTCCAATGGAGTACACATGACAAATAACGACCACTTAATTTGGAGCAACCACGACCTGGACTTTGAGGAATGGAAAGAGTGGATTCAAACGGAGTATCCGAAGCTAAATCCCTCTGAGCAAATCCAGATGATGTACGAACTGAACGATGAACACCTTGCTGATGAGCGTATAAACCTGGATATCCAACTAAACCGCCCAATCCTAGTTGTCGGTGACCTGGGACTTTGGAATGGGCGCAGGATGGGCTACAAGGAGATTCCCTCCGGAAACATCAGCGACTGTCTTTATTCGGATACTGACTACAGCACCTGGTTTGTAGATAAGAAGGGAGACATGCGTTGCGACGCTGTCCACCATGATGGAACAAATCATTACCTGTATCGTGTCTACAAAGACAACGCGACGGATGCTCAGATCGACAGGCTGAAGCAGAAGATCTATGACGGCGTTGCCACACCGGCAGATATCCGAAAAGTCACGAAGCGGATTGGTGATGAGGTAGCAAAAGTGTATGGCTTTGAGCTGCCAAAAGAAGTATCTCGCAAGTCGTTGGAACGATAAGGAAATCCTCCCGGGCATATCAAGAACGCCCAGGAGGACTTCCCTCACGGTAATTATGATAGCGTAAGCATTGCCGCCAGAAATGAAACCAATTCTTCAGGGGCTGGTTTCTCCCCACAAAAGGGAGTCCGGGACCACGCCTGCTGTACACTTGGGTCGGTACTCTGAAATGCCTCGTCGATGGACAGCTGCATCTCAGAATATACCGCCTCAACTGTAGTGTTATATTTGACGGCAATCATTTTCAGGATGTCATACAATTCCACAAGCAATTCCTCCAGTATGGTTTGTAGCGCTATCATAATTCCTCCGGTGGAGTATTGCCAATGAACTCGTTCGACAAATTTCGACATTTATAACATCTGCCCATGCAGGCCCATAGAAAACGAATGTAGAAGGAAGTGAATGTATGTGACACACCATAAATTAGTGATATCCGAAAAGCCATCTGTGGCACAGAGTATAGCGAAGGTCCTAGGGGCTGCCACACGACGAGAGGGGTTTCTGGAAGGTAACGGTTATCTGGTCAGCTGGTGCTTTGGGCACCTAATCGAGCTGGCAGAGCCAGAAGCCTATGACACCAAGTATTCTAAATGGCGTCAGGAGGATCTTCCTATCTTTCCACAAAATTGGCAGTATCTTGTCAGCGGCTCCACCAGGAAACAGTATTCCATCCTAGATACGCTTATGCACCGGGAGGATGTGGTTTCTGTCATCAATGCATGTGATGCCGGTCGAGAAGGCGAACTGATTTTTCGTCTGGTCTACAACCAGAGCCAATGCACCAAGCCGATGGAGCGGCTTTGGATATCATCCATGGAAGACAGTGCCATTCGGGAGGGGTTCCAGGCACTGAAGCCAGGTTCTGAGTACGACAACCTGTATGAAGCTGCGCTATGCCGGGAACGTGCCGACTGGCTGGTCGGTATAAATGCCACCCGGCTGTTTTCCTGCCTGTATAGCAAAACTCTGAATGTAGGCCGTGTGATGACCCCAACACTTGCTATGATCGTTCTGAGAGATGCCCAGGCAAAAGCCTTCAAACCAGAGCCCTATTACACCGTTCAGCTATCGGCAGGAAACTTGACTGTCTCCAGCAAGCGAATGCATGAAAAGGCCGAAGCGATTGCACTGCAGGAAAAGTGTAGAAATGCAGGTAAGCTGGAAATTCAATCTGTTGATCGAACAGAAAAAGCTGAACATCCACCTCTGCTATACGACCTGACCACCCTTCAAAGAGATGCAAACCGCATATTGGACTTCACGGCTCAGCAAACCCTGGACTATACACAAAGCCTGTACGAAAGAAAGCTGGTAACCTACCCTCGCACGGATAGCCATTATTTGACCGACGATATGGGAAATATGATTCCGGAGTTAAGGAAGACTGTGGAAGACTGTTTCACACATCCTGTCCACTCGGAAATGCAGTTTTCCAGACTTCTCAACAGCAGCAAGGTAACCGATCACCATGCAATCATACCCACAAAGGAGCTTGCGCATGCGGATTTGGCAGCACTCCCCTCTGGAGAGCACGCCATTCTTCAGTTGATTGCAGTCCGCTTTTTGTGTGCCCTGGCAGATGACTACTGCTATTCAGAAACAGAAGCCCATGTTTTTTGCGCAGGTGAGGAATTCTCCTGCAAATCCAAGGAGGTTCTCTCAGCTGGCTGGCATAGCATCCGGGATTACTTCTATCCACCCGCAAAGAAGGATACGGAGAAGGCCGTCTCTATTTCTGAAGCAGCAACGCTCCCGCTGACGGGCAGTGACATTCTAACAGGCAAGACACAAGCTCCGAAACGGTATACGGAAGATTCCTTGCTCAGTGCCATGCAAAACGCCGCCAAGGAGGATATCCCGACAGAGGCAGAGCGCCAAGGTATCGGCACCCCCGCAACCCGGGCCGGTATTATCGAGAAGCTGATCCAGAAGGGGTATGTGGAGCGAAGCGGAGGAAAGAAGGGGAAATCCCTCATCGCCACAGCCAAGGGCAATGCGCTGATTACCATCATGCCGGAGCAAATTCAGTCCGCATCTATGACAGCTGACTGGGAGCAAAGGCTGCTGGAAATTGAGCGTGGAGAATACTCCCCCGCTGCTTTTATTGGAAGCATCTGTGCTATGATTCAGGACCTTATCAACACAAGCAAAATAGTAGAAGGAGCTGAAATAATTATGGCTGAAAGAAAGATTATAGGCACCTGCCCATGCTGCGGAGCCGAAGTAGTGGAGCGTCAGAAGGGATGGTTCTGCGCCAATCGGTCCTGCCGATTTATCCTCTGGAAGGATAATGCCTTCTTTCAAACGATTGGCAAGCGTCTTTCCACCTCTATCGTGGAGCATCTGCTCCTGGATGGACATGTCCGCCTGAAGGACTGTAAGAACAAGGCCACTGGCAAGGTCTACAACGCCACGCTGCATATGGTCACCGAGGCAGACGGCAGGCCCGTGTTCAATCTCTCTTTTGAGAATGGAGGTAACAAGCATGATGGACCAAATGAATGAGGAGGTTACCGTCGTTGATGGCAGCCACTACCTCCATCTTCGGGAGAACAGCACCGGCTTTGACTATGTGGCCTATGACAAAGCCACTGGAAGCAAGGAATACGCTGGCCATATCTCAAACGAAGCGATTCTGGATTGCCCCATTCGAAGCGATATTGCTGCTGCACGACACCTGGCAATTCAGGATATCGGCTATGAAGGAACCATCATTTCAAAGGTTGCCGTGGACACCTTGTCCAGGGTAAAGGACGCCAGGCGCAGCTGGAATCGGACGCACTCTGACCTGCACAGCCCCCACAATATTCGATTTATCACCAGCGGCTACGATGAGCTGTTCCGTGTCCCTGACGGCTCCATCATCCAGATGACTTATCAGGATCATACCGCATTGGGGCGCTGTGAGTATATCGATGATTACCATTTCCGAATGAATACCGAGGTCTTTCATATCTGCCAGTTTGCAGAAACTATGGAAGGATTAAATGCAGTTTGTATCCCGGAACCTGTATCCACGGACGAGCAGGGCGCCTGGGAGATTCGTCGGGAAGGATATTTGATGCTTCAGGCTTGCGACTGCGGCTGGGACTATACCCTGCTGGATAAATCCTGTGGCGAGGTTGATGGTGGTCAGCTGGAGCGGCCAGATTTGTCCCTAAATGAGGCACGGGAGGCCATCCTGGCAAGCTATGGCTTCGAATATCGCGGACGTGTAAAGGTCGATTATGACGACCTGAGCTGCCGTGCTGCTCAGATGGCTGAAAAAGGTTTGCTGGATCGACTGCGAGCAATTCCTATCCCCAAAACAGGAGCACACGCTCCTGCTTCAAAGGATGAGTTATCCCGGTAAAGCAGGCGTATTCATCCTCCCAGAAAGGCAAAATTGGTCATACTGGGAGGAGCTGATGGACCAAAGGAGGCATGATAATGACCACAGAAGAATGTAACACCGCCTTGTATAAGAAAATGTTTGCAGAACAGGATGCCTTCCGAGACTGGCTGAAAAGCCAGCCTCCGGAGGAAATACTGAATCACGCATACGAATACACTATCCGTGAAGATATTTTGCTCTCTCTGGAATTCCAGGATTTGTCCGCAGAACAGGCAACTGCTCTGATGAGCTCCCCCTGTCCCCTTTCGGAAGTGTTAAAGGATTTTGAGAAACTGGAAACGGAACACATGAGTGTGATCTGGGAGTGCGTGGAAAACAGAGCTGATAAGCTCCTGGAAATTCAACGACAGGCACGCAAGGAAACATCGCAGGATGAGAACAGAAAACTCACGATTCATGAAAAGCTGCAAATGATGCAGCCGACAGCTCCTCATAAGCATACACCAAAATCCAAAGGACAGGAACGCTAATTGCCCCGGAAGGTGATTTTGAAGAGGAATTTCGATAATTGGTAGGTAAAAATGAGCAGAAAGACCAGCTATGAACAGGAAACAATTATTCTTTGGAATAACGAAGATGACTGGTGTACCATTGACACCTGTGATGCCAGAATGCTTCAACGGCTCAAGGAACTCTCCCAACAGCATCCTACAGCCTTTGAAAAGGTTAAATCCGGTTATCGGTGGGCCACCTATCGTTGTAGTAAGCGTCTCGTCTCTATCCGAGCGCCCTACAGTGAAAAAAGGAGACAGCATGATCGGGAGGTTGCATTAGCGCAGCACCGAATGCCGCCATCCAGGTCGATGAACCTCCACCCAGAAAGAGAGGAATGATATGGCTGAGAATGCACAGTATCAGCGTGTAAAGGAAATAACCGACAAATTGGAAGCAGGTATTCAGGAGCTTTTCTCCTCAGACCAGTATCGGGACTGGCTAACCACAATGTCCCGCTTCCACAATTACAGTTTGAACAACACCATTTTGATCGCCATGCAAAAGCCGGAAGCCACACTGGTTGCTGGTTATACGGCCTGGCAGCGGAACTTTGGTCGGCAGGTCTCCCGTAATGAAAAAGCCATCAAGATTCTCGCTCCTGCACCTTATAAAAAGAAGCAGGAACGGGAAAAAATCGACCCGGTTACAGGTGAGATCCTTATGAACCCAGATGGCACCATGCAGAAGGAAGTCCAGGAAATTCTGATGCCCGCTTTCAAGGTAGTAAATGTCTTTGATGTGAGCCAGACAGAAGGAAGAGATCTTCCGTCCATCGGTGTGGATGAGCTCACCGGCGAGGTGGCGCAGTTTGATTTATTTTATAAGGCACTGGAGAAATCTACTCCGGTGCCTATTTCTTATGAGAATATCGTCAGCGGTGCCAAGGGGTATTTCAGTCCCGCAGAAAACCGAATTGCACTGAAGTCAGATATGAGTCAAGTGCAGACGGTAAAGACCCTGATTCACGAAATGGCCCACCAACGGCTCCATGCAATCGATCCCAGAAAGCCAGATCCGGAACAGCCCCGGCTTACAAGAAACGCCAAGGAAGTGGAGGCAGAGTCCGTCGCCTTCACAATCTGCGAGCACTTCGGCATTGATACCTCCGACTATTCCTTTGCCTATATTGCAGGCTGGTCCCAGGGGCAGGATACACCAGAATTGAAAGCCTCCCTGGACCGGATCCGCAAAACTGCCTCGGCCATGATTACGGAAATCAGCGGCCACTTCCAAGCATTGCAGAGGGAATACGCAATGGAGCATTTAACTGCAGAGGATATCACCAATATTCAATGCAGCAACAGCACCTATTTCCCAGGTTCCCGTATGGCAGAGCATCAAATTTCTTTTGAGGCGCTTGGCGAGAAACACAGCGGCACCTACACAGTGCAGCAGGATGATGACGGTGAAAGCTTTACCTTCCACACAGATGGAAAGGATTTGTGGGAAACAATGCCCGACAGTGAACTGTGCAAGCTTGCGTATGCGTTGGCCTCTGCTGTTGAGTTCCATTACTGGGAATCCAAAATTGATGCCTGTGCAACAACGGGTGATGTGGAAGAGGTCCGTCTGAGTATGATGGAAACAGAAGGCAAGAAGATCACCTCGGAGCAGAACCACAGTCTGGCTGGTGCGTTGGAAAACAAGCGGAACGATTTGCTGCACAACACCCGGGAGGGGCAGGCAGAGCTTCTGTCTGAGGATATTGTCTGCCTGATGTATGAGATCGATCCCCTTCCCTATGGGGTACAGCGAGATGCCGCAGCAGATATCGCAGCCATGACACAGAATCTTCTCACTGCAAACGAAACACTAGCCATGACAATTGGAGCGATCCAGGATACGGTTTCTCTGAATACGAGCGAGGCAATCCCCATGTGCAAGGCCGTACTGGAAAAGATCGAAGCTTTTCTAGGACAAGAACACCCTATGACACAGGAAATGTTTGGAACACGGCCTGAGCAGCCGCCGCAGGCTGGACTCCAGGATAATGGTCAATACCGATATTACTCCACACAACGCCCTGTATCCCCAGGGACCTTCCCCAAAGGGGATAACAAGCCGGTGGAGATCCACAACTTTGATAAACGGATTCCCGTTGAGAACAACACTTTTCTGGCATGGGGATACCTGGAATATCCAAAGCCACTGTCGGAAACGCAGATATCAGACTATGAACTTCGTGCTGCGCCCAGCAGGATCGTGGCTGTCAAGGAAAAGCCCTCTGTCTTGGATACTCTCCGTGAGAGGAAGGCAGAAGTGAAGGCGCAAAAGCCCAAACAGAAAACAAAACAGAAGGAGGAATGCCGATGAGGTTTACTGTTGAAGAAGCTGTCTTGATCTCCACCTTCGATTATTCCAGCCGCACAAGTGCCATGCTGGATATTGCCGAGGGTCAGTCCAAAACCACAAACCAGGAACTGCAGGAATTGTGCCGCTCCGTGATTGAAAAGCTCGCCCGGATGACAGATGCAGAATTTCAGGCCACAGATTTTACCGTCTACGAGGAGGTGGGGCATCGTGGCAAATGAAGGGATAGAGCCCATGCAGTTGAGCACTCCGGAGGATAATGTTATTCTGCTGCGAGCTATGGGAGCCGCAGGTTATGCCTATGACTCCTTGGAAAGCACAGAAAGCTATCTTCGCTTCTTTGGAGAAGGAGGCACCATGATGACCATGGGCAGCTGGCGGGAGGTGCGTGATTGGCTGGAGGGAGTTGTCTTTGATGAACCGGCAGTATCCTCTCATGTGGAGCAGATACTGCGCCCAGAACGCTATGAAAAGGTCAATCCTCTCAGAGCGCTGGAGGATGCTGTCGAGCAGAATGACAATAGTTTTGATGGCATCATCAACAACCTTCCACCGGAACAAGCTGCAACGAAAACCGCTCCAATTCTTGATGTTCTGAAAAATGCAAAGGAAGAAGCAAAGCACCAGCATACTCCGAACTGCCCTCAGAATTGCCAGCAGAATCGGGATAGCTATTGCCGATGAGGGCCTGAGGTATGCAGAAACGAGATCGAGAGGTGCATTTTGTCATGTCCCCCGAGGAGATTGAGCGGATGCGGCTCAAAATGGAAGAGCTTGGTATCCGCAGCCAGAGTGCCTACCTTCGGAAAATGGCACTGGACGGCTACTGTATCAACCTGGAGCTTGAGGATCTGACCACAGTGCGCTCCCTGCTTCGCTATTGCAGCAACAACCTGAACCAATATGCCAAGCGAGCCAACGAAACCGGAAGCATTTATGCAGAAGACATCGCCGACTTGCAGAAGCGGCTGGATGAAATCTGGAATTTGATGAAGGATATTCTCGCCTCCTTAGCTACCATCATATAAGAAGGCGGTGCCATCCTTGACAGGCACCGCCTTTAAGCTACAATGATAGAAAAAAGTTTGGAGGAATCTGTATGTTGATTTTGAAGCTGATCCTGAAGGTGTTGCTATTTCCTCTGGTTGTGGCATGTATGCTGATTAAGTGGATGGGTATCCTGCTGATGACCTGCGGGGCCTATGTTCTGTCCCCGCTGATGTTTTTTATCTTCGCCTGCGGAGTCTACACTGTATTCAAGCAGCAATGGAATCAGACGCTGATTCTCGCTATATTGGAACTGGGATGCATTGCGCTGATCACCGGCGCCGCCTGGATCGCAGGACTAGCTGAGAGTGCAGCTCTGACACTGGCCGGTTTCTAAGGAAAAACACAGCCCTCGGTGGAGAACCATCGAGGGCTGTGTCCTTAACCCGGGCTAGTATCTTTCATAGCGAAAACCCGAATAGGATTACAATCGTTGAAAGGAACACCATCCTAAACAATACTAGCGCATTACTTCTCCGTTTCAACAGAAACTGTTTTTCCGTTTGAGCGTACTATGATATCTCCATTCAAATCTGTTCTGTACACGATCACACCAGCCTGTTTAAGCAAATCCAATGTTTCTTGGTGGGGGTGTCCATATTGATTCCCCTGTCCCACAGATATCACAGCATAGTTCGGCATAAATGTTCTTATAAAGCGATATAAGGAACCAGTACCGTTAACAGAACGTGGACTTCTTGAACCATGGTGAGGCATTTTGATCAAATCAATCTTATATGCTTCATCTTTCTGGTTCGCATATTTGTCTGATATCCTTGTTTGTGCATCATCCTCGATATCCCCCGCAAACAAGAACTTCGTGTTCCCATACGTAATCATTAGAACGAGTGAATCATTATCTGACGATGCCTCAACATCAATGACTTCAATGGTGGCACTTCCTAATTGATACTTATCCCCAGTATGAGGTACTGTAATCTTTGCGCCATTTATTCCAAGTTCATGTTCCACTTTGCGGAAGGTTTCGGTTTCAGCATAGCTAGAATTTGCAAGCGTTTTATCTATCTTTGAGGAATAAGTAAGTGCTTTAGGTAAGCCACCAATATGATCTTTATGCATATGGGAAATCACAAGAAAATCCAAATGTTGAATGCCCTTTTCTTCAAGAACACTATATACCTTATTACCCGCGGATTCATCGCCACCGTCAATCAGCATATACCGTCCATCGCATTCAACCAGAGCAGAATCTCCCTGGCCGACATCGATAAATTGAATACAGAATGTCGAGGACTTTTCTGTTTTTGAACACGATGTAAAACTAAAGGCCAGTAGGATAACAAGAAGTATTGGGATTATCCTTTTCTTCATTGTGCATTAAACTCCACTTTATTGCCGTACCAATGCTCCTCAAAAGAAGCTACATCAAATTTGAAGGTTGCGGTCTTCTGATTAGCATCTGCATAGCTTATCGTTACGGTGATTATTGACGATGTAGTCCATTCGTATTTTTCCAACTTCTTGCTACTGATGTATGCTTTGAAAGTATCGGCTGTTGTCCCTTGGCGTTCAACCTTAGAAACGACGCAATCATCGATCACTGTTTCATCACCATTATCGGTGACTGTTACAGAAATGGATGCTTCAGCAGTGAGAAGATCTGCAGGAATAATCAACTGATTTTTGGTTAGCTCAATCGTATTCTTGGTGGAATTCTCACCAAAGGAATACGCATCGTTTATAGGCTTAACAAGGAACACGCCACATGTTTCTGTTTCCAAGATTGCATCGAGTTCTGCTCGGTCTTCGACGCCAATATCAATTTTATCAGCAAGAGCAAATAGCAAATCACAATTCAAAATCAATGGTTCATATAAAGAAGGTAGTTCGGTTTTTCGGCTTTCCCTTAGACCCTTGTTATAGCCCTTAACGCGCTTCAGTTCGCCTTTATACTCCTGTTTTGCAGCCTTTTTTTCTGTATCAGTCATATATCGATAATCAGGCTCAACTATAGTCTGTTCAACTATGTCAGATAAGTACGCATTATTCAGTTTTCTCTGTTCCTTCAGAAGAACAGTGACATTCTCAGATGCAATTTTGTATGCTTTATTTAGATACGCCACGTCATTTGTCTTTGCATACAGATCCAAGTAAACCTGGGCCGCAAAGTAACGAACTGACCAATCATCCGTAGTTGTATTGGAAATGATTGCATCGGCAAATCCTGAAGTGGTAGCAATATATTGTTCACCAGAGTAAATCTCTTGCGCAGCTACGATGGCTTTGGGAAGAATTTGAACATAAATAAAATCCTTCCGATAAATACCCGTAGCTAGGTCATTATATTCGTCCACACATTCCAAGCACTTTTTGTACTGATCTGTTTCAAAATAGGCGTTCGCCAGTTCCAGCCAATAGTTACCCAGCATACTGTAGGTTTGTTCTTCTGCCTTTAGCAGTTTGATTCTCTCGGATGCATTTGCAATGCCTGTAATCTCAGCAAACTTTTCGATTGCTTTTTCATTCAGTGTCTTCAAACCATCCAGATTGTATTCCTGTACCATGTCCACCATGTAATCGAATGCACGGTCGCGATTCTTCATTACAGTGTCTTTCTCTTCATCATCCAGCTCCCAACCGCTCATGATGAATGCCATATCCGCATTTTCGCCAACCCGCTTATAGTTGTTATACGAATCGACTGCAGTGTATACTACTGTAAGCGCGAGCTTCTTCCAATTCAAAGCGTTCGATACCGATAGGATTGCAAGGGGATTTGGAACTGCACTTCTCATAGCTGCGGCTTTCTCTTGGTTATGAATAAATTGCAGGCGCTCTCGCTTTACGGAAATATTGAGGTAGGATTTGATAATATCACGCAAATTTCTGAGATGGCTCTGTGTTATTTCATCGACTGCACCTGGATTAATATCATTAAGCAATGAAGTATAAATATCTTCAAGTATTAATCGGTTATCCTTCGATGTGCGAATTTCCTCTGCAGTAATTGCCAGGTAATACATCATTGAAAAAGAGTTTCGCTGTTCATCTAGTTTTTTCTCTTCTTCCGCTCTCAAACGTGCTTCTTCTTCCGCTCTTTGACGCTCATATTCTGCCGTTCTAATTTCTTCGTCCGATAATGTGGGTTCGGTATCCTCAACCACTTTTTCTGGCTCTTCTATTATACTATCCTCCTGCTCAACAGCGTAAGCAGGAGTTTCAGGTGTCACATTGATTGACATCGTTGGCTCCGTAACACTAGTCTCATACACAGAGGAAGGCTCTACGTTGTTTTTTGATGGACTACTGCACCCCACAAGAGATATAGATAGCAAAAGTGCCAATACTCTTGTAAACATCTCTTTGTTCATTTCCCAAATCCTTTCAATTACGAAGCGCTGGTTGAGCTGTTTGAAATAAGGTAAATCTGCTTATCGTCAAAACAGACTCGATCAGTATGGTTGTAAATTTGTATCATATCTTCCATTTTCTCAATGAACACTCGAGTCCCTGGATTGCTGATGGCTGAGAATTGATGCACCGCTTCCTTTTCCATGCTGCATGCGTTCTTCGCCATCTGAGTTCCAGTCTTCTGAAGAAACTCATCCACCGGTCCTTCCTTAATCAACGGAATGCTTCCGATGAACTTGCCGACAGCATTGCCCGCAATTCCGGCGCCCCTAAGCATATTTGCTTCTAGAGCGGAGTTTCCAAGCTTTTCTATGTAGCAGGAACTCTTCTCAAAAAGGGATCTGTATGCCTCGGAAAGTTTGATGATTTCTTCCTTGATATTTGAAATATACTCTTCTTTGAAATTACCACCCAGCATTATCTCCATCATAGAAGCAAGCGAATAGGTGTACAAAGAGAGTCGATAATACTTGAAGCGCTTCTCTAAGTTGGCCAAAGCAGATTTTACCTGACCTTGCGCAACAACAACCTTTTTAGCAGACACGAGTTCATCGACTTTCTTTTGATAAGAAAGCATGTTGCTTCGAGCCGTCCGCTTGATATCCATAACCATCTTATGGCTACTCTGAATGTAAACATCTCTGTCCCAGTTATGTTTGTAATTGGTAATCAATTCTGTCAGTGTTTCAAGGTCAGCCTCCACACCAGCTTCATCTTTAATCTCCAGGAAGGAGAGCATCTGTTTCTGCGTTTCTGCGATTTCACCAAGCTGTCTCTCGATAGAGTATAAGGCAGCGGCCATCATAAGCGTCGCCGGATTGATTGCCGCTACAACCTGCGATGTGGCTGTAATCGGTCCTGCCTCAGCAAGCTGGACCATCTTTGACCCACCTGTTGCTTTTGTCATCGCACCCCATGCATTTCCATTTTTTGCCATCTTCAGGACATCGCCAGTTGCTTGGTTTGCGATACGAAAGAGTCCATCGGTCGCAAGTGTTGTGGTTGTAGTAACCGTATTCAACGCTGGAATAAGGGAGGATACTCCCGCTCCAAGCGTAGCAAGTTCTGCAATGGGAATGCTCATCGTTTTTTCATTGAGCACTGACAAACGAGCATCCAAGAGAAGTTCATTCGTCACGCTGAGCAGTGCTGCATCTTCATTTTCCGGTGCTATATCGCCTGTCGCCTGAATCTGAATTAAATCTCCCATATTGTACCTCCATGTGTTTTTCCATGTGTTTTTGAAATTACTTCAAACCATGCGTTGCAATTTTTGCGATCTTTCTCCATATATAGTAGCAAGAACGCTGTCCAATTAAACGGACTGATTGCTATGTGGTGCTGCCATACAGCATCTTTTGGAACTGACAGTATGATCGAATCTTGTATTTTAATAAATATACCACATTCCAATGATAATGTGAAGAAGCGATGAATTCTAAAATCATATATAATCTCAGGAAATCAAGGTGCTATTGTACAGTCATTTCAGAATTAAGCAAATCCTCTCCAATGTTTGATTCTCTGAATGGGGGTGTCAAGCAAAATTGTTGACAAAAAGATGGCATTGTCTTTGGCCGTTCTGGCAATAGATATCCTGTCCTGCTTATGGTATAATCCACCTCGTTTGTGTCCACGCACAGCTTTTCAAAGGGAGGATAAGTCATGAGCAGCATGATTCTATATATTGGCAGCGAGCATGTTATCCAGGAGCCCCACTTTGATGTGATGAAGGGCTCTCTAAGAGCAGAAACTGACCGGAGCATTGGTGTGCAAAAAGCATGTCAGCGTTTTCAAGCCGGTGTGCTCAACTCATACAGTCTGAACCTGCAGCCTTTGACAATCATGAATGGATCCGAAAGTGAGCAGGTCTATGACGCTGATGTTGTCATGTATGAAAACTCTGATGACCACTTTGTCAGCATTCGCTCAACCAAGGCTCTAAAACAGCTTACATTTCTTGGCGCAACCTTTGTTTCCCGCGCCAATCACTAGCCGAAACATCTTGTCCCTCAGTCACAACCTGGCTGAGGGATTTCTATTTATAAGGAGGCGTCGATGGCAGCAACACGGCTCATTGCATTGCACCAGAGCAAAGGAAAAACCATAGCCCGGAGTTTGGGGGATCGAACAGATTACGCAAAGAATCCAGAGAAAACAGAGAAAGGCGAGCTTGTCACAGCGTACCAATGCGATCCATTTACTGTGGATGAAGACTTCATGCTCTCCAAAAGGAAGTACGAGCAATCTGTCGGCAGGCAGCAAAAAGGCAATGTGATCGCCTACCAAATCCGGCAGTCCTTCAAACCAGGTGAGATCACTCCTGAGAAAGCAAATCAGGTTGGCCAGGAGCTCGCTATGCGTTTCACGAAGGGTAAGCATGCCTTTATCGTTGCAACTCATACAGACAAGGCGCACATTCATAATCACATCGTTTTTAATTCCACAGCAATTGATGGATCTCGGAAATTCAAAAATTTCTGGTTCTCAGGGTTGGCTCTTCAAAAACTCAGCGATCTGATTTGTTTGGAGAATGGTCTATCAATCATTGCGCCAAAGCCATACCGCGAGCGTGAAAAAAGAACAACATATCCTGAGCGTGTGAATCATCGAGACGTTCTATGCGCTGCAATAGAAAAAGCCTTTGAGAAAAAGCCAAAAAGTTTTGATGGCTTTCTTGAAGAGCTCAAACAGGAGGGCTATGAAATTCGGCTTGGTAAGCGAATTTCTGTTAAGGGCAAATCACAAAAGCGGTTCATCCGTCTTGACTCTCTTCCCACGAAATATCAAGAGGATAGCATCAGGAAGCTGTTCGGCGACGATGCTCAGGTGATCATCAACCCGTTTGAAAAGAAAAAGCCACTCGGCTTTATCATCGATATCCAGGAAGAGGTATTGCGTAAAGGACCTGCTTATGTGCGTTGGGCATCCAGATTCAATCGTAACCAAATCGGATCTGCGATTTCCTACGCAAGTACCCACAACATCGCAAGTGTAGAAGAATATCATGCCCATGTTGATATGCTTGCTGGCCAGAAAACTGACCTTCTGAACTCAGTGAAGCAAGCCGAGGCCAGGCTTACGGAAATTGCAGCGTTAAGAAACGCAAAGATCAGCTATGCAAAGTACAAGCCTCTCTATGACGCCTACAGGAAGTCCGGCTACAACAAAAAGTATCTACAGACTCACAGCGAGGAAATCAAAATCTTCCGTGCAGCCAAGGAAGTATTTGACACGCACAAAGACGAGAAGATTCCGTCTGTAAAGGAGCTAAATGCCATGTTCGCAGAGGTGCTTACTCAGAAAAAGGAGTACTACGCCAAATATCGTCGGGCTTCAGAACTCCATAGGGAAGCTCTTGTAAACTGCAGAAACTATGCAGCTATGGTTGGCTTGAAAGAAAATATGTCTGAGGATCAGTCCCAGAAAAACGAAAAACGCGACCACACCAGATGACAATGCGAGGGGGCATACCGTAATTGCGGCGTGCCCCCTCGCATTTATTTTTTAGTAGCCGCTCTCGTTAAGTGTTCAGAATGAACGCGCAGCCATTGACCACAGGTCAATGTTCTTCAGGGCTTGGGATTCGGCCCAACGAGCAAAATGCGTGAACTTGTCCAAGTTTACACTGCTCGCCACATTACCCAGGATTTCAGCGCAGGTATTGGGTGCATTACACGGGAACCATGCACTTGTAGAATTCTGAAATCTCAAATCCATATTGAGTTTTGAGATTTCCTGGTGTATAATAAGGATGTTGCTTTGTCTCATTTTGTCTACAGGAGGCTACACACTATGGCTATGGATTATAACAAACTCTGGAAGCTACTTATAGACCGCAATTTGTTAAAAAAAGACCTTAGGGAAATGGCTGGATTGTCCACCAATGTTATGGCAAAGATGGGTAAAGGTGGAGATGTCTCCACTAAAGTTTTGCGTAAGATTTGTAAAGTCCTAGATTGTAAAGTCGACGACATTGTGGATTTCAAGGAATAGGTCCGTTTTATAGGACACCAATGAGTGTATCATTACCACGAGAAGGAGGATTCTCAGAATGTGGTGTAAAGCATGTAATATAGAAACAAACGAAAACGTCTGCCCGATTTGTGGCGGCGAAACTGTTGAGGATCTTCCTGTGGAAGTATATTGGTGTACGCATTGCAAAACGCCTATCATCCAGACCATTAATCAAGCAGATAAAGGCATTTGCCCTGTATGTAAAAATAAGACAAAGTACATTTCTGCTGATCTGAGGCCCGTTTTTCCCGAAGAACGCTTGTTATTAGAATTGCTTCTTGGGAAGACGCCGAATGAATTTATCAATTGCTCTGTTTGGGCAGCTAATAGCCGATATTACGTTGACGGAAAATCTATTTCTCTTTCTAGCAAATTGTTCCAAACAGCTGATACAGACAAGCTGTCTATTGAATTAGAAAGATATAAATCCGAGAATAGCTATGATTTCTTTAACACGAATATACAGGCCTTTATTACTGCAAATCAAGATAGATTAAGTTGCCTTAAAGATGAAGCCTTTGGGTTTATAAAAAAGGCTTCTGAATGCTTCCCTGAAGAGAATATTGTGTTGTCCTTTTCTGGCGGTAAGGATTCAACTGTTACTTCAGATTTGGCTGTAAAAGCACTGAGTAATCCAAGCCTGGTTCATATTTTTGGGAATACGACCCTGGAGTTCCCTACGACAATCGAATACGCAAGCCGTTTCAGAGAAGACCATCCGATGGCAATCTTTATGGTTGCAAAAAATGATGAGCAAGTATTCATGGATGTGTGCGAGGATATAGGTCCTCCGGCACGTATGATGCGTTGGTGCTGTTCCATGTTTAAAACTGGCCCAATCACACGTGTAATCAATAGCCTTTATCGTAATCAGCAGATTTTGACTTTCTATGGTATCAGAAAGTCTGAATCCGTAAGCCGAAGCAAATATAACCGTATAGAGGACAGCTCTGATGCGGTAAAAATACAGCAACAAACGGTGGCATCTCCTATTTTCTTCTGGAAAGACATCGATATATGGCTCTATATTCTAGCCGAGAATATAGACTTCAACGATGCATATCGTCTTGGTTACGATCGCGTCGGTTGCTGGTGTTGCCCTAATAATAATCAACGAGCCCAATTTCTCTCCCGCATTTATATGTCTGAGCAGTCAAAAAAATGGAGAGAATTTCTTATTCGTTTTGCAAAGAAGATAGGAAAACCAGACCCAGAAGTCTATGTAGACACAGGCAAATGGAAAGCACGGCAGGGCGGAAATGGTCTTGCTTCTGCCAGCGATGTCAAGCTCAGGTTTACAAATTGCACCAGCGAAGATCATGCAAAGATATATCGACTTGTCAGACCATTTGACGAAGAACTAACGGGCATGTTCGTACCCTTTGGTCGAGTTGCTCCCGAACTAGGTCGAAAGCTTCTAAATGAAGTTTTAGTGCTTGATGTTCGGACTAATGTCCCGATTCTCTCCCTCCAGCCATTTGGCCAGGAAGGTTATGATTATGCAGTCAAAGTCAGAACTATGAATGTTGCTGACCACGATAATTTACAGAGAATGGTCGGGTATCAGATTCGAAAGTTTAATGCATGTAGAAAATGCTTAAAATGCGAATCAATCTGCCGTTCAGGAGCCATTTCCATAAGCGGCGACAGTTATTATATTAACCCAGATAAATGTGTTCATTGCAAAATGTGTATGTCAGCTAAGATACTCGACGGCGGCTGCACAATGGATAAGTATCTGCGGACTAAATAAGAAGTTGGAGGAATAATCATGGCAATGACGATGAGATTTCGTGCCCATGAAACATTTTTTATAAGAAAGGGCTGGCTTAGCAAAGGAATGAAATCCGTCAATGCCAAAGAGGACGTGTTCGTTGCTAGAGACGAAAATCCAATGGATATTCTTGGATTAGGTTCAAATATGGTCAAGTCCCTCCGCTACTGGTTACAAGCTGTTGGTTTAACCCAGGAGCCGTGTGTCGGCCGAAGAGTTCAAACCTTTACACGTTTTGGCAAGAGTGTCTATGTAAACGATAGATACATCGAAGAACTGGGAACTCTATACCTTTTACAGTACAAACTTGTCACAAATAAAACCGACGCCACTTCTTGGTACTTTTTCTTTAATGAATTCACTATGTCTGAATTCTCCAGAGAAGACTTTGTTGAGTCCCTTCAAAAATATATCAAAATGTCTGGAGAAGATGGGGTCGCAATTCGTTCTTTGAATGATGATTTCGCTTGCATTATCAACACTTACTTGCCAAGATATAAATCCAATCCAGGTAAAATATCTCCAGAAAATAACATTGATTGTCCTTTTGGTGAGCTTGGACTTGTAGACATTCTAAACAAGAAGAACAAAACTTATAGAAAAAGCATTCCTTCTGCAAGTACATTTAGTCCTTGGGTGGCACTAGCTGTCATTATGGATCAAGCAGGTAAACGTCGAGAGTTATCTCTTAACGAGTTGCTTAACGCCCCTAATAATATCGGTAAAGTTTTCAATTTAGATTCCGTTAATATGCTCGACATTCTCTATGAGATTGAAAAACTCGGTGTCTTAAAAATCAACCGCACAGCAGGTCTGGATGTGATCAATATTCTTTGTGATTATTCTTTCCAGGACTGTGTAGATAACTACTATAAATCTATTAACGAAAATAATCAGGAGATCTAACTTATGAGTGATATGCTTTCCGTCGCTTCGGGTTTCCAATACTCGGTCAATATCGGGTATGACCTGTATAACGATGAAAAACTAAGAAATTTCATACCGACAAAAGCCGCGCTTGAATTGTTAGAAGATATCCTGCGTAGCACATACCCCACTTCCACAGAGCGCTCTCGTGTTTTGATTGGGGCGTATGGCAAAGGAAAATCTCATATTGTCCTTATGATTCTCTCCATGCTCATGAAGAGAAAACGCACTCTGTTTGAGCGAGTCATGGCGCAGGCTGCAAACAACCCTAGCCTCATGCAAGCAATCGACACCTATTATGATGGAAATAACAAAATACTTCCGATAGTCATCTCCGGAAGCAATACCAGCATACCTCAGGCGTTTTTGATTGCGCTGCAGCGGACGCTGTCCGATAATGGCATGCTTGATGTAATGCCAGAGACAAATTATAAAGCCGCTGTTTCAGTAATCAATCGTTGGAAGTCCGAGTTTCCAGATACCTACAATCAGTTTTCCAATCTGATTGATCTTCCGGTTGCCAGATTTGTTAAGGAACTCGAAAGCTACAGTGCAACCGCATACGAAACCTTTGAGCGCGTGTACCCAGCCCTAACAGCAGGCAGCACCTTTAATCCTTTCTTGGGCTTTGATGTCGTAGAATTATATGAAAATGCCGCAAAGGGGATCAAAGCCAAAGGTTACACCGGCATTTATATCGTTTACGACGAATTTAGTAAATACCTCGAGGCAAACATTACCAATGCATCCTTGAGCGACACAAAAATGTTGCAGGATCTTGCCGAAAAGTGTAACCGCAGCGGGGATCTGCAAATGCATCTCATGCTTATTTCTCACAAAGAAATTTCCAACTATATAGACCAGTTGCCAAAACAAAAAGTTGATGGATGGCGTGGTGTTTCAGAAAGATTCAAACATATTCATCTGAACAACAACTTCTCGCAAACCTATGACATCATTTCTTCAGTCATTCAGAAGCGAACCGATTTATGGGAGCGGTTTTGGCAGGATCATAACGAAGAATTCTTGGGTCTCGAACAGCGTTATCAAAGGCACGCAATGTTTGCCGATGCTCAGGGAAGCCTCCGAAAAGCCCTTTACGGTTGCTATCCGCTCCATCCTGTATCTACATTCATTCTTCCGAGACTGTCTGAGCGTGTAGCCCAGAATGAACGAACTTTGTTTACGTTTTTATCTGCAGATGGTACATCTACGCTTCCCTCAGCATTGGCCAAATACGATGACCTTAGCTTTCTTTCTATCACACCCGATGTAATTTATGACTATTTCGAGCCACTATTCAAGAAAGAAGCCTATGCCAGCACCGTTCATGCTAACTATATTTTGACGAGCAATATTCTCTCTAAGATTGAAGGAAATATCTTGGAATGCAAAATCGTCAAAACCATTGCCTTGATATATATCCTTGAACAGTTTGAAAAGATCAAACCCACCAAGGAGGAAATTATTGGCATTTATTCTATGACCTACGCTGTTGAGGCAATCGAAGCCGCTATTAGTGGCCTTATCGAGAAAGAGTACGTCGTTTATCTGAAACGCAGCAATGATTATCTCCGTTTGAAGCAAAGCTCCGGCGTAGATATTCAGCAAAAAATCAGAGATATGATTGCAACTCAGGCTGGCAAGTTTGCGGTGAAGGACACCTTAAATGCATCAAATTTTGACAATTATATGTATCCCGCACGCTACAATGACGAACGTGAAATGACTCGCTACTTTAGCTTTGAATTCATAGATGAATCTGAAATTTCATCTGATACAAATTGGGAAGTCAAATGCTCTTCCATGGACGCAGATGGAGTCATCTATGGTGTCCTTGTACATAGTGAAGCATCAATTGCTAGGGTAATGGAAGAGATAGCTCTCGGTAGCCCATCTTCCCAACGATGCATCTTTATCATTCCTAAGCATTATAAAAAAATAGATGACATAGTACATGAATTCAACGCTGTTATGACTCTCCGTGATCGTGCTGCAGACGACCCTATCCTCTTTGATGAATACGAGGTCTTTTTTGAAGACCTGAATGATGTGATAAAGTCATTTATGGCTGCATATTCCCACCCGGAAGAATATCGTTCCAACTATGTTTATAATGGTGCGGTTCAACGCATTCACCGGAAAGCCGCTTTGACAGATCTTATGTCTAATATTTGCGATAAGGTATACTGTCACACTCCTGTAGTAAACAATGAAGCAGTAAATAAGAACGATATTACCACGGTTTCTAGCAACAGCCGAAACAAGATCATCGCAGCATTACTTCGAAATGACTTAGAGCCAAATCTCGGTTTATCTGGAAGTGGTCAAGAAGTCTCCATCATGAGAAGCACACTTATCAGAACAGGTATTTGGAGTGAAAATGATGGACTACCAATGCTTAATCTCACTCCTGCTGATGAAAGAATGCGTTACTTGCTAACATCTATCGTAACTTTCATCAACAGTGCCCGGGAAAAAGAATCCATTTCTTTTTCTGAACTGTATGCGCTTCTTTTAAGTCCTGCTCACCATATCGGCTTGAGGAAGGGATTGATCCCTCTTTACTTAGCTGCTGTACTTCATGAGTACAAAAAACATGTAATAATCCAGGACCAGTATGCACAGGTCCCTGTATCTTTGGAGGTACTACTGCAGATTAACGCCGATCCATCTGCATTTACCTTAACATACTTGGATTGGGACCTAGAAAAAGAGCGCTATATTCAGGGTTTAGCACAGTTGTTCCACGAAAATATTGTGGAGGCTGAACGAAGCAATAACTCCTATGACTATGTCTCTAACGCGATGAAACGCTGGTTCCTTTCTCTACCGAAATATACGAAAGAAGCCAAACAGCTCCCCGACGGAACAGTAATTGATAAGCGCTATCAATCCATGGTTAAACTGCTCCGTCAAAACCTTAGCAGTTACGATCTTCTCTTCGTTAAGATGCCTGCTGCTTTTGGTTATTCAGCAGAGTTTAACTACGGTGTTATAGAGAATATACGCGCCGGAAAAAAATTCTACGACAACTTGATCGTAGAATTAAAGCTTTGGTTAATCAAGGAAACAAAAGCACTCTTCGTTTTACCTTCTAATGCCAAAGCAGCTACCCGTATGTCACTTTCTTCGGTTATCACAGACTGGTGTGAATCTCTCGATAGGAAAGTATTCGAGCAACTGTTTCCAGATGGTACGGATAAATGCCTTGGCCTTTTCCTATCAGTAACTAACGATGAAGATACATTTATTCTTCGCTTAGCGAAATTGACAACAGACCTTCGTATTGAAGATTGGGACAGTAACACCGCGCAGATATATCTCAAATCGCTCTCACGCTATAAAGAAACAGCCACAAAATTTGTGAGCAAAGTAGTAACTGAATCTGCGCGAAGCACAAGTACTTATCAAATAACATTCGTTGACGATAGTGGAGTTTCAAGTACGAAACGTTTTGATAAGGTGGACTTTAGTTCAAGAGGTAAACTTCTCTTTAATCAGATAACATCTTCACTTGATGCAATGGGACATGCGATTTCAGAGCAAGAGAAACGACAAATTCTTATGGAAATACTCAAAAAGCTTTGCTAAGAAAGAAAGGAGCGATTGAACCGTGGCCTATTTTGATAATGCTGCAACAACATATCCGAAACCAGAATGCGTGTATCTAACTATGGATGAATTCTACCGAAATACTGGTGGAAGCGCCGGACGTGGTAATCATTCGTTTTCTATGGCCACCGGGAATATCGTTGCTGAAACAAGGAAAAAGATACAAGAGCTCTTGCATTGTCCAGCAAAGCAAGTAGTCTTCGAACCCACAGCTACTATTGCTCTGAATATTATTATTCAGGGTGTAGTGGAAAATGGAGCTAGAAACATTTATATCTCTCCTTTTGAACACAACGCAGTAACTCGAACACTTACTGGAATTTCTAAAAAAGTGTCTTTGAATATCATCGAGTTATCGGTTGATGCATCATTGCATTATGATCTTGAACAAATTCGCTATCAGTTTGAAGCTGTTCCCCCGGATTTTGTAATTGTCAGTCATGCAAGCAATGTGATTGGACTGATTGCGCCGGTTGAGGATATCTTTATCCTAGCCAAAAAGCATAAAGCCATTACATTAGTTGATATGGCCCAGACCGCTGGACTTGTCGATTGCAATATCGGCTTGGAGATTTTTGACTTTGCAACCTTTGCTGGCCATAAAACTATGCTTGGTCCTACCGGCATTTCAGGTTTCGTCATGAAGCCGGGCATCGATCTTCCGCCCATCCTATTTGGTGGAACAGGGACCGAATCTGCCAACCAGGATATGCCTCACGCTCTCCCTGAGCGCTATGAGATGGGAACATTAAACACAGTGGGAATTGCCGGGCTCTGCGCTTCAGTTAACTGGATATTAGAGCAAGGCGTTAATGCTCTTTTTAAGGAAGAGCAAAAAAAACGGTCCATACTTTTATCGATACTGGAAGAATATGATTTCATAAAAGTCATTGGAAGCCGTTCCGGCAATGATTTTGTCGGTATTGTTTCCTGCTTAATTCAAGGTATCAGCAGCGATAGCGCTGGTGAGATTTTTAGCAGTAATAATATTGCGGTTCGAACCGGACTTCAATGTGCTCCAGCGGCACATCGTTTTCTAAAGACTTTTCCTGCAGGTACTATTCGTTTCAGCATCAACGCTTTTACAAGTGATGATGACTTTGATGAGCTGCGAGAAGCACTGGAATTCATATCAGATAATCTTTAATAAGGGGGCAAACCATGAGTATAAAAGAATGTTCCATTAAAAGTGAATATCGCTCCCTGATAGATAATGTTGTTCAGGATTTCTATATCCCGTTATTAAGTAACGCTACTACATACAAACGAGCCGTAGGTTTTTTCTCATCTTCTTCATTAGTGGAGATTTCAAAAGGCATAGCTGCCATGGCCTGTAATGGCGGGCATATCCAGATTGTCGCGTCTCCATACCTTTCTTCGGAAGATATCGAGGCAATTCAGAAAGGATATGAAGAGCGAAACCATGTTATAGAAAAGGCCCTCCTTTCTCAGCTTTCAAATGAAGAGCTCGACTATTATTCCATGGAGCGACTTAATTTGTTGGCAACTCTCATCTCCAATGGTGTGCTGGATATTCGAATTGCTTATACTGAGGATCAAAATGGTATTGGCATGTATCATGAAAAGATGGGAATCATTGAGGATGCCGAGGGAAATAAAGTTGCCTTTTCAGGGTCCATGAACGAATCTTCTACTGCGATGTCAGTGAATTACGAAACCATTGATGTATTTCGCAGCTGGGGAGATGGTTTTGAGGCCAACCATGTAACACTGAAAGAAAACGCCTTCTTCTCTATCTGGAACGATTGCGAGCCTAATATTCATGTACTATCTTTCCCGAGTATTACTCAAGCTATGATAGAAAAGTATAAGAAAAAGGCTCCTAATTACGATGTCGACAAAGAACAGTTCGCCGATCGTAAAATTGCTAGGCTGCACGCTAGAAATCTTTCTCCTGCGTCACCTACGCTTGGCGCGAGAATTCCAAGCACTGTAACACTACATCCTTATCAAGAGGAAGCAATAGCTTCCTGGGTTGGTGAAAACTATCGTGGCATTTTTGACATGGCAACCGGTACAGGCAAGACCTTTACAGGCCTCGGAGCAATTTCAAAACTATCCGAAGATTTACAGGATCAACTTGCAGTTATCATAGTATGCCCGTACCAACATCTCGTTGAGCAGTGGGTTGAGGATATTGTAAAGTTCAACATTCACCCAATTATTGGTTATAGCAGTTCCTCACAAAAGGATTGGAAAAAGAGATTGGCACAAGCTATACGTGATCAGAAGATCATGGCAAGTAAAACATTCTTCTGTTTTGTTTGTACAAATGCTACTTTTGCCAATCCATATGTGCAAGAACAAATTGGTAAAATAAAAAGTCCAATATTACTTGTAGTAGACGAAGCGCACAACTTTGGCGCAAGAACATACTCTAAACTCTTAGATGAACGATTCACATATCGTCTGGCCCTATCCGCTACTCTCGAACGTCATCGAGACGACGAAGGTACCGCTGCTCTTTATCATTTCTTCGGCAAAAAATGTATTGAGTATTCTCTTGAGAGAGCCATTAAGGAAGAAAAACTAACACCATATAAGTACCATCCCATATTAGTACATCTGAATGAAGATGAACGTGAGAGCTATGAACAAATATCTTATGAGCTCTCAAAACATGTTATTAAAGGAAAAAATGGGCGAATCAAGCTCGATAGCTATGGCGAAATTCTTGCTATCAAGCGTTCACGTATTGTAGCTGCTGCCGCCTTGAAGCTAGTAAAGCTTCAAGAAATAATTGAGCCCTATAAAGATGAGCACTTTTTACTTGTTTATTGTGGTGCAACAAATGTCATGGCAACAAATGCGGATGAATCCGTTACTGATGATTGTGATATAAAACAAATCGAAGCAGTTACAATGATCCTTGGCAACAAACTCGGTATGAAAGTATCTCGTTTTACCGCAGAAGAAAACATCGATGAGCGAAATGCCATAAAAGCACACTTCAAAGATGGTGATGACCTGCAAGCGATTGTAGCTATCAAGTGCCTTGACGAAGGTGTAAACATTCCAGGAATAAAAACTGCCTTCATTTTAGCTAGCACTACCAATCCCAAAGAGTATATCCAGCGCCGTGGTCGTGTTCTCAGAAAATCACCAGCGACCGGAAAAGAATTCGCGGAAATATTTGATTTTGTTACACTTCCGCGGCCACTCGACGAGGTATCCGGGCTTACAACTGACCAGATGAAGCGAGACATATCTTTGGTTAAGAATGAGCTTACACGCGTTCTGGAATTCGGACGACTTGCCATGAATTCTATGGAAGCATCTCAACTCGTTTGGGATATTTGTGATTGCTACCATTTACCGTATGATTTAGATGATACAGAGGAGGATCAGTATGGAAACATCTAACCAGGAACTTGACACAAAGGCTGTTGAGCGCCTGAAGCGCAAAATAGTTATTGCTGAAAATGCAAACCTTCGCACAAAAAACAAATCCGATGCTCAGATGGTGAAGGATATTAAAAAATGGATAGAGGAGGAAGTTCAATGCTGCTCCAATCTATAAAACTTGAAAACTTCCGTCAGTTTACTGATGAAAGAATCGAATTTTCTACTGATCCAGAAAGAAACGTTACTCTTATTATTGGCGAAAATGGTACTGGCAAAACCACATTTGCTCAGTCATTCTTTTGGTGTTTATACGGTGAAACGGATTTTACTGACAAAATTCTTATTAACCGTACTGTTGCAGAGAAACTTCAGCCTGATCAAAAGGCCACTGTTCGAGTAGCATTGCGCCTAACTCATGGCAGCGCAAACTATGAGATCGTCCGCACCCAGGAATATAAGAAGTCCTATTCCGGCAAAGTATCCGGTGCAAATACTGTCCTTAGCATTTCTGTAAAATCTGCCGACGGCAATACTCGTTATCTTAAACCACTGGAATGTGAAACTGAAATAAAGAAGATATTACCCAAGGAACTCTCTAGCTACTTTTTCTTCGATGGCGAACGTATCGAGAAAATGAGTAAAGAAATTGCCAGCGGCAAAAAAAGCAGTGGTTTCTCTGATGCTGTTGTAGGCCTTACAGGACTAAAGGCAACCCTCGCAGCACTTGGACATCTGTCACCTACAAAAACTTCGTCTGTAATTGGAAAATTTAACGACGATTATAAAGGTGACAGTAGTGCAAAAATTCTCAGGCTCACAAAGGAAATCGAAACTCTGCAGGCCGAGCTCGATAAGATTGAAGCCCGTCTTGCAGAAATCGATGATGAAATTGACACCGCTCGTACTTCAAAAGCAAAGTTTGAGGAAGATATTAAGCAATATGCGGATGGCGAAAAACTACAGAACCAGCGAGATAGGCTCAATTCAGATCTTGTTACCGCAAAAAAACTAAAAGCTCAGTTTATCAAAGCACTGTGCACTACCTTTAATGGTGGTATGACCTCATTCCTCTCCTTGTCTCTTGTTGAACGTGCCCTCAAGGTACTCTCCGAGAGTGATTTTAGTGGAAAAGACATTCCTGAGATGCATGCAAAAACAATCCAGTATTTAATCAAGCGTGGTACTTGTATTTGTGGAACGCATCTGTCAGAAGGATCTCTCCCTTATAATAAAGTGATGGAACTGATGGATTATCTCCCTCCTCAATCTATTGGAGTAACTGTAGGACAATTCATCAAAGATTCCAGAAGTCAGTATGGAAAAGAAGTCACACTTTATGGCGATGTAGCAGATCAACTTGCCCTTATTCATCAGCAGGATGAAACCATAGCACAGATAGAAACTGACCTCGCTCTCATCTCTGAAAAACTCGATAGTGACGACGTGCGTGAACAGGTAAAAAAACTGAATGCGCAGATTCAGGCCTGTGCAAAAACCATTTCTGATCGTACTGCAGAGCAGAAACGACTTCTTAATCGTCAAGGTGCTGCTGAAAAAGAGAAAAGTCTCAAAGAAACTAGTCGTTCTGAGCTTTCCCTGCTTGATGTCAACAATCGTCGAATTGAGCTCTATAAGGCTTACGCTACAAGAATATATACTGAACTGTTTTCTGAATATAAAACTCGAGAAAAGAGCATCCGCGATAAACTTGAAGCATCTATCAACGAAATCTTCAAGTCAATTTATGATGGTGGTTTATCCTTGAGCATAGATGAGAAGTACAATATTTCCGTCTATGTTACAGATTTTGATGGTGGTGTCGAAACATCTACTGCTCAGAGTATTTCTGTAATTTTTGCCTTTATTTCTGCAATCATCAAAATGGCACGTGACAATCAGATTGAAAATGGTGACGAATCTTATTCCGAACCTTATCCGCTGGTAATGGATGCTCCGCTTTCAGCATTTGATAAACGCAGAATCAAAGCTATCTGCTCTGCCATTCCTGAAACTGCAGAACAAGTCATTATTTTCATCAAGGATACAGATGGCGAGCTGGCCGAGGAACATCTAGGCACGAAAGTAATGACCAGACATTATTTTGAAAAGCTTGACGAGTTCAATACTCGTCTCATTTAAGGAGGTGGAAAGTAATGTTTGATAAGCAGTATAGATTTTTTGGAAGTCATGCAGAGAAGGTCAACGCACTTACTTCCATCTTTGACGAAGCTTCAAAAGCAAAACTATTTGACCGTAATTTGGATGTATATATCAATGCGCCTATTATCGGCTTCCTTTTCAAACGCAAAGGAACGAAGGACAAAGGGGATGCCAATATTTCTCCCCAGAACATCTTTCCTGAGCAAATGATGAATGCCTCTGACAAGTTGAAGTACAACCTTCGTTTAATTCTTTTACTTGATACCTCATACGAACCAAATGCTGAAAAACGACTCGATCGCGCTTTTCGTCATCTTGGCCAAGATGAATCAGATTTAGAATTATTCGATGCATATGTTCTTGGTGGCGTTGAAGTATTATATGAAAAGCTCATTTCAGGAGCATCAGGCCCGTCTGATTACATGGATAGAATGTATGATTTTATAGAGGAATTCCACGAGCGCTTTAATGAAGGCATCTCAAACGAGGATATTTTGACTCTTTGTCGCGCTAGCAAATCATAAAGGTATGCATTCCAACGGAAAGGAGGCTCAGCTATGGCCAATATTAGCGAATGTCAAGAAGCTCTATTTTGCTTAGCTGAAACGCAGGGATATCTTACGTTTGATGATATCATGGATGCGACTGATGCCTTCTCTCTTTCTGTTGCTCAAGTTGATAGAGTTAGCGAAGCAATTCAATTGCGTGGAATAATTGTATATGAGACCGCGCCACAAGCAAAAACTGCTGGCGAAGATTTAGAAGACTATAGCCGGTCTGACTATGAATCCGTATATGCTGAGATAATTAGCTTATCTGAAACTCTTCAAACACTAGTTGAAAAAATACGTATTATGCCGTCACCACAATATGGAGAATTAAGCGTTCTTACAACACAAGTTGCTAATGGTAATGCTTTTGCACGCGAACGCCTTATATCTCTGTTTATGCGAAATGCACTCAAAATAGCTCTATCTATGACAAAACAGTACGACCTTGACATAGAAGATGCTGTAACCGCTGGATTAATCGGCTTAATAAATGCTGTAGATCGATATGATCCTACCGGTTTTTCCGCATTTCCACCATATGCATCTATGTGGATTCAGCAGAACATTCAACGCGAGTGCAATCCTACCTGGATGGATTTCTACTTTCCGGCTCACTATCAGGCAAATCTATTACAAGTATATCAAATGTATGTGGAACTTTCCAATATGGATAATACAGAAGATGATGACATCGATAATATCCTTGCAAAAATAGTTACAGAGACAGATTTCGATGTAGTTCAGGTTAAAAATTACATTGAGACTGTTCTCTTGCAGCAAGGTAGGCTAAGCTTAGAAAGCCTTATTGACAGTTGTGAAAGCGGTGATATGGAATACCCACTTGCACTGATGCTTGACTCGGATTATGTTCTTGACAAAGTTTCTGTGTCTCTAAGAAATGAAGCTATTGCTGACGCTTTGCTTACACTTAAGGAACGCGAAAGGCAAGTTATCTGCCTAAGACACGGGTTGACTGACGGAGTCCCTAAAACGCTTGAAGAGGTTGGTGCGCAATTCAATATTACCAGGGAGCGAGTAAGACAGATTGAAGCTAAAGCAATCAAAAAACTTCAACATTCTGTACGCAGTAAGCGATTAAAAGAGTTCTATTAGACCTTGCGCATTCAGCAACACGCAAAAACGCACTACCAGCCACTGAGTGTTGCTAAATGCAGAAATATCATTTATGAGGAAATTCTTGTCCTGGATTTAATGGAGAAAGTTCTACTTCAGGTTGTACATAAAAATGTAAAAGCTGCTAGGAGATTGGAACAATGACAATTGTTGAAGCTTTGAAAATCGTAATGAACGGCAATACACAAGGAATGACCAGTAGAGAAGCGTACGAAAAAATAATTGAACAGAATCTATATTCTTTCCCTGCAAAAGACCCTGCTGCAGTTGTAAATGCAACGATACGCAAACATTGCTTGGGAATTGACTTTCCTGCTTGCAGTCGAACGAAGGTGTTTTATATTGTTGATTACAGAGGCAAGAAACCACTGTATACTCTTATAAAAGAAAGCGAGTTAGATGGTCAAGCAGAAAAAAAGGTGAAAACGGTTGTTTCGGATTCTGAAAAACTACCAGAAGAAAAAATACAAGAAGCATATAAAGAACATATTGCTATCGTTGAGAGCGCTCTAGTAGATCAAATTATGACAAATGAACCGTCCTTCTTTGAACATCTGGTTGTTGAATTACTTCTAAAAATGGGATATGGCTATGATGAGAAATCAGGCATTGTCGTTGGAAGATCTCATGATGGAGGAATTGATGGTATCATTAATGAAGATAAACTCGGTTTAGATCTGATATATCTACAGGCTAAGCGATATAAGGCAGAAAATTCTGTTGGTCGCAAAGAACTACAAGCTTTCGTCGGCGCGATGCAAAATGTACATAAGGGTGTTTTCATTACAACATCACACTTTACGAAAGAAGCTCATTCCTATGCAGATGGTCAGCAACAGAAAAGCTTAAAACTAATTGATGGGAGAATGCTCGCTTCCTTAATGATGAAATTTGAGATTGGTATTACAGTGGCTGCTGATTTTAAGATTTACCGTATTGATCAGTCGTTTTTTGAATGATGATAGTAAGTACCAAATCCAGCCTTGGATAGTAAATAGCGCCCCTGGCGCAGACAAGTTTCTGCAGATGTGGTAGCAGCTATTGTTCCAATTGCAGGAGCATGGAGAATAATTATTCCCAAAATCGAACCTATTCAGATATGACAGCGAAATTGCGAAGACTTGCAATACAATCCCTCGGTGATTTCATGCCAATTTCCATACCAGCAGCATTTCTTGCCAGACCGTCCTGCATATATTGAAAGCTCGGAGGTGCGTACATGAAACCCATATCTTGGAAAAGCTACTATGGCAAATTCTATGACTGGGAAGAAAGCACCCAGAAGAACTATTCTTACAGACTAAGCAGCTTCGGACCGGCGGAAGAAGTGTGGGAGATTGCTCAGGAATTTGCGTTTTCGGATGAGAAGTTCGCCTCCAATTTTATTCAGAGAGCTCTGGATGCCGGGGTGCGGTTTACCCCAGAGCAGGTTCTGGAGATGGCAATCAATATTGAAAAGCACATTCTTAGCAGAGCAGCAGAGCTTTCTTCGATCCCCTTTCAAAGGGAAGACCTGGAAGAAATCTATATGCTGATTGATGACAAATCCTTTGAACGCATCTCTGCCCGATCCAAGATTGATATCTTTGCTGATGAGGAAGCGGAGGATCCGGAGGCGTTTGATGACGAGGAAACCATTCTCCCGCCTGCTCGCAGCCCAGGTCTCCTAACCACATTGCTTGCAGCCTTCGCTTTCAGAGGATCCGGCAGGAAACGAGACTCCGGTCGTTGCGATGGAGACTGCGCCCACTGTCCGCCTCACTATGGATATCGGTACGGACGATGGTACTATGGGCATGGACATGATTGGGGCTGTGAATTGTGCGGAAATGGTGGGTGCAGCGGCAAATGCACACGTGATTAGCGTTTTGTTCCAGGCCATGAAACCAAGGAAGAGGAAGAAATAGATGCCCAAAAAGCAACGACAAACGAAAGAACAACGCAGGCAGATTCGCCTGCAAAAAGGGAAACAGTGGCTGCTCACTTATACCGGTTCTCCTAAGCACATGAATACGCATTATCGTGAGCGGTTTCATGTGGATGCTGTGACAGCAACTAAGGATTTACAATCTCTGGGGGTTTGCTACACCCAGGAACAGCTTGACCGGCTCAGACTGGCAGAAGAACATCGAATTCAGCAGCTGCGCAAAAAGAAACAGGAAAGCGACCATCAGAAAATGTCTGATTTCTATGATGACTGTGATGACCGCTTTGCATACATTGTCGGTTATACCAGTGGTGGAGTAGCCTACGGCCTGCAATGGGAAGATGTTGGAATTGACCCAGATCTCCCGTTCGAAGAGAAAGTTCGTCTTTACCAGAGTGAAACGTATTGAGAGCAGATTTAGCAGGAGGTCGCAATGGAGTATTTGGAACAAGTACATTTATTTGCCACAAAGTGGATCGAGAAATTCAGAGATCGGAGAATCAGCTACATAGAGTTGGTTGACCATTACCTGGCAGATGATTGTCGAGCATTGGGATTCCAGATGGATTGTGGCAATGCTTTTTCCGAGAAATACGGAAAGGCAGCAAGCAGTTGCGACGAGTTAAATCGTATAATTGATGAAGTCACTGATATCGAACTGCTTGGATCCGCAATCTATTCCCGGTGGCGATATTTTAACCATTGGGCATATGATGCCACAGACATCTTGAAGCCCGAAAATCGTGAGTGGTTTATTCTGGCATTGAGCCGCCTTGCCCTGCTTTCCGGTGAGAATCCCTTCCTGTTCAAAGGCAAGCTTAGAAAGATTCGGCTTGTTTCCAATCGGCTTGGTTATGGGCCTTGCCCGGAACCGGACGAAGAAGTTGAACAGCACATAACCATCAATTCAGAAGGACAAGTATGGTTTTCTTCGTATGTTTTCGGACAGCGCAGAGATGGTCAATACGAAAAAGCCCACAGTCAGAATCTGCGGATTGATAAAGCGGTTGCCGCCAGAATCATTTCTGCGTTTACAGAGTATTTCAGCAATGGGTACGATGAAGTCTTTGCAACTGATATTGGAAACTGGAATATGGAGCTGACCAATACCGCAGGGAAGGTCTATCGGTTCAGCGGTTCGTTATGCTCGTCTTTTGAAGTGGACGGAATTGACCTGTCAGATCTGCTTCGTGACAGCTTGAAAATGCCTGATTTGTATACCTTTGATGGGAATAATAAGCCTGATATGGTGAATCGAATCGAAGTAAACTATCATCGAATCACAAAGATCAAGCCAAAAGTTCCTATTTCAGAACACGCAGAATACGCTGTCTGGGATTATACAGAGTCTTTAATTGTGGACAGGGAGAGCGAAAGTATTGAACACATTCAGAATATCGGGTCTGGGTGCTCTGTAAGCAGAAAATACAAAGTTGAGGGCGGGGTTGAAAGCCTTCTTGAAGATATGGATGCGAAAAGTATCTTTGACCATATAGAAGGAAACCCAGAGAATGTAGTGGTTGATCCGCTTGAAACCATAGACTACACCATTAAGGTTATTTCTCAAAAGGGCAATGAAAAGCTCATTCAAGGAACCTACGATAAAAAGGGGCTTCCGGACGATTGGGCGGAGTTTATGGAATCCGTCTTTGAATTTATGTCTTTCTACGGGTGGGGGGAAATTATGAACCCATCTGTGTATGGGAAGGTACGGCGCTGTGACAACGATATGATCTATTGCAGCGTGGAATTTGAAGATGGGTGTAAGAGCTACTTTTATATTTCGGATGACGATTCTGTTCAGGTGGGTGATTTCGTGATCGTTCCTGCTGGCAAAGATAATCACGAGGCAGTAGTTGAAGTCGTAAAGAAAGAATACTTTGCAGAGGAAAACGTGCCTTTGCCGATGGAAAAAACAAAGCATATTATCAGAAAATGTACAGAAAATGATTTAGGCCTTCCAGACAATGAATCTATTTAGCCCAATTGCGTATCCAGCCAGCATTATTTTTACCTCAAAACAGGCAGGTCATTATGGCCTGCCTGTTTTGAGAATATTTGTATTTCCTTATTTCTCCCCAAGGCGAAGGTACACTTCACCGTCTTGATCGATCTCAATGTGCATGGGCTTGATGTAACGGGCATAGAACTGGTCCTTTTCGCCGGCGGCCATGTCAGCCCGGGTCACTTCGTAAACCTCTCTGAGGATATCCCGGA
>OLHA01000139.1_pt1 | contig 41023 bp, 18 predicted proteins | sample 1605961 | NCBI WGS metagenome assembly OLHA01 (sample SAMN03283288) | human gut metagenome | biome: human-associated habitat; material: feces | host: Homo sapiens | place: Peru | collected 2012
GGGTTTTAACGCGGCATGAGCGAAAATCAGCCTGTCAAAACCGACACGGGTTCAAGTCCCGTCAGCCTAACAATAAGCACCGCGAAAAACGAAACAAACGCCCAAGCCGTCCGCTCGTGATACATCCCGTCGAAGCTGTTTGAAATGCTTTTTTTCGTTTCGTCGGTTTCTGCGAACGCTTCAAGCGCCTTCGAAACACTGTCTTCGTCGGAATATCCGATTTCCCTGAACGCGTCCGCTCTGTCTTCAATGTGGCAGGAAAGCTCATCGACAAGCTTTCTGCGCCGCCGCTTCGGAATCTCGTTCGGAATTACATCGGTGAGAAATGCCGATATCTTTTCATCCATTGCGCTTTCCTCAGGCAAGGGAATGCGCCGCGTTTCCCTTTACCACCTTGTTTACGGCTTCCGAATACGAGTTCCATTCGGCAGTCGATTTGCTGAGGGCTTTTATGCCCTTGTCGGTTATTTTGTAATATTTTCTCTTGCGCGTTTCGCCCTCCGCCCAATACGACTTTACATAGCCGTTCTGCTCAAAGCTGTGCAGAATAGGGTAGAGCGTGCCCTCCTTGAACATGAAGACGTTACCGCTTTTTTCGGAAATGCGCTTTATTATCATGTAGCCGTAAAGGTCTTCCGCCGCAAGCACCGAGAGAACAAGAAGCGCGCTGCTGCCCTTTGTGAGTTCTTTTTTGATATCCGTAAAAATCTCTCCTTTTTATCCGCGGAGTGTCGCAGCCGACTGCGTCACTCACGGTTATTTGAGCACATGTAAAGACATCCGTGCGCCGATATTATTATACACAAAACATAGAATGTCGATACATCGGAACTCTATGTATATGTTAGCACGTTTTTTATATGCTGTCAAGCGTTGATTTTGATTTTCCGTTTATACGATAAAAAAACACTGCGCCTTTTATGACATGGGTTCAAGTCCCGTCAGCCTGCGCAGCGGATGATTTATTTAAAGGAAAAACGCCGGACTTACGTCCGGCGTTTTCCCTGTGGAGATATTTATGAAGAAAAAGAGTGTGGAAAGCTGATTAATTTTTATAAGGAGTTGTTCACGTCCTTACAATCGCATTATACTACGTGCAAAAACAAAAATCAAGTCTTTTTTTGAAGTTTTTAAAATTTTTTTGTATAAATTGTTTTTGCTGCCGTGTCATTGATTTTATATAACGGATTTGCTATTATATGTATAACGGAATATTTTATATTATCATGAATAATTGCAAAAACGTTTTATATTCGGAAAAATGCGGAGGAAAGATAAATGGCGAAATCACTTGTGCTTGCCGAAAAACCGTCGGTCGCGCGCGATCTTGCGCGTGTGCTCGGCTGCTCGAAAAACGGCGACGGCTGCATCATCGGCGCAAAATACATTGTAACATGGGCGCTCGGTCACCTTGTGACGCTTGCCGACCCCGAAAGCTACGACGATAAATACAAGACATGGTCGCTCGAAACGCTGCCGATGCTCCCCGAAAAAATGAAGCTGACCGTAATAAAACAGACTTCGAAGCAGTTCGGCGCGGTCAGCCGCCTTTTAAAAAGCCCCGATGTTAACGAAATCATAATCGCAACCGACGCCGGACGCGAGGGAGAGCTTGTGGCGCGGTGGATAATAATGAAAGCAGGCGTTAAAAAGCCGATGAAGCGCCTTTGGATATCGTCGCAGACGGACAAAGCCGTGCGCGAGGGGTTCGCGTCGCTGCGTCCCGCCGCCGAATACGACAACCTTTACCGTTCGGCGGAGGCAAGAGCACAGGCGGACTGGTATGTCGGATTGAACGTGACCCGTGCGCTTACATGCAAGTATAACGACCGTCTGTCCGCAGGACGTGTTCAGACGCCGACGCTCGCAATGATAGTCCGCCGCGAAAAAGAGATACGCGAGTTTATCCCCAAGGATTTTTACACCGTGCGAGCCTCTTTTGCGGGCTTTAACGGCACATTTCGCGACAAAAAGGGAAACACGCGTTTTTCGGATATTGAATTTGCGCAGGGGATAGTGAAATCGTGCGCGGGGGCGCCCGCGATTGTTTCGGAGATTAAAAAAGCGTATAAACAGACGCCTCCGCCCGCCGCCTACGATCTCACCGAATTACAGCGTGACGCGAACAAAAAATACGGATTTTCGGCAAAATACACTCTTGACCTGATGCAGAGCCTTTACGAAACGCACAAGGTGCTCACCTATCCGCGCACCGATTCGCGCTACATCACCTCCGACGTCGCTCTCACGCTGAAGGACAGGCTCAAGGCGGTCAATTCCGGAGCGTACCGCGACTCCGCCTCCGCGCTTATCCGCGCAGGGCAGATACGCACAAAATATATCGTGAACGACGCAAAGGTCACCGATCACCACGCGATAATTCCGACGGAGGAGCCGGCGGACTTTATGAGAATGGGCGGCGACGAAAAGAAAATATACGACCTTGTTGTTCGCCGTTTCCTCGCCGTGCTGTCCGCGCCGTACGAATACGACGAAACATCGCTTAAGCTCACTGTGGGCAAAAATGAGTTTTTTGCAAAGGGCAACACCGTCCGCACGCCCGGCTGGAAAGCCGCCTACGGCACTTTTTCCGCCGATGACGGTGAGGAGGATACGGATTTCGAGAACCGTTCGCAGGAGCTGCCGGAGCTGAAGCAGGGCGGCACCGTGAAAATACGCGAAATTAAAGTCGTGTCGGGCAAAACAAAGCCTCCGGCACGCTACACCGAGGCAACGCTCCTGTCCGCAATGGAGCATCCGACAGACGTGATATCCGACAAAGCGCTGCGTGATGCGCTCAGCGACGCGAGCGGTCTGGGTACGCCCGCCACACGCGCGGACATAATAGAAAAGCTTTTTGCAAACGGTTCGGTCGTCAGAAACGGACGAGAGATACGTCCCACACCGAAGGGCGAGCAGCTTATAAAGCTTGTCCCCGCCGACCTGCGCTCCGCCGAGCTTACGGCGCGTTGGGAGCAGCAGCTTCAAAACATAGGCAAGGGCAAAGCCGACATGAAAAAATTCATCGGCGACATGAAAAAATTCGCGTCGGCGCTCGTCAGCGAGGTTATTGCGAGCGACGCGCAGTATAAATATGACAATATGACGCGCGAAAAGTGCCCGCAGTGCGGCAAATACCTGCTTGAGGTGAACGGCAAGCGCGGAAAAAGCCTTGTCTGCCCCGACCGCGAATGCGGCTACCGCAAGGGCGTAAGCCAAATTTCAAACGCGCGATGCCCCGATTGCTTCAAAAAAATGGAGCTGCGCGGCGAAGGCGACAAAAAGGTATTTGTCTGCACAAACTGCGGTCACCGCGAGCGCCTTTCCGATTTTCAAAAGCGTCATGAGGACAATTCAAGGGGCGCGGGGCGCGGAGACGTAGAGGCATACCGGCGCCGACAGAAAGAGGAGGAGAAAAAAGCCGCGGCTTCCGCTTCGCCGTTTGCCGACCTCATGAAAATGTTTGAAAAGTAATGCGCCGTTTTCGGTGCCTGTGTGCCGTGCCGCAAACAGGTTGCCGAGCGCTGCTTCGGTGTTGACGGTTCACTGCAAACCCCGTTAAAAAAATGAAGTTTTGCGAAAAAACTTTCCCGAAAAAGCTTTCGTCACATAAAAACATAATTTATTACAATACAAGTCAGGAAGGTGAGGTTATGAAATACGAGCTTGCTGTGTTTGATCTGGACGGGACGGTGCTTGACACACTTACCGATCTTGACAACAGTCTGAATTTTGCGCTTGATAAATTTTCCATGCCGAAGCGGACGATCGACGAGACGCGCGCGTTTGTCGGCAACGGGATTCGCAAGCTTATCGAGCGCGGCGTGCCCGCAGGCACTCCGGTGTCCGTGACCGATGAGGTCGAAAAGGCGTTCAATGAGCACTATGCCGCGCACTGTGCCGACAACACAAAGCCCTACGGCGGCATTCACGAGCTTATAAAAAAGCTGCGCGAAGCGGGGATAAAGACGGCGGTCGTGTCAAACAAAGCGGACTATGCGGTGCAGACGCTCTGCAAAAAATACTTCGACGGTCTGTTTGATTTTTGTGTCGGCGCACGCGAGAACGTTCGCAAAAAGCCGTTCCCCGATTCGGTGAACGAGGTCATAAAAACGCTTAACGCCGACAGGACAAAAACCGTTTATATAGGCGACTCTGAGGTGGATATCGCAACCGCTGCAAACGCGGGCGTGCCGTGCCTGTCCGTGACATGGGGGTTCAGAGACGTCCCCTGTCTTATTGAAAACGGCGCGACGGATATCGTTTCGGATATGAAAACGCTTTTCAAAGAGTTGACAAAAAGCTAAAAAAACGGATATTTGCAAAAGAAATTTAGAATTATTCTAAAAAATTTACATCAGAACTATTTACAAACCGATTAAAGTATGTTATAGTAATCTCACAATCAAACAGCAAACAAATTAAATATAAGGAGACGATAATATGGCTGAAATAAAAAAATGGGTCTGCCCCGTATGCGGATATGTTCACGAGGGAGCGGAGCCGCCCGAAAAATGCCCCCAGTGCGGAGTTCCCGGTTCAAAATTCAAAGAAGTTAAGGAAGACAGTCTTACATGGGCAGCCGAGCATGTCGTCGGCGTTGCAAAGGGTGTAGACGAGAAAATTCTTGAAGGTCTTCGCGCAAACTTCACGGGTGAGTGCACAGAGGTCGGCATGTATCTTGCAATGGCAAGAGTTGCCCACAGAGAGGGTTATCCCGAAATCGGTCTTTATTGGGAAAAGGCTGCATACGAAGAAGCGGAGCACGCGGCAAAATTCGCGGAGCTGCTCGGCGAGGTTGTCACCGATTCCACCAAGAAGAATCTTGAAATGAGAGTGGAAGCCGAAAACGGCGCAACACTCGGCAAATTCGAGCTTGCAAAAATGGCAAAAGAACAGGGACTCGACGCTATTCACGACACCGTCCATGAGATGGCTCGCGACGAAGCCCGCCACGGCAAGGCATTCGCCGGACTTCTTAAGAGATACTTCGGCAAATAATCAAAAATAAAACAGCATGGGACTGTAAAAAAGACCCGAAGAAACCGAGATTTGTGCGTAACAAGTCTCGGTTCTTTTTACGGCATTTGTTAAAAAATGAAATATATTTGATTTAAGGAACTCCGCCGGACAGGAGAGTGTTCCCGTCGTTCGGCTTTTTTGATTGCTGCAAAAAAATGTATTTTGTCAATTTAATTTCGGCAAAATCGTTTTTTTGTATTTTTTCTTACGGTTTCATATCAAAACAGCACCCTATCCGATGAACTCCGGACGGGTGCTGCAGAATGTTATTTTTTTACTGTGCTGTTTCTTCGCCGACACGTTTTTTGTGCAGCTTTGCGGTAAATATAAACGGGATCGCTGAGAGCAGGATCACTGCCGCGCCGACGATGAAAATATTCCCGTTCGGGATATACTGCATCTGACCGCTGACCTCGTCCATAAACGAAGCCTTGCTCGACGATACGACCGCCTGCCCGATAAGCGAACCGCCTATCATCGGGATAAGCACAAAGAACAGTATCCATATTCCCTCAAACTGACCTTTTGCGTCCTTCGGGTAGAGCTGCTTTGTCCATACTTTTGTGGTTTGCAGAATGCCGACATAGCCCACTCCGACAATAAATATACCGAGCCATATGCGGAGATTGAACAGCGAATTTACGTCTACGTCTCCCGCTTTTATCGGGAAAAGAATAAGAAGTCCGATAACATTTACCGCTACGGAGGCAAGCGCGAGATACGGGTGTTTGTTTTTGTTGATGAGAATGCCTATCGGAATCGCGGTGAGCATTGCGAGAAGCAGCGGAACGGCTTCGATTATTCCCATCTGATCGGCGGTGTAGCCGAGGTAATATATAATATAATTGCCCATGTAGGCGAAATAGACATTGAAGCCGATAAAGAAAAGCGATACCCCGACATTTACAAGCACAAGCTCTTTTTGCGCAAAGAATTTTTTGAAATTGAAAACACTTGCGAACTGATGTAAAAATGTGCCTCTGACGCTCGGTTCGACGTCGTCTTTCTTGTTCAGCGCAAACAGCGAAATAATGCCGAACACAATTACAAACACGCCCATGACCACGAACAGACGCATGTAGTTATCGTTTTCCCCGACGAGCATGCCGCCGATGACCGTGCCGAGGATCGTGCCGAGAACCGGCTGTGTTGCAAGCGCCGCGCCGATTCCGCCTCGGTTTTTGTCGGTCATAATGTCATTCGTCCATGTGTTGAAGCCTGCGTCGTTGCCCATTGAACCGAAAAAGCTCATTACCGTGTCGGCAAGAACGACGGACGCCGCCATAAGCAGATATTGATCATGACTGATGAATTGCGTCAGTCCGAATGCGATAGTGAAAATGCCCCACAAAATGTAGCCGAGCGAGATGAAGGTGCGGCGTTTGCCGGTTCTGTCCGCCCATGTTCCGAAGAAGAAGGTCGCAAATGTGGTGGCTGCCGCGGAGCATATGAGCATGCCGGTTATGATTTTAGGATCCTTTGCAATCTTGGCATAGACAAACGTATTGAACCACTGGTTTTCCATGTTCCAGCATATCTGTCCGGCAAGCCCCAGTCCCCAGATAAGGAGCCACATTGAAAAGCCGCCGCGTTTTATATTGTTTTTGTTTTTGACCATAAGACGCCTCCGAGGAGAAAGTATTGTCTTTATCATACAAGAAAACAGTGTGTTTGTCAATAAATTTAGGTTAAATGTACCGAATATGAAATTCATAAGCTCTTGTAACGCAAAAATGTTTTAATCAGGTTGAAAAATCTTTTTATATAATGTAAAATACAGAATAAGACGGTGCAAACCGTGAAAGGGGAGTCGGCGTGAGAAGCACAGATAGATTTGCAGCGGTCGATTTTGAAATGCCCGATCTTTGCGGCCGCAGTATATGCGCCGCGGGAATCTGCACATTTGAAGACGGCAAAGTGATTGACAGCTATTACTCACTCATTGACCCGCAGTGTGAATTTGCACCGGCGATTACCGAGATCACGGGACTTAATGCGGAATCGGTAGCAGGTGCGCCCACCTTCGGCGAGGCGTGGGAAAAGATACGCCCGCTGATAGAGGGAAGGATAATTATTGCACACGGTGCGTCAAACGACCTTTCCGCTCTTTCGCACTGTATGAAAAAGTATAAGATCGAGCGCCCCGAAAAAGTACGTTTTGTCTGTACCTTTGCGCTTGCGCAGGCGGTTTTGCCGAAGGGGACGAAATTCGGTCTTGAAAGCCTTTCCGAAAGATTCGGAATTGAGCTTGTTCACCACCACAATGCGCTCTCGGACGCACACGCCTGTGCCGAGCTTTTTTTACGGCTGCGTGAGATTTGTCCCGATGCCGAGATGTATGAAACAAATTACCGCATGCCCGTGTATCATGCCGAAAACGCAAAGGACAGACGCAAGGCTGCAAGGCTTGAACGGTTTACCGATGCGCTTCGCGAATTGAGCACAGAGGAATACGCCGAGGAGGAGCATAAGGCAATGCCGAACCTTCCGACGGAAAAAATTATCGGCGTAAAGCCCGACGCCGTAAAAAAACTGGCGGCGGAGCTGTCGCGCGCAGAGGCAAAGTCACTGTTTTTTCATGACCTGCCGCATAAGTATTATGAGGAAGATCTTTTGCACGCGTATATGATAAACAATACAAAAAACGTCGGCTCATGCCTTTCGCAGCTTGAAAAGTTTCTGCCCTATGTCAGCGATATCCGCATCATATATGCGCTCAGACCGTTGAGCTTCAGAAAGCATTCGGACAAATGGATGCCGTGGCTGCTTGAGGCGCTTTTCTCGGAGCTGCCGAACGTACAGATTTTTGCATGCGACTACCTTCGCGTAAAGCACTGCGGAAAAAACAGACAGGCGGAGCAGACCGAAAAAGTGCTGAATATGCCCGTGAGGAACAATGCGGATGTGCGGAAAGCGCAGCGCCGCTATTTTACAAATCTGTTTGTAAATTATCCCGATGCGGTTATCGGCGCGCTTGACAGCGGTGTCCTTGACGGGATAACCGTGCGAAACACGGCGAAATGCATTTTATCGCACAAATATATATCCGCGGAGCAGACGAAGATGATCCGAAATAAATATCTTGCAGCCGAAAAAAGCAAAAACCGATGAAACCGAAAGCCGTTCTGAATTATTACAGGCTGCACCGCCGTAAATTTTATTGACGTTTTAAGAAAACGGGGTTATAATATCTGATTACAGACTATATATAGCATTTTCCGAAAGGACATTATAATGAGACGCAAAACAACTGCCTTTTATTCTTTAACAGTCGCTGCGGTTCTGCTGTTTTCCGCATGCTCCGTGTTCGCAGGCACGCATAATAACGAAACCGCCGCGCCGATAACGGAACCGCCGCTTGACACATCCGCGCCCACCGAGGCGAAAACGGAGAAGCATACGGAGCCGACCGCGGAAACGACCGCGGAAAAACAGACGGAAGAAGCCGCAACAAGACGGGAAACGCCCTCCTCCGTGCCTGTGACACAGTCACCCTATCCGTCAGGCGTCGAAATCGACAAGGGAACGACGTCAAAGGGCTTCAAAATAACCGAAAAAGACGGTATAACATACATTGACGGCATTATGATTGCGAACAAGACATATTCGGTTCCTTCAACCTACAATCCCGGCAGGCTTGCCGCAGACTGTCAGGCGGCATTCAATGAGATGAAGCAGTCCGCCGCCGAGGATGGCTGTGAGCTTTATATAAGCTCTGGCTTTCGTTCATATTCGCTCCAGAAAAGCCTTTATGAGCGCTACTGCGCACGCGACGGCAAAGCGGCTGCGGACAGATATTCAGCCCGTCCGGGCAATTCCGAGCATCAGACGGGTTACGCAATCGATCTGAACACCATAACGTATTCGTTTGCCGATACGACCGAGGGAAAATGGGTTGCCGCGAACTGCTATAAATACGGCTTTATTCTCCGCTATCCCGAGGACAAGGAATCGATAACAGGCTACAGATATGAACCGTGGCACATAAGATATGTCGGTATCGCTCTCGCAACCGACATTTACAACAGCGGGCTTTGTCTTGAGGAATATTTCGGTATAACGTCAAGATATGAGTAAAAATACGCAGGTTTAATGCTTCGGAGCGGTTCTGCCGCCGGGAGCGTAAAAATAAAGTGCCGGTCGGTCGACGGGTACTTTTTTGTTTTAAAAAACAAAAAGCACATTCCGAAGAATGTGCAGATGTCGGCGACGACCTATTTTCCCGGGCAGCTGCCCGCCAAGTATTTTCGGCACAGTTGAGCTTAACTACCGTGTTCGGGATGGGAACGGGTGGAACCTCAATGTTATAGACACCGACTGAATGAAAGTATTACCTCTCAAGCAAGATATATTATATCACCGCACGCTTGCTTTGTCAAGCTTTTTTTTATTTTTTTCGGTTCGGTGTTTCACGGCGCAGACCTGTTTTTCCAATGTAATCGCGCATGTTTTTGAGCCGGACGAATTACGGTAATAAGATTATTGCTTTTATTTGTTGAAAACCTGCATTTTTTATTCACACGCCGCATACGGAATATATTCCTTACGGTTAACATCGACGGGAAAGAACCGCTTTCTCTCCTGAAAAAATCCGATGCTTTGTACGAAAGCTTTGCGAGCCGTCAGCCTTTTCTTTGCTGCCGGCGGTTAATTCCGCGATTCGGTTTGAGGGGGATATATGCACGAATTTTTCAAAAAAAATTTACACATTCACCGAAAATGTCGGGTTCGGGTAACAGACACGGCTGTTTTTGTGCAAAACGCACACTTTGGATGTTCATTTTTTAGTCATAAGTTTTGCAAGCTATCGTTGACAGCACCGCTTTAAATAATATATAATAATGATGATATAGTATGCCCGAAGTATACCCTTTTCGAAGTATACCCTTTTCTCGGAACAGTATGCCGCGGCAGACTTATCACATTCCAGTGAAAACGAGTGACGGGACCCAAACCCCATAGGGGAAGACCGAAAATCGGCACGGAGGAAAAACGACGCAGCACCGCGGGAGGCGAAAAAAACGCTTCGGAGTCAGCCGCGGTTTGCGGGGAGGAGAATCCGCATGCTTGCCGATCGACGCGCTTTCCCGTAGGGGAACAAGCTCTGTTATGGGGCTTGGTTCCCTTCACTCAAGAAAAAAATACTTAAAAAAGGAGTGTTTTCATGGAAACAAGGTTTAAGCTTCCCACCAAGATCTTAAGCTCGTTTCTTGCAGTGCTGATGGCAGTGTCCTGCTTCGGAATTGCATTGCCCAATCTTGCTCCCACGGCAAGCGCGGCGGCAACAAGTCAGGACTATAAGTCACTTAAAAACGCCTTTGCGGGCGTTACCGAAGCAGACGGAAGCATCAACAGCGGAAAATACACCGTGTCCGCCGGCGAAAGCGGCGAGACGGTCGTTGAGGATAAAACCTCCGACGGCAGTGTGTATAAGCTTGCCGAAGCTCTGTTCAAGGTGGCAAGTGCCGAAAGCAGCAGCTTTAAGCACAATTCGCTTATCCGCGCGCGCATAAAGAGCGTATTTGCGAAGAATGGGGACACCTACACCGCATCGATGGAAGCTTTTGTTAAAATGCTTCTTCCCGTCGACGGCGATTATGCCACGGATTCCACGGCGCCTGTAAAGGGTGCGCCCAAGCTCGTTTCCGCAGGTGAGCCGGAAGCCGTCTACACAAAGACGCTTACGAGTGTGGTTAAGGTTACCCGTTCCGAAAAGTCCGTTGTTCTCACTTATGATAACGTGAATGATGTTCCCTCCAAGCTCGACCTTACCGTTAAGCTTACAACGGTTGCCGATCCAAAGAGCGAGAAAAAGACATTCACCGATGCAGCGGGACTTGAATACGCCCAGCTTTCGACGTGGTATGAGAATACGTCAAGCACTGTGGAATACGAGCAGAAAGACGCACCCGATTTCACCGCGCTCAAAAAATACATGAACTATCTCAAGAGCGCATCCTTCGCACCGTATTATGATGCATATAAGGCGGATGTAAAGAGCATCTACACCTTTGACGCGTCCGTTCTCGAAAACTTCGAAGAAAAGTACGACAGCTATGCCGAAATTGAGGCGGTTTACGGTCTTGACAACGACTATCTCGACAAATATCTCACCACGGGCGAGGGCGAAACTCTTAAAACGGGTCTTGCCAATATGTCGGCTTACAAGTCGTTTGCCGCGAAGATGACCGCCGCTTACAACCCGGTTTTCAACAAGCGTTTTGTTGACTGGGCAATGAAGGGCACCTCCGTTGACAAATACATCGACAGAGACGCATATCTTCCCAGTTCAAACAGTGCCGGCGAGGTTATAGAGCCGGACAGAAAAACCGTAGAAAAGCTTCTCGAACAAGCCAAAACAATTAAGGATATACTCAACGACCCTACATACAATAATATATATGTAGAACAGTACGGCTATGTCAACGGCACTATCGAAGATCTCGTTCAGAAGATATATGTCGCTTATCAGCATTTTGATCTTGACAAGTTGTTCGAAAATATTGTGTTCCGTATGGAAAACAATGCCGACAAATACTTTGATGACGATATGGCTTATTTCGGACTCGCAAACTACGATTCCACGAAATACGCCACAGGCGACATGCCCATCACCGACGAAATGCTCGACACAGCCATCGAATGGTTTGACAAGCTTTTCACCAAAATCGACGATGATGAAATGTACGACGACGAGGGCAGAGATGCCGCCGTTGCCGCTGCCGGTTCATCGACAATAACGACCTATGCACAGGTTAAGGATTTCTATAACAGGCTTGTTGCAGAGCGTCAGTCCGAAAACCGTAAGCAGGACAATGAGTACATCGACAATTTCCACAGCTATTTCGACAGCTTCATCTATGAGGCTCCCTCGCTTGATACCGTTTATATGGCTAACGCCTATTCGACCGGTATCGACGCTAAGGTTGCGGAATGCAGAACCGCTTACAATGCAGCCGTTACAAAGCTCGGCAAACCGGCTGCCGATAAGATTTTCGGTAACTTCACAAACAGAGCAAACCTTGCAAAGGCTGCAATAAAGACGGCTTTGAACAACCGTCTCTATGCACAGTGTCAGCTTATGCAGACCTATGCAAACGGCGGAACTATAAACGAATCAAACTTCTCGCTTGTTAAGGCGCAGTACGGCAATATCAACAACGCCATTATTCCCGCTACCGTTGACGGTAAGGAAACGAAGATCAGTCTTTATCAGTGGTGCAAGAATCAGGGCTACAGCGGTGCCGACGGCATATATAATATGTATGAAAGCACTTATAAGACTAAGATTGAAGCCGTTATGGCGAAAAAATTCGCCGGCTTCCGTAAGATTGATTTGTCGAAAAACGGCGTTTACACCATCCGTCATGCAGCAGAGCACGACATGGTTCGCTATATGGCAGGCGACGGCGCGTCAAACGAGCGCTATGCTTATGAAGTAAACAAGACAAGAGTTAACACGGTTATCACAAAGCTTGACACATTCCTCACGTCAAAGAGCTTCACACAGCTTATCGGCGTTGACGGTGAGTCAAAGTACGGTACCGGTGCCAACATCACAAATCTTTCCGAGTATATTGAAGATATGCTTCTTGCGAACGTGTTCAGCGACAAGATGGTAAACACCTTGGTCGGTTCGTTGTTCCCGATGGTGGCAAATCTTCTTACCGACATGTTTGCCAATCTCAACAAGCTTCTCGGCGACATTGCAACAACACCTACAAGAAGCAGCGCGCAGGCGGCTATCGACTTGAGCAAGCTCGGAGTCAAAGATATCGGTAATAACTGGGGAAAAATCCGCCGTATAGAAGGTACGCTTAATATTTCTCTTGACGGAAACGACGGAACCGCCGACATTGAAAAGGCTTTCTCCGACCTCGGAATCAAAATTTATCCGCAGTATTTTGCGGACGCAATCGGTCGCGCAGCTTCTCCCGTTTTTTATGACCACCTTAAAGCTGCAAAGGACGATTGGTCATGGTTTGATAAAATCTCCAACGGCGGTAACGGAGACGGAGAGGTTGACGCAAAAGACTTTATCAAGCGCGACTCCAAGGGTGAGCCGATACTTGACAAAAATAAAAACGAACAGCCCAAATATGCATGGGGCGTAACGGACTATAATTCGTTTACTGTTGCCCTTGGCAGTGTTTTCAATTCGATTCTTCCGCTGCTTCAGGTTGTTCTCACTAACAGAACGTATGAGACGCCGAAGATCGACAGACTTATCTATGCTTATGCCAAACCCGCAAAGGCGCATTATACTGCTATCGGTATTAAGGACAGCGCAAGTCTTTCCGGAACTAACGGCTACGGTTCGGGTAGTGTTAAGCTCACCGGTACACAGGGCTACAATAACCTCTGGGGACCCATAATGGAAGCTGCCGGTATCACTGCGACAACTTCAAGCAAAGACGTTACCGTAAACAATCCGCTCTCCACCACGCTTGGCACGGCAGGAGACGGTGCTTCCGCAAAGCAGATTGTTAACGGTCTGTTTATGCCGATTTATGTTCTTATAAAGAAAGTTGCAAACAAGCCTATTGCGTCTGTTATGGATATTCTGCCGAATGTCGCATATTTCCTTTCCTACGGTCTTATCGAGCCTCTTCTTGAAAATATTGCAACAAGTATTTCGCTTTATGCCGAAATAACAAAGCTTAATATTAACGGCGGATTTATTGCAAAACTTGCGTCGCTGGCAGAAGGCGCAATTCAGAAAGCCATAAACAAAAATCTGAAGTTTGAAAATCTTAAGACGCTTAAGGTCAGCGAACTTGTAAATCTCTCGGAACTTCTCGGTTGTGACATTACCGATCTTAACTCCATTCTTAATATGGTAGTTAACAAGCTCGGCGATGAAGAAAACACCGAAAAGAAAGTTGACCTCCCGGCTATCAATGCAAGTAAGCTCGGACACCTCGGCAATCTGACATCAGCTTCGAGTATCCGCACCGTCGACACCGCCGGTGCAGGTGCAGGCAGACGTTATACAATAACTGCCGACCGTCCCGATGTTCTCTATGATATTCTTTCGTGGGTGCTTAAGTTTATCTCAGGCGACGGCAATCTCTCCGGACTTATGGCGGCTATCGGCTCAAGCGGTTTGGGTGAAGAGCTTGACGGCATTCTTGCCGAAATCGATGCGGACGGCGCTCTCGCCGCTCTCGTTGAGCTGTTCCTTCCCAGAGGCTCCGCAGGCAGCGGCTACAACAACGGCTATGATTTCGCAAGCTACGACTGGTATAATGCTTCCCAGGGCGAATGGTCGTACGGCGCAACTTACACCGATTTCGTTTACACAAAATACGCCAACTACTGGACAAAGGCAAAAGCCGAATATCTCTTTGATAATCTCGAAACGGTGGCAAACGACATAATCAAGAGATATATTCCCAATGTTCTCATCAAGGGAACAAAGGAGGACGGCACAAAGGAATATTACGACGGCATCAATGACTGGCTTGCTTCGGTTATCAACAACATGTTCAATAACGAGGGCATTCACAACCTTACAAAGGTGTTCTCGAAGATAGGCGAGGCTCTTGCCGGCAATCAGACGATTATCGATCTCCTTAAGGAGCAGATAAACGGCGGTCAGGGCGTTGACCTTGCATGCTGGTACAACACTTTCGGATACCTTGATTATGACTACACGGCTCTTGACAAGGCTTCCGCAGTGCTTGCCTCCTCCTCTGCTACCGACGCCGAAAAGGCAAAAGCACTTGAAACGGTAGCAACCGCGCCGCTTCGTCCCGGTGAAACAAGACGCTACACCGATGCCGACGGCGTTGCACAGACGCTTACCTACAAGAGCGACTTCCCGCTTCTCACCGTTAAGGTCGCAGCGGGCAGCAAGAGAGTGTCCGAGGGCGGCACAGAGCTTAATCCGCTCACCGACAACATAGCCTCCCACGGTGAAGATGTTTCTTACGAGTGGACATACAACGGCAGAATCTTTACCGACGAAGGCACGTCAGACGGACGCCGCCTGTTCACCGATATGTTTGTTTACCTGTTCACTCCCTCGCTTCCTCTTGTAAACATTCTTCTCACAAACAAAGACCTTACACTCTTTAATAACGCCCTTGTTATCAAGGGTTATGACTGCTATTCAAACGGCCTTGTTCCCGTTATGGAAATGCTCGGCATCACCGGACTTCCCACTACGGCGGCGTTCCAAAATATGGACGCAATGACAGGTCTTAATACACTTGTTAACAAGCTGTTTGATTATGTAACATATCTTCTCACGCCCGATGCAGAGGGCACCACCGTTCAGAAGGTAGTAAAACTCATACCGAGAATTTTCTACTTCCTCCAGAGTGACGGTATCACAACGGTTCTTAAGAACCTGCTTCAGCCTATCTGGGTTCTTATCGACACACTTCGTCCGATAGCCGACGTCGACCTCGACGGCTTTGTCCATCAGTTCCTCTGCGACTATCTCGGCCTTGCCTACGACAGAAATGCCGAGGGTTACAAGGTCGGAGCGGTTGTTGAGCTTGTTATGAACCTTATTAACAAGAATAAGCTTCCGAAGGAATACACCGCCGCACAGATTGCTGCCGACAAGTCAAAGGTAGACGCTATCTACGGTCTTTCAATCGAAGACCTCTGCCTTACGGAGATCTACAAAGTCGTTGAGCTTATGTTTGACGTTGATCTCTCTCCGCTTTCATATGCGTTTGAGGGCATGTGCATATCCTACACCGCGCCCGACGGTAAAAAGTACGGCAGAGTTTCGTTTACCTCCGCAAGAGGAGCAACCGACTGGACGCTCAATTACTCCGGTGCCGACACGCTTACGGTTACCGTTTCCGTTCTTCTCGACCTGCTTCGCTGGAAAGACAACGCCGCAGGCTTCGATAAGCTGTTCGGCTTCGTTAAGGAGCACACCGACAAGGAAAACGAAATAACCGCAACCGGACTTCTTCAGGCGCTTGAGATTGTGTTCACCGACAAGCCCTTTGACCTCGGTAAACAGCCCAACTGGGACTACATCTTCGAGGGCAAGGAAATCAAACGCTCCAACGGTGATTATGTGGCATGGACGGATATCGACGCCGACGACAAGAATTACGCGGCTCTCATGCCGTTCGCAGATCAGGATATAAGCGAATATCATTCGATTTATAACCTCGGCTATTTCACCGACTGGACGGAGACTACAGCAAGAGATACGGTTGAAATGCTCACCGGCATTCTCGACTACGTCGCAACCTTCTTCAAAAAGTCCGACGATTCAAAGCCCGACAACTTTAAGGACTTCATCACCGATCTTCTTGTAAGCAAGGTCTTCAACGGCGAGATTCTCAAAAAGCTTGCGGAGCTTATGGCGAAGATGTACAACGCGATTCCCGCTTCCGCGGTTGACCTTATTGACCATCTTCTCGACACAAGCGTTACTACATGGAGAACAAAGTATCTCGTCACCACGACAAATGCGGAAGGCATAATTGAATACACCCCCAATCCTGACTATACGTGGTGGGCTGATCCGGCATCGGCTGAATATGTCGATACGAAGGATGAATTTATTAAGGCGGTTCACGAGCTTATAGATCCCGCTTCCAAGCTGTTTGCATGGATATTCCTGAGTGAAGACGTCAAGCTGTTCTACACCTACGGTGAAGGCGTCAATAAAAAGGATTACGGCGAGGACGCCATTATTCTCGACGGCATCGGCGCATACGCAAAGGCTATCATCCCGCTTCTTGAGGCTCTCGGCTACACCGACCTTAGGAATTTCGAATTCGTTGACGGTTCAATCCACGATATCAGCATTGCCTCTTATCAGACGGTTATCGGCGAGGGTGAAAACGCACAGCTTCAATATAATGATAAGATGTTTGCAAACGATATCGTCGAGGTTATATCCAAGCTCGTTGAGGATATCGTCACCGATCCCATTAACTGGGTTCTCGACAGACTTCCCGGCATAGTTTACTTCATCAACGCCAAGGGTATTACCACTATCGTTGAAAACGTATTCGAATCCGTCAAGGAAGTTATCGACACCATCAACACGCTTCTTGACAGCGACAAGCAGATAAACCTTGCCGCTATCGCAAAGATCATCAACGACGCCGTCGGCACGGAAACGACCGACATCACCGGCGAACTCGGCGACAAGCTCGTTCTTGATTTTGATACTATCATCGCACTCCTTGAAAAGTTCACCGGCATTCACATCAACTCCACTCTTGTCAAGTACATGAAGGGACTTTATGTCGGTAAGATCAAGGCGTTCACCTCCGGCAGCGGAAGACAGTCCTTTACCATGGTTTATTCCGATAATGAGGAAAAACACGACATGGTAACCATTCTCATCGCGCTTCTTCTCGAAGTCGTTGAGGATAAGGGCACCGAAAACGGCAAGGAGTATGACAACCCCGCCGCTATCGACAGGCTCATCACCAAAGCCGATGAGGAAAACAAGGGTATGGTAAGCGCTATTATCAACGCTATCAGAAATCCCAAGGACATCGTCGAAAAGGAAATGAACTGGAACTACTTCGACGAGTCTAAGGTTATCGCAAGCTATCCGAACGGCGACAAGCCCAACGAGACGGTAACCATTCCCGCCTACAAGTTCCTCTATCTCAACTACACCACCGACTGGACGAAGGATACCGCAAAGAGCGTTAAGGACAGCCTCAATGACCTCGCTCTCGCAGTCCTTAAGATGGTCGACAAGAAGTATGAGTCGGCAACGGACGTCTCTGCGGTTGTCAACGACCTGCTCAAGCTCGACGTTTTCTACTCCGCAGAAACTCTGAATAAGGTGCTCAACCTTCTTGCAGATAACCTCTACGGCGAAAAAGCAGTTATTCCCGAGGAGCTTTCCAAGTTCGCGGGCGCACTTCTCGGCGCAGACCTCACCGCATGGAAGTATAACTATACCTTTGAAACCGTTACAAGCACGGAGGGCTTCAATGCTCCCGACGAAACCGGTCTTTACTGGAAGAACGGCACCGTAACAACAAACGTTCAGGCGAAGGACGGCGACGGCAACCTTATTACGGACGCCGACGGCAATCCCGTCTATGAGACAAAAGAAGGCAAGGTCTATGCGATAAGAGCGAACACCGAAACCGAAAAGTTCGCAAGAGAAGATTTCATCAGCGGTATAACCCTTATCCTCAAGTCCGCCTACAGACTTCTCAACTGGCTCCTGTTCGGCGATGACTACACCTTCTTCAACTCACAGCAGATCACAGGTTATGACGAGCTTGAAAACGAGATTCATCCCGTTCTCGTCACTCTTAAAGGCTCCAACGGCTACGGCGAAGCATTGAGCTATCTGCTCGAAGCACTCGGCTGCGTCGGCGGTAACTGCTCGCTTAAGGCTTACTCTTATTACATCACCAAGGATCCCGTCACACTTAAGAATGTTTACAACACCCAGGCTCTCGTTGACGATGTTCTCACCGCTGTCTGCAACAGAATCGACAAGATCATGGCTGACCCCGTTTACGAGATTGCGGGCATGATCCCCGAGCTTATCTACTTCATCAACGCAAACGGTTTGAGCGTTGTCGTAAACAACCTTCTCTCCGGCGTTATCGGACTTATCAGCTCCGAAGAAGTTCAGAATGCGGTCGGCATGAAGCTCAACATCAACGACCTTGTGACCAATGTTCTTCGCAAGGCGCTTAAGAGCGACGACCTTACATTTGATATCGACGGCGTAAACCTCCGCTATATCTTTGAAATAGCAGAGAAGCTTACGGGTCTTGAAATCAACGATGCCATAGGCTCAAATCTTCAGTACTTCTACATGGGCGACCTTAAGTGCTACCTCTCCGCAAGCACCAAGCTTGCCTACAGACTCGTGTTCAGCGAAAACGAACTCGACAACGGCGGCAACGGTCAGCTTCAGGACTTCATCACCATTCTTCTTTCAACGGTTGTCGATGTCCTCATGTATAAGCAGAATGCGGCAACGATAGTCGACCTTGCGAAGCTCGACATCAACGTTGAAGTAATCGAGGGCGTTATCGACTTCCTTAAGGAAGGCTTTGAGGTTAACACGCTTCCTTACGACTGGTTCTATTTCGATCCCGATCTTTCAAAGTATGAGATCGATCCCGACACCGGCAAGCTTAAGAAAAAGAGCGTTCAGCCCGACATTACTCCCGCAACTCCTGGCACACTTCCCGCAAACTCCATTAACTACCTTACTTATGCGTCCGACTGGACAGAGGATACCGCAGAGTATATCTACCAGCACCGCAACGACATAATAGCGTCTGTTCTCCGTTTGACCAAGGCGGATTCCACAGATCTCGGACAAATAATCGCAAATAAGGTTAACCTTGAAAAGAACCTCTACACCGCGGCAAACCTTAACAAGATTCTCGATCTCGTTAAGCCCACCCTCGGCAAGATCGACGACACGCTTCTCAAGCTTCTCAACATCGTTGTTGATATCGATCTTTCTTCACTCAAGAATATGGCTCCGTTCACCGACGAACAGATCACCGACAGAACAACCTTCGTCAACGGTCTGTGCACGATGATTCAGCCGCTCTATCCGATTCTCGACTGGCTCCTGTTCGGCAAGAACATAGAGTACTTCGACAAGAAGGATTACGATTCGGGTGATATTCAGGTTCTCATTAGTCTTCCCGGCTCCGACGGATATCTGAACGGTCTTGTTCCGCTTCTCGAAGCTCTCGGCGTAATTCTTCCCGAATACAAAGACGGCCAGAAGACAAAAGACGTGTTCTACGTTCTTGTGAACAATATCCTCGCAAGAGTCGAGGGCATTCTCTCCAACCCCGTGGACGAAGCTCTCGCGCTTATCCCCGAGCTTCTCTACTTCATCAACGCAAACGGTCTTGCAACGTGCGTCAACAACCTCCTTGCGGGTGTGGTTGCGCTCCTTGACAAGATAAACCCGGCTCTCGGCGACAACGCTGTCGACATTCAGACCCTTATTAACAAGGTGCTTGAGGACGCTAACGTTGACCTCGACCTCTCAAAGCTTGACCTCCTTGCAATCGCGAAGGTGGTTGAAGATGCAACAGGCATCGAGCTTACCGATATCTTCACGGAGAAGAAGATAGACAACTTCTACTTCGGCAAGATAGTTCACTATGAATCGGCAGACAAGACCGCCGTTAACTTCAAGATGGTCTACTCCGAGGAACAGGGCCCCGCCGACATGCTCACGTTCATCGTGAACCTCGCAATAGAGATACTTCTCTATAAGGATGAGGCAAAGGGCATCGACAACGCAAGAGCTATCGACTTCCTTATCAACGGTAAGGACGAGATAACGGGCAATCCTAAGAAGGAAACGGTCGGAGCTATCGTTAACATGCTCCTCGGCGTAAAGAACGTTGAAAAGATCGACCTTAACTGGAATTACTTCGATGAGGACGCCGTTCTCGGCTCCGGCATCACGGTTCCCGCAAATGCGTTTGTCTACCTCAACTATTCCAACGACTGGACATATTCCAAGGCTGCATATCTTGACGAGAATCTCGACAAGATCATCTCCGAGGTTCTTAAGCTCACAGGCAGCGACGCTGACAGCGTTGCCGATCTCCTTGCAGGAAAACTCAATCTCAACGAGTTTATGAGCGCCGATAACCTTAACAAGATTCTCGACGCACTCAAGGGCTTCCTTTACGGCGAAAACTCCGTGCTTGACGATACCCTCTTTGAGCTTATCGGTCTTGTCCTCGGCGCAGACCTCACACAGTGGAAGGATTCCTATAAGTTTGAAGCCTATGACAAGGCGAACACTTATGAAGGCACCGAATACGGTCTTCAGTACAGAACCGTTGACGGCGTCAAGACTTATGCAATCGGTTCTCCCGACAACTTCGCAGACGGTCTTGCAGTGATCCTTCAGCCCGCCGAAAGACTTCTCGGCTGGCTCCTTATGGGCGAAAGCTACGGCTTCTTTGTCGACAATAAGACAGGCAACGTCGATCCCGCAGGCGTCCGTCAGAACGGCGAGCTTATCAGACTCACCGGCGCCGACGGCTATGACGCGGCTCTCACGGTTCTCCTTGAAGCTCTCGGCTGCAAGGGTCTTAAGAAGGCAAACGCATACGCCAACTGCGGCGAAATGCTCTCCGCCGTCATAAAGTCTGTTGTCGCAAGAATCGACGAGCTTCTCAAGGATCCCGTAAACGAAGTATTCGCGCTTATCCCCGAAATTATCTACTTCATTAACGCGGGCGGACTCAACTCCGTCGTAAACAACCTCGCGGGCGCGGTCGTCGCACTCCTCAAGGAAGCGGAGCCGCTTACCGGCAAGGCAGTGGATATCGACACGCTTCTCACCGAGGTCATTAAGAAGGCTCTCGGCGACAAGGCTCCCGCAGACTTCAGGTTCACTCTCGAAGGCGTTAACCTCCAGTGGGCGATCGATTTCGCGGAGATGTTCACCGGACTTGAAATAGGCGACGCTATCGGCTACGGCCTCGAAAAATTTGCACTCGGTGTCGTTGAAAAATACGAATCCGCTTCGAGCTACTACAACGAGACTTACAAGATGCGTTTCGCAGCCGATCACAACGGCGAAGACAATGCGCGCGACAGAGCAGACCTCATAACGATTCTGTTCAGCGTCGTTCTCGATGTTCTCGAATACGATCCCGAAGGAAACGGCACATATCCGAACGCCGACGCTCTCGCAAAGCTTATCAACAACGATAAGGTTACTGCGGAAATGATCAGGAGCATTATCACCGTGCTTAAGGGCTATGTGATAGACGGCGTTAAACCCATCGACTGGTTCTACTTCGATGCGGATAAGTCGGTTTACACCACGGATGCAGCCGGCAACCGCGTCGTTAAGAATCCGCTTCCCGAATTTGACGAGAATTCCGTAAACAACGTTCCCGAAAACACCATCAATTATCTCACCTATGCCTCCGACTGGAACAAGGATACCGCACAGTATCTTGACGATAATCTCGAAGCTATCATCGCTGAGGTTCTCGCACTCACGGGCAAGGGCAACACCACCGTTGCGGAGATAATAGCCGAAAAGTTCCGCCTTACCGATCTCTATACCGCCGACAACCTTAACGCAATCGTAAAGGAAGTCAAGAAGCTTACGGATCAGATAGGCGAAACTCTCACAAGCATGGTCGGCATGGTGCTCGGCGCAGATCTCACGGCGTACAACACGATGAAATTCACCGACGCCGAAATCACCGACAGAACGACATTTGTAAACGGTCTTGTCAGAGTCCTCACTCCGCTTACTCCTCTCCTTGACTGGCTTCTTTTCGGCGATTCACTCAAGTTCTTCTCCGCAAAAGACACGCCCGTCTCCACGGATGTTACGGATCTTATCAACATCACGGGATATGAGGGATATTCAACAGGTCTTGTTCCGATTCTCGAAGCGCTCGGAGTTGTCCTTCCCGACTGCACCGCCGCAACGAGCACAACGGATATCCTCGGCGACGTTGTTGACGCGCTCCTTACAAGAGTTGAAAATATTCTTGCTGATCCCGTAAACGAGGTTCTCGGACTTCTTCCGAATATCCTCTACTTCATCAACGCAAACGGTATCTCGGCTTCCGTTCAGAACCTTCTCGGTGCTGCATTCGGACTTCTCGACACCGTTAACCCGATTCTCGGCGACAAGAAGATAGATGTTAATGCACTTATTAACGATCTTCTTGCAAAGAATAATATCAATGCAACCGTAGATATCAACGATCTTGACCTCCTTGCTGTCGTTAAGGTAATTGAAGCCGCAACGGGCCTCAAGATTACCGAAACCGTCAAGGCAAACAAGATTGACAACTTCCGCATCGGCAACATCGAGTACTTCAGATCCTCCAACGGCAAAGCGGCGTTCAGAATGAAATATTCCGACACGCAGGGCAGAATAGATATGCTCACCGTGGTTATCAACTTCCTCGTTGAGGTAATCACCGCGGACGGCAATGCCGAGGCTCTTGAAAAGCTCCTTAAGCTTGACGCAGGCACAATTTCAAAGGTAGTTAAGGTTCTCACCGGCTCCGACAGCGACTTTGCATACAAAGCGTTCAACTGGAACTACTTTGATAAGAATGTTGACCTTAACAATGCTGTGACCACCGTTCCCGCTTACTCGTTCGTATACCTCAACTATGCGAACGACTGGACATACGATAAGGCTGCATACCTTGATTCGGGTCTTACCGCTCTCGTTAACGCCATCCTCAAGATGGTCGCAAAAGACGGTGATCCCGTAACGGTAGAGGATCTCATAGCAAAGAATGTCGACCTTAACAAGCTCGTGTTCAATGCAGATATCCTTAACAAGCTCCTTACCGCAGTTTCAGGTCTGTTCTACGGCGAAAAGGCAGTTATAGGTCAGCACCTCGGCGAGGTTGCGGGTCTTGTCCTCGGCGGCGAGCTTTCACAGTGGAACGACAACTACTCTTTCGCTGCGTTTGACGCGGCAGCAACCTATCTCACCGACGGCGAGACGGGACTCAGATACACTGTCGACAGCGGCAAGGCTATCTTCGCAATCGAGAATTCCGACGATTTCATCGCGGGTCTTTGCAAGATACTTCAGCCTCTCGGCAAGATCCTCGGCTGGCTCCTTCTCGGCGAAGGCTACGAGTTCTTCGTAAAGAACGAACTCAATGCGGACGGCACGCAGGATACCATTCTCAAGATACCCGGCAAGAAGGGCTATGCAAACGGCCTCGGCTATCTCCTTGAAGCTCTCGGCGTTAAGGGTCTTAAGTCCGAATACGCAAATGCGGACGCGCTTCTTAAGGATGTTCTTACAAAGCTCGTTGCAAGAGTTACCGAAATTCTTGCAAATCCGATCGATGAAGTTCTCGCGCTTATCCCCGAACTCATCTACTTCATAAACGCAAACGGTCTCGGAGTAACGGTTTACAACCTTCTCTCCTCCGTGATGAACATTTTCGACACCGTTAAGAACACCGGTCTTCTCGACAGCATCGAGCAGATTAAGAACTACAACAACGGTGAAGAGCTTGTCAACGGTCTTGTTGACGGCATCATCAAGGATAAGGTCAGCGCGGATCTCACATTCACGCTCGACGGCATCAACCTCGAATGGGTTCTCAAGGTCGTTGAGACTGTAACCGGACTTGATCTCCGAAGCCACATCAATTCTCTTGAAAAGTTCGCTATCGGCGAAGTTTACAAGTATGAATCCGTATCCGGCTCCAACGCCTATAAGATGCGCTTCGGCAAGACCGGCAACGGCACCGACAAGCTCAGAGACAGAGCCGATATGATAACAATCGTTTTGAGCTATGTTATCGACCTTCTTACAATCGAACAGAATCAGACGAAGATCGAAGAAATGGCGAAGCTCAACGCAGGCACTGTTGCCTCCATCCTTGCGCTCCTCTCCGAGTACAAGTATGACATCGGCGTTGACGTCAACTGGTTCTATTTCGATGAGTCCGTAAGCGTTGAAACTATCACTCCCGAAACGGATCTTAAGGAATTCACACCCACAATCAATTATCTTACCTATGCGTCCGCATGGACGGAGACTCTCGCCGATTATCTGAGCAATAACCTCGACGACGTCATTGCAAGCATTCTCGACATGGCAGGCAAGGGCGGCACCACGGTTGCACAGATAATCAAGGATGCGTTTGATCCCGAAAAGGATCTTTACACGGCAGAGATACTCAATAAGCTCGCAAAGAGCATTGCGGATCTTACCTCCAAGGTCGACGAAACGCTTCTCAACACGCTCGGCATCATTCTCGATGTTGATCTCGGCGCGTATGCGAAGATGGACTTCGGCACCGGCAGAGTAGGTAAGGACGGCTTCATCGAAGGCATCTGCGAAATCGTCAAGCCTCTTTCGGGCGTTCTCGACTGGCTCCTGTTCGGTGACAGCTACAACTTCTTCAGCAACGACAAGACGGGCGTTCAGAACCTCATAACCATCAACGGCTACAGCGGTTATGCCTACGGTCTTGTACCTCTCCTTGAGGCTCTCGGCGTTAAGCTTCCCGATGTTACGGCGGAGTCGAACACCGAAAATACCGTAAACAGTCTTGTTACCGCTCTCGTTGACAGAATTGATGAGATTCTCGTTGATCCCGTAAACGAAGCACTCGCACTTATCCCCAACGTTCTCTACTTCATCAACGCCAACGGCCTTGCAAGCGCTGTCAACAACCTTCTCGGCGCGGCTCTCGGACTTGTCGACAGATTCAATAAGGAAAACCTCATTGAGAAGCTCGGACTTAAGCTTGACCTCGACGGCGACGGCGTAAACGATACAGAGATAAATCTCAACGGTCTTATCAATAAGCTTCTCAAGGATAACAACATCAACGTTACTCTTGACATCAAGAAGCTTGATCTTATCGAGATCGTTAAGGTACTCGAAGCCGTCACCGGCATGGATCTTACAACGTTCGTAAGAGAAAACGGCATCGAAAACTTCTACCTCGGTCAGATAACCTACTTCAAGTCGGCAAACGGCTCCGCCGCTTTCAGGATGGAGTATTCGTCCGACAAGAATAAAGACAGATCCGACCTTATCACCGTAGTTGTCAACTACCTCATCGAGGCTGCCCTCTACGGCGAAAACGCAAAGGCTCTCGACATCCTTATCAGCGGTAAGAATGACGACGGTACACCCAAGAAGAACACAGTCGAAGCTGTCATCGACATGCTCGGCAAGCTCGGCACAAAGGCGCTTCCCGGCGACTTCCACTGGAACTACATGAATGAGGACAGTGACGATGTAACGCCCGAACCCGAATACACCGAAATCGTTCTTCCCGCAACTCCGTTCAACAACTACCTCACCTACTGCACCGATTGGACGCAGAAGACCGCCGATACTCTCTATGATAACCTCGGAACAGTCGTTGACTCGATTATCAAGATGACAAAGAACGGCGATTCGCTTGCAGACCTCATAAACGGCAAGTTCACGCTTTACAAGGCAGAGTATCTTAACAAGATTCTTGAAGCCACCAAAAAGCTCTATGACCTCGCCGATGCAAAGGTCATCAAGCTCCTCGGTCTTGTGCTGAGCTGTGACCTCTCCAAGTGGGACGGAATGCAGTTCATCGACGCAGATGTAACGGATGCGGCAACGTTCGCGGCAGGTCTTACAGAGATAGTTGAACCTATCTATCCGCTTCTCGACTGGCTCCTGTTCGGTAAGGACTACGGCTTCTTCGTAGACGACAAGACAGGCAACACAGGCGAAGACGGCAAGACGCTCATTAACATCGCGGGCGCTGACGGCTACATCAACGGTCTTGCACCTCTCTTTATCGCTCTCGGTGTTGACCTTCCCGAATACAGAGAGGGCTACACCTGTGAGACGACAGTTAAGGTTGACGGCGTCGACATGACATTCTTCAACGCGGTTATCAAGGCAGTCCTCGCAAGAGTTGACGCGGTGCTTGCAAATCCCGTTGACGAAGCTCTCGATCTTCTTCCCGGACTTCTCTACTTCATCAATGCAAACGGTGTTTCCACCGCTGCATACAACCTCCTCGGCGGCGTTCTCAATGCGGTTAACGTGCTTGTCGAAAACGGCATACTTGACCTCGGCGGAACCTCCGTTGAAGAATATGTTGAAACGAAGCTCGGTCTTAACGTTAAGAACCTTGACCTTGAGGGTATCGTTAAGTTCCTCGAAAACAAAAATATCACCAAGGGCATCAAGATTTACGACGTATTCAGGGGAACCTACACCGTTGACGGCGGAAAGGTCACGTTTACTCCCGACTTATCCGCGGACGGCAACATCCTTGAAAAGTTCTACTGCGGCGAGGTTAAGCCCTACACCTACTCCGGCATCACAGGCTGGAAGATGGTCACAAAGGCAGGCACCGGACGCGGCGACATGATCACCACGCTCCTGAGCATTGTCCTCGAAGTTCTGTTCTACGACGGCAATGAGCAGCCGATAACCGATATCATCGCAGGCAAGGTTGAAGGCTTCACGGTTGAAAACTTCAGAAACCTCAAGGCTCTCCTTACAACAGGCGTTGACCTTGAAGCGGCTATGAAGAATATCGACTGGGTATACTTCAACAACTACGCAACGGAAGCAGAGCGCGAAGAAGCTATCAAGAACGTTCTTCTCGATCCCGCCTCCAACGTTCTTCCCTCAACACAGCCCGTTCGTACTATGAATTATCTCCAGTACGACAACAACTGGAACAGAGATACAGCCAAGTACATTGACGACAACATCGTTTCGATAGTTGACCTCGTTATTGCGAAGTTCGTCGACGGCTCCGACAGCCTCACGGATCTCATCAACAACAAGCTCAACCTTTACTCCGATGAAACCGCCAACAAGATTCTTGCCAAGATCGGCAACCTGCTTAAGAAGCTCGACGACAGCCTCGTTGAGACAATCGGTGTGGTTCTCGACGTCGATCTCAAGGCGCTCACCGCTCCGGTAAGCGGCGTAACCGACAAGACCACATTCGTGGCGGCTCTTGCAAACAGACTTTCCAACATCGGCAATGTTCTCGACTGGCTCCTGTTCGATCAGCAGATGACATTCTTCACCGACCTTGAAACAGGCGCGCAGGCGAAGATAGTTCTCAACGGCGGCGAAGGCTACAAGTACGGTCTTGCACCCATCCTTGAAGCAATCGGCGTTGACACTCACATCACCGTTCCCGCCGCAGCGGAGGGCACAACAATTACCGCTCGCGTTCTTGTTGAGCTTCTCACAAACGTTTGCGACAGAATCGACGAGGTTCTTGCGGATCCGATAAATGAAGCGCTCGCACTTCTTCCGGAGCTTGTCTACTTCATCAACGCGAACGGCGTAAGCGTTTCCGCAACAAATCTTGTTGCTCCCATCGATGCACTTCTTAAGGAAGTCGGCAGGAATATCGGCAAGGATGACCTTGATTTCTCAAGCCTCGTCAAGTTCGATATCTCAAACCTCGACTTCGAAGGCATCTTCGCTATCGTTCTCGACAAGACCGGCATCGACGCCCAGTCCCCGATAGGCGAATACCTCGCAAAGTTCTACTTCGGACAGCTTGAATCCTATCAGTCTTACGACGGAGTTCAGGGCTTCAGAATGGTTTACTCCGATACGGAAAAGCGCTATGAGTTCGTAACGATTCTCGTGACACTTCTCCTTGACGTTGCTTCCTACGGCGGCAACAAGGACGCAATCATCAAGCTCCTCGGCAACGACGAAAAGGCAGACGCTATTTACAAGACTGTCATGGCGTTCATCTCCGGCAGCGGCTACACCGAGGTTCAGGTTCCGATGAAGCAGTTTGACTGGATTCTCACCGAATTCGCCGACACGGGCAAGGTTCTTTCACCCATCACTATGGGCAGCATCTTCGAGTATGTTTACGGTCCGCTCTACACAAGAGAAATGGGCGAATATATCACGAAGTACCTTCCGCACTTCATTAATACGATGATCACCCTTCTCGGTGTTGAGATTAAGGGCGTTAACATCAAGAATCTTGACGATCTTCTTGACCAGCTTATAGGAAAATCCATTTACACAACGGAGAATCTCAATAAGCTTCTCGAACTCATCCAGGGACTTGTTCCGAAGCTCAAGGAGGCAATCGGCGATGAGCTGTTTAACCACCTTGCAACGATTGTTAACAATTCTCTCGGTGTTGACCTCAACTACTGGAACGGCTACACGGTCAATGCGATAACAACGGGTGATCAGACGGCATTCGTTAACGAAGCCGTAAGAATGCTCCGTCCCGCATACCCGATTCTTGAGTGGCTCCTGTGCGATAAGAGTCTCGCATTCTTCAACACGAAGGACGGCAACGACTATATCGTTATCGAGTCGGCAGAGGGTTATGCCTACGGTATCATCCCGCTCCTTGAAGCGCTCCACTGCGAAGGCGTCCTCTCAATCGACGCTTACAAGGCGGCAGCGGCTGCGGATAAGGATAATATCATCAGAAACATCCTCAATCCGCTCCTTACAAAGGTCAACAAGGTTCTCGAGGATCCCGTAAATCAGGTTCTCGATCTCCTTCCCGCAGTCATCTACTTCCTCAACTCCGAAGGTCTTGACACTGTTGTAAGAAATACTCTCAACGCAGTTGTTAAGGTTCTCGAAACGGTTGAACCGGTGGCAGGAAAGGATCTTGACCTCGCGACACTGTTCGGCTTCGACTTTAAGGTCGACATTGAAGGACTTCTCGATCAGGCTCTCAAGGGCATTGAAGAAAAGTACGGCTTCAAGCTCGCAACGGTAGCGACAGAGGCAATTAAGGAACTCACCGTGGGTCAGGTCGTAACCTTTGATTCGCTCAGCGGTCAGTGGGTATACGACGGACATCAGGCATACACAATGAAGTACGCAGGCAAGAGCGGCGATCAGGTTGACATGGTCACCATTATCCTCCGCCTCATCCTCCGCTTCATCTCCGACCCGCAGAATGTTAAGGCAATTGAAGCTATGCTCAAGCCCAAACTCAACGAGACCGGCTACAAGTTCCTTACATCGCTTCTTGATAACTTCAGCCAGATGGTAAGCACACCCGACGGAATGGATAAGGTAATGTACACAGTTTACTACGTCTTCTATTCCGCAAACGTCGCGGCGTCTTCCACAAACAACTGGCTTGCGGAATTCAACGGCAACTACTCATTCCTCAATCAGCTCTTTGCTACAAGCGATCTTGCGTTCATGCGTCAGCTCGAAAAATCGTTGGGTGACCTTCTCAACAAGTACACTCCCGACATTGCCGATGACGATGAAGTAGTTCCCAACGGATTTGTCAAGTTCTTCAAGGCTATTGCGGCATTCTTCCAGAAGATTATTAAGTTCTTCCAGAATATGTTCAAAAAGCCCTGATGTAGGCTGAACAAACAAACAATGCCCCCGGCGCCGTCAAAAGCGCCGGGGGCGATTTCTTCAAACTGCTTAACATCAAAACCGACACTGAATTTGCAGAGCGGCAGACCGTACCGAAAGATCTGTAGGTCAAGAAAGATTGATCCTGATTCTCCTACATTGTTTGACGTCAAGTGTAATAATGACAAGCCTTAACATGCAATGCCTCCTTTCGCGGGGATGCCAATGGAAGCACTCATGCGCAATGGTAAAGTTCACAGTACCTAAGGTTCGTTCATAATAAACACGGGGATCTGCTGTCGTTTACGAGATGAAATTTTGCTGCATAGTTGTCTGTGACATTTATTCTCGTATAGCCATGAATGAGAATGTACGCGGATATGTTTGAAACGAAAGAAAATCAATGCGAACGGCTGAAAAAATCGGCGACGGTGTTCTTCGGAAACACGGTATGCGCGGCAACATCAGAGCAAAAGGTAAAAGTTTTAAGAATTGCGAATGAAAAGTTACAATAAAGATACTTTTATTTAATTCACTGTAAGAATATGATAGAATATACAAAACATTTTTCGGAGCATAATATGAATAAAATAACAAATTATCTTGAAAACGAACGGCGTGTTTTCGTCTCAACCGTCGGAAAAATCGAATATGCGGCATGGTGGATACTGCGCGTGTGCATGATCGGCGTGATGGTGTATTGGTCGAAGCATGAGCCGGGTGATTTCGCAATTACAATAATGGGGTTCAATTTGCTTGCCACTTTTGCCGTTCCGCTCGCAAGAATCATTTTTTTTAAAAAACTGTTTCTCGGCAAAATTCCGTTCAGGGTTCAAAGCTATATAAACATATTTGTTTTTCTCGGCTCGTTTATCGGACACGGCTTTAAGATGAATAATGTTGAAAATTATGATAAAATACTGCATATAATTTCGGGCGCGGTGACGGTATTTATCGGTTATGAAATGCTCGGCAGTCTGAAAAATGCGGAACGGACGCCGCACTCGGTTTTTCTTTTCGGGTCGGCGGGCTTTTCGTTTACCGTTATGGTGGTGTGGGAGCTGTTTGAGTTTTTTGCGGACTATTGCATTAAGGATTCCGCAAACCAAAACTATGGGTGGAACCCTCCGGAGAATATGCTGTTTTTTAAGATATTCGGTTACGGAGCAAACGCGCCGGAGCAGTACGCCGTTTTGGATACCGACCTCGATATGCTCTGCGCAGTGATAGGATGCGCGTTCGGGTCGGCAGTGCTTGCAGCCGCAGTAAAGCTAAGGTCGCTTTCAGATAGCAAAAAAAAGTCCGCTTCCGACATAAAAGCGGCGGCACGGAGATAAACGCGGACGGTGTTAATGCGTAAAAACAGGTTTAGAATAATATCGGAGGAGAAATAATGGATATTAACGAAATACTCACTGCAAAAAAAGAACTGAAATTTAATACGGACGGAAAATTCCGCATTTTATTCATGACCGATCTGCACTGCGGACGCGACGGTTCGCCGCAGCTTCCCGCCGGAGTGGAGGCGCTTGTGGAACACTGCCGCCCCGACCTTGTTCTTATCGGCGGCGACACGTCGGGCTGCGACAGGCATATTCACTGTGAAAACGAGGCGGATTTGCGCGAGGTGCTCGATTCGGTGTGCGGACCTATGGAAAAAAGAGGCATTCCGTGGGCGCATGTGTTCGGCAATCATGACGATAACTTCGGCTACAAAAAAGAGGAACAGGAGACGGTGTACGAGTCATACCCTTGCTGTGTTTCAAAGCGCGGCGACGTTTCTGGCGTGGCAAACTATGTTTTGCCGATTAAATCGCGCGACGGCGAAAAAATCGCATTTAATATTTTTATGCTCGATTCGCACGATAACTTGAGGGTGATGGCACGCGAACAGTCCCGTCCTGATGTGCTGAACGCTGTTTTGCCGGTGCATTTTGCAGCGGGACGCGATTACGCAATGCCGTATTTCGATCAGGTTGTATCATACTATGAGTGCTCGAAGGCGCTTGAGGAATATAACGGTGCGCCTATTCCCGCAATGATGGCAATGCACATTCCCGTGCCGGAGGTTCACCTTGCCTATATGAATCCGGAGGAGTGCAGGCTGAACGGCAACACGCGCGAAGACATCGGCTGCGGAGAGCTTAACAGCGGCCTCTTTGCGGCGTGCGTGCAGCGCGGCGACGTAAAGCTGATGTGCTTCGGACACGACCATCAGTGTGATTTTGAGGCGGAATACTGCGGTATTCACTTTGCCTACGGCGGCGGCATGGCGTATGACTGTTATTGCGACGACGATATGCGCGGCGGCAGAGTGATAGATCTTGACGAGAACATGCCGGGCAAATTTGTAACATATAATGTGCGGCTGCGCGATATTGTCGGTGCCTCCGCCGATAACCTGAAAAAGAACTGAGTCAACCGTCCTTTGCGTTGTTTTTATTTATGAACGGAAAAACTCCCGTCAGCCGGACGCAGCCTGTGCTGTCCGAAATGACGGGAGAATATTTTTTGTCCTTATACGGTTTTATACGGCAGAAATCATACTCCGCGCAGGTCGGCGTATTGAACTTTTTCTCTGACGGCAGACAGCATAGCCTGCATTTTTTGTTCACTTGCGGCATGCGACGACGTTTCGTCAAGAATGCCTGAATCCTTAAACGCCTGCAGAAAATACCTTTTTGCGCCGCGTATCTCATCGCCTATCGCGGCGATATCTTCAATTGTGTGAAACTCATCGACAACGGTGGTGCGAAATTCATAATCCACGCCGCTTGTCATTATGATTTCTATGCTTTTTTTGAACGGTGCGTAGCTTTGCCCGTCAATGCCGCAGGTGAGCGCATATTTTTCGGGGCGGTTCTTTACGTCCATTGCAACATAATCTACAAGTCCGGCGTCAAGCACAGCCTTTAATCTGTCGGGGAACGCGCCGTTTGTGTCGAGCTTAACGTTGAAGCCGCGTTTTTTTATCTCACTCAGAAAACCGGCAATGTCCGGCTGTAAAAGCGGTTCACCGCCGGTCACGGCGACTCCGTCAAGCAGTCCCTTCCGCGTTTCGAGAAAAGCGAAAAAATCCGCTTCGTCTATTGTGTCGCCGCCTGTAGGGTCTAGCACGAGCGGCACATTGTGGCAAAACGGACAGCGCAGATCGCATCCGCCCGTGAAAACCGTGCACGCCGTATGCTCGGGAAAATCGAGCAGTGTAAGTTTTTGAAGTCCCTGTATGTTCATATCACTTGTTTTTCAGACGCTTGTCAAGCTTTATCGAGAGGTGGGTGCCTATGCTTTGGAACACCTGCACCATTATGACGAGAATTATAACGGCAAGCAGCATAACCACGTATTTGTATCTGTAATATCCGTAGTTGATAGCGATTTTGCCCAGTCCGCCGCCGCCGATGATGCCGCTCATTGCGGAGTAGCCGAGAATGGTTGTAATTGCAATCGTGACGTTTGAAATAAGCGACGGTACGCTTTCGGGAATCATCACCTTGGTTATGATTTCAAACGGCGACGCGCCCATGCTCTGCGCCGCTTCGACTATGTTGGGGTTTACCTCCCGAAGGCTTGTTTCGACAAGACGCGCCACAAACGGGAAAGCGGCAATTACAAGCGGCACGATCGACGCCGTAGTGCCGACTGCCGTTCCTACAATAAGACGGGCAAGCGGAAAAGCCATTATCATAAGGAGCAAAAAAGGCACCGAGCGCAGCAGGTTTATTATCACATTAAGCGTGTGGAGCACCCATGAGGGCATACGCAAAACGCCGCCCTTGTCTCCCGCAACGAGAAGAACGCCGAGGGGGAGTCCTATCACAAGAGAAAAAAGAGTAGAAACAACGGTTACGTAAAATGTCTCCCACAGGCCGAAAAGAAATTCACTTTTGACTATTTCCCATGCGGTTTGCCATCCCTCAGCCGAAAAAAAGCTCTCAAGCATTGTCTTTTACCTCCTCTATCGCTATATCAGGCACACTTTTAAGATATCTGACTGCTTTTTCAACTTCTTCTTTGCCGCCGGGAATGCCGAGAAGCATGTTGCCGTATGCCATACCGCCGATTGTTTTTGTGGACGCAGCCATAATGTTCGCACACACACCGATGTCGAGCGCCATTTTTGCTATCATAGGCGTGCCCGCGGCATCGGCTCCGTTATAAACGACTCTGATGCGGTTTTCGTCCGAAAAGCTGTCGACGACCGGTGCGTCAAAGCCCTCCGGGAAAACAAGCCGCTTTGCCGCGTCCGATTTCGGCGCTGAGAAAATATCTTTTACGTTGCCTGCCTCGACCACCTCTCCGTCGTCGAGAATTGCCACCTTGCCGCATATCTCCTCGACAACACTCATCTGATGCGTTATCACGATAACCGTGATGCCGAGCTTAATGTTGATTTCTTTAACAAGCTGCAATATGGAATGCGTTGTTTTAGGGTCGAGCGCACTTGTTGCCTCGTCGCAAAGCAAAACCTTCGGATCAGTTGCGAGCGCTCTCGCGATTGCTATTCGCTGCTGCTGACCGCCCGAAAGCTGAACGGGATAAGCTCCCGCCTTATCGGGAAGACCCACGGTTTCGAGAAGTTCACGCGCGCGTTTTTCGGCTTCCGCCTTTTTCATGCCCGCAAGCTCCATCGGAAAGCAAATGTTTTTAAGGCATGTGCGCTGCATAAGCAGATTGAAGCCCTGAAAGATCATCGTTATTCCGCGTCTTGCCTCGCGCAGCTGCTTCGCGGAGAGCGCGCCCATGTCGGTGCCGTCAATAAAGACATGTCCCTCCGTGGGGCGTTCGAGCATGTTTATGCACCTTACAAGCGTGCTTTTGCCCGCGCCCGACATGCCGATTATTCCGTATATTTCTCCGTCGTTTATTGTGAGATTTACGTTTTTCAGCGCTTCCACTTCACCGTCGGCTGTGGTAAAGGTTTTTGTAAGCCCCTTTATCTCAATCATTTTATTCCCTCGTTTCGTTTGTTGTAACATTCAGCATTTAATATCCGACGGTTTTTTCAACTGCCGAATATTAAGTGCTGATAAATTTCTGCGGAGCCGCCGCGAAAACGGACAGCTCCGCAACATATTGTCTTTCTTATTTGGTAAGCGCGTCGAGAGAGGTCTGCTTGCCGCCGTATACTCCCATAGGCTCAACGTGAATTGCGCCGACGGAAACGATGTGCGTACCGTTCTTGGCGTTGAAATCATCAAGATAGGGGGCGTGCTGGAAATAGTTTGCGTCAACCTCGCCGCTGTCAACAACCTTGTTGGGGATGATGTAGTCGGTGTACTCTTTGATATCGAGAGTGATGTCCTTCTTTGCAAGAATATCCTTTGCTATCTTGAGTATCTCGGCGTGGGGAGCGGGGGACGCCGCAACCGTGATGGTTTGACCCTTGAGTGAGGCGTAGTCGACTGACGCGTCATATCCGTCGGTCGGGTTTTCGACAACACTTACAACAGAACCGTTGTATTTGCCTGTGATGTAGTCGGCAACCTCTTTGCTTTCGAGAGCCGCTTTGAGAGCAAGTGTTTTTGCAGTCTTTTCGCTGCCCTCTTTTACCGCGAGGATGTTTGCGTATGCCGAAGCGGAGCCTTCCTGCTTAAGAGCGCTCTTGGAAGGGTCTATTCCTGCGTCGATTGCGTAGTTTGAGTTGATAACGGCGTAGTCAACATCCTTGAGGAGGTTGGGAAGCTGTGCGGCTTCTGCCTCTTTGAATTCAATATTGTGGGGATTTTCGGCAATATCAAGCACCGTTGCGGTAATTCCTGCGCCCTCTTTGAGCTTTATAACGCCGATGGAGTCAAGAAGCATAAGTGCTCTGGCTTCGTTTGTCGTGTCGTTGGGAACGGCTATTACAATCTTTGTATTTGAGGGTGTTGCGGGGTCGGTGTTTTTGTTGTCCTTGTCGCCGCCGCATGAAGCGAAGGCAAAAACAGCGGTGACAGCAAGTGCAAGTACGAGGATTGATGCGAGTACCTTTTTCATGAGTATTACTCCTTTTTTTCCGGCTTTTTGCCGTTTTTTTCTGAAAGCTTTTCGGCATAAAAAAACGAGACTTGTTTTCAAACAAGTCTCCCGTCAGCTACGTCGATTTCCGTCTCTCAGTTAAACCTTTTCGGACATGGAAAAACTGACGACTGCGCAGTTACGGGAGCGTGTCATCATGCACATGCACATTATTCCTGTTACGGCAACAAATGCGTTCACTGTGTGTTCTCCATTTCCTTAAGTTTTATGAGCCTATGATAGCACACACATATAACGGTGTCAAGACCGAATAATGCACAAAGACGGTAGGTAAATAAAAAATATTTTTCAACGTTTTTAACAAATACAAACTTTGCCGACTGTGCAAAATGACGGTTGACAAAGAAAAAATCAAGCAAAAAACAGAATGAAAAGTGATTAAATCCGACGGTGACACCGATTTTGCAGCTTCATCGGCAGAAGCATTGATTTGTTGCCGTCTGTCTCACGGTTCAGGTATTCTTTTTATTTTTCGCCGGAACAAGTTTTATGTCTCTTATCATGTCGCCGTTTATAATACGAACGGCGTTTTTTTCCTGAACTCTTATCCAGTTGCCCTCAACCGCCGTTATTGTTCCGACAGATCCTCCGAATTCGTTGAATAATGTTATTATACAGCGTTGTCCTGTAAATTCCTTAAGAAGCTCGGTTGGCATGCTGCTTTTCATTCCTTTCCTTTTCCTTCTTACAATGCCGAGACGTCGTCTGTTCGCTGCCGCGGCAGAGCAGAGAACAACGGTAAGAAGGAGCAGTATAAAAACATATGATGAATTCGTTGTTCTCACTCCTCGCCAAACAGATTATATATTACAGCTTATATTTAATTAAGTCAATTTATATTTTCGCTTTTTTTGCGAAAAACCGTGAAAAGCGGCAGGCATGTCGAAAAAAATATTTTGTACGCCTTGCAAAAATCCCTGTCCGCACGCATACGCTTACAGCCGCCTGCGCGGCACAGCGTGAAAAATCCGCAAATGCGGCATTTGTCGGGGATAACCGGACTTTCTTTTATGAAATCCTCCGCCTTTTTTGATTTCGCGAGTGATTCGAGCGACGAAAAATTTATGTTGCCGAGCAGGTATTCGTCGGTGCAATAGAAGTCGCACGGGTATATGTTTCCGTTTGCCTCCGCAACGAACTGATGCGTGCAGTGACCGCACATGCCGCACTGCTCGGGCTTTTCGCCGAGATACATGCGCACGAGGTTGTCAAAAAAACGGATGCTGACATACTGTCCGCGGACGAAATCCTTTACATACAGGTTGAATATCCTTATCAAAAAATCGGCGTACTGCTCATTTGTCATGTAAAGCTCGCTTTCGTCCTTACAGCCGAAAGGACGGAGACACGGAATAAACTGAATGTAATTAAAGCCCGAATTTTTAAGATGTCTGTATATCCGTTCGCAGTTTACTGCGCTTTTTCCCGTAAGCACGGATAAAATGTTGAATTCCGCACCGTGTTTGCGTAAAAGTCCCGCGCCGCGCAGAATGCGATAGTATGAATTTGCGCCCTTTTCGTCGACCCTGAAGGCGTTTGCGTCAAAATCGCCGTCAAGACTCAACCCGACAAGGATTTTGTTTTTCGCAAAAAACTCCGCCCACTCGTCGTCGATAAGCGTTCCGTTTGTCTGAACGGAATAAAATATGCGGCTGTTTTTCGTGTTGTATTTTTTGACCGTGTCGACAAAAAAGCCGAACAGCTTTTTTCCCGCAAGCAGCGGCTCGCCGCCCTGAAACGCAAACGCAACGGTTTCGCCGTCCGCAAACTCAAGAGCCGAAGAAACGATTTTTTCGGCGGTTTTTTCAGTCATTACGCCGTATGACGGCACATCGCGCAAGGACGTGACGTCTCCGTAAAAGCAGTATTTGCATCTGAGGTTGCACAAGCCCGACGCGGGCTTTATCATTACGGAGAGCGGCGGCATTATTCTTTTTCTCCCCGCGGATTTGCCTTGAAATCCGATTGTATTTCGTCAAGACGGTCTTTCATTTCGGAGGCGATTTCGGGGTACACGGGCGCGCGGTTGTAGTTTTCGCCTGCGTCATCCGTTAAAATGTGCAGCCAGTTTTTACGGAATTTGTCAAAAAACGCGGAGTTGTCGTTTTGTATATTCTTAAAATACTTAAACGTAATATTTTTGTTGTCTTTTAAAACGTCGTAGCCGTAGTTTTTGTACTCGTCGCGCGAGGTTATTTTTTCGGTCGGCACGGTGTACTGTATCGCCTTGACCTTGCGGCGCTTCATGTGGAGTATCGGAGCATCGGACGTGTGAATGACAGAATCGCTTCCGATAAGTTCCGTCATTGACACGCCGTCGATAGCGCGGTCGGTCGGCAGCGGTGCCTTTGTGCCGTCGGCGCCGGTTATGCCGCACATTTCAATAAGTGTAGGAAACAGGTCGACAAGTGTTGCCGCCTGTGTGCGGACTCCGCCGTTTTCAAACAGACCGCCGTTGTTGTCCCAGCGGAGCATAAACGGAACCTTTTGACCGCCCTCGTAGGCAAGATATTTTCCGCCGCGCAAAATTCCCGTTGAGCCTTCGAGTGCAGGCCCGTTGTCGCTCGTGAAAACTATTATCGTGTTGTCAAGCTCGCCGGCGTTCTCAAGCTGCCTGAAAAGCTCGCCGAGATAATGGTCAAATTCGGTTAAGCAGTCTACATATGTGCCCATTCCGCTCGAACCCTTAAATTCGTCGCCGACATAGACCGGCGCGTGCGGCCACGGTGTGGTGTAGTACGCAAAGAAAGGCGCGTCGGAGTTTTCGGTTTTGTCTTTTATCCATGATGAAATTTCTTCGTGTATCCATTTTGTGGCATTCGACTGATCTTTAAGCTCGTCGGTGCCGTGTGCTATCGTGTACTCTCCGTTTTCTTCGCGGACATGGTAAAACGGCTTCATGTCGTTTACGTGGTGACTGCCGTAGAAATAATCAAAGCCCTGATTTGTCGGCAGATATTCGCCGTAGTCGCCGAGATGCCATTTTCCGAAGCAGCCCGTTTCATAACCGGCGCTTTTAAACACCTCCGCAAGCGTTATTTCGTCGCCGAGCATGCCGTCGGTGTTATTGAGCATTTCAATGCTGTTGAATATTCGCGTCTGCGCGAACGGCGAGAAGCAGTCTACCGTGGGATAAATTACGTTGTCGGCATAGCCTCTGTAGGGGTAGCGTCCCGTGAGCGCGGCAAACCGGGCGGGGGAGCATACCGAATAGCTTGAATAAAAATCGGTGAAATTCAGTCCGTTTTCGCCTATTGAGTCGATGTTGGGAGTGTCGTATATCGCGCCGTTAAGCGAAACGTCGCCGTAGCCGAGGTCATCGGTGAGAATCACAAGCACGTTCGGCTTTTCGGATGCGTTATTGCCGTCTATTTTTTTAAGATAATCGTCGTGCCCCTCCCACAGCCTGTCGGTTACGGGTTTCATGCGCATGTTCATCGTCAGCACATAAAAAACGGACGCTGCGGTGAGAAATACACCGGCTCCGAGACAAGACAGTTTTTTGGCAATATCTTTCTTAAATGTTTTTTTTGAGAGAAAGAAAAGTCCCCATAACGCCGCCGCCGACGGAAGAATAAGCAGCAGATTGCCCGCAAGACGCGTAAAAAAACTGCCGCTGCCCGCCATCAGAGGGTGCTCCGCGCTCGACCAGCCCGCTTTTCCGCTTATAAACGCGCCGAAGCCTGCGTCCGCTCCGCAGAAGATGTGGAAAAGAAGTGTTCCGAGCTGCGCCGAAGCCGTGCCGAGAACTTCCCATATATACACCTTTTTCTTTATGAGAACCGATAAAACGATCACTGCCGACATTATGCAGCAGTAGCCGACGGAGAGCACCGCGACGAAGTTCTGCCTCGTTATAAGCTGAGCCGCGGCAATAATCACCCCTGCGATAAACAGCGCAAACGGGAATTTCTTAATGCTTTTGTCAAGCGCAAATACTTTTTTCATATCGTTCCTCCGTCGTGAAAGATTATATATTATTATTTTATCTTATAATATGTAATAAGTCAATCACCCGCGCTGAAAAAGCATTCGTAAACGGACAGTACGAAAAAAACGTTTTTCACTTCTGCGCCAAAACCGTAAGCGTATATTTGTATGCACGATATATTGTCGAAAAATGCCCTTTTTATATTATTCGGGCGCTATATATTGTGTGAACCTATCATTTGATACAAAAATACGCACTAAATATTGTTGGAATCTCCGAAAATCTTTTTTATTGCTCCGAATCCTTGAAATAAGCATTACCGTGTGGTATCATATGATTCAATCGGTCAAAAAATACAGAGACGCCGGACGCCGCTTTTGTGCGTTTTTCCGCCGTTTCGTTGTTATATTTGAAAATTGAAAGGAACAGGGGAGTTTCCCCAAAGGGAGGTTAAATAATGTCGTATCAGGTCAGAAAAAGAGACGGCAAAATTGCGGATTTTGATATCACAAAGATTTCGCATGCGGTAAAACAGGCTTTTGAAGCACAAAACAAGCAGTATCATGACGGTGTCATTGATTTTCTTGCGCTCAAGGTAACGGCTGATTTTGAGCCTAAAATCAAAGACGGACTTATAAACGTCGAGGATATTCAGGATTCCGTAGAGTCCGTTCTCGTGCAGGCGGGCTACGCCGACATTGCAAAGGCGTATATTCTCTACAGAAAACAGCGCGAAAAAATGCGTATGATGCGCTCCACCATTCTTGACTACAAGGAGCTTGTCGACAACTACGTCAAGGTTACCGACTGGCGCGTAAAAGAAAACTCCACCGTTACATATTCCGTCGGCGGTCTTATTCTTTCAAACTCCGGCGCGATAACTGCGAATTATTGGCTCAGCGAAATTTATGACGAAGAAGTGGCGAACGCACACAAAAACGCGGATCTCCACATCCACGATCTGTCGATGCTCACGGGCTACTGCGCAGGCTGGTCGCTCCGTCAGCTCATTGAAGAAGGGCTGGGAGGCGTGCCCGGAAAAATCACATCCTCTCCCGCAAAGCATCTTGCCACTCTTTGCAACCAGATGGTTAATTTTCTCGGAATAATGCAGAACGAATGGGCAGGCGCGCAGGCGTTCTCATCGTTTGACACATATCTTGCGCCGTTTGTCAGAGTTGACAATCTTTCTTACGGCGAGGTTAAAAAGTGCATCGAATCGTTCATCTTCGGAG
>OLHA01000141.1_pt1 | contig 40737 bp, 35 predicted proteins | sample 1605961 | NCBI WGS metagenome assembly OLHA01 (sample SAMN03283288) | human gut metagenome | biome: human-associated habitat; material: feces | host: Homo sapiens | place: Peru | collected 2012
CCTGCTGCCGGTGATGCCGCCGCCACCGAGGCTCCCGCCGCTGAAGACACCAATGCTCTGGTTGACGCAGACGGCAACCCCTTCCATGTCGGCATCGTGACCGGCTCCGTTTCTCAGTCTGAGGACGACCGCCGCGGCGCTGAGGCTTTCCAGGCTATGTACGGCGAAGAGAACGTCACCCTGGCGATCTACCCCGACAACTTCACCGAAGAGCTGGAGACCACCATTCAGACCATTGTCAACCTGTCCGATGATCCCGAGATGAAGGCCATCGTTGTCAACCAGGCTGTGCCCGGCACCACCGAGGCTTTCCGTCAGATCAAGGAGCGCCGCCCCGACATCCTGTGCATCGCCGGTGAGTCCCACGAGGACCTGCCTGAGATCGGCTCCGCCGCTGATCTGACCTGCAACAACGACTTTGTTGCCCGTGGCTACCTGATCATCCGTACCGCCCATGAGCTGGGCTGCGACACCTTTGTGCACATCTCCTTCCCCCGTCACATGGCCTATGAGACCATGTCCCGCCGTGTAGCCATCATGAAGGCTGCCTGCGAAGAGTTCGGCATGAAGTTCGTTCTGGAAACCGCTCCCGACCCCACCTCTGACGTTGGTGTCGCCGGTGCCCAGGCTTACATCCTTGAGAAGGTCCCCGAGTGGGTGGAGAAGTACGGCCAGAAGGCTGCTTACTTCTGCACCAACGACGCCCACACCGAGCCCCTGCTGAAGCAGCTGCTGGAGTACGGCGGATACTTCATCGAGGCCGACCTGCCCTCTCCTCTGATGGGCTATCCCGGCGCTCTGGGCATCGACCTGACCGAGGAGGCCGGCGACTTTGAGAAGATCCTGGCCAAGGTTGAGTCCGCCATCTGCGAAAAGGGCGGCGCTGACCGGTTCGGCACCTGGGCTTACTCCTACGGCTACACCGTGTCCGCTGGCCTGGCCCAGCACGCTGTCAACGTCCTGAAGGGCGAAAGCGAGCTGGCTGATGTGGACGACATCGCCAAGGCTTATCAGGTGTTCTCTCCCAAGGCCCAGTGGAACGGCTCCAACTACACCAATGCCGATACCGGCGTGAAGCTGGACAACGTGTTCCTGGTCTATCAGGATACCTACATCATGGGCAATCCCGGCCACTTCATGGGTTCCACCGCTGTGGAAGTTCCCGAGAAGTACTTCACTATGAAGTAACAAGCGAACGAAATAAAATACAAAGCAGGGGAGAGGTTTTCTCTCCCCTGTTTTCACAGGTAAGGAACTGCTTATGGAAAAAAATACTGCTCCATTGCTGGAGATACGAAATATCAAGAAAGACTTCTTCGGGAACCAGGTTCTCGAAGACATTAACTTTACTCTGGAAGCCGGCGAGGTCCTGGGCCTGGTCGGCGAAAACGGTGCCGGCAAGTCTACCCTGATGAAGATCCTCTTCGGTATGGATGTGATTCGGGAAACCGGCGGCTACGGCGGTGACGTTCTCCTGAATGGCGAGACCGTCCGCTTTTCTACGCCCTTTGATGCCCTGGCTGCCGGTATCGGCATGGTGCATCAGGAGTTTTCTCTGATTCCCGGCTTTTCTGCCAAGGAGAATATTCTGCTCAATCGTGAGCCCCAAAAGAAGACGATTCTGTCCGAGGTTTTCGGCGACCGGCTGAATACCCTGGACTATAAAGAAATGGATAAACGGGCCGAGGCGGCTATCGAGAAGATGGGCGTTCATATTGACGCGGATATGCGCATCAGCGATATGCCTGTCGGCCACAAGCAATTCACCGAAATCGCCAGAGAGCTGAGCAAGGACCAGCTGAAGCTGCTGATTCTGGACGAGCCCACCGCTGTTCTGACGGAGAAGGAAGCCGACGCGCTGCTGGACTCCATCCGGGGTATGTCCAAGCGGGGCATTTCCGTGATTTTCATTACCCACCGGCTCCATGAGATCCTGTCCGTCTGCGACAAGGTGGTCATCATGCGGGACGGCCACGTGGTCAAGGATACCCCTGCCAAGGAAACCAACGTAGACGAGATCACCAAGGCCATGGTGGGACGGAAGGTGAATACCTCTGTTTCTCAGGATATCATCGATCATTCCGATGCCAAGACCATTATGTCCATCCGAAAGCTCTGGGTGGATATGCCCGGCGAAATCGTCCGCAATGTCAACCTGGATATTAAGGAAGGCGAGATCCTGGGGATCGGCGGCCTTGCCGGTCAGGGCAAGCTAGGCATCCCCAACGGTGTGATGGGCCTGTATGAGGCCGGCGGCACCGTGGAGTTCGACGGCAAGCCCATTCCCCTGAACAATCCCAGAAAGTGCCTGGACGAGCAGCTGGCTTTCGTATCCGAGGACCGCAGAGGTGTGGGCCTGCTGCTGGACGAGACTCTGGAGTGGAACGTGGCCTTCCCTGCCATGCAGATCCACAACAAGTTCCTGAAGAGCTACCTGGGTGGCCTTGTGAAGTGGCGTGACGAAAAGGCCATTCATGAGGTGACGGAGCAGTATATCGATGAGCTGAAGATCAAGTGCACCTCCTCCAAGCAGAAGGCCCGGGAGCTCTCCGGCGGCAATCAGCAGAAGGTGTGCCTGGCCAAGGCCTTTGCCCTGGAGCCTAAGTTCCTCTTCGTCTCCGAGCCTACCCGAGGCATCGATGTGGGTGCCAAGGCTCTGGTGCTGGAGGCACTGAAAAAGTTCAACCGGGAAAGCGGCGTTACCGTGGTCATGATCTCCTCTGAGCTGGAGGAGCTGCGGACCACCTGCGACCGTATTGCCATTGTCTCCGGCGGACGGATCGCCGGGATCCTGCCGGCGACCGAATCCAGCGAGGCCTTTGGCGCGCTGATGGTCAGCCAGGTCAAGTAAGGAGGGCGAAACATGGAAAAGAAAGAAAAAGGGCTGCTTCGCCGTGCCGTGGACAGCTACGGCGTTCCCAGACTGATCATCACGGCGTTTCTGTTGCTGATGTTCCTGCTGGCACCCTTTGCCCAGGTCAATCTGTGGACCCAGTTCACCAACGTATTCAACCGCTTCAGCTGGAACGCCATCATGGTTCTTGCCATGGTGCCTATGATCCACTCCGGCTGCGGCCTGAACATGGGTCTGCCTCTGGCCATTATCTCCGGCCTGCTGGGCGCGACGCTGTCTATTGAGCTGGGCTTTACCGGAGCCATGAGCTTTTTTATGGCCGTCGTCCTGTCTACCCCCTTTGCGATCCTTCTGGGTGCCGCCTACGGCTTCCTGCTGAATAAGATCAAGGGCGGCGAAATGATGGTCGCCACCTATGTGGGCTTCTCCGCCGTGTCCTTCATGTGCATGATGTGGCTGCTGCTGCCCTACAAGAGCCCCACCATGGTCTGGGGCTTCGCCGGAAAGGGCCTGCGGACCACCATCTCCCTGGAGGGCTTCTACGACAAGGTCCTGGCCAATTTCCTGGCCATCGACCTGAATAAATTCGGCATCAACCTGGTGATCCCCACAGGCTCTCTGCTGTTCTTCGCTCTGCTGGCCTTCCTGATGTGGGCATTCCTGCACACCAAGACCGGCACCGCCATGACTGCCGTAGGCTCCAACCCCGCCTTTGCCAAGGCTGCCGGTATCAGCATCGACAAGACCCGTATGCTCTCCGTCATCCTGTCTACCTGGCTGGGTGCCATCGGCATTCTGGTCTATGAGCAGGGCTTCGGCTTTGTTCAGCTGTACATGGCCCCCTTCAATATGGCCCTGCCCGCCGTGGCCGCCATCCTGATCGGCGGTGCCTCCGTCAACAAGGCATCCATCACCAATGTCATCATCGGTACCTTCCTGTACCAGGGCCTGGTGACCATGACCCCCACCGTTATGAATGGCCTGTTCCACATGGATATGAGTGAGGTCATCCGGATCATCGTGTCCAACGGTATGATCGTCTACGCACTGACCCGTAAGACGGAAGGAGGCAAAAACTAAAATGGCAAACAAATCCAATGCCCCCCGTCTGGGCGAAAAGACCCTCGGGCAGAAGGTGAAGGACTTCATCGGCAACAACACCGTGCCCATTATGTTCATCCTGATCTGCCTGTACTGCATTCCCATGTCCGGCTTCTCCGCCAGCTACCTCCTCAACGAGGTCATGACCCGTCTGGGCCGGAATGCCTTCCTGATCCTGAGCCTGCTGATCCCCATTATGGCCGGTATGGGCCTGAACTTCGGCATGACCCTGGGAGCTATGGCCGGTGAGATCGGCCTGATCTTTGTGGCCGACTGGCAGATCTGGGGGATCCCCGGCCTGGTGCTGGCCGCCATTATCTCCATCCCCATTTCCATCGGCCTGGGTGTGTTCATCGGCAAGATCCTGAACAAGGCCAAGGGCCGTGAAATGATCACCTCCTACATGATCGCCTTCTTCATGACCGGTATCTATCAGCTGGTGGTGCTGTACATGATGGGCCCCATTATCCCCATCAAGCACGCCTCCATCAAGCTGCCCCGGGGCTACGGCATCCGCAATACCGTGTCGCTGCTGAATATGCGCCAGAGCCTGGACAACCTGATCCCCCTGAAAATCGGCGGGGTGAAGATCCCTGTGCTGACGCTGATCCTCATCGTACTGGCCTGCCTGTTCATTGTCTGGTTCCGCAGAACCAAGCTGGGCCAGGATATGCGGGCAGTTGGCCAGGATATGGAGGTGGCCCGGGACGCCGGCATCAACGTGGAGCGGACCCGTGTCATCGCTATGGTCATGTCCACCGTCTTTGCCGGCTTCGGCATGATCATCTACCTGCAAAACGTTGGCAACTTCCCCACCTACACTGCCCACTCCCAGATCGGTATGTTCGCCATTGCGGCGCTGCTGGTAGGCGGCGCCAGCGTTGACAAGGCGGGCATCGGCAACGTGTTCCTGGGCGTTATTCTGTTCCATACCATGTTTATTGTAGCGCCCAAGACCGGCGCGGCCATCACCGGCGACTCCATGATCGGCGAGTATTTCCGGGTGTTTGTGTCCTACGCGGTCATTACCGTGGCCCTTGTGATGTACGAGGCCAAGAAGCGGAAGGCAAAGTCTGCCGCCGGTGCCCAGCTGGCCGCCGAGCAGGCCGCGGAAGAGGAGGGCTGAACCATGAAGAATAAGAAGACCCTCATCATTCAGATCATTGCCGTGGTGCTGCTCATCGCCCTGGGCTACGCCATGACCATTATTGGCCGGGGCCATACCGTGTACCTGGATGCCAAGAAGATCGAGGTAGACGGCACGGAGCTGAAGCCCCCCTATAAGACTGAGGTCTATGTCAACGGCGAGCGGATCGCCAAGCTCTACGACAAGGAGCGGGGCATGTCCACCTGCATCGGCAACAAGTTCACCATGACCCTGAAGATCACCCAGGAAAAGGGCGGCGATGCCACGGAGGCAACCTATACGGTCTCCCTGCCCCAGAACATGGACGGCATCATCATCAATTTGCCCGCCTATCTTGCCGGGCTCCCTGAGGATGTCTATATGAGTGAGTTCATTCCCGCCCCCGAAACCGAGGAAACCGAAGAGACCACCGCCGAGGGCGATGAATTCGGCCTGGAGGGTATGGACGGTATGGACCTGAGCGCCAGCAGCGAAGGCTAAGCGATTAAATTTCCGCCCCGGCACGTTTTGTGCCGGGGATTTTCGGCAAGCGGCCCGGAAAAGTTCGGAACACGCCACCTAAATATGTTTTTTATATGAATTTATTGTAATATGAATTTGTTGTGAAATGTACCCAAAGCCCTGGGGGAATGGGGATATACTTTGGAAAATTATCCAGTTGCATTGATTTTTTAAATTTGGTATAATTCAGGGTATAACTATTGTGCAACATCTATGCACCTGAACAAGAAAAATCGAAAGGAAGAGCCGGATGAACACCAAGACGCTTATGTATATCCTCAAGCGCATCCTCCTGGCGCTGCTGACGGTGTGGGTGGTTATCACTGTAACCTTCTTCGTCATGCACGCCGTCCCCGGCGGCCCGTTCCTCAGCGAAAAGGCCGTCTCCGAAGCCACCCAGAAGGCATTGGAGGCCAAGTATGGTCTCGACAAGCCTGTCATGGAGCAGTATGTCAACTACCTGAAAGATATTGTGACCAAGTTTGACTTTGGTCCCTCCATTAAGCTCCGTGGCCGTCAGGTCGTCGATGTCATTGCCGACGGCATGAAGACCTCTATCAAGCTGGGCCTCATCGCCGCAGCCATCGCCCTGTGCTCTGGTATTGTCCTGGGCTGTGTGGCCGCTCTGACCCGGAATTCCATTCTGGATAAGATCATCATGGTCATTACCACCGCCTTTGTCTCTATGCCCTCCTTCATTATGGGCACACTGCTATTGCTGATCTTCTCGGTGAAGCTGGGCCTGGTGCCCGCCAACGGCGAGAGCGCCAAGGGCCTCCTGCTGCCCATCATCACCCTGAGCCTCTATCCCATGGCCTATATCACCCGTCTGACCCGCTCATCCATGCTGGATGTGCTGGGCCAGGACTATATCCGCACCGCCAAGGCCAAGGGCGTGGCTCCTGTGAAGATCATCTTCGGTCATGCCCTGAAGAACTCTCTGATCCCTGTCATCACCTACTTTGGACCCATGCTGGCCTATATCGTCACCGGTTCTCTGGTGGTGGAGCAGATTTTCGCCGTGCCCGGCATTGGCCGCGCCTTTGTCAACTCCATTACAGGACGTGACTATCCCCTGGTCATGGGCACTACCATTGTGCTGGCCATTCTGATCGTGGTCATGAACCTGGTCAGCGACATTCTCTACACCGTGGTGGATCCGCGGATCAAACTGGACTAAGGAGGCTGCCCGATAACATGGATATGAAAAAGAACCCCTTCAGCCTCCACGTGAATGTGGATGACTTCATCCCCGCTACCGATGCGGAGAAGGAATATATGGTCCAGATGCGGCCCTCTACCACCTTTTTCAAGGATGGCATGAAGCGCCTGGTGAAAAACAAGATCGCCTTTATCAGCATGATCCTGATTATCGTCATCACTCTGGCAGCCATCATTCTGCCTATGTTCTGGCCCTACAAGTACGATGCCATGCTGGGCGTCCGTCCCGGCAGACCTGTGGACAAGTCCTACAACAACCTGGCCCCCTTTGAGTACGGAAAGACCGAGCTGAAAAAGATGGAGGCAGGGGAGAAGGTCTTCCCCCATATCTTCGGCACCGATGCCTCCGGCCGTGACTACTTCATTCGTGTGGTTTACGGCACCCGGATCTCTCTGGCCGTTGGCTTCTTCGCCAGCATCATTGTTTTGATCATCGGCATGACCATCGGCTCTATCGCGGGTTACTGCGGCGGAAAAGTGGATATCATCATCATGCGAATTGTGGATATCATTTACTCCCTGCCGGATACCCTGATGGTCATCCTGCTGGCCACCGTCATGAAGCAGACCCTGGGAGCCGTCATTGATGGCACGGTCCTGGCAAAACTGGGCTCCAACATCATTTCCCTGTTCGTCGTCTTTGCCCTGCTGTACTGGGTGTCCATGTCCCGGCTGATCCGGGGCCAGATCCTGTCCCTGCGGGAGCAGGAGTATGTGCTGGCCGCTCAGGCCACCGGCGCCAAGGCCGGCTGGATCATCCGCAAGCATCTGCTGCCCAACTGCATCAGTGTGGTCATTATCTCCACCGCTCTGCAGATCCCCAGCGCCATCTTCACCGAGAGCTACCTGTCCTTCCTGGGCCTGGGTGTCAACGCCCCCATGCCTTCCCTGGGCAGCCTGGCCTCCGACGCTCTGAACGGCGTTACCTCCTATGCTTACCGTCTGGTCATTCCCGCCATTGTCATTTCTCTGATCGTTCTGTCTCTGAACCTCTTCGGTGATGGCCTGCGGGATGCCTTTGACCCCAAGCTGAAGAAATAAGGAAAGGAGACAGATAAAGAATGGCATTGCTAGAAGTAAACGATTTGCACACCTCCTTCTTCACCCCCGCTGGCGAAGTGAAAGCCGTCAACGGAGTCTCCTTCAACCTGGACCGGGGCAAGGTCCTGGGCATTGTGGGAGAGTCCGGTTCCGGCAAGTCCGTCACCGCCTACTCCGTCATGCAGATCCTGGAGAAGACCGGCAAGATCGTCTCCGGCTCCATCAAGCTGGACGGCGAGGAGCTGGTAGGCTGCGGCGAAAAGAGAATGAAGACCGTCCGGGGAAACCGGGTGTCCATCATCTTCCAGGACCCCATGACCTCTCTGAACCCCACCTATACCATCGGCCACCAGCTGATGGAGGCCATCCTGCTGCATACCAACCGGAACAAGCAGCAGGCCCGTGAGCGGGCCGTTGAGATGCTCCGCCTGGTCAACGTCAACGAGCCTGAGAAGCGGATGAACCAGTATCCCTTCGAGTTTTCCGGCGGCATGCGTCAGAGAGTCATGATCGCTATGGCCCTGGCCTGCGAGCCTGACATCCTGATCGCCGACGAGCCCACTACCGCTCTGGACGTGACCATCCAGGCCCAGATCCTGGAGCTGATGCAGTCCCTCCAGAGAGAGCTGGGCATGGCCATCATTATGATCACTCACGACCTGGGTGTTGTTGCCCAGATGTGTGACGAGGTCATCGTCATGTACGCCGGCTCCATCTGCGAGCAGGGCACTGCTGACGAGATCTTCTACAACCCCAAGCACGAATACACCAAGGGCCTGATGCGCTCCATCCCCACGGTCGCCAACGACGGGGAGAAGCTTCAGCCCATCACCGGCACCCCCATCGACCTGCTGAATATGCCTGCCGGGTGCCCCTTTGCTCCTCGCTGCGACAACGCTATGAAGATCTGCCTGAGAGAGCGTTGCGGTCGGATGCAGATCAACGCCGATCATCAGGCAGCCTGCTGGATGAACGTGAAGGAAGAAATGGAAAAGGAGGAAAAGACCAATGGCTGATACGCTTGTTGAAGTCAAGCATCTGAAGCAGTACTTCGATATCTCCACCGGTGCCTTTTCCACCAAGCCTCTGAAGGCTGTGGACGATGTGTCCTTCTCCATCCACCGGGGGGAGACCCTGGGCCTGGTGGGCGAGTCCGGCTGCGGCAAGACCACCGTTGGCCGCACGCTTCTGCACCTGTATAAGCCCACCGCCGGTGAGATCCTCTTCGACGGCAAGAAGATCGAAACCAAGAAGGACATTCTGGACTACCGGAGGAAGTCCGCAATGGTTTTCCAGGATCCCTATTCCTCACTGAACCCTCGTATGACCGTCTCCGATATCATCGCCGAGCCTCTGGACGTGCACAAGATGTACGCCACCCAAAAGGAGCGGGAGGAGCGGGTGCTGGAGCTGATGGCCAAGGTGGGCCTGAACTCCGAGCACGCCAACCGCTATGCCCATGAGTTCTCCGGCGGCCAGCGGCAGCGCATCGGCATTGCCCGGGCTATGGCCATGAACCCCCAGTTTGTGGTTTGCGACGAGCCTGTGTCCGCTCTGGACGTATCCATCCAGGCCCAGGTCATCAATATGTTTGATGAACTCCAGGACCAGATGGGCCTGACCTACCTGTTCATCGCCCACGATCTTCTGGTGGTCCGTCACATTTCCGACAGAATCGCCGTTATGTATCTTGGTAAAATGGTAGAGCTGGCGGACGCGAAGGAAATTTACGACCATCCCCTGCATCCCTATACCAAGTGCCTCATGTCTGCCGTTCCCCTGCCGGACCCCAAGGCCGCCAGAGAGAATAAGCGCATCGTCCTTACCGGCGACATTCCCAGCCCCCTGAACGCCCCCTCCGGCTGCCCCTTCCGCACCCGCTGCCCCTACGCAAAAGAAGAGTGCGCCGCCTCCATGCCGGAATTCAAGGAGGTCCAGTCCGGGCACTTTGTGGCCTGCCACCGGCTGAACGAGATCGGCTAAAACCTTCCCCCAGGAGAAGGTCAGGGGACAATCTCCCTTTGAATTCAGGTCCCAACCGGGATTTGAAGATAAAAACCACTATTAAGAAAGGAAAATGAAAAATGAAAAAACGCATTGCTCTGCTCCTGGCTGCCGTCATGGTTCTGGGCATGGCTGCTTGCGGTTCCAAGACGGAAACCCCTGCTACCACTGCCGCTGCCTCTGACGCTGCCACCGACGCCCCTGCCGACACCGGCAAGGTTGACACCAGCAACATGACTCCCGAAGAGAAGGCTGCTGCTGAGGCCGAGATCCGCTACGCCATCTCCCTGCTGTACGATCGTAACTACATCGTCGAGGAGATCGGCCAGGCCGGTCAGGTCCCCGCTTCCTCCTTCGTGGCCATGGGCATGACCGACGCTGACGGCTCCGAGTTCTACAAGAACGCCGGCCACAACGACGGCTTCTACGGCTACTGGAACGTGGCTGAGGATGCCTACGAGGACAACTTCGCAAAGGCCATCGAGATCCTGAGCAAGTACTACGACTACGACGAGACCACCGGTCAGTTCACCAATTTCCCCACCCTGACCTACCTGTACAACACCTCCGAGGGCCACAAGGCCATCGGTGAGTACCTGGCTGCTACTCTGGCTTCCGTGGGCATCACCATGAACCTGGAGAACCAGGAGTGGAACACCTTCCTGAACACCCGGAAGGCCGGCGACTACTCTGTCGCCCGTAACGGCTGGCTGGCCGACTTCAACGACCCCATCTGCTTCCTGGATATGTGGACCACCGATTCCGGCAACAACGATGTCCAGTTCGGCAAGGGCGACAACGCCACCGTCAAGGCCTACAGCCTGGACCTGACCCCCTACGGCCTGGATACCAAGGTTGAGAACGGCACCTGGGCTGAGACCTACGATGTGCTGATCTCCGCCATCAAGTCCTGCACCGACAAGGACAACCGCTACGCCATGATGCACATTGCCGAGGATATGCTGATGGATACCGGCTGCATCGTGCCTCTGTACTACTACACCGACATCTATATGCTGGATGATTCCGTTCACGGCTTCTTCAGCAACCCCCTGGGCTACAAGTACTTCTACAAGTGCGACGTGGACGGGAAGACCGACTCCATCTCTGTCTGCATCGCCTCCGAGCCTGATGTCATCGACCCCGCTCTGAACTCCGCTGTGGACGGCGCTACCCTGGACAGCCACCTGTTCGCGGGCCTTGCTAAGTGGGACACCGATGCTGACGGCAAGCTGGAGATCGTTGCCGACTGCGCCGAGGCTCTGACCGAGGGCGTTGTCAACGAGGACGGCACTGTGACCTACACCTACACCCTGCGTGACGGCCTGAAGTGGTCTGACGGCCAGGATCTGAAGGCTTCCGATTTCGTCTTTGCCTGGAAGCGGGCTGCCTCTGAGGAGCTGGGCGCTGACTACGGCTACATGTTCGAGAACGTGAAGGGCTATCCCAACGATCTGGCTGTTGAGGCTACCGACGACAAGACCATTGTTGTCACCCTGAACAACGCCGTTGCCTACTGGAATGAGCTGCTGGCCTTCCCCTCCTACTTCCCTGTCCGTGAGGACGTGGTTGCCAACGAGGCCTGGTGCACCGATGCTTCCACCTTCGTTTCCAACGGCGCTTACAAGATGACCGGTTGGGATCACAACTCCGTCATCACCCTGACCAAGAACGACCACTACTGGGATGCCGAAAACGTCACCATGAAGGAGATCAAGTTCTACCTGTCCGACAACAGCAACAACATGCTCACCAACTTCAAGAACGGTGACTGGCTGCTCATCGACGATGTGCCCACCAACGAGATCGCTACCCTGAAGACCGAGTACCCCACCGAGTTCGTGGTGGCCGGCCAGATCGGTACCTACTACGTCTGCTGGAACATCAACGAGAACCTGCTGCCGTAAGGCAATACAGGCCGGGTGAACCGGCTCAATACCGCCTCCCGGGGAAACCCGGGAGGTTTTTTTTAACGATTTTTATATATTCTCCCTATTGCCAACGCCGCCGGAATCCGCTATAATAGGCAGGATAATAGATAAGTATACCATAGCCTTATATGGGATCTGAAACAGTTGACATAAAAGAGGGGTAAACCATGGAAGCATTGCAAAACCTGTTGCAGCCGGTGACCAGAATGCAGTGGACAGATTATCTGGACATTTTGCTGGTCGCCTTCCTCATATACCGTTTGTTGCCCCTGATCCGGACGCCGAATACCATGCGTGTGGCAAAGGCTGTCGTTGTGGTCATGGTCATTCTGGGTCTGGCCGAGGTACTGCACCTGTACGCCATGTCCTTTATCCTGAATCAGTTTCTGTCCATTGGCCTCATTGCCCTGGTGGTGCTCTTTCAGCCGGAACTGCGGCGGATGCTGGACCATCTGGGCAGCGTCCAGCTCCGGGGCCTGCTGGGAGGCGTCAAGCCGGTGGCCGAAATGGATATGGTCATTTCCCAGACCGTGGCTGCCTGCGACTGCATGAGCCGGGAGAAGGTAGGGGCCCTCATCGTCTTTGCCCGGGAGGCCCGGCTGGATGACTTCATCAAAACCGGCACCATCATCGACGGCCAGGTTTCCGAGCAGCTGATCCGGAATATCTTCTTCCCCAAGGCGGCGCTCCACGATGGGGCCATGATCATCCGGGAGGGCCGGGCCACCGCCGCCGGATGCGTGCTGCCTCTGTCCCAGAGCGATCGGCTCTCCGCGGACCTGGGCACCCGGCATCGGGCCGGTGTGGGCATGAGCGAAAGCAGCGACGCCATTGTGATTATTGTTTCCGAGGAGACCGGTACCATCTCCGTAGCCGAGGGCGGTATGCTCAAGCGGCATCTGGCACCGGGGACCCTGGAGAAGCTCCTGCGCAACGCCCTGTGCAAGAACGAGGACCAGGCAGCCAACAGGTCCATCGGGGCCTATTTCAAGGAGAAATTCCAGGAGGGAAAGGGAGGCAGAGGCCATGAAGAATAAAATCGGTATGATCCTGCTGTCTCTGGCCGCTTCCTTTTGCCTGTGGCTCTATGTCATTACGGCAGTAAGCCCCGGATCTACGGATACCTATTACAATATCCCCATCGTCTGGGAAGGGGAGTCCGTGCTGAATGAAAACGGCCTGATGGTGACGGCGGTGTCCTCCAATACGGTGAACCTGAAGCTCTCCGGAAACCGGTCGGATCTGAGCAAGGTCAATTCCGGCAACATCACCATCAAGGCGGACCTGAGCAACATCCGGGAGCCCGGCAGCCAGATCCGCATCACCTACTCCACCCCCAGCTTCCCGGGAGATGTGGCCAGCAACGCCTTTGTCATCGAATCCAAGGAGCCGGACTGCATCTATGTGACCGTAGTCCGCCGGGTCAGCAAGACCGTCCCTGTGGAGGTGGTCTGGACCGGCACCCCTGCCGAGGGCTTTATGATCGACAAGGAAAACCGGACCCTGGACTATAGCGAGGTCACCGTTACGGGCCCTGAGTCCGTGGTGGACACCATCGCCAAGGCAACCATCACCGTGGACTTGGAAGGCCGCCGGGAGTCCCTCAGCGAAAGCTACCACTATACGCTCTGTGACGAAAACGGAGATCCTGTGGATGCCAAGCTCATTACCACCGATGTAGAAGAGGTTCGGCTGGATGTGACCATCCGCCGGGTGAAGGACCTGCGCCTGACCTACACCCTGACCGAGGGCGGCGGTGCCACGGCCCAGAACACCACCATTACCCTGAGCAACGATACCATCCGGGTATCCGGCAGCGAGGCCGCCCTGGACCTGCTGGGAGACACCCTGTCCATCGGCAGCATCAACCTGGCAGAGATCAACCGGAACTCCATCCTCAATTTCCCCATCTCTTTGCCGGAGGGCGTGAACAACCTGACGGGCATCACCGAGGTCACCGCGGAGATCCAGTTCAACGGCCTGTCCATCCGGGATCTGACGGTGGAGGATCTGGAGCCCGTCAACGTGCCGGAAGGGCTGAAGGTGGAGCTCATCACGGAAAAGCTTACGGTTACCCTTCGGGGCCCCTCCGCCCAGGTGGCCAACATCACCCCGGAGGATATCCACGTCACCGTGGACTTCACCGGCGCGGAGCCCGGCACCTCCACCTTTAAGGCCACCGTGGTCTACGGCGATGGCTTCGAGCAGGTGGGCACCTTGAAGACGGAAAGCGTTTCCGCGAAGATCGATAAGAAGTAACGATTACGCCGGGATTTTTCCCGGCTCAAAAGGGGATAATGTCCATGGTGAAAAGCATGACCGGCTACGGCCGGGCTGTGGAGACCGTCAACGGCAGAGAATTCACCGTAGAGGTCCGCAGCGTGAACAACCGGTATCTGGATTGTACCGTGAAGCTCCCCCGGGCGGTGTCCTTCGGGGAGGACGCGGTGAAGCAGGCGGTAAAGGCCAGGATCTCCCGGGGCAAGGTGGACGTGTTCGTCTCTCTGCGCTCCGAGGGGACCTCTGATGTCACCGTCACCCTCAACACCCCTATGGTGGAGGGATATCTGGCCGCCGTGAAGCAGATGTGCGAAAGCTACGGCCTGCCAAACGATGTTACGGCCGCAACCCTTACGGGGCTGCCTGATGTGTTCTGCCTGGATAAGCCCCAGGTGGATGAGGAGCAGCTGCAAAAGGATCTGCTGGTGGTAACCGAACAGGCCCTGGAGAACTTTGATGCCATGCGCCGCACGGAAGGGAAGGCCCTGGAGAAGGACCTTCGGAGCCGGGGCCAGACCATTCTGGGACTGGTGGAGAAAATCGAAGAGGGCAGCGCCCAGACGGTGACCGACTATCGGACCCGGCTGGAGGAAAAGCTCAAGGAGGTTCTGGCTTCCACGGCCATTGACGAAGCCCGGATCCTGACCGAGGCTGCCATTTTCGCCGATAAGATCGCCGTGGACGAAGAGACCGTCCGGCTTCGGAGTCACCTGAACCAGATGGATACCATGCTGACAGCCGGGGGAGCCCTGGGCCGAAAGCTGGACTTCCTGCTCCAGGAAATGAACCGGGAAGCCAACACCATCGGCTCCAAGTGCTCCGATGTCCGCCTGGCCCGGGTGGTGGTGGATATTAAGGCCGAGCTGGAGAAGATCCGGGAGCAGACCCAGAATATCGAATAAGGAGTGCCTCTATGACGCTGGTAAACATCGGATTCGGCAGTATGGTGGCGGCGGGCCGGGTGCTTTCCATCCTGGCGCCGGACTCCGCCCCCATCAAGCGAATCATTCAGGAGGCCAAGGACCGGGGGATGCTTATCGATGCCTCCTATGGCCGGAAGACCAAGTCCGTGCTTCTGATGGACACAGACCATGTGATTTTGTCCGCTGTCTCTCCGGAAACCCTCACCGACCGGTGGCAGGGGAAGGAAGCGGAGGAAGAGGGAGAAACGTGAGTATGGGAAAACTGATCGTGATTTCCGGCGCCTCCGGTGTGGGAAAAGGCACGGTGATGAAGGCCATGATGGAGAAGCGGAAGGACCTGTTCTTTTCCGTCTCGGCAACCACCCGGCCTCCCAGACCCGGAGAGGTGGACGGAAAGGACTATTATTTCGTTACCCGGCAGGACTTTGAAGAACTGATCCGCCGGGGAGAGATGCTGGAGTACGACGAGCACGCCAAAAATTACTACGGCACCCCCCGGTCCCAGGTTGAGCAGAAGCAAAAACGGGGCCACGTCCTGCTGGACATCGAGCCCAACGGTGCCCGGAATGTCAAAAACAACTACCCGGAGGCTCTGCTGATCTTCATTATGCCCCCCAGCTACGAGGAGCTGGAGCGCCGCCTGCGGGGCCGCAACGACACACCGGAAGACCAGATCGCCATCCGCCTGGAACGGGCAAAATGGGAAATGGAGCAGCGGGTCTGGTATGACCACGTTGTCGTGAACGACGATGCGCAGCGCTGCGCCGAGGAAATTCTAAGCTACATAGACAAATAAACGGTCATTGGGAACCAGTGCGCACACTGGTGTGGCAATCCCCCGGATATTCAACCCGCTTTGAAAATCGGGGGGATTGCCACACCGGCGATAGACGCCGGTTCGCAATGACAGGCGAAAATTTGAATTGGAGGACAAAATAAATGCTGTATCCACCTGTTGCTGATTTGCTGACCAAAGTTGAGAGCCGTTATCTGCTGGTGAACCTGGTGGCCCATCGGGCCCGTCAGATCGCCGCCGAGGCGGAGGAGTTCCATGAGGACCTGCCGGAGAAGCCTGTGACCATGGCCATCCAGGAGGTTGCCGACGGTGAGCTCAGCGCCACCGTGAAGGAAGAGTACAAGCACTGAATTTTTGAGCCCAGGGAGGAACGGGAATGATCGCAGGCATCGCCATTGCAAACGCAGTCTATGCCATGGACAAGCCCTATTCCTACCGGGTGCCCCAGAGCCTTTCCCTGAGCCTGGGCCAGCGGGTTACCGTGCCCTTCGGCTTTGGAAATACCCGCACCGAGGGACTGGTCCTTTCCCTGGAGGAAGGGGATCGGGAGGGGCTGAAAAATGTAGAAGGGGTCTTGGAAGCGGAGCCTCTGCTGAGCGACACCCAGCTTCGGCTGGCGGCCTTTCTCCGGGAGCGGTACTTCTGCACCTTCTACGATGCCGTCCGGGCCATCCTTCCGGCGGGATACTGGTTTCGGGAGAAGGAGACCGTGAGCCTTACCGAGGACCGTAGCTGGGAAACTGCCTCCATCCGCAAGGAGGGGGCAAAAGAGGTCCTGATCTATCTTCGGGATCAGGGCGGCGGGTGCCGGGAGTCGGCGCTTGGCGCTGTGATCCCGGAGGAGGACAAGCGCAGAGAGGTCCTTGGCTACCTAGTCCGGAAAAAGTGGATCCAGGCAGAGAAGGAATTCACCCGGAAGGGCGGAGACAAATTGGAGCGTATTGCGGTCCTGGCGGTACCTGCCGAGGAGGCCATGGCCTTTGCCGCCTCCCGGCCCAAGGGTGCCGCCATGCAGAGAAGCGTTCTGGAGCTGCTGTGCTCCGTTGGGTCTGCCAGTGTCAAGGACATTTGCTACTACACCGGAGCCTCCGTGGATACGGTGTCCCGGCTGGAAAAGCGGGGCTTTTTGGCCTTTGCCCAGCGAAAGGTCCTGCGGTGCCGGGAGATCGTCCCCGCTCCCGTCCAGAAGCCCCTGGTCCTGGGCCAGGAGCAGGCGGCGGTATTCGAGGGACTGAAATCCCAGATGGGCCGTGAGACCCCTGGGGTAGCCCTTCTCTATGGAGTCACCGGTTCCGGCAAAACCTCCGTCTATATCAAAGCCATCGAAGAGACCCTGAGCAGGGGCAAGGCGGCGGTGCTGCTGGTGCCGGAAATTGCCCTGACACCTCAGCTCCTGGGGCTGATGGCCGCCTGGTTTGGGGACCAGGTGGCGGTGCTTCATTCCAGCCTCTCCCCTGGGGAGCGGTACGATCAGTGGCGGCGGGTCCAGGAGGGAAAGGCCAACCTGGTGGTTGGCACCCGGTCCGCCGTCTTCGCCCCCTGCGCCCGGTTGGGCCTGATGATTCTGGATGAGGAGCAGGAGCACTCTTACAAATCTGAAAACGCCCCCCGTTATGCCGCCAAGGAGGTGGCTATCTGGCGGGGGTTCAAAGAAAAGGCCCTGGTTCTTCTGGGCTCCGCCACCCCGTCGGTGGAGAGCATGTACCGGGCCAAACAGGGGGAATATGACCTCTATCGGCTGAAAACCCGGTTCAATGGCCGGGCCCTTCCCGATGTGGAAGTGGTGGATATGCGGGAGGAGCTGAAGCTGGGCAACGGCTACAGCCTGAGTATCCCTCTGCGCCAGGCCATCCACGACACCTGCGCCGCCGGAAAGCAGACCATTCTGCTGCTGAACCGTCGGGGAAACGCCCGGGCCCTGGTCTGCGTGGACTGCCGGGAGGCTCCGGAGTGTCCCCGGTGCAGCGCGAGACTTACCTACCACAGCGCCAACAACCGGCTTATGTGCCACTACTGCGGCTTCTCCCAGCCGGTGCCTCAGCGGTGCCCCAAGTGCGGCGGCCCCCTGAAAACCCTTGGCGTAGGCACCCAGAAGGCCCAGCAGGAATTGAATGAGCTGTTTCCTGACGTGACCGTGGCCAGAATGGACGCGGATACCGTCAGCGCCGCCAATCCCCACGAGGTCATTCTGGACCGGTTCCGCCGGGGAGAGGAACAGATTCTTTTGGGCACCCAGATGGTGGCCAAGGGCCTGGACCTGCCGAATGTAACCCTGGTTGGGGCTCTGGACGCGGACCTGAGCCTCTATTCCGGCTCCTTCCGGGCGGCGGAGACCACCTTCAATATGCTTACCCAGGTGGTGGGCCGGGCCGGCCGGGGAGACTGCGAGGGCCGGGCCCTGATTCAGACCCTGACCCCCAACAATGCCATCATTCAGCTGGCGGCCAAGCAGGATTACGACAGCTTTTATGAGCTGGAGATCGGCCTGCGCCGGGTCCAGGACCTTCCTCCCTTCGGGGATCAGATCCTGGTGGCCTTTCAGGGGGAGCAGGAGCAGCAGGTTCTTCTGGGAGCCATGAAATTCAGGGACAGTCTGCTGGAGCTGCAAAGATCCTGGGCCCTGGGCCCGCTGACCGTCCTGGGCCCTGCCCCCAGCCCTGTGCCGAAGGTCAACTACCGCTATCGCTACCGATTGACGGTGCTGGGAAAGATGACCAAGGAGCTGAGAAGCGGCCTGAGCTATCTTCTCCGGTCCTTCGGGAAAGACAGCAAAATGCGGGGCGTGACGGCCTTCATAGATGTAAACGGATTCGAGTGAGAAGGAAAGACTTTTGTAAGGAGACAGATAACAATGGGACTTCGCAAGATCATGACCGTAAAAGAGCCCTGCCTGCACAAGGTGTGCAGACCGGTGGAGAAATTTGACGGCAAGCTGCACAGGCTGCTGGATGACATGAAGGAGACTCTGGCGGAGGCCAATGGTGTGGGCCTGGCGGCTCCCCAGGTGGGCATTCTTCGCCGGGTCGTTGTTGTGGACACCGGGGAGGAAATGCTGGAGCTGGTGAATCCGGAGCTGCTGGAAACCAGCGGCGAGCAGGTAGGCAGCGAGGGCTGCCTCAGCGTCCCCGGCAAGTACGGCATTGTCAAGCGGCCCAACTACGCCAAGGTCCGGGCCTATGACCGGGACGGCAATGAATTCGAGGTAGAGGGCGAGGAGCTTATGGCCCGGTGCTTCTGCCACGAGCTGGACCACCTGGACGGCATTGTGTATACGGAGATCATGGAACGGTATCTCACCGAGGAAGAAATGAAAGAGCAGAGCGAGGAGGGATGACCATGCGTGTTGTCTTTATGGGCACTCCGGACATTGCGGCCACCTGCCTGAAAAGGATCCTGGCAGACGGCTTCCAGGTGGTAGGGGTCTATACCCAGCCGGACCGGCCCAAGGGCCGGGGCATGAAGCTGACCGCCAGCCCTGTGAAGGAAGTGGCTATGGACGCGGGGATCCCTGTCTTCCAGCCGGAAAATTTCCGGGAGGAGGAGACGGTGGAGGCCCTCCGGGCCCTGAAGCCTGATGTCTGCGCCGTGGTAGCTTACGGCAGGATCCTCCCTCAGAAGGTATTGGACGTGCCCACCTTTGGGTGCATCAACATTCACGCAAGCCTGCTCCCCAAGTACCGGGGCTCCGCCCCCTATCAGTGGGCGGTGCTGAATGGGGAGAAGGAGACCGGCGTCACCGCCATGTACCTGTGCCGGGAGATGGATGCCGGAGACATGATCGACAGGGTCACCACCCCTATCGGGGAGAACGAGACCGCCGGGGAGGTGCTGGACCGTCTGGCCCTTTTGGGTGCCGGACTTCTCAGCAAGACCCTGGCCCGGTTCCAGGCCGGTCCTGTGGCGGGGGAAAAACAGGACGAAAGTCTGGTTTCCTACGCCCCCATGCTGGATAAGAGCCTGTGCCCCATTGATTTTCATAGGACTGCCCAGCAGGTCCACGACCAGGTCCGGGGCCTGCAGCCCTGGCCCGTGGCCACCATGGAGCTCCAGGGCAAGCACTTTAAGGTTCACGAGACCCGGGTGACTGCCGGGGAAGGAGAGCCGGGGCAGATCCTGGGCCTGACCAAGACGGGCCTGGTCATCGCCTGCGGGGAGGGTGCTGTGGAAATCCGCTCCCTCCAGGCCGAGGGCGGCAAACGGATGAATGCCCCGGACTACTTCCGGGGCCACCCCCTGAAGGACTGATGGGGGCACGGGAAACGGCCCTCAGCACACTCATTGCCTGCCGCCGTCAGGGGGGCTGGTCCAATGCCGTGCTGAAGGACACCGTCCGGCGGGACAGGCTGGACGGGCGGGAAGCGGCCCTGGCTACCCGGCTGTGCTACGGAGTTCTGCAAAACAGGGGCCGGCTGGACTTCTATCTGAAGCAGCTGCTGAAGGGGAAACTGAAATCCCTCCACCCGGCTACCCGGGATATCCTGCATCTGGGGCTCTACCAGATTTACGACCTGGACCGGGTGCCGGACAGCGCCGCCGTCAACGAGTCGGTGGTTCTGGCGAAGAAATATGCCCCCCAGAGTCAGACGGGGCTGGTCAACGGCGTTCTGCGCAGCGCCGTCCGGACCAAGGGCAAGCTCCTGGAGCCCACCTCTTATGAGGACAAATACAGCCACCCGGGGGCATTGGTCACCCTTCTGAAAGCCAATGTGCCGAAGGGGATGCTGGAATCCGTATTGCAGGCGGACAATGCCGCCCCGGAGACCGTCATTCAGGTAAATACCCTGAAAACAGCCAGGGATGATCTGCAAAAAGCCCTGGAAAAAGAAGGGGTGGAGGCAAAGCCCCATTCCTGGATGCCGGATTGCCTGGTTCTGAACGGCACTGGCAGCATCGACCAGCTGAATGCTTTCAAAGAAGGTCTCTTCTACGTCCAGGACCCGGCGTCGAAATTAAGCGTTCTGTGCGCCCGGCTTCCTGAGGAGGGCGGCTTGCGCCTGCTGGACTGCTGCGCCGCACCGGGGGGCAAAAGCTTTGCCGCGGCCATTGCCATGGGAGACCGGGGGACCGTCCTGTCCCGGGATGTCCATGCCCACAAAATCGCCCTCATAGAGGGCGGAGCCAAGCGACTGGGGATCGCCTCCCTACAGGCGGCCCTTCAGGACGCGGCCCAATTCCGCCCGGAGTGGGAAGGCGCTATGGATGTGGTCCTGGCGGACGTGCCCTGCTCGGGCTTGGGCATTATCCGCAAAAAGCCGGATATCCGCTATCGGGATCTGGAAACGGCCAAGGAGCTGCCAGCGCTGCAAAGGGCCATTCTTTGGAACCAGGCGCGGTATGTCCGTCCCGACGGGGTGCTGATGTATTCCACCTGCACCCTATTGAAGCGGGAAAACGAGGAGGTCGTCTCTGCCTTTTTGGAGAGTCATCCGGATTTCCATACAGAAAAATTATCCCTTCCCGGGAATTTCCCAGGAAATGAAACCGGAATGCTGACACTGTATCCCGGCCAATACGATACCGACGGATTTTTCATCTGTCGGTTGCGGAGGAATCTATGAATCTCAAAAACCTGACTCTGCCGGAGCTGGCGGAGACCCTGAAAGCGCTGCATGAGCCTGCGTTTCGGGCCAAGCAGGTATACGGCTGGCTCCACAAGGGCGTCAGGAGCTACGAGGAAATGACCAACCTGCCGAAGACCCTCCGGGAAAAGCTGGCGGAAAACCATCCCATCCAGCCCCCTCAGGTGGTCCGCAAGCAGGAGTCTCAAAAGGACGGCACCATCAAGTATCTGTGGCAGCTTTCCGACGGAAACTGTGTGGAAACGGTGCTCATGCGCTACCACTACGGCAACACCGTCTGCATCTCCACAGAGGTGGGCTGCCGCATGGGCTGCGCCTTCTGTGCCTCTACCCTGGGGGGATTGGTCCGCCGTCTGGAGCCCTTTGAGATGCTGGACCAGGTCCTGTTCACCCAGGTGGATTCCGGTCTGCCCATCTCCCACATTGTGCTCATGGGCATTGGGGAGCCTCTGGACAATTTCGACAATGTGATGCGCTTTCTGGAGCTGGTGAACAGCCCGGAGGGGATGAATATCTCCATGCGGCACATCAGCCTTTCTACCTGCGGCCTGGTGCCGAAGATCGATGAGCTGGCGAGGAAAAATTTGCAGCTGACCCTGTCGGTGTCCCTGCACGCCCCCAATGACCAGATCCGAAACACCATTATGCCGGTGAACAAGGCCTACCCCAGCCAGGAGCTGATCGATGCCTGCCGCCGGTACTACGCCGCCACCTCCCGGCGGATCTCCTTCGAGTACGCCATGATCGGCGGAGTCAATGACTCCAGGGAAAACGCGAAAGAGCTATTGAAGCGGATGAAGGGCCTGCCCTGCCACTTCAACCTGATCCCTCTGAACCATGTGGAGGAAAGCCCCCTGAAGCCCAGCACCAAGGAAGCTGTGGCGGCCTTCCAGAAGACCCTGGAGGACGGCGGCATCCCGGCCACGGTGCGAAGGACCCTGGGCGGGGACATTGATGCCTCCTGCGGGCAATTGAGAAGAAAGTACAATAGAGAAAAAGACCCTCTCCCGGGAGAGGGTGGCAGGGCGTAGCCCTGACGGGTGTGGGGCGGTACCGGGTCTGTACCGATCCCGCCCCTCATCCGCCCGCTGGGGCGGGCACCTTCCCCCAGGGGAAGGCAAAGAGAAAGGAGGTATCCCATGCAAAGCTGGGGCCTGACAGATGTAGGCTGCGTCCGCAAACAGAACCAGGACGCCTTTCATATAGAGAAGCTGGACCGTCACAGTCTGCTGGCTGTTGTCTGCGACGGCATGGGAGGGGCCAAGTCCGGCAATGTGGCCAGCTCTCTGGCGGTGGATGTGTTCGTCCAGGAGGTTACCAGAAACTGGACCAGCCAGACCGACTGGGACAAGTGCGACATGATCCTGCGCTCCGCCGTCAAGCTGGCGAACTTCACGGTTTACGACCAGGCTTGCCAGTTTGAGGAATTCTCCGGCATGGGCACCACCCTGGTAGCCGCGGTGATCCGGAAGAATCAGGCCTCCATCATCAATGTGGGAGACAGCCGGTGCTATGCCATCACCAACGGCTCCATTCGCCAGGTCACCAAGGACCATTCCGTGGTGCAGATGATGGTGGACCGGGGGGATCTGACACCGGAGACCGCCAAGACCTTCCCGGGAAAGAACCTGATCACCCGGGCCGTGGGCACAGAGCCCACCATTCTCAGTGATATCTATCGCCAGGACCTGGAGAAGGGGAGCTTCCTCTTCCTGTGCTCCGACGGCCTGAGCAATATGCTGGACGACCAGGAGATCCTGTTTGAAGTCGTCCACGGGGTCAAAAAGCAGAACTGCTGCAAGCGGCTGCTGGACATCGCGAAAATGCGAGGGTCCCCGGATAATGTGACAAGCATTCTTGTTTCCGTTTGACCGGTCAGTGAAAGGAGCAAATTTCAATATGAATCATTATATTGGACAGCTGCTGGACGACCGGTATGAGATCCTGGAAGTCATCGGTACCGGCGGCATGGCCATTGTCTATAAGGCCCTGGACCACCGGCTGAACCGGCAGGTAGCCATTAAGATATTAAAAGACGAATTTTCGGGAGATGATGAGTTCCGCCGCCGGTTCCGGGCGGAGGGCGAGGCCGTGGCCATGCTGAGCCACCCGAACATTGTCCAGGTTTATGACGTCTCCTCTTCGGACGATGCCAACTACCTGGTCATGGAGCTGATCGACGGCATCTCTCTGAAGCAATATATGGAGGTGAAGGGGGTCCTCAATTGGAAGGAGACCCTGCACTTCGCCATGCAGATCGCCAAGGGCCTGGAGCACGCCCACAGCCGGGGCATTGTCCACCGGGACATCAAACCCCACAACATCATGGTACTGAAAGACGGCAGCGTCAAGGTGATGGATTTTGGCATTGCCCGGGTCATGAGCAAGAGCAACACCCTGACCAAGGAAGCTCTGGGCTCCGTCCACTATATCTCCCCGGAACAGGCCAAGGGCGGCTATACCGACAGCCGGTCGGACATCTATTCCCTCAGCGTTGTGATGTACGAGATGATGACCGGGCGGCCCCCCTTCGACGGGGAATCCCCGGTGGCGGTGGCCATCCAACACATCAACGGCGGCGCGCCCAAGCCCTCCAGCCTGAACCCCAATATCCCGGTGGGGCTGGAGCAGATCATTCTCAAGGGTATGGCGCTGGAGCCCAAGGACCGGTATTCCTCCGCCACAGAAATGCTCCAGGATATGGAGGAGTTCCGGAAGAATCCCGCCATTGACTTTCAGTACCAGGCCAGTGGCCCCTCGGAGCACCCCATTGCCATCAAGGGCATGGCCTCCACCTATCCCAAGACCACGGCGGAGCGGGTGGCCAACGCCAAAAACGGGATCCCCAATCCTCCCAGAAGCCAGCGGCCCAGCCAGAATACGGGCAGGGTCAGCCAGAATACAGGCCGGGTCAGCCAGTCTACCGGCCGGGTGCCGCAGCAGCGCCTGGGAGTGAACCAGAACACCGCCTCCCGCCGCCCGGTGAGTCAGAATACCGAGGCAATGCGCCGGGCAGCCCTTCGCAAAAAGGAGGAGCAGCGCAAGCGGGAGGAACGGAACCGGATCGCCACCATTGCCGTCATCGTGTGCAGCGTCGTGGCGGTGCTGGCCATTGGGGCCTTCCTGCTGGCCCTGTTCAATGGGGCCCTTCTCAATAAGGATAAGGACCTGGTGGAGGTGCCCTACCTGGTTGGCACCATGTACTCGGATGATCTGGTAGACAAGTATTCCGACTTCAAATTCCGCTACCAGCCTCAGCAGTATGACGATACCTACCAAAAGGGGCAGATCATGCTTCAGGAGCCGGAGGGCGGCAGCAAGGTGACCAAGGGGACGGAAATCGTCATCACCGTGTCTCTGGGTGAGGAGCCTGTGGTCAAGATCATGGAGGACCTGCGGGAAGTGGGGGAGGAGGAGGCCAAGGCCTTCCTCACCGGCCAGGGCTTTGACAGCCTAATTCGCTATGAGGCCAGCTCCGACACCGCCAAGGGCAAGGTCATCCGCACGGAGCCTGTGGCGGGGACCCAGCTGACGGAGGGCCAGACCATCAGCCTCTGGATCAGCACCGGCCCGGAGACTGTGGAGATGCCCAATGTGGTGGGCATGGCACGGGATCAGGCCATGAAGATCCTGCAGAATATCCGCAATGTGAAGGTTGTGGAGCAGGCCGAGGCCAGCGACTATGTGGAGGCGGGCAATGTGACCCGGACGGATCCCAAGGTGGGCGCGGAGCTCACCGAGGGCCAGAACATTGTGGTCTATATCAGCTCCGGTCCCAGCACGGCGGAGATGCCGGATGTGGTGGGCAAGGATTCCGGCGAGGCCAAGAAGCAGCTGAGCCGCCTGGGCTTTACCAATGTGAAGACGGAAAACGTCAAGAGCGACCGGCCCAAGGGCGAGGTTGTGGAGCAGTCCGTAGCCGAGGGAACCAAGCTGGAGCTGGATGGGGAGATCCTCCTGAAGGTCTCCAAGGGCGGCGGCGAAACCACCGCGGCAACGGAGGAAACAGAGGAAACGGAGCCCACGCAGACCAAGATGAGCGTCCGCTTTACGGTGCCAAGCCGCCCGGAGGAGTACCTGCTTACCATTTTGCAGGACGACCGGCCCATTGTGGAGGATGAGAAGATCCCGCCCCTGACTACGGAGTATATCATCTCCCTCTCCGGCACCGGAACGGTTTTCTATGATCTCTATATCGACGGGGAAAAATACATCACCCAGAAAGTGACCTTTGATTGATGAGCGAAGAAAGACAAGGCAGAATCGTCCGCTCCATCAGCGGATTCTATGATGTGGCCCTTCCGGAGGGTATTCTGACCTGCCAGGGCCGGGGGATCCTGCGCAAGGAGGGGCTAAGCCCTCTGACCGGGGACCTGGTCACCGTGACGGAGACCAGAGGCAAGGGCATGATCCAGAAGGTCCTGCCCCGAAAGAACAGCTTTATCCGTCCGGCGGTAGCCAACGTGGACGCGCTGGTGATCTTCGCCGCCAATGTCAACCCCATTACGGAGCCCTTCCTCATCGACCGGGTGGCGGCCATCGCCGGAAACAAAGGGGTAGAGACCCTTCTTTGCGTCAACAAAACGGACCTGGATGAGGCAAGCGAGCTGGTGGGGATCTACCGTCACGCCGGCTTTCGGGTGATTCCCACCAGCGCCCAGACCGGGGCGGGCGTGGAGGAGCTCCGAAAAGCCCTCCAGGGCAAGCTCACCGCCTTCACCGGCAACTCCGGCGTGGGCAAGAGCAGCATCCTCAATGCCCTGGCCCCGGGGATGGACCTGCCTACCGGCGAGGTCTCCGAGAAGCTGGGCCGGGGACGGCACACCACCCGCCATGTGGAGCTGTTCACACTGGACGCTGAGACCTTCGTGATGGATACTCCGGGGTTCTCGTCCTTTGATACGGACCAGATGGATATTATATTGAAGGAGAACCTCCAATATGCCTTCCCGGATTTTGCCCCCTACCTGGGGCGGTGCCAGTTCCACGACTGCTCCCACCGGAAAGAACCGGGCTGCGCCCTGCGCCAGGCCGCCGAGGCCGGGGACATTGAGCCCAGCCGGTATGACAGCTACCTGAAGCTCTACGAAAAAGCGGCCCAGTATAAAGAGTGGGAACATAAATGAAGTTAAGATCCCGGCCCTTCCGACAGGGCCGGGATCTTGCGCAAAAAACCCTCTCCTGGGAGAGGGTGGACCGGGCGAAGCCCGGGACGGGTGTGGGGCGGCACAAGCCTACAGCAAGGCGATCCCTCAGTCAGCCCGGGGCTGACAGCTCCCTTTACGCAAGGGAGCCTGCCCCTCTTCCGCCGCCTGCGGGCGGCACCTTCCCCCAGGGGAAGGTTGGGGTCACATCTTCCGCAGCTTCTCCAGCACCTGCTGGAAATAGTCTGGCAATGGGGCGAAAACCAGGATCGGCCGCCCGTCTCTGGGATGCCGGAAGCAGAGGGCTCCGGCGTGGAGGCACTGGCTGGACTGGCCCAATTCCGGCTTTTTGTGGCCGTAGACCGTATCACCCAGGATCGGGTGACCGATGTAGGCCATATGGACCCGGATCTGATGGGTCCGCCCTGTCTCCAGGCGGCAGCGGATATGGGTGTAGCCCCGAAACCGCTCCACCACCTCCCAATGGGTGACGGCGGGCTTGGAATTCCGCTGGGTGACGCACATTTTTTTCCGGTCCGTGGGATGCCGGCCAATGGGGGCATCCACGGTGCCCCTGTCCTCCCGGAAGGAGCCGCAGACGATGGCCTCGTAAGTCCTGGCCATGGAGTGGTCCTTCAGCTGGGAGGCCAGCACCGTGTGGGCCAGGTCGTTTTTGGCAATGGCGAGAAGGCCGGAGGTGTCTTTGTCGATGCGGTGCACAATGCCGGGCCGCAGCTCCCCATTGATGCCTGAGAGACTGTCCCCCATGGCGTAGAGAAGGCCGTTGACCAGGGTATCGTCCTGATGCCCGGCGGCAGGATGGACCACCAGGCCCTTGGGCTTATTGATGACGGCCACATCTTCGTCCTCGTAGACGATCTCCAGAGGGATGTCCTTGGGGGCGATGTCCACCTCCTTGGGCTCCGGGATGGTGTATTCCACAGTGTCTCCCAGGTTCAGCCGGTCATTCTTCTTGGGAAGTTTCCCGTTCAGGCGCACGGCTCCGGCCTCAATGAGCTTCTGGGCGGCGCTGCGGCTCAGGTTATCCCCCTGGCGGGAGAGGAAGGCATCCAGCCGCTCGCCGTTCTGATCCGCGGTCAGGCGCATTTCTTCTCATCCTTCCAGAATTCTTTGTTGAAAAAGCCCAGGCTTACAAACAGGGCAAGGCAGCCGCAGGTGATGAAGCAGTCCGCCACGTTGAACACCGGGAAGGAGATGAACTGGGTCTCGATCATGTCCACCACATAGCCCAGGCGGATCCGGTCCACCATGTTTCCCAGGCCTCCGGCATAGATGGCCGCGATACACCAGCGCTCAAAGGGTGTAAAGGGCATCCGCTTGCGGAAGTATTCATAAAAGATCACGCCGGTAAAAGCCAGGAAGATCAGGGCGAAAAGCCACTGCATTCCCTCGAAAGAGGAAAAAGCCGCCCCGGTATTCTGTAGATAGGTGAAGTCCAGAAATCCGGGCAAAAAATCCACATGGCCGGACAGGGGGATATTCGCCACCACCAAAGCCTTGACGGCCTGATCCAGCCCCACCGCAAAGGCCACAAAAAGAACGTAGAACACAAACTGCATTGCCTGCTTCCTCCGAATAAAAGTGGACCTATTTTACCATGTGTGTCCCGGAATGTCAAATCCGGCCTCTATAAATCTGCCGGCGCGCCATACACTACCGGATCCTGCGGATCACATCCAGCACGGTGCCGTCCCTGGCTTCTACAATGGCTACCACCTCGCTTCCGGTGTTCACCCCCTTGGGCACCCCCGTAATGGACAGGGCCAGATCCCGCAGATACTCGATGGACACGGTCTGAATGCCCGCGTCATCCAGGTCCTGCTTCAGTTGGCTGTAGCTCCGGTGCCTGGGATTCAGGGCAATCCCGGCTTGGGTGACCACACAGGCCACGCTTTCTCCCGGCGTGCAGCAGGTAAAGACCCGGCTGACCACCGAAGGCGTCCGGCCCCGGACGATGGGCAGCACCACAATGGAGATGTCCGCCCCCTCGGCCACGTCCGGGCCGCCCCCCAGGCCCCCCATCATCTGGCCGGAGGAACCGGTGAGGATGTTGACATGGAAGTCCGTATCCACTTCCAGGGCGCTGAGGACCCCGAAGTTCAGGTGGTCCAGGTAGCTGCCCCGCCGGAAGGGATTGGCGTAATCCGAGTTGTCGATCTCGTAGACACCGGGGCGGCTGGGGATGGCCTTGGCGGCTACGGCATCGAAGGATTGGCTGCAGGCAACGGCCCGGACCAGACCGGCATCGTACAGATCGATGATGGCGGCGGTAATGCCCCCCAGGGCAAAGCTGGCGGTGATATTCCGCTGGCGCATCTTCTCTGCCAGATAATTCGTGCAGGCAATGCTGATGGCCCCCACACCGGTCTGGAAGGAGAAGCCGTTTCGGAACAGAGAGGAGGCGCAGATCAGCTCCGCCGTCATTTTGGCGATCATCAGGTCCCGGGGATTTTTGGTGAGCCGGGCGGCACCGGCACCGATTTTTGCCGGATCCCCGATCTGAGGCACGGCGACCACGAAGTCCACATACTGCTGGCTGATGCTCACAGGCACACAGGGGTAGTCCACCAGGGTGTCCGTGATCACGATGACCTTCCCCGCGTGCTGGGCATCCACAAAGGCGTAGCCCAGGCTGCCGCAGGGGTTGGCCCCTACCTGACCGGTGCAGTTGCCCCAGGCATCGGCGGCGGAGGCAGCCAGGAAGGCCACATCGATCTGGAGCTCCCCGGCCTCAATGGCTCTGGGCCGGGCTCCATGGGGCCGAAGGATCACGGGCTCGGCCAGCGTCACTTCTCCGCTGAGCAGGCCGTCACCCAGGGCACCCCGAATGCCGCTGGCCTCTACGGCGGTAATGGTGCCGTCCCGCAGGAATTCCAGCAGGTCACAGTTCTGAATGTTCACCACGGCGCTGGGGGCAAAGCGGAGGCCCTTGATGCCCAGGCTCTGGATGGCTTTCAGCACCAGGCCCACGGTGTAGTCCCCCTCCCGGAAGCAGTGGTGGAAGGAGATGGTCATGCCATCCCTGAGCCCCGCGGCACGGATGGCGGAAACCAGATCCTTTTGAAGCTTCGGCTCCCGGCTGTTCTCCCGCTGGACCTTCCGGCAGGTCCGGACAGTCCCGGAATAGGCCTGCTCCCGGCCCAGGCCTTCGTAAGGATGTATTTCATAGCTGCCCACACGTTCCGGCAGCTCTCTTCCCACAGCGTTTTTCATAGGCGCTCCTTTCCCAGCAGTCCGGCGGCGCGAGCCTGGTCCAGCACGGTCCTGGCCCGGATCTCTACAGGCTTGTCCACCATGCTGCCGTCTACCACCACCACGCCGGTGTGCTGTTTGGCCCCCTGCTCCAAGGCGGCCACAATTTTCAGGGCGTTGCGGATCTCCTTGTCCGAGGGCGTAAAGGCCCGGTTCACAATGTCGATCTGGCTGGGATGGATGACGGTCTTTCCGTCAAAGCCCAGGCCCCGGGTGGTTTTCAGATCCTCCTCCAGCCCCTCCGTATCCCGGAAGTCGCTGAATACCGCATCCTGGGCGGAAATGCCCGCCAGCCGGCAGGCCTCCAGCACCTGCATCCGGGCATAGAAGATCTCGAATCCGTCCTTGCTCCGCTTGGCCCCCATGCTGGCGCAGTAGTCCTCGGCCCCCAGGGCCAGGGCCACCACCCGGGGGCTGGAACGGGCGATTTCTCGCGCGTGGACGGCTCCCAGGGCGGACTCAATATTGCACCAGAGCTCTGTCTGCCCAACAGGGATCCCCGCCTGGCGCTCTATGCGGGTGATCTCCCGGTCAATGTTCACGATCTCCTCCGGATGCTCCACCTTTGGGATCCGCAGGGCATCCGGCCGGGCCCGGACGGCCATTTCCAGATCCTCCGGAAGCTCGGCAGAATAGATGCCGTTGACCCGGATCAATACGTATTTATCAGGGGGCCGGTGATAGCGCACCGCCTCATAAACCAGGAATCGGGCCGCGTCCTTGGTGTCTGCCGCTACGGAGTCCTCCAGGTCGTAGACCACACAGTCCTCGTGGTAAAACCGGGCTTCCAGCATTTTTCCGGGACTGGAGCCTCCCACATAGAGAGAGGTCCTCTTCAGGATGTCACCCATGGCGATGGTCCTCCCTTCCCCAGTCGTATTTCACTTCGGCGCTGCGGCACAGGGCGCACATGGTCCGGGCCCGGATGGCGCAGTCCAGGGCTCCATGGTCCAGCACCGTGATTTCCGCGTCTTTGACCTCCAGTTCCCCCAGGACCTCCAGAACGGTGGCCTCGATGGCATCCCCGAACTGGGCCAGCACATTGCTTTTCAGATCAATGGTAATGCCGCCGTCCGGATTGGGAGCGGCGGAAATAAGGCAGTCGCTGGATTCCAGGGTTCCCGCTGTGGCGTATTTTTTCAGTATCATGTTGTCACCTCGTAATAAAAAGCCCCTCTCCTGCCGGAGAGGGGCAAAAACGGAATATTACCCTTCCAGAATGATGTCCGTGATCTTCTCCGCGTAATCCCGGATGTCGATGCCCTTGGTGAAATTCAGGCAGGTGCCGCTGGGATAGCGGGTCTTCTCGATCCAGGCGGCGGGCATCTGAGAGGCACCGTATCTGGCACCCAGGATCACACCGGCTACCGCGCCGATGGTGTCCGCGTCCCGTCCGAAGTTACCGGCCAGGGTCACGCCCTTGCGGAAATCGTCATGGCAGGCCTTCAGGCACACAAAGGCAGAGGGGATGGCTTCGGCGGTGGTGGCCCACTGGGTGGTCCACAGGTAGTCGTGAATTTCCATCCAGGCCTCCAGGAGGCTACCCTTCCGGTCCAGGATCTCGAAGGCGCCCTTCAGATTGTGATAGAGCCAGCTGTCCTCGGGGATGGCGGCCCAGGCGGCATCCATGATCTCCTCAAAGGAGCCGTCCACCATGGCTACGGCTACGGCGGCAGCTACAGCCTGGGCACCCCAGACACCGTCCCGGTAGTGGCTGACCTCGGATTCGATCCGGGCCAGCTCCATAGCCCGCTCCGGGTCACCGGCGCAGACAATGCCCACGGGACCAATGCGCATGGAGGAGCCGTCGCTCATGTGGAATACGTTGAATTTGCCGGTCAGGGGGGGCAGCAGCCCCTTGCGCAGGTTGTTGGCCGCCTCGATCTCGCTGGCACCGCCCCGCTTGTACTCGTCCTGTACGCACACATCCTCCATCCAGGACTTGACGCACTCCTCGGTGGTCAGCTTGCCCCGGCAGCGGATCAGGGTCTTGGCGGTGAGCAGGGCAAACTCCGTATCATCGGTGCTCCAGGAGGCACCCTTGTTAAAATCCGTAGTGACCTGGTAAGCGGCCCGGTTCTCGGCCTTCCGGGAGGCATCGCCAAAGGAGTCGCCAATGGCAAGGCCGCTGAGGGCACCGTAGACCTTGTCAAAGACCTTTTCCCGGTCCTGAATAAAAGCTTCTCTGGTAATCATGTTTATCCTTTCCCTGCGGTAAATTTACTGGAAGGTGGTCTGCAGCAGAGCGTCGAAGTCGCTGCCGCCGGCGCTGTTCCATTCCTCCACAAAGGCGTCGAAGGAATCAATGGACTTCACGCCACGGATGATGTCGGCCGCGTACTCATTGTACAGGTTCGTCATAGCATCCCACTGGGGAGCCAGCTCTTCGGGGATCAGCAGGCTGTGGTCCATGGCGGAGTACTTGCCGACCATCTCCAGGGACTCGCTGGCAGCGGGAGTCAGCACGGGCTCGGCCAGAGGCGTCTCAGGATCCAGCTTGTCGGTGGTATCCCAGAACCGGGCCCACCAGCCGGAGAACTTGTCGGTAAAGACGATCTTGCCGTCCTCAATGTTGTACTGCTTGCCCTCGATGCCAACCTTATCCAGGATCCGGCCCTCGGGGCTGGCCATGAACTCCATCACAGCCCAGGCAGCGTCCTTATTCTGGCTGTCCGCATTGATGCCGTAGCCCCGGGACTCCTTGGTCACATCGATGGAGGTATAGGCCTGGGACACGCCCTTTGCGGGAGGCAGGATGGTCAGAGCGGCATCCTCACCGTGGACGGCCCGCATCTTGGTGTCGTAAACCTGGACGGTGCCGCCGGCAGTACCGGCAACAATGGCGGCATCGCCGTCATACCAGCGCTGCTCCATGACATCCCAGGTGTTGGTCAGGAAGTCGGGATCCAGCAGGCCCTCGGCATACAGCTTGGCGTAGAACTCCAGCTTCGCCTTCTCTGCCTGGCTGGCCTTGCTGAAGATCCACTTGCCGTTCTCCTGGAGGCAGGTGCCGGTAACACCGAAAGCGTGGTTGAAGATGCTGTCCAGACGGGCCAGGCTGCCATCGGCAGTCAGGGCGTTCTTGCACAGGCCCTTGTCCTGGAGCTCCTTCATAAAGGTGTAGTAGTTGTCAACGGTGGGGTCGGCAATGAGGGCTTCGTAGCTGTCGCACTGCTTGGCCAGGTCCGTCCGGATGCCGGGGGTGGAGACACGGGGAGGTGCCAGCCACAGCAGGTAGGGATAGTTCTTCATCTTCTCCACATTGGTCTCGTTCATCAGTTCCTTGACATAGGTGGAGTTCTCGATGTAGGGGGTCAGGTCTTCCAGCAGGCCCTGAGCGGAAACGGCCTCGTCGCCGCCCTGGAAGTAGATGAGGTCCGCGTCCACCTCGCCGTTCATGACGGCCAGAGGCATGGCGGTCTTGTAGCTGCTGGAGGGGGGATCTACAAACTCTACGTTGACGTACTGACCGTGGGCGGCCATTTTTTCGTTGATGGCGGCCACCAGAGAGACAACGTCCTCCTCATCGGGGAAAACGTCCTTGCAGACGACCTTTACGGTAACAGGCGCGTCGGGGGTGCCAATGGCGGGCCAGCCCTCGGAATCGGTGGCTTCCGCGGCGGCAGTGGCAGCGGCTGCCTGGGTGGCAGTAGCGGTGGTCTCAGCGGGGGCCGAGCCGGAGCCGCATCCGGCCAATACGCAAATCAGCATGGCCAGGACCAACAGCAAAGAGATGTGCTTTTTCATAGTTCCTTTGTTCCTCCGTTTGTTTGAAATTTTTGGTTATTCCTTCACACCGCCGGCCATGACGTTCTTGGTGTAGAACTTCAATACCAACGGATAAACCAACAAAATGGGAATGATGGCCACAATAATGGTGGCATACTGCAGGGCCGTATAGTCCAGCTTGGCCAGGGCGTTGTAATCAAACAGGTTCTGGGTGCCGATGAGGGTAGTCACGTCTCCGTCCACAACGAACTTGCGCAGGATGACCTGGAGGGGCACCTTGCTGATGGAGGAGATGTAGATACCGGACCGGTAGTATTCATTCCACCGGGCCACACCGTAGAACATGGTAAGGGTCGCCACACCGGCCTTGGCCAGGGGGCAGACGATCTTGAAGAGAATGCTGAAATGGTTGGCTCCGTCGATCCGGGCAGCCTCATAGAGGGAGGGGGGCACCGCCTCGAAGTAGCGCATCATGACGATGAGATAGTACACGTTCATGGCCTGGCACAGGATGATAGACCACTGGGAGCCCGTGAGCTTCAGGGCCTTCACCACCATGTACTCCGGCACAATGCCCGGATCGAAGAGCATCATGATGATGAAGAAGACCATGAGTACCCGCTTGCCAACCAGTTGGGGCCGGGTCAGGGCGTAGGCCGCCAGGATGGTCAGCAGAATGTTCAGCACCGTACCCACCAGGGTGATGAAGAGCGAATTGAAAATAGAGGGCAGCACATTCTTATTGCTGAACAGCACCTGGTAGTTGATGAAGGTCAGGCCCTTGGGAAGGATATCCAGGCCGTTCATGCCGCCGGATCGGAGCGGATCCGACAGAGACCTTGCCAGAATGTGCAGCAGAGGCACCACCATGGTCAGGGTCAGCAGAAGCAGGATCGCCATCAGGAAAAACTGGAACAGACCCAGCCGTTTTGTTTTCTTGGAATTCATGTTACCACACTCCCTCTCCGGTGAGCTTCTTGGATGTGACGTGGGTGATGAGCACCAATATGCAGCCAACCACGCCCTTGACCAGGGACACGGCAGTGGCTACAGAGTACTGGGCGCTTTCGATGCCCACCCGATTGATGTAGGTATCCAGAATGTCGATGACACTGAGAACGGCGCTGTTGGAGAAGTTGTATACCTGGTCGAAACCGGCGGACATGAAGAAGCCCAGATTCAGGATGAACATGGTGGTCATGGGCACCAGCAGGGCCGGCAGAATGATATGCACCACAATGTTCCACCGGTTGGCCCCGTCCAGGGCGGCAGCTTCGTAGAGGTCCGGGTTGATGCCCATAATGGCGGTGAAGTAGATGATGGAGTCCCAGCCAATGCTTCGCCAGCCCTCGCAAAAGAAGAGCACCCAGCGGATGGCTCCTTTGCTGGTCAGCAGGTCCACAGGGGCCAGGCCAAACCAGGACCGGATCAGATTCAGCGCGCCGTCGGCATTGGGGGCCAGGAAGGATTTCCAGATACCGGCGATGACCACCCAGGACAGGAAGTGGGGCAGGTAGGACACCACCTGCACATACTTGCGGAAGGAGTTCACCCGGAGCTCATTGAGAAGCAGCGCAAAGATCACAAAGGCGGGAAACAGCAGCACATACTTCATGAAGCTGATGATCAGGGTATTTTGCAGGATCTGGTTGAAAGCGGAGCTCTGGAAAATGGTCTGGAAATATTTCAGACCGGCGAAAACCCAGGGTCCTCTGGCTTTATAGTCGAAAAAGGCCAGGCGCATATTCAAAATGGGCCAGACCCGAAAGATGCCAAAGTAAATGAGAGCGGGCAGCAGCATGGCATACAGCAGCTTGTCCTGCCACATTCGATGCAGGGTGTGGCCCAGGCGCCCGGAGGGCTTTGCGCGATGGTTCATCATATCTCCTCCTGTTTCGTAACCGGTTTCTCAACCTGAATCCATTATATTCCAGGGCATTTCTCTTTTCAAGCTGTAATATTGCCTTAAAATTACCGGCATTATTTGGTGAAACTGCACATAGGTTTAGAAGATGTCACCACTATAAAAAGAAAGCGGTTGCGCAAATGGGACGCAAAAAAGCCCTCTCCTGCTTGGAGAGGGCGAGGGGCTTACTTATACTCCGCGTCCCAGGTTCTGGGGCGGGTGGTGTTGCGCAGGACCAGCTGCGGTTCGATCACCGTATGGGGAAGGATGGCCTTTTCTCCCTCGATGATCTTCAGCAAATGGGTGGCCACATACCGGGCCATGTCGTAGTGGGGCTTAGAAATGGTGGAAAGCTGAGGGTCGAATACGCTGGCCAGCTCGATGTCGTCATAGCCGATGACCTCGATGTCCTCCGGCACCCGAATGCCCCGCTCCCGGAGCCGGGAGACCACGCCGATGGCCACCAGGTCGCTGCCGGTCATAATGGCGTCGAAGGAGATCTTCCCGTCCAGCAGCCGGTCCGCCACACTGCGGCCGAATTCGATGGTATAGTCTCCGTCCAGCAGCAGTCTTTCATCGACGGGGATCCCGGCGGCCAGATGGGCCTGCCGGTAGCCCTTCATCCGCTGGATCCCGCCGGAAACCTGAAAACTGCCTTCCGCGTAGGCGATTTTCCTGTGTCCGCCCCGAACCAGGTACTCCACGGACTTTTCCGCACCCTTTACGTTGTCACCGGTGATGCTTACGTCGCTGAGAGCCATGTCAAAGGACCGGCCCAGCAGGCCGATGGGGATGCGGTACTTCCGGAACTCCGTCAGAAATTTTTTGTTGGAGGTGCCGGAGCACAGAATAATGCCGTCCACCCGCTTGTCCACCAGGTTCAGAAGCTGCTTGGCCTCCTTGGCGGGGTCGTAGTCGGAATTGCCCACGATGACGGAGTAGCCCTTGGAATCCATGTAGTCCATAACTCCCCGGATAACCTTGGGATAGAAAAAGTTGGACACATCCGGCACAATGAGGCCGATCATGCCGGACCGGGCGGTAGCCACACTCCGGGCCAGGGCGTTGGGGCGGTAGTTCAGCTTCTCAATGGTTTTTAAAACCTGCTGCCGGGTCTTCTCGCTGACTCCGTTGGGACTGTTGTTGATCACTCTGGATACGGTTGCCTTGGAGACGTGACAGATCTCGGCAACTTCCGCAATGCTGTACTTTCTGTTTTCCATCTCAGGGGCCTCCTTTGTCTTCTTTTTTATATTAGCAAAGAGGGAATCAAAGCGCAATAGGGAAACGAAAAAAATTTCTCTGTGCCCCTTGCAATTCGACGGAAAGCCTGTATAATGAGAGTAACCGGTTACGTAAATTCAGTGACCGAAACACAGAAACAATCGATCTTGCCGAAAAGGAGTATAGTATGGTCAAGGATTATTTGCAGAAGGTGTATTCCGGTTTTCTGGGAATGAACGTGGGCATTCGCCTGGGTGCGCCTGTGGAGCCCACCATCTGGACCTACCAGCGGATCCTGGATACCTATGGGGACATCCACGACTACGTAAAGGAATTCAAAAATTTCGCCGCCGACGATGACGCCAACGGCCCCGTTTTCTTCCTCCGGGCCCTGCTGGATGACGCGGTGGACCGTCCTCTGGAGCCTCAGGACGTGGCCCGGGCCTGGCTGAACTACGCCCGGGAGGGCGTGGGTATGTTCTGGTGGGGCGGCTACGGCATCAGCACGGAGCACACCGCCTATCTGAACCTGAAAAGCGGCATTCCCGCCCCCCAGTCCGGCTCCATCCGCCAGAACGGCAAGACCATGGCAGAGCAGATCGGCGGCCAGATCTTCATCGATACCTGGGGCCTGGTGAATCCCGGCGCGCCCAATCGGGCAGCGGACTACGGCCAGGCTGCCGCCAGCGTATCCCACGACGGCAACGGCGTCTACGGCGCCCGGTTCATGTGCGCCGCCATTGCCAAGGCCTTTGAGACCGACAATATTGACGAGATCGTAGACGCAGGGCTTGGGGAGCTGCCGGAGGTCTGCACCTACCGCAGCGTCATGGAGGCCGTCCGGGCCTTCCACAAGGCTCACCCGGAAAACTGGAGAGACTGCATGGAGCTGCTGTTCCGGGACTGGGGCTACGACAAATACCCCGGAGTCTGCCACATCATCCCCAACGCCGGTGTGTGCATGATGGCCCTGCTCTACGGCGAAGGCAAATTCGACCGCACCGTGGAGATCGCCACCATGGCGGGCTGGGATACGGACTGCAATGCCGGAAACGTGGGCACCATCCTGGGTGTTGCCACAGGCATCGACGGTATTCCCCGGAAATATCTGGACCCCATCAACGACGCCATTGTCTGCTCCGGCATTTCCGGCTACCTGAACATTCTGGATATCCCCTCCTTCTGCCGGGAGACGGCCCTTTTGGGCTACCGCATTGCCGGGGAAGAGGCTCCCCAGGACCTGAAAAAGGCCTACCGCCCGGGAGAAGTCTACTTCGATTTTGAGCTTCCAGGTAGCACCCACAATATCCGCCTGTCGGATCCTTTCCGCTGCCGGGCCCGGCACAGCACCAAGCACGCCTACGCCGGCACCGGCTCCCTGGAGATCCTCATGGACCGGATGAGCCGTGGGGAGAGCTGCAAGGTCTACTATAAGCCCTTCTACACCCGCCAGGATTTCTCCGACGAGCGCTACAGCCCGGTGTTCAGCGCCACTGCCTATCCGGGACAGACCGTCTCTATGAAGCTGTACCTGGACCAGTGGAACGGCAACGAAACCCCGGGAGCCGCCCCCTATGTCCGGACCTGCAGCGACCGGAAGGAACACCTGCAGGGGTACGTAAAGCTCATTCAGGGCCAGTGGGTGGACATCACCTTCACCATCCCCGATACCCAGGGAGATATGGTAGACGAAGTGGGCATTGTGCTGGAATCCTATTCTCCCGCTTCCATGAAAACCTTGGGTATGGTTTACCTGGATGAATTCTCCATTACCGGCAAGAGCGCCTATTCCATCGCCATGGCCAAGCAGAGAAAGAGCTTTGCCTCCATTACGCCCTTCTCCACAGATCACGGAGCCTGGAGCCTGGAGGACGGCAAGCTGAAGCTCATGCGCATGAACGATGCCTTCGCCTACACCGGCAATTATTACGCAAAGGATTACCTGTTTTCCACCACCGTCACCCCGGAGAACGGCGATTCTCATCTGCTCATCGCCCGGGCTCAGGGTGCCCAGCGGGGCTATGCCGCAGGCTTCGGCAATGAGGGCCAGGCGGTGATCCTGAAAAACGACTTCGGCTTCACCACCCTGGCAGAGGCCCCCTTCGATTGGCAGCTGGACCGGGAATATACCCTGGAGCTGGGGGTCCTGGGGGACAAGCTGACCCTCAGCGTAGACGGTCAACCCATCCTGGAGGCCCGGGACGGTGCCTTTGACCACGGCATGTTCGGCTGCGGCTCCCTGGCAATGGGCCGCACCGCCTTCGGCGATTTTACCTATCAGGAAATCGAGTAGGAGGTTCGTTTCTTAGCCGGCCTCTCACACCACCGGGCATACCGTTCGGTACCCGGCGGTTGGGTAGCATAAGTGCAAAGACTCGTAAGGGAAGCTCTTGGAATCAGGAGCTTCCCTCGTTTATTGGTTGGGGGTGTCTGTGCCCTTTCAGCTCAAAGGCCGTAACCGGTCATTCCATTTTGGATGATCCGCGAATTTCTACGCAAGCTGTTTAGAATAGGAAAATGTGAAAAGATGCAAAAATCTTTTCTTTCATGAGTCAAATCCGATTGATTTCACAACGGCCGTCTGCTATAATAGAGTAGAAAATTGTATCAGGTTGCAAAAATCTATTGTAAAGGAGAGCCTATATGGAGATTCGCAGAGATTACTATTTGGAAAAACTGGTCAAGCGAAAAAACAACGGTCTCATTAAGGTCGTCACCGGTATCCGAAGGTGCGGCAAATCCTTTCTACTGAACAATCTATTTTACCATCACCTGCTGGAATCCGGCGTGGATACAGACCATATCATCCGCTTTGCTTTTGATTCGGCAGATGATCTTCACTTGATTGGCGAAAGTCTGATTCAAATGAGCAAGGAAAAGCGAGGTGCTGACCCGGAGAAATTTACCGCATATATCCGTGCCAAAGTAGCGGATGACGGAATGTACTATCTGCTGCTGGATGAAATTCAGATGCTGGATTGCTTTGAGGCGGTACTGAACGGATATTTGCGCAAAGAAAATATGGATATTTTTGTCACCGGGAGCAACGCAAAGCTGCTTTCTAAGGACATTGCCACAGAATTTGCTGGCCGTGGAGACGAAATTCATATGTATCCGCTGAGTTTTTCGGAATTCATGTCTGTTTACCGGGGAGATAAGTACATGGGGCTTTCGGAATATATGCTTTACGGCGGGATTCCGCTGGTAGTCCTTCGGGACGATGCGAACGATAAGGCCGCCGCTCTGGAAAACCTGTTCAGTGAGATCTATATCCGGGACATCTGTCGGCGCAACCGTGTGCGGAATGTCGGAGAATTGGAGGATTTACTGAATATTCTTTCTTCTGCCATCGGTTCCCTGACAAATCCTGAGAAACTGAAGAACACCTTCAAAACCGCAAAAAAGTCAAGAATCACTTCGACAACGATACAGAAATACCTCACCTTTTTTGAGGATTCTTTTCTGATCGAGTCAGCACAGCGTTATGACATTCGCGGGAAAGCATATATTGAAACCCCTAAGAAATACTATTTTTCTGACCTGGGCCTTCGCAATGCCCGTATTAACTTCCGCCAGTTTGAGCAGACCCACTCCATGGAGAATGTGATTTACAACGAACTGCGTATGCGGGGCTACCGTGTGGATGTCGGTGTTGTACCGATTGCGGAAAAAGACGCCGAAGGGAAAGCCACCCGGAAGCAGCTGGAAGTAGACTTCGTGTGCAACCTCGGTTCCTCCCGCTATTACATTCAGTCAGCCTATTCTCTCCCGGATGAAGCCAAGCGGGCACAGGAAATCCGGCCTTTTCACAAAATCGATGATTCATTCAAAAAAATCATCATCACCAAGGATATTGTGCCGCCCTATTATGACGAATATGGGATTCTGACACTGAACATCTACGATTTTCTGCTTGACCCGAAAAGCCTTGAGAAGTAAACAGCCCAATTCATTTTGGCTAAGCCTTCCCACTACCGGGCGCACTGCAAAAAGAGGAGAAGGATCTCTCCCTCTCCTCTTTTTGATTGATTTACTCCGCAGGATAAAAGGCATCCTTGCCAAGGCCGCAGGTGGGGCAGACCC
>OLHA01000146.1_pt1 | contig 39714 bp, 40 predicted proteins | sample 1605961 | NCBI WGS metagenome assembly OLHA01 (sample SAMN03283288) | human gut metagenome | biome: human-associated habitat; material: feces | host: Homo sapiens | place: Peru | collected 2012
TGGGGTGGGAAACTTTAGTATTTTATTTGATTATCTATAAGTTTTAACATATAAGTATAAATATCAAAATACAGAAACAATTATTTTTTGAGCTCACTTGAATAAGTGGTTTTGATTCATTATCTAATAGACACCTTCTGATTATAAGATGGTTACAATAAAAGATTTTATCAAAAGACTTTTAAACGTGATCTCATTTATTCATTTTACAGCGTTATCCATAACTTAAAATGGTTTAAAATACCGATTATCTCGATAATACGATTCTTTTAAGAATTCCCAAAAAGTAGTGAATTTGCCATTTTACAACACCCCAATATGTTAAAGAATCAATATACCTTCTTTTTTTTAAAAAAATCCAAAAATGATTTAGAGCATTATAATTATTTATAAGAGACTTCATGTCTGTTATTGGCGGTAATTGTGGATAACAATAGTTCCAACGCTTACGAATATATGAAATGACGAAATCTTTTTTTCTAAAAAATCTTTCATTTGCATACATAGAGTTAATGCTTGTTGGTGACATTCTATAATTCAGCAAGCGGTCACAGAGTGTATAACATTTTACTCCATCAGCAAACATTCTACACCACAATTCAGAGTCCTCAAAATGCAAATATTTCTCATCGTCAGCATAATGATACTTTCTCATTAAATCTCCCTTTACCATAACACCTGGATGAGATATCATATTTGCATGTATACACACAACAGAACAAACTTCTGGTGAAATCTTAAAATATTGTCTGTTCGGACGTATACGCAAGCCATCTTCACTCATATGATTAGTTAAAATGTTTACAATACCAGCGTCAGGATGCTTTTCAAACTCTTGAAGCTCTCTCTCAAACAAAGAAGGATGAGCTTGATCATCACTATCCATACGTGAAATGAATTCTCCTTTTGCCTTATCAATACCCTTGTTTAGGGTTTTCATCAATTTTAAATTACGCTCATTTTTTATATACACAATCCTAGAATCGTCATAGGATAATATAATATCTTCTGTATTATCGGAAGAACCATCATTGATAATAATAAGTTCAAAATCTTTAAATGTTTGATTTAAAATACTATCAATAGCAACTTTAAGGTATTTTCCTGCATTATAAGCAGGCATAATACATGATATTTTTGGATTTTTCATCATAACTTTTTTATAATTTTTGCAGGAATTCCACCTACAACACAATTGTCAGCAACATCCTTTGTAACAACAGAATTATTGGCAATAGTCACATTGCGCCCAACATGCACATTACCTACGACTTTTGCACCTTGACAGAGAGTACAATTATCTCCAATAATTGGATAAAAGTTTCCTACTCTTCCAATAGTACAACATGGTGAAATCGTCAAGTTCTTACCTACTTTTGCATGTGAGTTTACAATAATTGGCCCCCAATGGTAAATTCTGATTCCCCAGTCACATGAATGAAGCCCAATCTGAAAACCAGTTTTGCGACTAAACCAACGCATAACTATTTTGCTTACCCCCCCAAATAATCTATTCAGAAGAGTAGGCTTACTTAACTCATAATACTCAGAATATCTTAAGAATCTTATATAATTACCCATATACCAAGATTCATATCCTATAAGAAACTTCACAAAAGATGTATCATAAAAAGATAATTCATCTTTAAGGTGTGCTTTAAATTTTTTTTCCATTATCTCCAAATATTCTTTTTTTCAACTGCAAATCAGCCATTCCTGTTTTCTTCCAAATAATATCTTTAATTCTTTTGACTAATGATTTCTTATGAGGAGAAAGCCAAGAACCCGCAAAGTGATGAATACTCACAGTTTTACTTGTTTTTTTTATTTTTCCAATTAATCCATCAGAATTTATAACTGCCATACCGTCTTTTATTCCATCACTAGAACCTTTATTTATTGTAAGTTCATTAAACCAATATGATATATTTCTGTTTATAACGGTAGCATTTATATAACTTCTTTCACTTAATGTATTATTTAATTCAAGTGTCTTTTTTAGTTCTTCATTTTCTTTTAACAGTTCTATATTTATTCCAATGCTTTCTAAATTACTTATATCAGTTTCATAATTTTTATTAAAAGATAAATTTTTCTTTAGCGCAAAAAAAGGTGTAGATAATATATTACTAATAGTTAATACGCTATTTTTGATTATTTTTTCTCCACTAGTTAATTTTCTATCGTCATCAATAAATATAACCAATGATAATAAAATTACTAAAATTGTTATTATTAATAAAATAACTTTTTTCTTTTCATTCTTTTTTTTACGCATTTTTATCACCTTATATCATTATTTTCAAAAAAACTATAATAATTATTATTTGTAATAATTACATGATCTATTATTTTTACGCCTAAAAGTTCGCCTATTTCAACTAATTTATTTGTAAGACTTATATCTTCTTTTGACGGAAATACCGATCCAGCAGGATGGTTATGAACGCAAATAATTCCTGATGCACTCAATAAGTATGCTTCTTTAAAAATTTCCCTTGGATGAACTACACTTTTATTAACGGTACCAATAAATAATAATTTATCTTTTATAACCTTTTTAGCTGTATTCAAATATAAACAATAAAAATATTCTTGATTTTTATCACCTATTTTATTTTTAAAGTACTCAAAAACTAATGAACTATTAGTTATTTTTGTTTCATTTAAAGAAATTATTTGATTATTTATTCTTCTTGATAATTCAAACGCTGCTAAAATGGAAACTGCTTTAGTAACTCCAATACCTTTAATTTTTGTTAGTTGTTCTAAATTTATGTTTTTTAATTCGTTTAAACTTTTATATTTTTTTAATATTTCATCTGCTATTGTTTTAGCAGATTTTTCTCTAGTACCTGTTTTTATTAAAATTGCTAAAATTTCTGAATCACTTAAAAATTCTGCACCATTATTTATAAGTCTTTCAATTGGACGATCACTTTTTGGAATATCTTTAATTAGTACTGTCACTATTTATAACCAACTCCTCATATTTTGCTAAAACTTGTGAGCATATACCTTTAATAGTTTGATTATCTTCAGTTTCTCTTAACATTTGATCATATTGATCAATAACAACAGAAAACGCTTCATTATTAACAGATATATTATCTACATATATAATATATCCAGCATTTGTAAAAAATCCTTGTATTTTCATCATATTATCGTAATCTTTTGTAATTCCTACATAAGTTAAGTATTTTGAATCCTTTACATCATAAATATAATAATCAAAACCCATCATATTTTTTTCCATATCTTCATAACTATCATACTCACCCTGTCTTAAAAAATAATATGAATCACTATTTTGGTTAAATACTGGTGCCAATTCATATTCTGAATCGTATTGATTAAGCATAAATTTTCCCATCAAAAATCCTACTACAATAGCAAATACTGCTGACAAAATTGTTTTCCATTTCATATTATCACCAGTATTATTATCCAACAATAAATATAATTTTCTTGTCGAAAAATATTCAAATAATATTTTATTAAAAGAAAAAAGTCATTATAATGACTTTTTATAAGTTTTATTATTTAATTCTTTTTTGTAATCTGAAATTATTTCATCTGATAAAATAATTCTTTCATCTACTAAGCCTAATTCAACCATCTTTAATAAATTTGCTACATGTAATTCATTTTTTAATTTTCTATTCATTTCAGTATTACTTTTTATAGCATCTCTAAGTGAAGATAGTATTAAATTATCCATAGACTAGGCACCTCCTCTTTGATAAAGTACCTTACCATATCATATTATTTATTTAGTGTCAATATTTTTTGTTTTTGTTTTTTGTCTATTTGAAACAAAGTTATCATAATCCTCGTTTATTATTTTTTCATAGTATTGCATTATTTCTTGAAAGGTATATTTTTTTAAAAGTTCTTCTATATCAACATTATTAGATAATTCTTTTCTAAACATTTCATATTTATTATTCATTATCTATTCCCCTTTCTTTTATTTTGATTACATATTTCAAGAACTTTTTCTAAAGTTTTAGAATCATCATTTAATTTCAATGTGTTGTCATTAACAAAATTATTTCTTTTAGCTAATCTATCATATAAGTTTCTATCTACATCACTTTTTTTAACACCAACACCCAAAATAATAATAGAGTTGTTATATGAATTTCTATAAATTATTCTAATTTGATCTTCTTTTAATTCACGAAATTGTTTCAACTTTTCATTATTTATTAATTGTTTATCATTAGTTTTTTTAGTTAATCCATATCTTTTTTGTAAAAGTAATTCTTTAATTTTATCATAATATTCCTCTGGGACTGTTTTTAAATCACGTTCTATGTAAGACATATCATTTGACATTGCAAATAAAAAATTAGTTTTAACTACAGTTTCATCTATAATTTCTTCTTTTTCTTCTAAATAATTTTCTTCTTTAATGTTTTTAATTTGATCATCAAAGAAATCTCTACATTTTTTATATAGTTTAAATTTTTCCTTATATTCTTTTAGTACATCTATTTTAACATCATTATCAAAGTAAAAGTCTTCCTCTTTTATTAATGCAACTGTATCATATATTTCTTGTTGGATCTTTGACAAAAAATCATAACATATCTTTTTGTATTCTGTTTCATCATATATATTTTGATCATATACAGGCAAACTCAGTTTATAAGTTTCAAAGTCATCAATATAATCTTTAGAAGATTCAACTAAATTACTTATAAATTTGTCTATTTCCATATCCTTTTTTGGGTTAATAGATATTTTAGGAAACATTTCATAACCATCATTAATCATATTAAATATCTCATATTTATTAGAATCATTTCTATACTTTGAATAGGAAGATTTATTATACACTCTTATATATTCACATAGTCTTACTATCAAAAGTTTATCATAATTCTTTTCTTCTAAGAATTTATAAACAGAATGGTAGAATTTTTTTGCTAATGGTTGTCTAAATTTTAGACGAGAAATTACTGTGCGATATTCTTTGATTTTACCTAAGTTATAGGTTTGTTTAAGTAATTCGGCTTCAGCAAGCATTTCTTCATATTTATTGAATAGTCTATTATAAAATTTATGAATTTCTTTATTTACTGAATTTATATCATTAATTTTTTTACTATTTTCAATTCTCGCCATTGTATTTAAGAAATCATCAATGTAGATACTATTTTCAAATATACTATCTAATTGCATGCAAATCATTAACTTATTATTTGATAGATAATCAAAATTAGAATTTTTTATCATTTTTATTAAACCATCTAATATTTCAAGTTTTAAATTTAAATAGTTTAAATTTTCTTTAGCTTCTAGCATTGAATGTACTTCAGCATACAACAACCTTTTTAATTTTTCAATCGTTAACTTTTCATCTTCCATATTTTGTCTCCTTAAAATCCACTTCTTTTAAACAATTTTTCTAAATCATATTTTGAATAATAGACTATTGTTGGTCTACCGTGAGGACAATTAAATGGATTCTTACATTTTCTTAAATCACTGATTAAATTTTCCATTTCTTCCATAGTTATATTTTCATTCGCTTTAATAGAAGCTTTACAACTTACAGTTGCAGCTAAGTGCTCATTAAATTTTGCAATTGAAAAATCTTTTTCTTTATTAATAACTAAGTCAATAACCATTCTTATTACTCTATCTTCTTCACCAATACGAATCCAAGTTGGATGAGCTTTTATAATTATTGAATTTACTCCAAAATCATCTATTTCAAATCCCATATTCTGTAAAAACTGAAAATTTTCTTTTAAAACCATATATTCATTATTTGGTAATTCAAGAGTTAATGGTATTAACATAGGTATTGAATCAGGACGAGGATTACCTAATTTTTCACGATAATATTCATAATTAATTCTCTCTTTTGCAGCATGCTGATCAATCAAATACATTCCTTTTTCATTTTGACATATAATATAAGTTCCGTGTACTAAACCTACTGGATATAATTCTGGTAATTTTTCTACACTTTCTTCTATTTCAAACAATAAAGATTCATCGGTAGGACTTGCATTTTCTTTTTCGTTATCTATTTTAACAGAATAACTTTGCTCTTCTTCCCCAATTCTTTCTAAATCTAGAACAATTTCTTCATATTTAGGTTTTTCAACACTTTTATCATCTTGAATATCTGTATTTAAGTTATTGTTGTATTCAAATTCTTCATTTATTTTTAAATCATTAAATGGTTCTACTTCTATATGAGGTATTAATAGTTGCTGTTTTAACGCATTTTTTATCATTTTTTCTATCAAAAGTAATAATTCTTGCATTTTACCAAATTTAATATCCATTTTAGTTGGATGAATATTAACATCGACTAAACTTGGATCAACTTCAATTTTTAAAACGGTAATCGGATAACGATTATCTGGTTTATATCCGTGATAACTATCATTTATTATTCTATTAATTTCAGCATTTCTTACAACACGACCATTTACAAGTGTTATAATTCCATTTCTATTAGAACGCATAATTTCTGGTAATGTTATATATCCACTAATAACATAATCATTATCCATAGCGCTTACTGGTAGCATTTTTTTTACAATATTTATTCCAAAAATTGAAGATATTGTCTTAAGCAAATTATCAGATCCATCTGTATTTAAAATTACATTACCATTATTTGATAGAATAAATTTTACCTCCGAATGTGATAAAGCCATTTTATTAACATATTCTGTTACATTTGCAAGTTCTGTATATAAACTTTTTAAATGTTTTAATCTAGCAGGAGTATTATAAAATAAATCATTAACACTAATAACAGTTCCTATTCTAGCATCACTTTCTGTTACACTTTCTATCTTTCCACCATTAATTTTTACTAGTGTTCCTACACCTCCAGTAGATGTTTTTAAAGTAATTTTACTAACAGATGCGATTGACGCTAACGCTTCACCTCTAAACCCTAACGTTTCAATTCTATATAAATCATCTTCATTTTTTAATTTGCTTGTTGCATGACGAGAGAAAGCTAAAACAGCATCTTCTCTATCCATACCAACACCATTATCAGTTATTTTTATTTGCTTTGTACCAGCATCTATAAGTTCAATTTTAATTTCCGTACTTGATGCATCAATACTATTTTCTACTAATTCTTTTACAACTGAAGCACATTTTTCAACAACCTCTCCAGCCGCAATTTTATTTGCAAGTATTTCATCCATTACAGTTATTTTAGACATTTTTTACCACCAACATTATTATATCAAAAAAATATTGAAAATTATTCAATATTTTTAATTTTTAACTTAAACTTATTCTAAATCCAACATTAAAATGTGCGCCACCTGTATAACCAGAAAATGAATATATATTATTTATATCTCTAAAAAACCAAGGTTGTGTGCTATCAACAAAGCTTGAACTTGCATTCCAACTACTTGTACCATTTTCAAATGGACCAAATTCTTTAGTAGCATCACCTAATATTCCACGACTATAGTCAGTACTTGCACCATCAGTATATAAGTCATAATATTTTTTATTTTCTGACATCCATACACTATCAAATCCAGATGAACCAGTAACAGCATTATTATTACCCATCACATATTCATAAACTCCACCACTCATAGCATAAACACCATAAACATTTGAGGTTGTACTTGATAAAATTCCAGTTTCTGAATCATAATCATAATTATAATTTGAAATAGTAGTACATTCATTATTTTTACAAATACCATATTTAGAATTTGTTAAATATGTAACTGCTCCCCATTCTGTATTTTTAAGTAACCTAATATTTGAATCGTCACTCTTTAAACCATATATATCAGAATAAAATCCTTGTAAAGTATTAAACATAGTAGAAATATTTTGATTAACAATTGCTTTTTTATTTGGAAGAATTGTTACACTATTAATACTATCAGTTGCTTCAAACTTTCCTACCCAAATACCAGATAATTCTGTACCATCAAAAGTAAATGCAGGATGAGTAATATAATTAGGTCCTGTTGTTTTAGTAGCAGTTTTTTCTTCAAAAACTACATCTATTTGTTGAATTCCAGTACTTGCTACTAGAGAATACTTATATCTCGGTATCCAAACAAAAAACGCTAAAATATCTTCGCTATTAATAATAGTATCTGGAGATGCCTTTTCGTAATAATCACGTGTTTTAGTACCATTTTGACGAACTAAAACTGCATTTGCCCATTCAGAATTACTATAATTATACCAACCATTTGTACTAGGATTATCACTATTAGCTTTAACCCATTTTTTCTCTATAAAATTATATCTAACAGGAATCATACCACTTTTTAAAACTGGTGCATTAGCGCCACTTTTATCATAATTTACAATTTCTAACTTATTATCATCTTTTTTATCATCATTTGGGGTTACAGTATCATTTTTGTTAAATAAGTTATCAATGAAATTTGATTCTTCTAATTTTTTGACACCTGCAGAAATAAGTGGCATACAAAGTGCAGCAATCGCAATTACAGCAAGTAAAATAATAGCAAATTTATAATCTTTAATACCATTATTTTCATAACTACTTACTTCATCATTAATATTGTTTGTACTATTAACTTCATCTTTTTTATTTTTTTCTTCCATTTTTATTCCCCTTATCTATTCTAAGAAAAATTATATCATAAAAAAAAATATATATAAATATATTTTTCATATTTTGGTAATATTTTGAATTCTTTTTATGACTTTTTTTTCAATTCTAGATATATAGGATTGACTAATTCCTAACATATCAGCAACATCTTTTTGAGTTAACTCTTCATTATTAAAAAGTCCATAACGTAAAATCATTATTTGTCTATCGCGTTCGTTTAATTTATTAATTTCCTCATATAATATTTTTTTATCTGTTTCATCTTCTAATCCCTTAGTTACAATATCATTTTCTGTACCTAATATATCCTCTAGGTGAAGTTCGTTTCCTTCTGAATCATAACTTAAATTATCTTCAAAACTAACCTCTGTTTTTCTTTTTTTATTTTTTCTTAAAAACATTAATATTTCATTATCAATACAGCGTGATGCATATGTCGCAAGTTTTATATTTTTATCAAGCTTATATGTATTTACTCCTTTAATTAATCCAATAGTTCCAATACTTACTAAATCTTCTAAATCAACACCTGTATTTTCATATTTTTTTGATAGGAAAACAACAAGACGTAAGTTATGCTCAATTAATTTTTCACGGGCAAGTATATCTCCATTCATAGATAATTCAACATATTTTATTTCATCTTCTTTTGATAATGGTTCTGGTAATTTATCAGCACTTCCAACAAAAAATATATTATTTTCTACATTAAATATTTTAATAAAAAAATTAAGTATTTTATGAAACATATTATCCCTCCAATAATTTCTCTTGTATAATACAGTCAACTCCATCAATAGTTATATTATCTTTTATAAATCCTAATAAAATATTTTTTCTAATTCCAACATTTTCAATATAAATTTTATCGATTTTAGCGCATTCTAATAATCCATTTTCTGTAATTGTTTGATAAGGTATTAGAATTTTTTTAGAATTTTTAATATCTATTTTATCTTTATTTAATAAAATGATCGGCCGGTTAAAATACGGATCTTTTAATTTATTACCCGTATCCAAAAAACCTATAAATTTATATTCCTTATTCTCTAAATTTATTCTAATTTTATAATAATTATTATAATTATTTTTTAAATTTTTCATCTCCTTAGTATAAAAATAAATAATTATAGGTGATATTATCAAAATAAAAATTATATTTATACTTATTCCTTTATTTATAAAAATTAAGCCAACATTTTTATAAGAAAACTGATTATTAATTCCATATAAAACACCACCTAATATAAAACCTAATATGTATAAAAATAACAAATTCTTAAAAAAATACTTTATATTTTTATATCCAAATGAAATTATAATCATAAGAACACTAATTATAAATTTGAATAAGAATAATTCTAAGTTATTTATTTTAATAAATAGTAAAAGTATAGTTAAACTTCCAAAAAATGCCCCTATTATTATTCTATTAATACTAGTATTTCTTTTTAAAATAGTTGATACACCAAGTAATAATAATAAATCAAATACAAAATTTATAAATAAAACATAATCAATATAAATTTTCATTTTATCACCACTATTATTATAAAAAAACAACATAAAAAATTATGTCGTTTTATAACTATATAAAATATTAGTTTTATTTAATCATTGTATAACTTACACTAGCACTTATGTTATTAAAATTATAAATTATTAAATAAACTTGATTATCTGGATTAATATATACCTTGCAATTACCTGATTCCTCAACACTTAAATTAAAAGGTTTTAATATTTTATTCATTGTTTTACTTGAAACTGAAAAGTCATATACCTTATAAGTATCTTTTCCTATTAACTCTTCTTTATAGTTTGTTTCTCCTACTTCATCTAGACCTACCAAAAATAAATCTGTATCAGTATAATCATATTTTAATTTTACATTTAATTCATTATTTCCTTTATCAAAAACTGTTGTATTTCCGTTTTCGATTCTTGCTGTTTCATACTCTTCGTTATCAATAAAATTAATTTCATAACTTTTATTAGAATCATTATATACTATATAATTTTCTTCTATGGAATCACTTCTGACACTTATTTTTGCTCTATAACTGTTTACTTTTTTTTGACTAATTGAAGTATTTTTTATTGCACTAGTTAGTTGTGTTTCTTTCTTTTTTCCACATCCAGTAATAATTACTACTAATACTAGACATATTATTATACTTATTTTTTTTAGATTTCTTTTTTTCACTTTTGTACGCTCCTATCTTCCATTCAAGTGTAGCATTATTTGTTTAAAAAATCAATTATATTTTCACCTGATTTTTTCATATGTATAATTTGTACAAAATATATTACTTATTATCAAATTCCTTATTATATATGGATAAAAATGTTATCAAATATACTATTTTTTGTCATAATTATCAAGGAAACTTATATATATTCCATTTTGTTTAAATCCTAAAATACAATTTAAATTAACATTATCTAAACTTTTAAAAATATTATAATCTATATTTTTATTTATTTTTCTTAAATTCTTTATAAGTTCTTTTATTTCTTTTCTTTTACTTGTTCCATCATTAATTAAAGAACAACCTTCTGTAAATCTACAGGCGCAATTGATAAATGTTAATTCATTAGTATTTTTCCAAGATATAATATCATTTTCTTTAACTAAATAAAGTGGTCTTATTAACTCTAATCCTTCAAAATTATCGCTCTTTAATTTAGGAAGCATTGTTTTAACTTCAGATGCATAAAACATAGATAAAAGGGTTGTTTCTATTACATCATCAAAGTGATGTCCTAAAGCAATTTTATTACATCCTAATTCACGAGCTTTACTATATAAATATCCTCTTCTCATTTTAGCACATAAATAACAAGGGCTTTTTGAATCAACTTTAGAAACAACATCAAAAATATTACTTTCAAATATTTCTATAGGAACATTCAAAATTTTCGCATTATCAATAATAAAATCTCTATTATATTCATTATAGCCAGGATCCATAACTACATAGTGTGCCTCAAAATTAATTTTTCCGTGACGAGAGTATTCTTGAATACATTTTGCCATTAAAAATGAATCTTTACCACCACTTATACAAACCATTATTTTGTCATTTTCATCTATTAAATTATAACTTTGAACTGATTTTATAAATCTACTCCAGATTTCCTTACGATATTTTTTTATGATAGATCTTTCTATTTCTTTATATTTTTCCATTGTTATTAAATTCCTTATAAATTTTATCAAAAACTTCTATAAATGTATTTACTTCATCTTCAGTTGTTAAATGAGATAAGCTAACTCTAAGAGAAGATGCTGCTAAACTTTTATCTTTTGTTAGAGCATATACAAGTTTTGATGGAGTTAAAACAGGACAACAAGAAATCTTGGTTGATACATAAATATCATTGTTTTCTAAAGTTTTTTGAATATCTAATGATTTAATATTTTTTATACTAAAATTAATAATATGTGGTATGGAATTTTCTGTATTATTTATAAATACATTTTCATATTTACTTAAACTATTTTTTATTTTATCACTTAGTTTTTTTATATATTCATATCTTTCAGTAATATTTTTTAGGGCTATATCTAAAGCTTTATCACAAGATGTAATCAAAGATAAACAAGGTGTTCCACTTCTAAATACAGTTGTACTTCTTCCTCCACTAATTTGTGGAATTAAATTTATAGATTTTTTCTTAATTAAAATACCAAATCCATTTAATCCATAAAATTTATGCGGTGCGATTGTAACTAAATCGACATCCGTAAAATCAACATTTACTTTGCCAATTGATTGAGAAGCATCAGTATGAAAATGACAATTTGGTTTTGTTTTTAAGAATTTAGCTATTTGTTCTATAGGCTGTTTTAAACCAATTTCACTATCTACTGAACAAACACTAACTAAAATAGTGTCATCCCTAACCATTTGTTTTAAAACATTTATGTCGATATATCCTTTTGAATTAACTGGAATTAATTCAACCTCAAAACCTCGTTCTTGCATTACGGATGCTGAGGCTACAATCGAGTTATGTTCTAAACTGCTTATAAGTATATGTTTACCGTTATTTTTATATCTTTCACAAATACCTTTAATAGCTAAATTATTTGATTCACTAGCTCCAGATGTATAAATAATTTCCTCTTTTAAAACACCCAAATTATTAGCAATATTTAAGGTACTTCTATCAATCACATCACTTGCTATAACACCTAATTTATGAGAAGAATTGGGATTAGCAAAATATTTTTTAGTATCTTTATAAAATGTATTTAAAACCTCATCATCGACTGGCGTTGATGCTGCATAATCTAAATAAATCATTTATTTTCACTCCCTACTGAACCATTCCAATTTACAAATTTATTTTTAAAACTCTCTACGTAAGTTTTATCAATTATTATTTTGTTTTCTGTTTCTGTTTTTTCTATAACTGGAGTTGGATTACAACCACCACTTATAATACCTAAGTCGTCAATATGAAATTTTGTCCCACAATTTTGACATTCAAAATAATCTCCTTTTTGAACGAAATAAGCATTTGGTGATGGATTACATACCTGACAGGTATTAAAAGCAATTCGGACAATTCCATCGCTTCCTCTTACAAGTATAAATTGAATAGTAACATCATCAACAACATAATTTGCGTATGTTGCTACCTTTGTTATATCTTTTGTATCTATAATAATTTTTCCATCGCTGGCTTCTAAATTTATATAATTATTTTCTATGTTTTTTGAACACGAAACGCAAAAAAATAAACAGATAAAAATAATAAATAATACTTTTTTCATACTAATCAATAACTCCTAAAAATTTATAATCAAGATTTTCTATTATATTTTTAATTTCACTATCAGAAATATCATTTAAGCTTTTAATAGTTACTTCTTGCTTTTTTAAATTAACACTAACACTTTTTACATTTTGAATTTTTAATAATGCCTCCTTTACTTTATTAGCGCAGTGACCACAAGACATTCCTTCTACTTTTATAATTTTTTTTACACTTTTACTAAACATTTTAATCTCTCCTTAATTTTATCTTTTTTAATCTTAATGCATTAAAAATAACAGTTAAACTACTTAATGTCATTGCAAATCCTGCAACCATTGGATTCATATTAATATTAAATTTACTAAATAAACCAACAGCAATTGGAATCATACAAATATTATAGAAAAATGCCCAGAATAAATTTAACTTAATATTTTTAATTGTTTTATCACTTATTTTTATTAAATTAAGCAAATTATATAAATTATCATTCATTAAAATTACATCTGCTGAATTAGATGCGATATCTGTTCCACTAGAAACTGAAACACCGATATTAGCAGTTACTAGGGATGGTGCATCATTTATGCCATCGCCTACCATCATAACTTTTTTTGAATTATTCATAAGTTCTTTTATTTTATCGACTTTATCTTTAGGTAAAACATTCGCTATAACTTTATTTATACCTAATTCACGAGCAATTACATTAGCGGTTACTAAGTTATCACCTGTTAGCATAATGATATCTTTATTTATTTTTTTTAATTCACTAATAACACTAGAAGCATTGTCTCTTACAATGTCTTTAACACCTATTAAAGCAATAACTTGATTATTTTTAATCATATAAACAATACTACTACCATTTTTTGATAAAGTTTCTTCATCTTTTAAATAAATATTATCTATATTCAAATTTTTTAATACTTTATTATTTCCTATATAATATTCATTTTTATCTATAGTTGCTTGCAAACCTATTCCAGGTAAATTTTTAAAATCATTTATTGCAATTAATTTTAATTTATTTATTTTGGCATAACTTGAAAAAGCATTCGCAATTGGATGAGATGATTTAGATTCAATACTTGCTAATACTGTAAGTAATTCTTCTTCAGTATAATCGCTATAATTAAAAATTTTTGATATCTTTAAATTTCCATAAGTTAGTGTTCCAGTTTTATCAAAAACAATAGTATCAACTTTATGAGCATTTTCTAATGTTTCACTTGTTTTAACAAGAATACCATTTTTAGCGCAAATACCCTCACCTACAACAATACTAAGCGGTGTTGCAAGTCCCAAAGAACAAGGGCACGCAACTACTAAAACCGTAACAAAATGAGTAAGTGCTATATTTATATCAAATCCTAATAAAATATAAACAATAAGAGTTAAAAAAGCAATTACCATAATGCAAGGAATAAAAATTCCACTTACTTTATCAGCAATTTTGGCAACTGGTGCTTTTGTATTAGTAGCTAGAACAACAAGTTTTACAATAGATGAAATAGTTGAATCTCTACCTATTCTCTCAGCTTTATATTCAATATATCCATCTAAATTTAAACTTCCCGCCACAACACTTTTTAAAACAGTCTTTTTTATAGGAGTTGATTCTCCCGTAATAAACGATTCATCAATATGAGAAAAACCACTTGTAATAATACCATCAACCGCAATTTTCATTCCTGGTTTACAAATTAAAATATCACCCTTTTTTATTTCATCAATAGTTACTTCCTTATAACCATTTTCTAATTTTAAAATTGCTTTTTTAGGTGTTATTTGAACTAAATCACTAATAGCTTCTTTTGTTTTCTCCTTACTTCTTGAATCAATAAATCTACCTAATTTAATAAAATATATTACGATACAAGCTGATTCAAAATATAAATTTTCTACATATTCACTCTTACCACAAAAAATCATTATTGTTCCAAATAAACTATAGATAAAACTAGATATAACACCAATAGATACTAGTGTATCCATATTAGGCATTTTATGAATTAAATTTTTATAACCATTTTTTAATATATCAAACCCATAAATCAAATACGGAATAGATAATATAAATAGACATATAGAATAATTAATCGGATATTTCTCTATATTTAGAAAAGGTATTGTAGGTAAATATAACATATGACACATCGATATATATAAAATTAAAACTGATAAAATTCCAAATACTACTAACAATTTTATATTGTTTTTCTTTTTGTTTTGTTTTGTCTCATCATACATTCCTAAATTTTCATACCCAGCATCACTAATAAATTTGCTTAAATCATCTAGTGTTAAATTATCTTCATATTCAATTAAAGCTTGTCCTAAAACTAAGTTAACACTGGCACTTATTATTCCACTTTGTTTATTCAAATATTTTTCTAAACCGTTTGAACAAGCGCTACAACTCATACCACCTATATTTAAAATTACCTTTTGCATAATTATTCTCCTTTATACATTAATTATCTACTACTTTAATTGTATTTTTTATCATATTCATCCAACAAGTATAGGTAATATTACCTTTTTTTGTTGGTGTAAATTCTATTATGTTTTCTCCTACCTCTAACTCTTTTTTTATTCCATATTCATTAATTATAATTTCGTTATTGCACCCTGTTAAATATTTTTCACTAACATTAATAATCATTTTTACGGGAATATCTTTTTTTACAATAATATTTTCATAATTATCATAACTTAAATCAATTTCAATAACTTGATAACCATCCTTTATTGTTGCAACTATAAAGTTATCATAATTATTAATTATTTTTAAAACATCAATATTTAGCGAAAGTAAACCACGATTTAACATCATAAGTGAAAGTATTAATATTAAAGTAGACGCAACTTTATTTATTATAATTTTTTTCTTTCCTTTTACCATATTAATAAAAATACCTGTAAATAGCATTGATGGTATAGTTCCGAGTCCAAATAGAAACATTGATAAAGTCCCTTTAATAAATGAACCAGTTGAAAGGGCATAAACTTGCATTGCCTGTAATGGTCCGCAAGGCATTAACCCATTAAAAATACCTATTAAAAATGAATTTTTAGAATTAGATTTATATTTAAAAATTTTTAATTGTTTTAATTTTAATATTCCAAGCATATTTAAAGACATTAAAAACATTACTATTGACGCTATTACGATTAAGGTTCCAGATATATAATTATTAACTTTAAAAACACTACCAATGAAACCTACTATTCCACCTATAAATGTATAAGATATTAATCTTCCTAAATTATAAAAAATTGGTCTTTTTAAATTGATTTTAGAATTATTATTAATTGTTGCTAATAAATTAATTGCGCCACACATTGATATGCAATGAATACTTGTAAGTAATCCTGTTATAAATAACATTCCATAAGTTATATTACTATCTATATTTGGTATTACATTAAATACGTTAAAACCAAATATTTTATATGTTAAAAAAATAAATAATATAATAATTAAAAATATTAGTAAAAATTCTTTTAATTTAATGTTGTCTTTTAATGATTTTAAATCATCACTTATATATTCATCTTTTGTTATATAACCACAATTAATAATACTTTTCTTAATTTCTTCTTTATCTAAATTACCAGTATATGTAATGCATGCAATAAAACTTTCAAATTCAACATTTTTTATGTTACCAATTTTTAATAAAGACCCTCTAATAGTATCCTCACAATGTGTACAATGCATACCGTCTATTTTTACATAAATATTTTTCATTTTAATTTTCCAAATAAATCAAATACATCGTCAATAACTTCTAAATTACCTCTTTCAATATCTTCGATCATACAAGATTTCATATGACCTTTTAAAATTTCATTACCTAAACTTTTTAAGGCATTGGTTGCTGACGCAATTTGAAGTAATACATCATCACAGTATCTATCAGTATCAATCATTTGCTCAATACCGTTTATTTGACCAGCTATAATTTTAAGTCTTCTTTTTAAGTTTTTCTTCTCAACTTCAGTCCTATGTTTTGTTCTAAGACAATTTTCACATTTTGTTTTCATTTTTATCACCTACACACATTATAGGGTATAGGGGGTATCCCTGTCAATAAATTTCAAAAAAAATCAGTATAAAACTGATTTGTTATTTTTTTAAAATCCTCTTTTTCTTAAAAATGGTGGTAAATCACTATCATCGTCATCATCATCACTTGAAGATATACTTGAATTAATCGATTCTCTAGTAGCAGAAGCAGCAACTTTTGATTTTTCAGCATCTTCAAATCCTGTTGCAATAACAGTAACAATTATTTCATCATTTAAGTTTTCATTAATTACAGCACCAAATATAGTATTTATATCTGTATTAGCCGATTGTCTTATAACTTCGGCAGCTTCTTCTACTTCAAATAAAGTTAAGTTTTCGCCACCTGTTACATTTATAATAGCGTCTGTTGCACCACTAATACTAGTTTCCAAAAGTGGACTTGAAACAGCCTGTTTTGCAGCTTCTGTTGCACGATTTTCACCAGCACCAATACCAATACCAATAAGTGCATTTCCACGTTTTTCCATAACTGATTTAACATCAGCAAAATCTAGATTGATCAATCCTGCAACTGCTATTAAGTCAGAAATAGATTGTACACCACGCATTAATACATTGTCAACTTCCTTAAATGAAGCAAGTAATGGTGTTGTTTTATCAATTATTTCTCTTAAACGATCATTTGGTATAACAATTAATGTATCAACATGTTTTTTTAATTCATCTAATCCAACAATTGCTTGATCCATACGTTTTTTTCCTTCAAAAGAAAATGGTTTAGTAACGATACCAACTGTTAATGCGCCTAGTTCTTGAGCAATACTAGCTACTACTGGGGCAGCACCAGTTCCTGTTCCGCCTCCCATACCACATGTAACAAATACCATATCAGCCCCTGCAAGTGCAGATTCTATTTCTGATCTTGATTCTAAAGCAGCTTCTCTACCAATATCAGGTTTTGATCCTGCACCTCTACCACCAGTAAGTTCAGCGCCAATCTGAATTTTAAGTGGTGCTTTTGAAGCATTTAAAACTTGTAAATCTGTATTGGCAACTATAAAGTCAACACCTTTTATTCCAGATTCGATCATTCGATTAACGGCATTTCCACCTCCGCCACCGACACCAATAACTTTAATTTTGGCAATTTGATCTATTTCTAACCCAAACATAAATTTCCTCCCTTATTCACCAAAAAAGTAACCAAAAACCTTACTCAACATAGAGTCATTTGAATTACTAGTAACACTCTTTCGATTAGAACCTAATTCTTCTATTTCATCTTTTTTAAACATTGTATAACTACTTCCATTTAATCTTAGCTTGCTAACAAAATAAAGAATATTGCCAATTGCAGAAGAATATTTATTATTTCTAACTCCAATCAACTTTACATTACCAACAATAGCATTTTTACCAAGGATCTCTGATGCAATATAATTAAAATGAGTCATATTGCTAGTTCCTCCAGTTAATATTATATAATCTAATTTTCGATTAGTCAAAGTAGATATTTCACTTTTAACAGAATTTAATATCTGTTCTAGTCTTGCGTATACAACCTCAGAAACCTCATATTGATTTACCTTTTTTGAAGCTCCAGAATTTGTTGTAATCATACATACATCATTAACACTAGCATTTTTCTTATGTGCTAAAGCAAATTTTTCTTTTAGTTCTATAGCTTCTTCTAGAGAAACTTTATAAATATATGAAATATCACTATCTATATTTCTTCCACCATTTTGTAAAATAGAACTTTTTACAATAACACCTTTATTAAATAAAGAGATATTAGTAGTTTCAGCACCAATATTAACAACAGAACCAACCATCTGTTCCATCCCTTCGCTTTTTAATGAATAAAAGTCACCAATTCCATTAATAGAAACATCGTCAACTTCTATGCCAACACTATCAAATAAATTTAATACAGAATATAAATTTTTTTTAGGCGTTGTTATCATAATTCCGCGCATAGACAAAACCTCACCTTGTAATCCTTTTGGATCAAAAGTGTTCTCTCCTCCATCAACAGAAAAGTCAATAGGAATTGTTGTAATTATTGATTTTCCTGATATATCATGACCTGCAATAGCGCTTTCAATAACTGAATCAATATCCTTGCCAACTACTGTATGATCACTTGATAATATATTAATACTACCCTTAATCATAACATACTCTGCAAAATAAGAAGGAACTGACACAATGGCGTGTTCAATATTAGTACCTAACATATCTTTTATTTTTGAAACTGCTAATTTTAAAGAATTTTGTGCATCCTCAAAACTAGTTATTAATCCCTTTTTTATTCCTTTTGATTTAACAGAAGATGCTGCAAGCAAATTTAGTTTATTATTTAATAACTCACATACGACTACTTTGATTGTATCCGAACCAATATCAACACTAGTGTAAATATTCTTCACAACATCATCTCCTATAATCTAAAAACAATTATACTATATATTTTGAAAAAAGTAAAAGAAAAAAGTAAAAAAAGTTCTAAAATGAACTAATTTTCCTTAATTTCAAAATAATTACCAGAGTCTAAATATATAATTCCTTTTTTATTACCAAAGTTTTTAACAATTTCGATATACTTATTTAAGTTTAAAAACTTATATAAATTTATATATACATAATTACCATCATTCATATAAAGTAAAAATCTCTCATCATCGTAATCACTTGGATCATATTTAATTTCTGAAATTCTATTTAAAATATTTTTATCTAAATTTCCCATTTTTTCAACAAATTCCTGATATTTTAAATTAGGAATATAATTTATAACAATCGGAACAGTATCATTTGAATCGATTTTTTCACCATCTAATAAAACTGTTTGGTTATCAGTTTTATAAAAAAATAACGGATAATTTTCTACTACTTCTATATATACTTGAGTTAAAAACTTTTTTCTAACTTTAACATCTTTTATATAAGAGCTTTCTTTTAAATTCGAAGAAATTTTAGAACAACTATAATTTAATGTTTTAGGGTAATTACTAATACCAGCTAAATCAATAATAAATTGATCACTTAAATATTCATTATTTTTAATATATATATTAGTAATCTTTAAATTTAAAATATATATTACGCTTAAAACAATTATGCATATTAAAAAAATAAATAAAAAAAGTCGATTATATCTTATTTTTATTTTTTTAGTTTGTTTCTTTTTCTTTTTTTTCATTGAATCACATCCAATTATATTTTCTTACTATAATAAGTTTACCACAAAATTCTGAAATTCAAAAATATTTTTTACAAAATAAAAAGAAAATAATAATTTATTCCCTTTCCATAATTAGTTTATTTTTTTATAAGTTTTTTTATATCATCATCAGGATTTATATTTTGATTATCAAATTCTTTTATTTGTTCATTTTCTAATATACATTCAATAGATTTTTTTGTTTCATCACTTAATTCTAATACTGCATTTTTTGATAAATTTCCACTAAAATCTTTTTGATTTAATAATTGATTATTATTACTAACCATATTATCCAATAAATCACTTATTTTCTTTAATGATTCAAGACTTTCTTTTTCACTTATAATTCCATCTTTAATAGATAACTCAATATATAAATTTGGAATTATAGTGTTTTTATATGTAGAAATTTTACTTAATGTAATAGCGTGTGTTCTTAATAGCAAATTAATTTTTTGATACTGTTCAGTAGATAAAATTAATGCCTTTTTAAAATCAAGTAATTTATCATTACTAATTTGTTCAATTATTTCTGTATCAATATTTTCAAAATGATTTTTCTTACTATGAAAATTATTTGTAACGTTTTCTAACTCTAAAATATAATTATTAAGTCTATATATGTATATTGCTATTAATTTTTTTAAATATTCAAAATGTTCAATTTGTTTATACAAATTGTCTTCTTTTTCTTCTAAAAACTTATTCAAATTATTTAATGTAGTCTTATTTTGTTCTATTTTTTCTGTTCCACTTATTTTTTTTCTAAAAAATAGCTTTTTTTCAGGCTTAATATTAATTTTATCTAGTTCCTGTTGAATATTACAAATAACACTATTTTCATCAGAATCCATTAAAGCTATTTTTAAATATTCATCCGCTATTACAAATGAATGTTCAGATAAATCTTTACCAAATGATGATATTGCAGGAATATTAAATTCTAATTTGTTTATTGGGAGGTTATTAAAATATCTTATTTGTTCGTCTTGAGTCATAGGAACTATTACCTCTTTTCCAGACTCCATTTCTTCTTCAACTATATTAGGACTTTGATTAAGCCATTTTATATAATCAACAAACTTATTATGTTGCTCTGAACCCAAGGATAACTTACCGAATAAAAACATCAAAATATTATCAAAAGTAAAAGCTGAATTATAAAATTGTGAAAATTTTTCATCAATTATATGATAATTTACTTCTTTATTTTTATAATTATCAAATTTTTCATTAGAAATATTAAGGTATTTCAAATAGCTTTCTAAATTAATTTTTCTATTTTTGAGTAAAGAAATTCTTAAATTAGAAGGATCTCCTTTGATAAAACATGCTAATAATTGTGAAGAGTCTTCAATATTATTTATATTATTATTTTCGCTACCAATTTCTTTCAAAATTTGATATATTTTGGATAAATCTTCATAATAATCTGTAAGAGAATTATAACGTATTTTATTTTTTACTTTTTCTATAAATTTTTCTTCTTTAAAATTAATAAAATATTCATCATAATTTTTAAGCTTTGATTTATCAAATTCTATATCAAATAAAAATTTATTTAAAGTTGTACTAGTAGAAAAACTACAACCAAATATATTAGTAAATATATCTTTTATTTCAATATTCTTCTTTTCCTTATTTTTATTATTACCACCAAATACATATTTACCAAAATTATTATAAATAAAATCTATATTATATTCAATAGAATCGACGATGCCAAATTCGTGCAATATTTTATCAAACTCAGGATATTTTTTAATATCAATATTTTTATACATATTATCTAATGACTTTATTGTTAATTCATCATATTTTTCATTCAATCGATATTCACCTATAAGTGTCAAAAATAAAGAAATTTGAATCAAATCATCATCTGTAAAAAAATATATATTTTCCTTGTATTCTGAAATAAACTGATGTATTTTTTCAGCTTCTTTTATATATTCTATAGTTTCCTTTGGCATATCACCAAAAAATTTTTGCTCTAATTCATATTTACGCAATTCTTCTTTATGACAATTATATGACTCAATTGTATGCACTAAATTAGATTTTAAATTCATATTTGGATTAATTTGATTTATTAGGTTATAAATACATTCAGAATTTAAAATTCGACCTAAAATATTATTTATAGTTACCTTTTCTTTATCCAATTCTGTAGCAAAAATAAGTTGTTTATTATTTTTAGGATCTATAGTTAGCTTTCCTTTATCTATTTTTGTAGCAAAAATAATTTCTTTATATATTTTTAATATATCTAAACTAGGATTTATAGTTTCAATTTGTTTTTTTGTTATTTTTATTTCTAAACAATTTATTAATTTTTCATAAGAAATACCATTATTTTTAAAATAATCAACATAACTATTATTAAAAAAATAACTGCTTATAAAAATTGAGAGAATCATAAAATCGTTTTCATTTTTTATTATATTATTTCTATAAATTTCATTATTTTTTATTACAGTGTAAGTTTTATAAACAAATTCCAAAAATTTAACTACATCACTATGAATATTCCCATAAAATTCTTGTTTCTCTTGTTCTTCTTTTAAAATTAAATAATTTTTTTCAAAAAGTTTTACTTTATCTGGAAAATCAAAGAAATCATCACTTGATAAATTTAGTTTATAAAGAACAGCATCTACTACTCTACTATTAGTAAAATTAGAATCAAAAATATTAGAAATTACATTTTCAATTGCCAGTTTACTTCTTTCAATATTCTCATTTTTTCCTCCAAATACAAAATCATTAAAATAAGCTTTTAAGAGTGCAACATAAGAAGACGGTACATCAAATTTAAAGTCCTTACAATAATTCATATTAAATGTTTCATTTATAATGCTTTGATCAATACCTATAGATTTTAAATATGATGATACCATATTATCCATCAAACTAATAGAAATTAACATTGACGCAACACAGGCATCAGAATTTGTTGAAATCAATTTATTGTCATAACCTATGGAATGATTAGAAAAATATTCAAATATTTCCGCAGATTTTCTCAAAAAAACTATTAATTCGTATGATAAATTTTTGAAAAATTCAATTTCAACGTTTTTTTCTATTATATGTTCACTACTCATTAGCTCTAAATTATTTTTAGCCAAATGTACATATTTTGCTGCTTTCATTTTAAACGGTTCACTATAACTTATATCATATAAAAAATCCTGATCATAATAATCAATATTATAACGTAAATAATTTAAAATGATTCGTTCTGGTGTTAAATATACATATCTTTCCAAATTAGGATAATCGCATAATATATCTGATAGTTCACTAAAATTATCTTCAAAAACCTCTTCTAATGATTCAATATTTTTTACATTGCCATTAATAGCAAATATATTTTTATATTTTGCACTTAATAAAAGAACGAAAATTTGAGTTTCATATTTTTCATTTTTAAATTTGGTTTTACTAATGTTCTTATCAATGATATACCATTTATATAGTTTTAAAAAATTATCTACATACTCTTTTGTATCAATTGGTACATAAGATATAAATTTTTGATAACTCATATCCATTTAAAATCCCCCTTTTTTGGGTGCTATTATAACACTATATATAATTTAATGCAAGAAAAAAACGATAAAAATCGTTTACTCTACAAATTCTTGTTCAATTTTTAAATCTATGTTATATTTGCCTTTTACTGATTCTTTAGTTTTTAAAATAAGATTCTTTATATCAATTCCACTTGCATTTCCAACATTTATAACAAAATTAGCGTGTTTTTCACTTATTTTGGCATCACCAATATTTTTTCCCTTTAAATTTAAGTCTTCAATTAATTTTCCTGCAAAAATCTCTTTACTAGGATTTCTAAATACACTTCCAGCACTTGGATATTCAAGAGGTTGAGAATTTATCCTTCTTTCTCTTCTATTATTAATTAAATCCATAATTGAATTTATATCGCCTTTTTTTAACTCAAAATTTGCTTCTAGACAAATATAATTTTTATTTTCTTGTAATAATGAATGTCTATACGAAAAATCAAGTTGATTTTGGTTTAATTCTTTTAATTCGTAATTTTCATCCATTACAATAACATTTTTTAAAATACAAGATATATCACTATTATAAGCACCTGCATTCATTAGTATTGCGCCACCAACTGTTGCTGGAATACCAGTTGCAAATTCTAACCCAGATAATCCTAATTTCGATGCCTTAAGCGCTAACTTCATTAAATTAACACCTGCTTGTGCTTTTATATAATTTTCATTAATTTCAAATTTGTTAAAATTCTTTAAGTTAATAAAAACCATATCATAATAATCTTTTACAAATACCAAATTTGAACCATTACCTATTATTTTAGTTTTTAAATTATTTTCTGAAGCAATTTTTAAAGTATTTTTTAACTCATTTACATCATTAGGAAATATCAAAAATTTAACACTTGAGTCTACATTATATGTGTTATATTTTTTTAGTGATGGCATATATAATACTTCACCACAATTTATAAATTTATTCTCCATTATTTTTTATCTACCATTTCTTTTAAAATATTATAAATTTTTTGGGCACTATTTGGAATATATAATTCTTTTAAATTCTTTTTCATTTCATTTAATTTTTCTTGATTATTAATTAAAGAATCTATTTCCCTAACTAAAATATCGCCTTTTAAATCTTTTTCTTCTAACATTATAGCTGCATTACGTTCTGTTAGATCCAAAGCATTTTTATACTGATGATTATTTGCAACATATGGACTTGGTATTAAAATTGATGGTTTTGAAAGCGCAATAATTTCGCTTAAAGTAGAAGCACCACACCTACTAACTACCAAATCAGCAGCTTTCATTGCTCGTGCTTGATTATCAATATAAGGTAGTACTTTAACATTTTTAGGAAATTTATTATTTTTAACTAAGTCAAACGAATTTTTACCCGTAACAAACATTACTTCATATGGTTTATTGTTGAACATATAAATTGATTTTACTAAAAATTCAGTAACTTTTTCACTACCTAATGATCCCATTACAATATAAACTAATTTTTTTGAATCCGTTAAACCAAAATCTGATTTTTTAATAATTTCACTATTTACAGCACTTTCACTACAAGGATTACCTGTAAATATAGCTTTACCAGGTTTAAAATAATCAAGGGTTGATTTGAACGATACGCCGATTTTGTTACAATTTCTACTTAAAAATTTATTACATTTTCCTGGAATACTATTTTGTTCATGAATAAATGTTTTATAACCTAATTTTTGTGCAGCATAAACAACGGGTCCAGTTACGTATCCTCCAACCCCAATAACAACATCAGGATTAAAATCTTTTATAATTTTTTTACATTTTTCATAAGAAGTCAAGAAACACTTTACTGTCTTTATATTTTTAAAAGGATTTTTCCCTTGAAACCCATATATTTCAATACTTTTATATGGAATATTATTTGCAGGAACTATTTCATTTTCCATTCTATTATGTGTTCCAATATACAATATAGAACTATCTGGTTCCATTTTTTTTATACAATTTATAATTGCTAGTGCAGGATATATATGTCCTCCAGTTCCACCAGCACTTACTATAACTTTCATTCTATCACCTACTAATATAAGTATATCATATATATTTTTATTTTAGAATATTACATTTATATAAAAAATAAGATTTATTTAAAAATCTTATTTATCACCTAGTTTATACGCTACTACAAATCCTAATATGAAAAGTATTATACCAATTATTAATGAACCAAAAGAGAATACGAAATTAGCATTAATAACTAGATTTTGATATACAATCGCAATTATAGATGCTACTATAAATCCCAATACTCCATAATATGTTTTTACTTCGAAATTTTTAAATAAAAATTCGAGTACTTTTGCTATTAAAAGAATACCAACTAACACACCTAATCCAAATGGAATTAAAATAGCTAAATTACTTCCTAAAGAAGAAAAATCAGTCAAATTTTTAACAATATTCAAAATAGGTTTATAATAACCAATTGTCATCAAAACTGCCGAACCACTTACACCTGGAATTACCATTGTTGCAGAAGCAACTACGCCTACTACAAAAAGTAATAAATAATCAATTATATTCATATTTTGAAAACTTACTTCTGTTTCACTATTTAAAAATAATAATAAAATTATAATACCAAAAGTTATTAAAAATATAATAATATTGGAAATTGTTATTTTATGACCACTTACTTTTTTAATTAACATTGGTAATCCTCCTAAGATAGCACCAATAAAAAATAAAATTGTAGGTAAAACATAATTATCAAGACAAAAACTTATAAGATGGCTCAAAGATAAAATTGCGATTACAGCACCTATTCCTATAGGTAAAATAAATTTTATATTCTCTTTTAAATTTTTAAAGAAATGACTAATACATCCAATCAATTTCTCATATATTCCTAAAGTAAGAGCTAGTGTTCCACCACTTACACCTGGAATAATATTAGCAAGTCCAATAAAAAAACCTTTTATAGCTAAAATAACATTTTTCATGATATACCTCTTTCTATACTAAACTAGAAAAATTATATCAAAAATCATATTATATGTAAATAAAATAATTTATTATTTTAAAGTTTGATTGTAACTAAAATTACATCTTCACCTATTTTTTCAATTTGTTCCCATTTAATTTCAAGTTCATTTTTGTTAGAAAACATTGAAACAAAAAATTTTGATTTTTCGACTATAAGACTCGTCATTCTACCATTATTTTCTATAGCAATATCAATAATATTTCCAACTTTTTTACCATCAGTAATATTTATAACATCTTTATTTTGTAATTCTGATAAACGCATAAAATCACCTAAAACATTATATTAAATTTAATGATTATTATGAAAAAAAGCAAATTTTCACTTGCTTTTCAATACATCTTCATAAACCTTAATAAGTTCGGTTCCAACTTTTTTTACATCTCTGCTTAAAGCAACTTTATAAGCTTCTTCAGTCAAGTCTGGTAACTCATTATTAAGAATTTTTTTAATTTTAATTTCAAATTCATCAATATCTTTAGCCTTATATACATTTTCAGAATCGTTAAGCCATCCTTCAAAAACAGGAATATCTCTAATAAGCGCTTTTTGTTTACAAGCACAAGCTTCCATAATAGGAATTCCTTCTGTTTCTTCTAGTGTTGGAAAGATATATAAATCTGCGCCACTTAATGCACCTTTAATCATTTCTGGTTCTACGTAACCAGCAAATATTAAATTTGGTAGGTTTGTAGTAACTGCTTTTCTAATTTTTTTTGGAACTAACTTCAAGTCAGTATAGCCAAACCAAATAAATTTATATTGCGGCAATCTTTTTGCAAGTTCAACAAAATCAAGAATACCTTTTCTTTCTAAATAAAGACCTATACCCATTACAACTTTATCATTTTCTTTAAAATTATATTTTTTTCTAAATTGTTCACCTAATAATTCATCTTTCTTAAAAAAGTTAGTATCTATTCCATTTGATATTGCACTTATATTTTTTAATCCATAACCTTCTAGTAATTTTTTTGAATAAGGTGTAGGAGTAATTATATGATCACCTAATTTATAACATTTACAAATCCACCATTTAAAGATAGGCGCGAGTTGATTAGAAAATTTAAAAGAATTTCTAAAGTCCTCTTCCGTAGAATGTGCATGATATATAACTTTTTTATTTTTTTTCTTAGCTTTTTTTGCCATAAAATAAGATTTCAATCCATAAAAGTTTATGTGAATTATATCATAATCATCTTTTTCATTTCTAGTATAAGGAATATTGTTATCATCAAGTGCTTGCATTTGATGATTTATAGCTTTTCCAAGACCAGATTTTTTTATTTGATTTTCAAATTCAGTATATAATAAAACTTTCATTCTATCACCAGATACATTATAGCATTTATTAAATATAATGTAAATTGATAATATTTATGAAAGCTTTTAGTATTTTTTTAAGAAATCATCTTTTTTAAATTACTTAATCCACTTTTTTCTAATCTTGAAATTTGAGCTTGTGAAATTCCTAACTCACTTGATAATTCCATTTGTGTTTTACCAATAATATAGCGTTCTACTAATATATATTTTTCTTTTTCCTTAAGTTTTTTTATTGCATCATTTAAAGCAATTTTTATATCTTTATCATAATACTCGTTTTTTTTATCAGCTAATTGATCAGCCAAATATATAGTATCACCACCATCATTATATATAGGTTCAAACATACTTATTGTATCTCTCATAGAATCAAGCGCACTACTAACTTCATAAACTGGTAATCCTAATTTTGACGCAATTGCATCAACTGACGGTTCACGACCTAAAGAATTAGTAAGTTCTTCTTTTACTTTTAATGCTCTATAGGCTGTATCCTTAATACTTCGCGCAATTCTAACACTATTATTGTCCCTTAAATAACGTTTTACTTCTCCTAATATCATAGGAACCGCATAGGTTGAAAATTTAACTTCATGAGATAAATCAAAATTATCAATGGCTTTAATTAAACCAACACAACCTACTTGAAATAAATCATCCATATTATCAGTTCTATTATTGTATTTTTTTAGAATTGATAAAACTAATTTTAAATTTCCATTTATCAAATCATCTTTAGCAAACGCATCACCAGCTTGATATTTTCTAAATAAGGAAATCATTTCATCATTTGTTAAAACTTTAATATTTGCAGTATTCACGCCACAGATTTCTACTTTATGACGTGCCATATAAAAAATCTCCTTTCAAATCTATATTGATTTAAAAGAAGATAAAATATTCAAATAATATCTATTTTTAACTAATACACTTAACTATTATTTTTTCTTTTTTGTACTTTTTTCAGTAACATAAGAAATACCAGTACCAGGAATTCCTACAGATGTACGAATATTACCTTTCGCAGTTCTTCCTACCCTAGCTCCTTTAGTACCAACACTAAATCCAACTCCACTTTTGCTTAAATTAATATTTATTGGACCTAACTTTATTGTTTTATGAAATCTTAAACCCATTTTTTCTCCTCCTTATAATAATGGCGCTATAGAAATTAATATAGCTTCAAATATTTTTTTCAAAAATGATCTTTTCTTCCAATTTTCATATTTTATTTGAATAGAATTTTCTTGTGTCAATAAAAAATCTTCCTGAATTTTCTTTTCAGTTCCAGTATTATATAACCAAACTCCACACTCATAGTTTAAATATAGGCTTCTAAAATCAAAATTTATAGTACCTATAACAGCAACGCTAGAATCTACAACACACATCTTAGAATGAATAAAACCTTTTTCATACTCATAAATTTTGACACCAGATTTTAAAAGTTTTTCATAGTATGAACGAGATAACGTAAAGACAATTTTCTTATCAGGAATATGTGGAATTATAATTCTAACATCTATTCCAGCTAAAGCTGCATTTGTTAAAGAAATTAATGTTTCATTATCCAAAATTAAATAAGGTGTAGTAATATAAACACTTCTTTTAGCGCTATTAATCATATTAATATATGTATTTTCACTTGGATTATTGTGATTATGTGGACCATCACAAAATGGTAATATAAAACCATTGTCATCATTTGGATAATTTGGTTCTTCTAATACAAAGTCGCTATAATTCAAAATTTTATTTTTATTTTCAATGTTCCACATTCTTAAAAACATTATAACAAAATTTGTAACAGACTTACCGGTAATTCTAACTCCAGTATCTTTCCAATGACCTAAAGTACTCGTTTTATTAATATATTCATCTCCTATATTAATTCCACCTGTATAAGCAACTCTTCCATCTATAACAGCAATTTTTCTATGATCTCTATAATTAAGATGGATTGACAAAAAAGGAAAAATCGGATTAAACATTTTTGTATATATATTAGGATTATTAAAATTTTCTTTGAAACAATCAGGAATTCTTCTATTACTTCCAATTTGATCAGTTAATATATATATTTTAATGCCTTCTTTACTTTTTTCTTCTAAAATAGAATAAATTTGTTCCCACATACTACTCTTAGCAATAATAAAATATTCTAAAAATATGTATTTTTCAGCTTTTTTTAAGTCAATTAATAATTTTTCTAAATATTTTTCACCAATATCTAAATATTCAATATTATTGCTTCTATATAAAGGATAATCAGATACATTTGTTAAAAAACAAGCTTGTTTATATTTATATATATCCATTTCCTTTAAAATCATATAGTCTTCTTTTTTATAGTTTAAAAACTTTTGGGATAATTCTTTATTTTTAATAAATGTCTTTTTTAACATCTTAGGAATACCTACATTTCCAAAAAGTAAAAACATAACAATTCCTAAAACTGGTAATACTGCAATTAAAACGATCCAAGTAAGTTTATAAGATGGATTAATTGGTTTATGTATAATGTATATAATTGAGAATACTTTTAGAATATCAAAAATTACTTCTGAATATATAAATAAATTATTTGTACCCTTATATACCAATAATAAAATCACAATTTGTAAAGTCAAAGTTATCAAAAATACTAAAAATTTTATTATTGTTTGAATACTATTATGTTCTCCTTTATGCTTATCCAATCTATCACCTTCTAACTATAAACATTTTATCATATTTTTTTAGACATTTATACTAAAAAATAAATTTTGTCTTTTATTGTATTAAAAAATTAAACATAGAAAAGTATTTAATGTATAAAATTTTTTTAGAGGAAGTGATTTAATGGAGATATTAAATAAATTATTATGGGCTATTGCATCTGCACTTATTATTGTATCAGGAATTTATTTTACAATTAAATTAAAATTTGTTCAATTTGATTTCAAAAAAATACTTTTTTATACATTTAAAAACAATGAAAAAACAAAAGGACTAAATCCACTTTCAACATTAATGTTAACCCTAGCTGGAAAAATTGGTGTTGGATCTATTGCCGGAGTTGCTCTTGCGATTTATATAGGAGGAGCTGGAACAATTTTTTGGATGTGGGTAATCGCTTTATTATCTGCTTCAAATACATTTGCAGAAACATTTTTAGGAATTCTTTATAAAGAAAAGGATCAAGACGATATTTATAAAGGGGGGCCTAGTTATTATATAAAAAAAGGATTAAAGAAAAAGAATCTCGCTATTATATGTTCACTAATAATAATTTTAAGTTACCTTTTTGGATTTATTCCAATACAAGCAAATACTATTACAAAATCGGTAAATGAATTTTTTTATATTAATCCAATTATTATAGGTATAATACTTTCTTTAATATCAGCTACTATTATTTTTGGTGGAATAAAAAAAATAAGTAAAGCTTCTAATAAAATAGTTCCCGTTATGACAATTTTATATTTAATTGTATCAGTTATTATAATCATTAAAAATATTGACAAAATACCATTTATTTTATTAGAAATTGTAAAAAGTGCTTTTAATTTAAAACCTTTTTTTACGGGGTTTATGGCAACACTTATTATTGGAATACAAAGAGGAATATTTGCAAATGAATCTGGACTTGGTACTGGTAGTATTGCATCATCAACAACATCAAATGATAATCCCATTGTAGCTAGTTATGTTCAAATGTTAGGAATATATATAGCAACACTACTTATTTGTACTTCTACATTTTTTATTATAATGACATCTAATTATAAAGCTATAAATTTTTCTGATGTTAATGGTATTGAAATAACACAATATGCTTTTAATTATCATTTGGGTATTTTTGGTAATATTTTAATTTTTATATCTATTCTTCTTTTTGCTTTCTCAACAATTTTAACTGGATATTATTATATTGAATCTAATATTAAATTTTTTAAAGGTAACATAAATAAAAAGCAATTAGTTTTTATAAAACTAATCACTTTAATATTTTTATTTATAGGTTGTATTATTTCTTCAGAAAAATTATGGAATATAGTAGATATTTTAATCGCGATGCTTGCTATTATCAATATATATTCTCTATTAAGATTAAGAGGTAAAGTTAAGAAAAAATTATAAATTATTTATTGTTTCTATCGAATATTTGCTTTTTTAAATCATTAGAACAATACTTTATTAAAAATTTGAATAAATCTATTATCATTCTTTTTGTTTCTTGATTAATATTTTTTGTTTCTTTTATAATTTTTATTGTCTTACTAAATTTATCTGCTTTAAAATCTAGTAAATTATTAATCTCTGCACGAGTACAAACATCAAATAAAGAATTTACAAAATTTTCTCTTTCAATATCATTATATTTATCAAGCCATTTTATAATAGCGCTATCAAGTTCTCTACTAAAGAAACTAAGTTTAGCTTGAACAAATTCTTTATCTTCAATTTTCCAAGTTGTTAAGTCATGAGCTAATATGCCTGATTCATAGGAATATACAACTTTATAGTTATCACCATGTCTTAATAATAATCCGATAAAACTATAATTTGGAATTATATGTTCAAGAATATGTTCCACTTGTTTATATTTTTTTGATTCGATTTGTTTTTTTCTTAAACCAGGACCATCATTATTATATATTTTAATTATTTTTTTTCTTTTCCAAAAATGACAGTACATACTAGAAACTAGAGCTAAATTTCCACCTTTAGAATGTCCACCTACTATAATTTTTCCTGATGATAATTTTATATTTTTATTTAAATACTTAATTGCTAGTTCATGTGCTTTTACAGGAAATTTATAAGCTAGTTCAAAATCTTCTTTCCAACCACTAATTAAATGATCCGTTCCTTCAAACGAAATATAATTTGTTTTGCTATCAACTTTTATGTTCATAGCGCAAAATTGTGTTTCATCTGAAGAAATATATTCATAATTAGTGACAATTAAATCTTTATATCTTGCCATATTTTTTATACTGTCTAATATTTTAACCGCGCCTTTTACAGCAATAATATTACTATTTATCTGTTTTTTTGTATGAGATAAAAAATAATTATTAGCGATTTCTTCAATAGTCAAATTATTTACTTTATCAATATCAAAATCTACATAAGATAAAGAAGCAAAAACTAAATTATCAACATCATTAAAAGGTTCTTCTAGAAATTTTTTATTTCCATATTGTTTTATATAATTAAAAATATTCTTCATTTTATTTACTTTGATATTTCTTTAAAAATTCATTCTTATAATCTAATAATGTATCTGTTTTTATTGCTTCTCTTAATTCTTCTGTCAGTTTAATTAAAAAGCGAATATTATGAATGGATAATAGAGTTCCACCAAGTGACTCACCACATATAATTAAATGTCTAATATATGCCTTAGTATAATTTTTACAAGCATAACAGTCACAATTTTCCTCTATTGGTGTAAAATCGGCTTTATATTTAGAATTTTTGATATTAATTTTTCCATTTCTAGTAAAAGCATTTCCATGACGCGCAATTCTTGTTGGTAAAACGCAATCAAACATATCAATACCTCTAATTACTCCCTCAATTATATCAATAGGTTCTCCTACTCCCATTAGATATCTTGGTTTATCACTAGGTAAATATCTTATTCCATCGTCAATCATTTTATACATGGTTTCTTTATCTTCTCCAACACTAGTTCCACCAATACTATATCCATCAAAACCTATTTTTACGGTTTCTTTTGCGCTAAACTCTCTTAAGTCAGTATATTCACCGCCCTGAACTATTCCAAACAAGGATTGATTTTCATTTTTAAAATTTTCTTTTCCTCTTTTAGCCCATCTTAAAGTTCTTTCTGTGCTTTTTTTCGCATACTCATATTCAGCAGGATAAGGTATGCATTCATCAAAACTCATCGCAATATCGCTATCTAATTTATTTTGAATTTCTATTGATAATTCTGGTGTTAAAAATAAATTTGCACCATCAATATGACTTTTGAATTTAACACCCTCTTCTGTAATATCTTTTGGTTTAGCTAAAGAAAAAACTTGAAATCCACCACTATCTGTTAAAATTGGTCCATCATAATTCATAAATTTATGTAATCCACCGGCAGATTTTACTATGTCTTCTCCTGGTCTTAACCATAAATGATAGGTATTAGATAAAATCACAGCGCTATTACATTCCTTAACTTGTTCTGGAGTTAAAGTTTTAACTGTTGCAAGCGTACCCACCGGCATAAACATAGGCGTTTCAAAAGTACCATGATTGGTATGTAACAAACCATATCTAGCATTTCCTGATTTTTTAAGTAATTCATATTTTATTTTCATCAAATCACATCCTAAATGTGATTATATATTATTTTTTATAAAATATCAATTATACATTGACTTTTTTAAAATTTTTATTATAATATTAAAGAAAAAGAGGGGGATAAAAATGAATAATTTTGAAATTTACGGAACTAAAACTCTAGAAAAAATATCAGATGAACGTATAAAAGAATTAAATAAAATATCCGTATACGAATATAAAACCTTTATGAATAAACATGAAAACAAATCGTTTATTCCTGATACAACCTATCGTGATAACAATGTACTTGAACAAAAAATAAAATATAGAGCTAATTGTAGAACTTATTCATTTCGAGATGATGTAGAAAAAACAATATTTGTATGCAGTGCAGTATTTATGAATAATAAAAGATTTCTTGATTCTTTATATAAATGTAATACACTTAATTTATTAATTGAAATAGTTAAATTCAATAATTATCTAGAAGAACGATATAAAGACAAACCAAATCTAATAAATATTCAAAAAAATAATTTTTACAGAAGTGTTATTATAAAAAATAAAGAGCAACTAAAAAATACAATTAAATATTTTTATAAATTTCATAAGGTAACTGACTTAAATATAATTGTTAATAAATTATCACAAATAATATACTTTGATAACGAATTTTATAATACATATATAAATGATATTGAAAATGAGCAAAATAAAATAATCAGTAAAGTAAAAAAAGGCTAATGCCTTTTTTTATTATGAAAACTTTTAGATGAATTAACAAATACATCAAAAAGTTTTTTACAATATTTATCATCAAACATATCTTCAGGATGCCATTCAACGCCAATAAAAAAGTTTTTAGTTGGATCTTCAATCGCTTCTATTACACCATCATTGCTCCTAGCAGATATAAGTAAATTAGGTTTTTTTATTTCATATTTATGCCTACTATTAACATTAATATTATAGTCACCTATTATATCAAATAATTTGGTATTATTATAAATAGTAATAGGATGTGTACTACTTAAATTATGAGTATTTTCATTTATTTCTTTCAAATTTCCATTAAAAACTTCACCAATAATCTGCATACCTAAACAAATACCTAAAATTGGTATATCTAAATCATAACATTTTTTAACAATTTCATAATCAAAATCAGTAGCTTCATTACCACCCTGTAAAATAAATCCATCACATATATTAACTAAATCTAAACTGCTATTATCATTTATAATTCCAATAACATAGATATCACTATAACTTATTAATGTATTGTAAATATTTTTATAAATAATCTGCACGTCTTTATTTGTAATATTTTTATCAGGTCTTAAAATAACACCTATTGTAGGTTTCATAATTCATCCTCTTTCTTAAAAAAAATGACTAGTCCATATACTTAGTCATTGATTTCATCATTTGATTAACTTGTTTCTGACTTGGAGTTCTCCCCATCTGCATCATCATAGCCTTAATCATTTGTTCATTTATAGGAGGATTTTTTTTCATATATTTTTTCATGTAATTACGTGCTACAAAAAATCCTATAACTCCTCCTGCAATAAGACCACCTAAAAATTTAAGTAAATCAAGAAAAAATTGTCCCCAATCCATATTTATCATATCCTTCCTACAAACATTTTACTAAAATTATTATGCTTTTACAAGTCCTATTTAATTATATTTGTTATTATTTAGCAATATGCATAATTTATTTTCTTTATAGAATATTCATTTAAAAAGAAATAATCTTTATTATCAAAATCACAAACAAAAATATTATTATTATACCAATTAAAAACTCTAAGAGCATATGGAATATTACTATTTGTTTTTAAAACAACACAAGAATAATTAATTTGCAAACATGTTCTTTGACTCGCATATATGTCATCAATAAAGAATTTGTTTTTTATCTTTTTTATATATTTATTATTTTTGCCATTAAAATAACTAGAAATTATTTCTTTATTAAAAAATTGACATAACTGGTTATATATTGAAATACCATAAACAAAATCATCTTCTCTTAAATGATAAATATTTTCTAGAATTATATATAGTATATTAGTGTTATTCTTATATACATCATAAAAATCTTTTTTTATAATAAACAAATAATATTTTCTCATAAAATCACCATAATTATTATAAAATAATAATTTTGAAAAAAATGTAGAAAAAAAACACTTATAAAAGTGTTTCCATTCTTTGTTTGATAATTTGATAATCAAAACCACAATATTTACTAACTTCATCCCTTGTTCCACTGATACCAAATCTATTAACAGAAAAAATATAATCACTAGAAGTAGCAATTTTATTCCATATTGGATCATTACTAGCTTCTATAGTAAATACTTTAGTATTTTTTGGTAATATTGAAGTCTGATATTCTATAGATTGTTCAAGAAATGAGTAAACCTCTGGACAACTTACAATACGCAAATCAACGTTTTTATTTACAAAAAAATCTCTTGCTAAATTAACAGCAGTAAATAAATCAGAACCAGTTGCAACAATAATACCATCCAGTTTGTTTTTTTCTTTTCTAACAATATAAGCCCCATGTGACACATTAGAAGAACTTGTAGTTGGTAAATTTAATACTTCTTGCTTTGACAATATTAGTGCACTTGGATTATCATAATCATTTAAAATACAGTTCCAAGCACCGACTAATTCGTGTGCGTCTGCAGGTCTATATACCCGTAAATTTGGAATAGTTCTAAGCATTGCCAATTGTTCGACAGGTTGATGTGTTGGTCCATCCTGACCTATTCCTATTGAATCATGAGAGAAAATATAAGTAACAGGTAAATTCATTAAAGCAGACATTCTTATAGAAGGCTTTAAATAATCAGAAAACGGTAATAACGTTGAGCAAAATGGCCTAAAACCACATAGACTCATACCATTTACAATAGCTCCCATTGCGTGTTCTCTAACACCAAATAATATATTTCCTCCGTCATAGTTTTCAAAAGAAACAACGTTCTTCGATGGCAAAAATGTTTTTGTTGAACTAGATAAATCAGCACTTCCACCTACAAAATTAGGCAAAGTTTTTGATATTTCATCCATTATTCTTTGATTTGTTACCCTGGTTGCCTCTTTTAAGTCATTTTCAAAATGCCAATCAATATGATTTAAATCAATATTTATATTATGATTAAATAAATAGTTAAGACTAGAACTTTCCCCTCCTAAAAATCTATCTATATATATTCTATAATTATTAGACCATAATGAATACTTTTGACCACCACGCTCAGAAACCATTTTAGAAAATTCTCTTTTAGCAGTTTCTGAATAATAAAAAGGTTCCTTTTCGAATGTTCCTAATGATTTTTTTAAAGAATAAATAGCTTCTTTACTAGGTACTCCACCATGTACCTCATTTGTTCCTTGACCAGGTAACCCTTGACCAATTATAGTTTTAATTTCAATTAAAGTTGGTTTTGAAGAATTTTTAGCTTTTCTTATAGATTTATCAATATCAGATACATTATTTCCATTTTTTACAAATTCATAATTCCATCCCATTGATCTAAATCTATCACCAATATTTTCCATAAAAACATTTTTTGTTGGTCCATCCAAACTTACATTATTGGAATCATAAAGCACAATTAAATTATTTAGATGATTTGCACCAGCAAATGATGCGGCCTCGTAACTAATACCTTCCATCAAGTCGCCATCACTACATAAAACATAAACATTATAATCAAATAACGCTGTTTCAACCTCTATAGCGCTTTTTCTTGGAAAAAAATATTTCTTTTTTAAAATTTTTTGTGATAGAGCCATTCCAACAGCCGATGCTAACCCTTGACCAAGTAAACCAGTTGACATATCAACACCAGGTGTTTTTTTTATTTCTGGATGACCAGGAGTTTTTGAATTAATACGTCTATAATTTTTTAAATCATTAATTGAAAGATCAAAACCGGCCATAAAAAGTGTTGCATACAGTAATGCCGAACCATGACCTGCTGATAAAACAAATCTATCACGACTTATCCAATCAGTATCATTTGTACTAACATTCAAGTGTCTTGAATATAAAGTATAAATTATCGGAGCAGAACTTAAGCAAATTCCAGGGTGCCCACTTGACGCATTTTCAATCATGTCTATTGCTAAAGACTTTATATTATTAATTATTTCTATATCCATATTAAATTCCCCTTTATCTTATACAATATATTATAACATGTATATAAAATTTTTAACATATATAATATTATAAAATTTTAAAACACAATATTATTCTATTTATTAAGAACCACCACATTATTTAATGAACTATCATTTTTCATTGAATTTAAACTATTAGAAGAAACAATACCTATAAAAATTATAAAAACAAAAAAATTCTTATATATCTACATACTCCACCAATGCAAATAAAAAAATTTACAAAATTTTCAAATGATATTTTTAATGATTACTTTTATAAAATTAAAAACATTCAAAATGTATCATTTATTGTAAATACTCCTTTTATGGCATTAAATTTAGCGCAATTTGGAATAAAATCATTTCTTGGAATTAACCCTGTTAAAACAAATTTTAATAATGAAAAAATCAATACTAAAATTATTGATGAAATAAAATCTAAACTTTGTTATAAACAAGGCGATAAAATCATTGCAATGTTGGGATTTATCAATGGCATCAAAAGACATAAATTGATGATACAGATGTTAAAAAAACTTCCACCAAATTATAAACTTTTAATTATTGGTGGAACAAATTATACTTTAAATAAACCCTATAATAATCTTATAAAACTTTCTAAAAAAAGGAATTTACAAAATCGAATTTTTATAACTGGACTATTTGATAATG
>OLHA01000147.1_pt1 | contig 39641 bp, 33 predicted proteins | sample 1605961 | NCBI WGS metagenome assembly OLHA01 (sample SAMN03283288) | human gut metagenome | biome: human-associated habitat; material: feces | host: Homo sapiens | place: Peru | collected 2012
TGTCAAAACTGCTTTTTCGTTTACCCCATCATCGATTGTAACCTAAAGAATTTATCATAACATTTTTCTTACCATTCCTCAAATATTTCTGAATCCAACCATTCTCCACCATAATAATTTCCTATATAACATTATCAATCGGTGAATTTGATTTTTATATAAAGAACAGAAAATTTATGATGGAGGTCATGGGTTTCCTGCTGTTTTTGCATAAAAGGATGCTGATAGTAATAGTTTACAAATACTTGAATAATAAAATATTTATTGTTTATTGGAATTTAAAAAAGTGTGTGTTATAGTTAAATATGTAAAACAGGTAGAACAAATCAATAATGGAGGAGATCATGGGAATAGCAGTATATGAAATAAAACTAAAAATTTATACTCTAGTGGATATTCCCACAGAGCAATTATTGGGAAAAGAAGCAGCATTTATAGATTCTGCTTTGGGGTTGGACGATCAGTGGATAAAATATCACGAAGATAACAAATATAAGTTATATTCCTATGATATGTTATATCCAATCGAAAAAGACGGTGGGTATTTAAAGGATCATATCTATACATTTCGGATTCGGACAGTCAATGTAGAACTGGCAAAATATTTCTCCAAAGTCCTGCCAAATCATTACACCAGAGAACTGAAGGGACTGGTGGCAGAAAACCGGATTCTTCCGAAAAAAACAATCAGTGAGATTTATACGTTGACACCAGTTGTAACTAAATTCGCAGATGGATATTGGAGGGGAAAATATCCGATAGAGGTATTTGAGCAGCGTCTTTTTTCCAATGCAGTCAAAAAGTATAAGCAGTATACGGGAGAAGAGGTCAATGAGGATTTCCAGTGGTATACGCAGATTACATTTTTGAATAAAAAGCCGGTTCCATTATCGTATGACAGCAAAAAAATAAAATTGCTTGGGGATAAAATCAACCTCAAAATTGCGGACAATAAGCAGGCACAGGAACTCACCTATTTTATATTAGGGACAGCGATTGGAGAATTGAACAGTCGTGGTGCTGGATTTTGCAATTATCGTTATTTATAAATAACAGGGGAGGTGATAGCGAATATGTTAAAGGACTGTCTTGAAATATTTAACGAACAACTGGAACAGACCGAACAGCTATGCGGGGATGGAGATCACCTGATTCTGGATACTTATGTTCCGGCAGATGGGGATTATCTGATTGTACATAAAGATGGAAAAGTAGAAAAATGCACGGTTACGATGGATAAAAAAACCAGAACTGTGCAGACAGACTGGGATGAGGCATCGGATGAGTACTACCAGTTGAAATTTTATGATTATCACAGCCGGTTAGTGAGCATGGACAAGCCACAGGACCCGAAAAAAGTCATACATTCCAATAATTACTGTGCATTCTGGGTGAAGTGGGAAAGCTTTGAGAACGGGAAAATGGACATGCAGGCGCTCGACCGTTATTTTGATGTGTTAAAAAATCCGGCAGAAAAGTACAAAAAGCCACAGGAGCGAAAAATGTACGACTATATTTTAGATCAGGTCGGGGAAGTGGATCAGGAGAAGCTAGAGCAGCATCGGGATTGGCTGAAAGAACATGTCTTTTGTCTGGATGAACTTGGTTTAAATTTAAAGAAAAAGAATTATTTAAAGATTTTCTTTGAAGAAGATGAGTTACTTTATATAAAAGAAGAGCAACGATATCTTGTGACCAAAATCTTTAATAAAAATGATTATAATATGGAGCTGGACGATCAGATTTTTGGCCTTCCAAATGATAACCTTGGCTTAAATGCTAAGAAACCATTTTTGGAAAATAAGACGCGTAAAGTCACGATTCCTTATATGATTACAACGCAGGAGGCGTTGCAGCAGAGAAAATTTTTTGACTATCTGATGAATCAGGCAAATTTGGGATGTATGAATATTTTCTTTGATTATGAAAAAAAGAAGATACTTCCTAAAAAGAAGGGGGAAATGGTAAAAGGGGAGTTTTCCGGTTTCTTCATACAAATCCAGAAAGGAAAAGAAGTTGAAATTCTGCATCAGGATACCATTGTCGATTATAAATATGAGCTGCGAAAGATATTCCATTACTATGATGTGCTGGGATGCGATGCGTCAGGAGAGTGGTATAAAGACTATACCAATCGGCAGGGATTGCAGGATGTAATCAATGAGGTTATATTTTCGAACTGGCTAATTGGAAATTATTTTACACCGGAAGATCAGCTTGGTGCTGAGGGTGCAATTAAAAGAAATTTGATTTGGTCGAGAGCTTCCATTTTTGCGTGGTTGTATAAGGGCCGAGAGGTAAATATTGATCACATTTTGCACAGGGTATGTTTGGACATGATCAAAAACTCCCTGCAAAACGGATATACAAAAAAAGTCAGACAACAGTTTAATTTAATGTGTTCGTTAGGTGAATATTTTGGAGGAGATCATATGGCAGATAAATATCATGATATACGAAATGTATTGCGGGAAAAAATCAATCAGCAGCAGGATTGTGAAATAGAAAGCGACATGGAATATTTCTATGCAGTGGGACAGTTAGTAGATTATTTTATTTCATTAAGTAAAACACAAAACAGAGTCCATTCGTTGGGAAATCCATTTTTTAATGCGACAAGTGATGATGTGATCAAAACAAGACTGCATCAGTATTTTATGAAATATAATTATTTGATCAAACGGGCAGGACAACGTTTTAACCAGTTATATGCGATGGTTAGTGGTTATCTGCCGGAAGGAAAAGTAAGTCAGGAAGATATCGTAGCAGGATACATCAGTAATAATTTGATTTATGAGTCAAACAAGAAAGAGAAGGAGGAAGTGTAACATGGAAAAGAGAGTATATGGGGTCTTGGGAATTTCTTCTATTATGGCAAACTGGAATGCTGATTTTACGGGATATCCGAAAAGTATGTCGGATGGAACTGTGTATGGAAGTGACAAGGCATTAAAGTATCCGATGAAAAAAATGTGGGAAAATGAAGGAAAGAAAGTACTGTATATAAAGTCCATGAAATTTTCCGAGAAGGACGGATCCTTGGTCCCGAATTCATTAAAAGAACGTTATGAGAATATTTTTGGAGTAAAAGATTTAAAAGACGCTAAAGATTCTAAAGAAGTTTTAACAAATCTCATGTCTGCGGTAGATGTGAAGAATTTTGGTGCTACATTCGCAGAAGCCAAGAATAATTTCTCTATTACAGGTGCAGTACAGTTTGGCCAGGGATTTAATAAATATGATGGGACGGTTGCAGAGGAACAGCAGATTCTCTCTCCGTTCCGGGATGGGTCAAAAGACAGTGAAAAAAATGAAGAAGCTAAAAATTCTACATTGGGCACTAAAGTTACAAGCAATGAAGCACATTATTTCTATCCATTTGTGATCAATCCTCTGGCATATAAAGAACTGGTGGCACTCGGAGTTACCGAAGGTTATACAGAAGAAGATTATCAGAATTTTAAGAGAACAGCATTGGTTTCTGCTACCGCGTATGCAACCAATGCAAAAGAGGGATGCGAAAATGAATTTGCTCTTTTTGTAGAAACAGATCCGGAAGTATATCTGCCAAATTTGTCAGAATATATTACATTTGAAAAAGGGGATAGACAGAATACGATCGATATCAGTGCATGTGAGAAAATTTTAAATGAGATGCGGGAGAAGATTAAGAGTATAGAAGTTTATTACAATCCATATACCACGAAACTGGTATCGGAAGGAAAAGGAGTGCAGGTATATAACATTGTCACACAAAAAGAGGTGTAATTTATGGAGGCATTGCAATTTACACTCAGCGGAAAGGATGCTTTTTTTAAGAAGCCGGAAGTAAATACCTATCATTATTATACATTTGGGCAGATTCATAAAGTGGTGCTGCTTGGAATGTTTGGGGCAATCCTTGGATATGGCGGATATGCACAGAAAAAGTGGAAAAGTCCGAAAAAAGGAGAGACGGCTGTGGAAGACTATCCGGAATTTTATGAAAGACTCAAAGATATAAAAATATCCATAATTCCACAAAATGAGCGTGGGTATATTCCGAAAAAAATACAAATTTTTAATAACTCTGTGGGATACGCATCAGGAGAGCAGGGGGGCAACCTAATCGTAAAAGAGCAGTGGCTTGAAAATCCAAAATGGGAAATTTATCTTTTACTTGATGGTACAGAAGCAGAAAAAATAGCAGATTATTTATTGCAGAACCGTTGTGTTTATTTTCCATATCTGGGGAAAAATGATCATCCGGCAGACATTACAAACGCAAAAAAAGTATCAATAGAAGAGATTTCAACAGAAATGACCGTCTTATCCTGTATGTATCCAAAAGGAACCGGGAATGTAGTTTTCCCGGATGATGAGGATGAGCGGGAAGTATTTAAGTATGAGGAAAAGCTTCCGGTGCGGTTGAATGGATACACAAATTTGTATGAATATGACACATTTTGTTTTACGAATATGGATGTACATATTAAAACCGGTACACTATACCGTTTGGAAAATAAAATACTAACCTTTTATTAAATGTAAGGACTCCCCTGCCTGTTTTATCTGGCAGGGGATTTTTATCACGGAAAATATTTTTTAGGGATAGGACAGTGATAAAATCTGTGGTCTGATTAGAGTTTTTATAGAAAAATGTATTCTGTGAAATAAAAATAAGAGTTGAAGATTACCAAGAGGAGAAGCCTATGGAAGTAGAAAAATATATGATTCATGTTGGAGATGTACTAGAAGATCCAGATATGTGTTTTGCCCATCTGCTGGAAGGAAAAGAAAAAAAAGAAACCTTGCAGGAGCATACAAAATTGTGTCAGAAATATTGGAAAAGGATGGTGGAACAAAGAGGACTGGTCAGTATTTTTGACAATTTTAAAAACCGGTATTTGCAGGGAATCAGTGAAGAAGGAAAATATTTATTTGATGTAATGACCGTTAATATTGTCACCTGGCATGATTTTGGAAAATGTAACCCGCGTTTTCAGAAAGATAAAATGAAGCATCCATGGCATATGGATCTGGCACCGGATAACGCAATTGGAAGCAGACATTCCATATTATCGGCAATGTTTTATCTGGATTATTTTATTGAACGGATCAATCAGCTGGAGGACAAGCAGGAGAGAACGAAACTCAAAGATTTTGCATATATGTATTCCTATGTGATTTCCAGACATCATGGAAATCTTTCGGATTTTTCTGAATATATGAATGAACTGTTGGGAAAAGGGAATACCGAAATTGGAGAAAAGGCATGGGAGTGGTATCAGAAATGGAAAAATGGCGAAACTGTAAAACTATATAAACATTTCACAGGTAATATGGAAAATCGGCTGGAAATGCAGACGCAGGGACAGGCGATTGGATTATATGCATGGATAAGATTACAGTTTTCGCTTTTGACAGCAGCAGATTATTATGCAACTTCGGAATTTATGAGTGGAATCGAAGTTACAGATTTCGGAAAATTCGGGGATATTCAACAGCTGATCCGGCAGTATGAAGACGGAGAAGTGCAGAAAAAAATCCGAAACTATCAAAGAGAAATCTATCCGATGGAACCGGAAAAACTGCAACAGGTAAGTGAAATTAATATACTTCGGACAGAACTTTTTTCAGAGGCGGAAGAGAACTTAAAAAGGAACAAAGATCAGTCTGTTTTTTATCTGGAAGCTCCTACCGGAAGTGGTAAAAGTAATACGGCAATGAATTTAAGTTTTACTTTAATGCAGGAAAATTCAGATTTGAGAAAGCTGTTTTATATTTATCCGTTTAATACTCTGGTAGAACAAAACATGAGTATTCTTGAAAAAACATTTGGAAACAAAAAGGAAATTATGTCGCAGATTGCAGTAGTGAATTCCTTAGTACCTTTCAAAGATAAAAAAGAAGTGGAAGAGGACAGGGAAAATTCCAAAAAGTATCAGGAAATTTTACTGGATCGTCAGTTCCTGAATTATCCATTTATTTTGTCCACCCATGTCATGTTGTTTCGGACAATGTTTGGGAATGCGAAAGAAGATGTCTTTGGTTTTCAACAGTTATGTCATTCGGTTATTGTTCTGGATGAAATTCAAAGTTATAAGATCAATTTGTGGAGTGAAATGATCGCTTTTCTGAAAGAGTTTGCGGAACTTCTGGATATCAAGGTGATTATTATGTCGGCAACATTGCCGAATCTGGAAGTGCTGACCGATCATAAAGAAAATGCGGTCCGGTTACTTTCGGATTGTTTAAAATATTTTCATCATAAAATGTTCCGGGAGAGAGTCGTTCCAAAATACGATCTGTTAGAGGAAGATATAACACTGGAATCCTTGGCAGAGCATGTTCTGGAAAATAAGAATAAAAAGGTACTGATCGAGTTTATCAAAAAAGCAAGTGCGGAGGAATTTTATCGTATTTTAGGTGAAAAGGTGGAATCTGTGTTCCTGATGACAGGGGACAGCAGCATTCAGGAACGGAAAGATTTGATCGAAAAGATCAAAGGGCTGTCATCGGTGATTTTGGTTGCCACACAGGTCATTGAAGCTGGAGTGGATATTGATATGGATATCGGTTTTAAGGATATTTCCAGATTAGACAGTGAAGAGCAGTTTATGGGGCGTATTAACCGGTCCGGGAAAAAAGACGGAGTTGTGTACTTTTTCAATCTGGATGAGGCGAAAAGTATATACAAAGAAGATGTGCGCGGGGATGAGAGAGTTACACTTATGGTTCCGGAAATTCGTACATTTTTGGAAACTAAAAATTTCTCTGCTTTTTATGAAAGCGATATTTTGCCAGTCCTGAAAAAGAAAGGAGAAATGATTGATAAAAATAATTTAAAAGAATTCTTTTCACAAAAGGTAGGAATTTTGAATATGCCGGAAGTTGCAGAAAAAATGAAACTGATTGACGATAATACCCAGGGTATTTTCATTTGTTTTGGAAGAAAACTGGGGGATGTTGATAGTCGGACGTTATGGTGGGAATATAAAGAACTGCTTGAAAATACACAGATGAATTATGCTGAAAAAAAGGTCAGACTGCACGATTTGAGAAGTGAAATGAATGCTTTTATTTACCAGTTTAAGAATTCCGCATTGGTTGAGGCAAATGAGCATATCGGTGATTTGTATTTTATCGAAAATGGAGAGGAATACTTTGATGAAAATGGAGTTTTAAAGAGAGAATTGTTTAGTGACGATACGGATTTGTTTTTATAGGGGGATTTATGCGGGTAAATGGAACACTTATCAATTATTATTTTCATTGTAAAAGGCAATGTTATTTGCATGGAAACCGATTGAATCTGGAGGACAACAGTGAACAGGTTAAGATCGGAAAAGTAATTCATGAGGAAAAAGCGCAGGGACATAAGAATACCGAGATTGCAATTGATAATATCCGGCTGGACCAGTTGACCAAGGAATACCTTACAGAGATAAAAAAATCAGATGCAGATGAGGAAGCAGCAAAATGGCAGTTATTATTTTATCTCAGCATTTTAAAGTCAAAAGGAATTGTCAGAAAAGGAAAGCTTGAATTTGTAGAAAAAAACAGGAAAGATAAAAAGGTTGTAATTTTGGAACTGACGGAGGAGGCAGAAAAAGAGTTACAGGAGTATATAAAAGAGATTGAACAATTACTTGCGCAAGATGAACCTCCGGAATGTATTCATAAAAGTACCTGTAAAAAATGTGCGTATTATGAATATTGTTATATATGAAAGTTTAATGCTGAGTAAATTGTAATTGGCCATATGCAGAAAGCTTCCTGTATAATTTAAATAGGTCAAGAGATTGACGAAAAAAATACCTCAAGTAAAATTAGATTATTACTGACCGGCAAGTTGGTAAAATCTAACGAATACAAGAGGTATCTACAATGAATATTAAAGGCTCAAAGAAGAAAAATCAAGTTTTATCAGTAAATATTTTTGAACAGCAGGAGATTATTGCAAAAGCTGATGCTATTAAGGCAGAGTTAAAAGCATCTACCTGGCATGAGTTGGAAACCAAAGGTAAGTTTGACAAAAACGATAAGCTTTCATTCGTCAGTGATGACATGCTGATATTAGGATGCGATATTGGCAGCGAGACACATTATGTGAGGGCAATTGATACCAGGGGAAGAGAACTCAGTAAGTCCGTTTTTGGCTTTAGTAATACGGCAGAGGGCTTTGAAAGCATGTTAGACTGGAGCACTAAGCTTGCAGCTGCAAATGATAAGAAACAGATTGTCTTAGGGCTGGAGCCTACCGGTCATTACTGGTTCTGTTTGACAACCTGGCTGGTTGCAAAGGGAATCAGTGTTGTGCAGGTGAATCCATACGCAGTAAAGCAGACAAAAGAGGTAGAAGACAACAGCCAGCTTAAGGATGACAAAAAGGATCCGAAGCTTATTGCAAATCTGGTTAAGGATGGCAACTTTGGAATGCCATATCTTCCGGAAAAACTTTATGCAGATATCAGACGTCTTTCGATGTTTCGAGATCAGTTGCATGAAGACAGGATCCGGAATCTTAACAGGCTTCACAGAGAGATGAAAATCTATTTTCCCGAATACAAGGACGCATTTGGAAAAATAGACGGAGCATTTAGTTTAGAACTGCTTAAGGAGGCACCATTTCCGGATGGACTGGCTGCCCTTGGAACAGAGGGAATGAAACAGATATGGCATGAGGCGAAGCTTCGTGGACGAGGCTATGCCAATGCATCATCTATTCTGGAATACGCAAGGAAAAGCGTAGGGATCAAGGATGGAGCGGATGCCGGCAGACAGGCTGTTAAGTGGTTCGTCAGCCGGATTATCGAGCTTGATGAGCAGCTTTCAGATATAGAAAACCAGTTAAATCAAAGATGCAATGAGATTCCATATGCAAAGAACATTCTGGCAATATCAGGAATCGGTGAAAACATTCTGTCTGGGATACTTGCAGAGATGGGGGACATATCAAGATTTGACGATGTAAAGGAAATACAGAAGTTAAGCGGATTAGGATTGGTAGCCTGCAGTTCGGGCAAGCATACCGGAGAGACCAAAATCAGTCACAGAGGACGCAAACGACTCAGATATTGGTTATTCCAGGCGGCAAAGTCGGCAGTGGCACATTCGGAAGAATTTAAGGAACTTCATGTTTACTATACGACAAGGAAGCAAAATCCGCTAAAGAAGATGCAGTCGCTCATAGTGATTGCCTGCAAGATATTGAGGGTGATTTTTACAATCCTGACAAAAGGGACAACATATGATCCGAAGAAACTGTTGGGAGACATTGTAAGACCAGATCAGTCAATACCACAGGCAGCATAAGTACTACTTAAGATAGCATTACAAATCCAGACCCTTGCCGGGATTCAGAGTTTATCTGGATTCGGGCAGGGTTCTGGAAAAGAAACCCGTAAACCAGATGGAGTGTGGAGTGCACTACATCAGCACCAAGACCAACTGATAAAGCAGGGGAGGCGTCCACTGAAAAAAGTCCCGGCAGCAAAGGAAGGTCAGTAACAATCAAAAACAAACAAGAGCTGTAGCTGGCAGTAGTTCTCTCCGTAGGGCATGACCCTGTTTGAAAGCTTAGCTGGCACTCAGTGTATGAGCAGATGGGACGAAGGAAGTTGGCACATGATGCCATTAGACACGGAAGGTTCATCATCATAGTTGATCAGAGGAATTATAGCCTTTATAAAGCAATGGATGCTTTATTTGGTGTACCTGTTTTCAACTATTCAGTACTTGATACAATGAATGTTCATGCACTTTAGCACTTGTTATGAGGTAACTGTTTAAAGAAAAAAGTCTAAAAATCAATGATTTAGGGCTTGAAATTATAGGAAGGAAAACTAGAGTATCATTTTTCACTCTTGCTTGAGCTGATAGCGAACACAATATTGATTGGTGTATATTTTGCAGGATTTTATGTTATATTTTATAATTTCAACAGTATTGCTGGTTGGAACAAATATGAAGTTCTTTTTATGTTTACAACAAGCTGGTTGTCCTATTCTTTTAGTTGTTTCTTTTTCTGGAGTCCAATGCGAGATATCGGTAAATTGGTTCACAGTGGAAAATTCGATTTATATTTAACTCGTCCTATAAGTCCTTTTACATATTTAGTTTTGCAGCAATTCCAATATACATTTTTACCACGATTATTTTTCTCTATATATTTTTGGATATATAGTCTACAAAGACTTCAAATCCACTGGACTGCAACAAGGATTATATATTATAGTTTCAACCTCCTTTCTGGTTTTATTATATTTTCCGCAATTACAGTCATTACCGGAACAATTAGCTTTTGGACAGTAAAAAGTGAAGAAATTGTTTCCTTATTAACAGATAATAATTATGGACTCAAAAACTTTTGTGATTATCCAGTAAAAATTTATTCAAAAGAAATGCAGTTAGTACTTACTTTTATTATACCTTATGCACTTACCGGATATTATCCTGTTGCAAACCTGCTTGAAAAAAATTTGCCACATTTATGGATTGCCCATATTTCACCTATTATTGCTTTAATCATAGCAATAATTGCATACAATTTTTGGCATATTGGAATAAAACATTACGGAAGCACCGGCGCATAAATGGTACACTATAGATATTATCATCTTGATCAAATAGCAGAACCCCCGGCAGTTTTCCATACCGACTTCTGTATAAGAACCAAAGGAAATATATATTATTTCAATATCTATTAGGCTAGAAAGTTTATAAAATTACAGAAAATGGTCACACAAAATGTGTGACCGACTATACACTTATTTAGATATATTACCTGTTTTCTTTGCACGATACAAACTTAAGTACTTTTTATATCTCTTCCTTATTATATTATCAAACCACCTTGAACATATTCTGTTTCAAAGGCTTATCATCCATATCTGAAATTCCCATCTCTTTTCTAGCATTTTCCAATCCCTGCATCTTCTGAAGTTCCTTTTCTGCATCCTCAAGTCCTACATGGGTATACACATTGAGCGTCACAGCTATATCTGAATGTCCCATCAAATACTGCAGTGTTTTAGGATTCATGCCGGACTTTGCCATATTGGAACAATATGTATGTCTGCAAACATGAGGAGTAATATTGGGAATCTAAACCTTATAGATTTCATTATACCTGCTGACCATATGATTGAATCTGTGTTCCCAATGCATGGCTACAAGTGGCATTCCATCCTTATCCAGAAAAAGGAAACCCGTGTAACCGTCTACCACTTTTTCAAACATTGTTTTTTCTCTTAATATGCAATTCTAAAATAATCCAGGTATGCTTTATATCTATCTTGTGCTGTCAGGCAAGCATCCGTCAAGTATCCTTTTTCATTGTTCCATTCTTTCAAGCCTCGATAATAAAACATTTTTAAATTATCTTCGATAATGAACGGAACAATATTATATTTCAGGCATTCCTTGAACATAATCAAGCGCCCCACACAACCATTGCCATCCTGAAATGGATGGATGCGTTCAAACTTCACATGAAAATCCAGAATATCGTCAAAGGTCTTTTCTTCCTTGTTGTTATACTCCGACAACAATTTTTTCATCCTATCTGCAACTTCTTCCGGAAGTGCAGTCTCCATACCGCCGACTTCATCTGGCAGTTTCTTGTAATCACAGACAGCAAACCAATCCTTTCTGGAATCACTGGTGCCATTTTTCAGAATCAGATGCAGCTCCTTGATAAATTTTTCCGTCAATGCCAATTTTGCGTGATCAATAACTATATCAATACATCCGAAATGGTTTGCCGTTTCAATCACATCATCTACATTGAGCACTTCTTTTTCTATACCAATGGTATTCGTCTCGAAGATATATCGAGTCTAATCGTGGGTCAGCCGACTACCTTCCATATGGTTTGAATTATATGTTAAATCAATCTGCGTCTTATGATAAATGCCTCCAGAGTATTTATTTGCTTTCTCATCCTGCAAAATATCCAGCAAGGTCGTTGGTTTTTCTCTCTTCTTGTTAGAACGCTCCGGCTTTTGGGCATTTTCCGGCATATTCCATGTCTTTCCGGTAAGAAATGCTCCCGACACACGCCCATGGGCACAATAATTTCTTACACTACGTTCAGATACATCCCATTTTTTGGCTATTTCAGCAACTAAAAATATCGCATCTGCCGCCCTTTTTCGTTGTAATGCAGTCTTAAAATTTTTCAGAGACTGTCTCAGGACACTGGTTGTTTTGTCCCTGCCTTACATGGATAACCATAACAGCAAAAAGAAGTAGTATTCTCAAAAATATATTCTCCCCGAAAATGCCACATGCGGAAATTCATAAAAAATACTGTCCCCCGGACAGATCGGACGATACAGAGGATCTGCCACAATGATCCCTGCACTTTTAAGTGCCTCTTCCATTGCTTCCTCTCCAAGCACCATTTTATCTTTTTCACCGAGCAAATCCGCACATTCCTTTAACGGACACAGTACGCGGGCGGCACGACCATATCTTTTTTCAATCCCTGCTGCTAATGATCCCATAGTGACAGGTTCTCCGACCAGCGTGATATCTGCCTCCTGCTGCATGCGGTTCTGCAAATATACAACCGCCGGCTCTGCCTGCCGTGTGGCTGCACGCTCCAGGGCATTTGAAATATCTTCTGCCAGCCACTCGTTTGGTGTTCCGATCACATATGGTATTTTGTACTTCTCCCAGAGTATCTTTGCCACACGGAGTCCTACTACCGAAACAACCAGATTAACGTCTGCCTCCGCTGATCTTTGCAACGTTTTCAAATCATCGCCCATCGCCCACACAGACATAACCTGCCATCCGTATTTCTGCAGATTCTCTTTTAAGGTTTCTGCATTTTTCTGTGGTCCGAAATCAAGTGGTGTCACACCTAACAGATTTACCGTGCGCGAAGAGGGATCTCTATTCTCCTGCCTGTCCGGTTCTCTGACAAACCGCTTTGCGATTTCTTCGAGTGCAATGCCCGCTCCATACACATAATCATTCATCCCGTTCGTCGGCACGGAAAATGCCGGAATTCCGGTTTCTGTCTCAATCACACGCGCAATTGCAGGAAAATCCGTACCATTCATAAATGGAATAGGCGAACCTGCCAGCGCGATAAATTTGGGATGCAGTTCACGGGCTGCATACTCGATATCATCAATAAATTTTCTGTCATTTCCCATGATCGCGTCAATTTCTGTAAGTCCCGAGATAAAAATAAGACTGTCCTGATCGTACCAGCGGATTTCATCATGCGTATTGTAAGTAGAGTTGCATCCGGAAGGATCATGCATAACTGTCATTCCGCCAAGTTCATACAGTGCAGAACAGACCCCTGACACATCGGCCGTATAAACCGGTATCATTCGATAAGATTGTCTCATAGACAGCACTCACACCCCCATCCTTTTTGTACAACAAGTTTTTCTGTATCCTTTTCATTGAGATATGCATCCATCATCAGCTCTGCGGTTCTTCGAATACCGTCAAATCCATACAGACCTTCTCCCTGTACCAGATTGACAAAGTGACGGCTTCGGCCAAAATAGGCCGCTTTCTGTCCGATTGCCAGCACTTCCCCGCTTGCACCTCTTGGCAGTACACGCATCTTCACCTGAATCGTTGCGATCAGCTCAAGTTCCGGTGCATGCTCCTGCAGCCAGAAAAAATCTGCTTTTTCTTCCGGACTGATACTGTCCAGATAAACAGCTTTCACACAAAAGCCATGTGTCAGAAGCAGTCTTGCCAGTCCAAGTGGTCTTGGATGATACAGATAATCCAGAGTGACCGGCATATCCCCGATCAGATTTTTTACTTTTACCAGAGCCTCCTCACAGGACTCCTGCTCGCGGGCCAGCTCATCTTCTGTCAGTTCCGGCAGTCCGAGTGCATCGGTCAGCTGCTTTAACTGCTTTCTGATCTCATCATAGTCAAAACTGCCGGGCAGATACAAAGATTTTCGTCCCAGGCGGCCTGCCTGTGCCTCCATCCCGTATTTTCCAGCCGGATAGCAGTCGATAAACAGGCATCCCCTGCTCATATCCAACAGTTCCTGCCAGGTTTTACATCCGGGCAGTTCCAGCACCTTATAATCATATCGTTTTAACAGACGCTTAATATCACTGTTCTCATCCAGAACAAAATCACTGCCAAAGACAGATACTGTTTTAGCGTCCGGCTCACAGCCCAAAAGAGGATCATACATTGCTTTCCGCAGCTTCTGGTCCGGTGTCAGTCCATGTTTTTGCATAATCGGGTCCATATAACAGCGGATAAAGCAGATGTCAGGAAAACGATGCTCCAGTTCCCTGTAAATATAGTTCAGATTACTTCCCACAAAATGATGCAGACAAACGGTAAAAAGCAGAACCGCCTCAGGATGGTCCTTCCGTTTATTCAACACATCCGTCACACCCTCGATGGTAATATCCTCCAGATTGCCGCTTAGCAGATTCTGCTCCTCCACAAGAACAAAAGAAAAACGGTCTGCTGCATTCATTTCTGCCGCAGTCAGTACAACACCACGCATACAGTTATCCGCACAGACATAGATCTGGATAGATTCCGGAACCTGCATTCCCGTATGCACAATATTCCAGTTGCCATGCACCGGCGAATTATACTCCAGTGCCGAAACAAATGGTGTTGGAAATGAGGCATCTTTTATTTTTACCACAGCATCTTTCGAATCAACGGTTTCCCCCACACGACGTAACATTACGCTTCCTCCTGTATATATCCGGACCTTACCTTATCGCTTTTCGCTTCCAGAATGCCACCGCATATGCGATACATCTGCATGGCAAGCGCACGGTATTCGTCTGCCATTTCACCTGTTGGATAACACTCCATCAATGTTTTTTTCTGCTCCTCTGCCAGTGCCACCTGCCCGCTGTGTGATAGTGTACCAATAACAGCTGTGTGAAAATCGTCTGCCAGTTCTGCCACTTTTTCCTCTTCCCGCGGGACATCCCTGCAATTTAAAATGAGTCCGCCAAGCCCGGCATATCCACGGTTTTTAAAATTTTCCACTGCCATGGCAATATTTGCAGCTGCATGAATTGCCATGTTTTCCCCGGAGGTAATAATAAATATTTTGTCCGCATAACCGCCCCGCATCGGCATGGAAAATCCACCGCATACCACATCTCCGAGTACATCATATAAAACCACATCCGGTTTGTATACATCATATGCGCCAAGCTCTTTTAACTTTTCCAGTGCCGTGATGATACCACGGCCGGCACAGCCAAGTCCCGGTGTCGGTCCACCGGCCTCCACACAGATAACACCGTTATACCCAATGCGTATCATATCCTCCAGCTGCAACGCCTGCTTTTTCTCATTATATAAGTCGAGCACGGCCGGCACAGTCTCTCCATGACGGAGCAATATGGTAGAATCTGCTTTCGGATCGCATCCGATCTGCATCACCTTAAGCCCCATTTCTGCCAATGCAGCCGATACATTTGAAACGGTAGTGGATTTTCCGATTCCGCCTTTTCCATATACTGCTATCCTGATCAATCCTGTGTTCCCCCTTCTGCCGGAGTAATGACATTCGAATATGCAGTCTTTGCGAATACACCTTTTAAATGTCCGATTTTTCCGGAAAGTGCACTGATCGTGTCCTGTGGTGCATCAATGACAATGCTTATGATGCTGATTCCTTTTGCGCGGTATGGTATGCCCATTCTGCCTACAATGTACTGACGTGCTTCATGAAGAAGGATATTTAATTCTTCAATGGCATCCTCCTGTTCTACAATAATTGAAATAACTGCCACTCTGGTTTCCATGCCCTGACTCCTCCTGTTAACAGATTCTTGGTAAAAGCTCTCCCCCCGGCTGTGGAAGCAGTGCCTGTGTGCCGATTTCCGTCTCCATTATAACTCTTCCTGGTTCCTCTGCGATCACTTCACCAATAATAGCTGCATCTGCGGAATATGGACATTTTTTCAATGTTTCTACAATGCCCTCTGCCTCTTCCTTTGGTGCCATGATGACAAGTCTTCCTTCGCATGCCAGATATAAAGGCTCAAGTCCAAGCATCCCGCAGACTCCTTTTACTTCCGGCCGTACCGGAACAGCCTCTGCATTTAAACGGATGCCTACGCTGCTCTGACCTGCGATCTCATACAGGACTGTTCCCACGCCGCCTCTGGTCGCATCACGTATCACATGCAGGTTGTGTGTGGTATCCATGACTGCCTTTACGGTCTTCCACAAAGGTGCACAGTCACTGGTCACATCCGCATCGATGCCAAAATCTTCCCGCTCTAACAGGATTGTACATCCGTGCCGTCCGATATCACCGGTTACGATGATTGCATCTCCGGGCTTTGCCAGTTCTCCACCGACGGTCACTCCTTCTTCGATCTCCCCCATTCCGGTCGTGGTGATAAAAATTCCATCCACCTGTCCTTTTCCGGCAACCTTTGTATCTCCCGATACAATATGTACTCCGGCCTCTTTTGCTGTTTTTTCCATGGCAGCTGCGATTTCTTCGAGTTTTTCCATTGGAAATCCCTCTTCAATTACAAAAGCGCAGGTAAGATAAAGCGGTTTTGCACCCATACAGGCAAGATCATTTACCGTTCCGCAGATAGACAGTTTGCCGATATTTCCCCCCGGAAAAAATGCCGGAGATACAATAAACCCATCTGTAGATACTGCCATTCTTCCTGCCGGCGGAACTAATACCGCTGCATCATCTGCCGTCAGATCATTGTTTACAAAATGCGCCTTAAACACCTGATCAATCAATTCGGATGTCTGCTTTCCACCGGCACCATGTGCCATCGTTACTGTTTTATTTTCCATGATGTTTTTTCCTTCTTTCTTATGAATACTGATAATATGCAGAGCAGGCTCCCTCACCGGACACCATGCAGGCGCCGATCGGATGCTGCGGTGTACAGCCTTTTCCGAATACTTTACAATCGGATGGTTTGCATTTCCCCTGAAGTACATCGCCACAGCGGCAGGCCGGATTTGGTTTTCCTTCAATTTTCGGCATCTGATATTTGAGACGTGCATCGAACTCCTGCCACTCCTGTCTTAATTTCATGCCGGATTTCGGAATAACACCCAGCCCTCTCCATTCGCAGTCACAGGCTTCCATCATCTCATCTACAAGCAGCTGTGCCTCCCTGCTTCCATCCTGTGTCACCACTCGCGGATAGCAGTTTACAAAAAATGGCTTTCCTTCCTGGAATTTTACCAGCGCAACCGCCAGTGCTGTCATCAATTCTTTTGCCGTAAATCCTGCCACAACACCGCTGACCCCTTCTTCGGTCAGAGCTTCGCAAAGACGTGTTCCCGTAATGGCATTGACATGTCCCGGATATAAAAATACATCTGCACTGTCCTTTAATGCCTCATACGCCTGAGGCATGGTTTTGTTTGCCACCAATATAGAGTAATTATCCAGTCCATCTTCTCTTGCCGCCTTTACGGAAAGACATCCTGCCGGTGTCGTTGTCTCAAATCCGACCGACAGAAATGTCACCTGCTCATCCGGATGTTCTCCGGCATATTTTTCGGCATCTGCCGGAGAATACACAACATGGATTTTCGCTCCCTGTTCTCTGGCTCCCGCAAGGCTCATATTGGTTCCCGGCACTCGCACCAGATCACCAAATGTACAGATTGTAACTCCTTTTTCCAATGCCAGATAAATAGCTTCATCTATAAAACTAACCGGTGTTACACATACCGGACATCCCGGTCCGGAAATCAATTCTACCTGTTTTGGCAGCAGTTTACGGATTCCCAGCCGGAAAATCTCATGTGTGTGCGTACCGCACACTTCCATGATCCGCACATCCGGGCCATCATAATTTTCAATGATCTCTCTGGCTGTTTTCATTATAAAAATTCCTCCATGAGCTGCTCGGTTTCACTGTCGTCCTCATCGGTGATTTTTGCAATTGCTACACCTGCATGCACCATAACATAATCTCCCGGCTCCAGATCTTCCAGAAGCTGGGAAGAAACCTCCCTTTTGGCACCGCCTGCATCAATGACCGCCGTGCCATTACTGATTTTTACTACCTTAGCTGATAAACCTACACACATCTTTTTATCCTCCTATTTCTGTAATTGATACATCCCATATGCTGCCTGTCCGATTGCAATTCCTCCGTCATTCGGCGGAATCATACGGTGCCGCAGCACTTCGAATCCTTCCTGTAACAGCCGTTCTTCTGTCAGACGCATCAGTAACCGGTTTTGGAATACGCCACCGCTTAAGGCAACTTTATCCCTGCCACTGCTTTCTTTTGCTTTGATACAGGCAGCTGTAATCATTTCTGCCAGTACCTGATGAAACCGATATGCCAGCATCCCGGTGTCTTGGCCCCGCATTTTTGCTTCTGTAATCTGCTGCACCAACATCTGTGTATTTAAAACGAAACGCTCTTTTGTTTCATGCAGCAGTATATCCTTATTTTCCTTTTGCTCCTGTGAGATATTTGAGAGGTTCTGCTGCTCGTATGCCTCTGCTGCAAACTGCAATGCCGTCGATGCTTCCCCTTCAAATCCTGACCTGCGCCTGATCCCGAGTATCGCACTGACGGCATCAAAAAGCCGTCCTGCACTGGTTGAAGCCACCGCATTGATCTTCCGGTCTGCCATGGTGAACTGTACCCTGCTTTCCTGTTCGCTGCAAAGACCCAGTGTTTCCATGATCTCCCATGCCCTTTTGCGATCTTTCGTATATCCGTAAATCATAGAGACCGCAATACGCCAGCCCTCTTTTGCAGAAGCATCGCCCCCCATCTGTAAAAACGGGGTAATACTTCCGAATCTTGTAAAATTCCCATAATCCGCCAGCAGGATCTCTCCGCCCCAGATCGTGCCATCCGTTCCATATCCGGTTCCGTCAAAAGCGACTCCGATGACCGGATCATGACAGTCATTTTCTGTCATACACGATAATATGTGTGCATAATGATGCTGCACTCTTATCACCGGATATCCAAGTTCTTCCGCTACAACCGTAGAATTGTATTTTGGGTGCAGATCACAGACCACAGCCTGTGGCTTTACTTCCAGCAATGTCTGAAACCGGTGTATTGTCTCCTGCAATGCCTTTACCGTTCTTAAGTCCTCCAGATCTCCCACATATGGTGACGGATAAAACCTGTTGTCCACACCTATGCAAAAGGTATTTTTCAATTCCCCGCCAACCGCGAGCACCTGTCCTTTCCAGTCTGCTTTTGTCATAAACGGCAGCGGTGCATAGCCTCTGGAACGCCGGATCATGTACGGTTCATTTCTGTAAAAATCCATCACCGTATCATCTGCCCGTATCCTGATTTTGCGGTTATGTGACAGCATCGCATCACACAAGTGGGATAATTCGGCAACAGCTTCCTCATCCTCACGACAGATCGGTGCACCGGAAGTATTTCCACTGGTCATCACCAGAAGATCCGGCATCCCGATACCATCATCATACTGAAAAATCAATAACTGCACCGGTGCATATGGAAGCATCACACCAACTTTTGGATTGTTCGGTGCCACCGAAGATGCCAGCCCGCCATCGCTTCGTCTGTCCAGTAACAGAATCGGTTTCTGATGTCCGGTAAGAATCGCCTCCTGCTCCGGCGTCACCACACATTCCCGTTTTACAACCGATTCATCTTTTGCCATAACTGCAAAGGGCTTGGCCGGGCGGTTTTTTAATGTTCTAAGACGGCAGACCACTTCTTCATTTGTAGCATCACAGCACAGATGAAACCCTCCGATTCCCTTGATTGCTACAATTTTGCCTTCACGAATAAGCCGGCGTGTATATGTAATTGCGGCACGTCCCCGCTCGGGTCTGCCGATCAGATACACCTGTGGTCCACATTGGTTGCAGCACACCGGCTGCGCGTCATACCGCCTGGTTTTCTCATCCGTGTATTCTTTTGCACAGTCCGGGCACATCGGAAACTCTTTCATACTTGTGCGTTCCCTGTCATACGGCAGAGCATCCAGAATCGTAAGCCTTGGTCCACAGCAGGTGCAGTTGATAAACGGATGCAGATACCGTCTGTCTTTCGGGTCAAACATTTCTGCCTTGCACTCATCGCAGATTGCAATATCCGGGGAAATAAAGATTTCCCCTTTTGTTTTTTCACTTTCGATAATGTCAAAATGTTCAAACTGTTCTGTTGTATCTGCGGTGATATTCTCTGTATTTATCTTCAAAACAGCCGCACGCTTCGGTGGATGTTCTTTCAGACTGTTTAAAAATCCATCGATCTGTTCTTTTGTCCCCTGTGCATAAATCTCCACATAGGGTCCTTTATTGCAAACAGTTCCGTAAATTCCATGGTTTGTCGCATGGCGGCTTACCGTTGGCCGGAAACCAACACCCTGAACGATACCGTATACCCGGATGCGCCAGGTCATCTCATTCTTATACACACTTTTCTCCAATCGTACACTCCCTTATTGCGGGTCACATCTTACAAGACAACCGGCAACTGTTATCTCATCTCTGCAAGATGCCCCGACACCGCAAAATGTATCGTATCCACAAAGATTCCGTCAAATTCCGGTGTCATACGCTTCATACATGGATCCGCGTAAATCACATCATATTCCATGTTTTCCACCAGCCTTATATAATCTTCTTCATCCCGCAGATGCAGATCTGTGTCACTGCAAAGCTCTGGCTTTATCATAAACCAGCTTGCAACTGTCACCTGTGCATCCTTTGCTTTTTTTTGTATCTCTTCCCGGATTGCAGATCCGATCACCTGCTGCTGTACAATAAGTACCTTTTTCCCATGATAATCCATATCGTAAACCAGTTCATCCACCAGCGGATAGCCTGTCTCGTACGGTGTTCCATATGTTCGTTCCAGATATTTCGCTGCCTCTAAAGCGGCCGGCGATACCACGATATTTTTTTCCACATTGGAAACCGATTTTACATCATCAAGTCCATTTCCCATTCCAAAGCAGACAGCAGTTTTTCCTTCTGCCGCAAAACGCTCCCGGATACGGTCTGCTGCACGCAGATCACTGATATCCTGTGGTGTCATGCCAAGTATCCCGATTCTGCCCAAAATCACGTCTTCTTTTTCACCTGCAAATACCAAAAACAGTTCCTTCCAGGCTTTTTCTTCCCCCTTGTCATACAATTCCATTCCATCCGTATCCACAGTCAGAATCGACAGATCCACTTTTTTCTCCGCCATACGCTTTAAGGCATGGTAATCCGTTCCGATAACGGCCGGAACCGGCGTCCCGATAATCGCTGCAAACTTTGCATCCAGTTTTGTCACGGCATCTGCAAGCTTTGCCACCAGCCTGTCATCACGGCCGAGAATTGCATCCATATCGCGAAGCCCTGCACTAAACAGTGCGCTTTTGCTCTCAAACCACCGCGGCTCATCAAATCCACAGATATTTCCGGTACAACCACCGGCATCGCAAATGACGATAATACCGCCAAATTCATATAATACAGACACCGCACCTGACTGATCCGGTGCAAATGGTGTCAGATATTTTCTCAGTCCTCTCATTGTGTTATACCTCCGCCAATGCCTCAAACAGTCTGCGCACACCGGCATAACCGTATGGCTGCCGTTCTTCATTCCAGAGCACATTGGAACATTCTTTATGATAATAGCCGGCATCTTTTCCTATGGTCATATTGACGCCGGACTGACTTTTGTCATAATACAGCATGGTCGGTTCCAGATTGGAAAAAACTTTCGTATCCGGGCTGATTTTTGCCAGTTGTTTTACATAGACAAAGTTTTCACCGGATAATGTTCCATAAATCTCCGACACACGAAATCCATAGTGTACCAATGCAAGTGCCAGTTCGAACGGATCTCCGTTCATCCATTCTCCGACGGCAAATACTGCATCCGGATGTATTTCCCGGAATTTTTCTACCGCCTCCTCTGCTGCCTTACGCGGTATTTCATCCTCAAATTCCACACCCAGTGCAGCGGCAAAAGCACGATACTGACTGGCAATTTTATCGATCTGATATAATCTGCGCAGCTCGATATATGGAATTTTCAGCCGGTCATGAAAATCCTCTGCCGCAAAGCGCGCTTCCGGATGCAGTACCAGATTAAAATTTGCTTCCGACATGGTCTGATACTGTGCATAATCCTTGCACCTGGAAATCTCATGGATTGTTTTTACTCCTGCCCCATGAAGCAGATCATACAGCTCACAGTCATCCGTAAGCGGTGAAAAATATCCCAGTAAATTCACCACGTTTCCTTTTTTCTTTTTCGGTTCCAGCAACGAATAAACGGACTGCCGCACATGCACCATCGGTGGTTTTCTGCCCTCTCTGGTCAGTGCATACATATAACATGGTCTTACCGGAACCCCTGCATATTCCTCTGCCTTGTGACAGACACGCTCCATATCCGTGCCCAGCAGCGCATCCACACAGGTAATACATATCATCACAACAGACGGCTTTTTCTTAAGTCCTTCGCATATTTCCGCTACTGCCTTAGGGATCTTTTTCAGGTGCCTTCCGGTCACAATATCCGTCTCATCCATCAACAGATAATAAAAACGGTCCTGATAGGCCCGCATCGAACTAAGCACCGAGGTATTGCGGCCACAGCATCCCGGAGACACGATCAACATAACAGAATCCGGAACCGCCAGACCTGCACGTTTGACACCAAATCCTTCTGCTCCCGGAGAATTGAATGCCAGCGTTGCAGGGGAACTGTAGATCAGATGTGTATGGGAAATAAGCTGTCTGGGAATGTTATTTTTTCCAAGCTCATCCAGCTCTTTTACCGTACAAAAATATGCTTCCTGTCTCATGCGTTTTCCTCTTCTTTCCATAACAATGTGGCAAGATCAAAGAAACATCTGCTGATTTCAGAGGCTGGATCTCCTTCGATCACAGTCTTTCCCTGCTCTTCCCAGTGAATAATTTCATTACTTCGCGGCACTTCTCCCACAATCGGCACCCCGATCTTTTCTGAAAATGCCTGTACTTTTTCTTTCTCATTTTCCACATTTCTGTGATTTAACACGATGCCAAATACCCGGGCATAACTGCGATCCTCAAAATTTCTGACTGCACTGGAAATATTGTTGGCAGCATACAGTGCCATTTTTTCACCGGATGTAACGATCAGAACCTTATCCGCATATCCCTCACGAATCGGTGCTGCAAATCCACCGCACACAACATCACCTAATACATCATACAAAACCACATCGGGTTTATAATGTTCGAATAGTTCCATATCTTCAAGAAGCTGAAAAGTCGCAATAATTCCACGCCCCGCACAGCCAAGTCCCGGTGTCGGTCCGCCCGTCTCAATGCAGAGGATTCCTCCATAGCCTTCCTTTGAAATCTGCGCCAGCTCATCCGGTTCCTCGTCCTCTTCCCTCATATAATTCATTACCGGACGAAGTGGCTCACCACCAAGTAAATTAATGGTGGAATCCGCTTTCGGATCGCATCCGATCTGAATGACACGTTTTCCCATATTTGCAAAAGCTGCGGCAAGATTGGAAGTCACTGTGGATTTTCCAATACCGCCCTTTCCGTATACTGCTACCTTTAACATGCTATCCTCCTGTTATTTTCAACGCAAAAAACCATCTTTCGGGCAATCTGTCAGAAAGATGGTTCTGTAAATCCTTATTTCTTAACTATTCCTGCTCGGATCATCCTTGCCGTCAGAGTTTTTATTCATTTATATTAAAATTGTTCAACACAATTACCGTCGTATCTTTTTCACCAAATGCTCTGCAGATGAATGAATCAGATACCGTAATTTTCCCAATCATTTTATCAGCTGTTATACAAATTAGTCAACACGAACTGCATGCTTCACTCCCCTACACCTGCATATTCCAACATATTTAAGCCTATGGCCTGTCCTGTTTTTCATAGGTATACTCTCACGTCATTTTATTTTCTACAGACAGTATACCATAAAAATCAGAAATTGCATCCTCTTCATTTGCACCAAATAGAAAAAATGACTCTGTGGAATTTGCCCACAGAGCCATTTTTTCTATATGCCTTTTATTTCAGATATCCGTTTGTAACCATATCTACAATCTCACCTGTCGGAATGGAAAATTCGACCATTCCCATATATCCCGGTGCTACTTCATACTTGTCAAATACAAGGGTAAGTTTTCCCTTCTCATTGACATAGAAATTTGTCTTATTGCTGATGGACTTGAAATTGAACTTATTGTTTTCATCGTCCACAAAATAGGTAACATCTGCATTCTCTTTCATCTGTGCCCGCATCTGTTCTTTGATATTGTCGGAAATCCGGTCAATATAGCCGCTTCCTTTTTTGAACAGATTTTTCAGAGTGATTTGTTTTCCAGATTTTTTATCCACACTGAAAATCTTTGCATAACTCTGGGAGCCGCCCATAGCAATTACCGTATCAATCCGCAGGCAAAACATCTTGTCGTTGTCGGTTACAACCTTATATCCGGAAGTAAGGCTCTCATTTCCCTTCTCTCCCTTCTTTATGGCTGCCACATCTTTTTTATAATCTTTGATAAATTTGTTCTGATAACTGGAAATTGTAGCATTCAGCTTTTCGCTCTCGCTTTTCATAACTTTTCCGTCTGTGCCTGTAATTTTCACTTTCGGAATCTTTACATTCGCTTCCATCTGTTTGTCTTTCTGGTTATCGGTATACTTCTTTGCCAGCGATACTTTATAAACCGGCAGACTTGTTTTTGCCTGTGTAACCACCGTTCCTGCTCCCATTGTCACCAGCATTGCCGCAGCAGCTACTGCAATACCTGTCTTTTTTAATACACTACTCAGTTTACTCATTTTATGTTCCTCCTTGTTTTTTGTTTCTATCTATTAGACCATTCATCACACATAAAAGTTTCAGAAATACAAAAATTTCCATTTTATTTTTCTGCTGCCCGGCTTCATTGAAAAAAAACACGAAAAAAGCTATAATAATGTAAGTTTGCCATAAAAGCAAATACAGATATTAACATAAGAAAGGGCGAAACATATGACTACAGAACAACAAAATCCACTTGCCGTGGACAAAATTTCTTCACTGATTCTGCGATTTTCCGTACCGAGCATTATCGCCATGCTTGTCAGTGCGGTATACAACATTGCAGACCAGCTTTTTATCGGAAATGCGGTCGGCACACTCGGCAATGCCGCTACCAACATTGCATTCCCACTTGCCATGATGTGCACAGGACTTGGACTTCTGTTCGGAATCGGCGGTGCGGCAGGCTTCAACCTTCACATGGGTGCCGGAAAAAAAGAAAGTGCCCCCTATTTTGTCGGAAATGCCATCACAATGCTTCTTACCGTCGGCATCCTTCTTTTTGCCATAACCGAATTATTTTTAAATCCTCTGCTGGTCGGATTTGGTTCCCCTGCAGATGTTCTCCCGCTTGCCCGGCAATACGTCCGTGTGACGGCGATCGGTTTTCCTTTTTTAATTCTTACGATCGGAAGCGGACACTTAATCCGTGCAGACGGCAGCCCGAAGATGGCGATGTTTGTAAACATTTCCGGCGCCGTCATCAACATTGTATTGGATGCCGTGTTTGTTCTGGGATTCCACTGGGGCATGTACGGTGCTGCAGCGGCAACCGTGATCGGTCAGGTCATCTCTGCGATTATTGCGGTCTGCTATCTGTCACACTACCGCACAGTAGCCCTGCACTCCGAGCATTTCCGGCCGAATACTTCCCATCTGGCACAGATCTGCTCACTTGGCATGGCTTCTGCCATCAACCAGGTTGCCATGATGATCGTGCAGATTACGATGAACAACCTGCTAAAGCATTACGGTGCACAGTCCGTTTACGGAGAGTCAATTCCGATTGCCTGTTCCGGAATTGTCATGAAAGTCAACCAGCTTTACTTTTCCGTGATTATCGGCCTGTCACAGGGCAGCCAGCCGATCCAGAGTTTTAACTACGGTGCAAAACAGTATAACCGGGTAAAGGAATCGTATCGTCTGGCGATTACGGTCGGTGCCATTGTATCCATTGTATCCTTCCTGCTGTTTCAGATTTTTCCTCGACAGATCCTCGGTCTGTTTGGCAGCGGAAGCAAAGAATATTTTGATTTCGGTGTAAACTATTTCCGGATTTTCCTGCTGTTTACATGGCTTAATTTTATGCAGCCGATTTCCTCGACGTTTTTCAGTTCGATCGGAAAAGCATATAAGGGAACGTTTCTTTCTCTGACAAGACAGATTTTATTCCTGCTTCCTCTGCTTTTGCTTTTCCCGCGTTCCTGGGGAATTAAGGGAATTCTTTATGCGAGTCCGGTTGCGGATGTGTTATCTTTTGCAGTTGGGCTGGCAATGGTTATACATGAATTCCAGTTGATCCGGAAGTTGGAAATTTCTGAACAGAATATAACGACTTTCTAACATGAAAGTAAAAATATATTTTTCTGCAAAAAAGCGCGCAGCAAAAGGGCTTTCACCACTTTTTGCTGCGCGCATTTTTTACGGTTTCAAATCGGCTTTTATTTATTTTTCAGCCCCGATATGAGTTCTCAGCTTATTTTTGATCTCATTCTCAAGCTTCTCCACAAACTCATCCAGTGGAAGAACTGTGGTATCTTTTTCTCCATGCAGACGGAAGGATACGGTTCTGTCTTCTTTCTCATTGAAGCCGACAACCAGAAGATACGGCACCTTCTGCACCTGTCCTTCACGCATACGATAGCCAAGCTTCTCGGATCTGTCATCAAGTTCTACACGGACATCCTTTGCCTCTAAGGCATCACAGATCTCTTTTGCATAGGCGGTGAGTTCTTCATTGTCCGTCTTAACCGGCATTACGCGAACCTGAACCGGAGCCAGCCATGTCGGCAGATTTCCCTTGGTCTCCTCAAGGATATATGCCATGAAACGGTCGAGAGAACCAAGGATTGCACGATGCAGCACAACCGGTGTCTTCTTCTCACCATCACGGTCTACATAAGACAGGTTGAATTTTGCCGGGAGACAGAAATCAAGCTGGCAGGTAGAAAGTGTGATCTCATTGCCGACTGCAGGCTGTACGTTTACATCCAGCTTTGGTCCGTAGAAAGCAGCCTCTCCAATTTCCTCTGTATAGTCAATTTTCAGATCATTCAATACCGTGCGGAGTGCATCCTCTGCCTTGTTCCACATAGCATCATCGTCATGATACTTTTCTTTGTTTGCCGGATCACGCAGAGACAGTACACAACGGTAATTGGTAATTCCGAAATCCTTGTAGGTACTGAAAATCAGGTCTACAACCTTGGTAAACTCATCCTCAATCTGCTCCGGTGTTACAAACAGATGCGCATCGTTCTGACAGAAATGTCTGCCTCGCTCGATACCCTTTAACGTTCCGCTGGATTCGTAACGGAAATCATGTGCGATCTCACCGATACGGATTGGCAGATCCTTATAGGAATGTCTTCTGTTTGCATAGATCATCATATGATGCGGGCAGTTCATCGGACGAAGAACGAAAGACTCTCCCTCCATCTCCATTGGTGGGAACATGTTTTCTTTGTAGTGATCCCAGTGACCGGATGTCTTGTACAGATTTACGGTACCGACACAAGGGGTCATAACATGCAGATAGCCCAGCTTTCTTTCCTTGTTCTTGATATAGTTCTCCAGCTCCTGCCAGATCACATATCCCTTCGGAAGGAACATCGGAAGTCCACGGCCAACCAGATCATCAACCATAAACAGGTTCATATCCTTTCCGATTTTTCTGTGATCTCTTTCCTTTGCTTCCTCTAAAAGCTGCAAATGTGCCTCCAGCTCCTCTGCGGTCGGGAAACATACACCATAAATTCTCTGCAGCACTTTGTTCTTACTGTCACCCTTCCAGTATGCACCAGAGTGACGGATCAGCTTGAAGTTTCTGCAAAGTTTTACATTGTCTACGTGCGGTCCACGGCACAGATCCGTAAAATCGCCCTGATCATATACGGTAATATTTCCATCTTCCAGATCGGAGATCAGATCCAGTTTATACTCATCATTCTTGAACATCTCCATAGCCTCTGCCTTGGAAACTTCACGTCGCATGATTTTCTTTCCGGATTTTGCAATCTTTTTCATCTCTTTTTCGATCTTTTCGATATCCTCATCACGGATTACATCTTCCCCAAGATCTACATCATAGTAAAATCCCTCTGCAACAACCGGTCCAACCCAGAATTTTGCCTGTGGGTACAGATGCTTGATTGCCTGTGCCATCAGATGTGCACAGGAATGATTCAGTGTTTTTAATTCTTCATTTTCCTTAAAGTTTACCATTTTACGTTAACTCTCCTTCTTTTTGTATGGAAATAAAAAAGCACCCCGGATATGCCTGACATATCTAAGGGTGCTTTATACACGGTTCCACCTTAATTCTTTTACTCTTTGGCTTATAACGCAGCTACACGGTGACGCTTCTTTCGCGCACAGCTCAGGAGTGGTCTTCATGAAATCTTTCCATAAACGGCTCACACCATCTGCCGTTCTCTCTGTATGTTCCAATTTCACTACTTGTTCCGTCAATGCTTTTTCTATTCTTATGCATTGTACCACGTTCTGATTTCTAATACAATAGGGTAATTTTGCTAATCTGCTTTTTCATCCATATAAGTAATTTTCAGATCGAACGACCACGGAATATCGGAAAGATACTGTTCCTTATAATAATTATTTTCTTTTGTAATTTTTTTCCGGAAACGGAAGGAATCCGGAGTAAAAATCACAAGCAGATAGGTATTTCCTTTCTTTAACCGGTAGGTATTCGTTTCCGTTTCCATACGATATCTGGAAATTGTATCTTTTTTCTTCTGCAATTCTCTCTGAATGGACGCTGTATACCCCGCGGAATTCTTTATCGCGCGATTTGCACTTCTTGTAAGTTTTTTGGATGCCTTGACATCATACCATATTTTCCCATATCCACTCGCAAAGTTTCTCGAAAGAAACTGATAATACGTACTGTTCCACGGGTCATAAATCTCATACCCGTTTTTTAACTCTTTCGGAAGGAACATAAGATAGTTATTATCATTATAAATGACTTCGTTTTTGGATTTTCCTTTAAAATTGCTTTCCGTAAACTGATATTTGCCGGTCTTTGTACACTGGAATTTTACAAATGAAACATTTTCCCCAATGCCATCATCATCCACATAACTGGTATTTGCCTTTCCAGTCATACCGGACACATTAATGACGTTCCTGCCCTCATACAATGCCGGGACCTGCTGCATCGTGTAATGATACACACTTTTTGAAATCAGTTTTCTCTCATAGGCGCTTGTCTCCATCTGTCTGTAAGTCAGTTTATCGGCATTGGACTTATTTACCAGATTTCCTGTCATCAGTGCTGTAACGGAATGCACCATTGCCGCATCCGCATGATCCATTCCAATCGGTGTCACAGCAAGCGCTGCCAGAATCACAGCCAGAACAAAACAAACTCTCTTTTTCCACATTTGTCTGAGCATAAATAAATAATCCTTTTTTTGTTATTATTTTATTCTATCTTTCCGATTCCTTCAAGTACTTTCTGCTGAATTTCCGTGATCAAATTACCAGAACCATAAACCATCTTACCGCAAATGCTGCCACCCAGGCAATCATACACTGCCAGATCACCATGCCGACTGCCCATTTTCTTCCAAGTTCCCGCCGAATGGAAGCAATTGCCGCGATACACGGAGTATACAACAGACTGAACACCAGAAGGGAAGCTGCCGCTACCGGCGTCAATGCATCCTTTACCGCTCCTCCAAATAAAATTTCCAGTGTAGAAATCACACTCTCCTTTGCCATAACACCGCTGATCAATGAAGTGCAGATCCTCCAGTCTCCCAGTCCAAGCGGTGCAAAAACCGGAACCAGGCAGTTTGAAATCATTGCAAGAATACTGTCTTTAGAATCTGCCACCAGATTAAAATGCAGATCAAATTTCTGTAAGAACCAGATACAGATCGTTGCCACAAAAATAACGGTAAATGCTTTCTGCAGGAAATCCTTTGCCTTCTCCCACAGAAGCTGCATAACATTTTTCAGCCCCGGCAGACGATAATTCGGCAGCTCCATGACAAACGGAACTGCATCTCCGCGGAACAGCGTTTTCCGGTAAAGCAGAGCAACCAGGATTCCAATCACAATTCCTGTCAGATATAAAGCACACATCACGAGTGCTCCATACTCCGGGAAAAATGCGCTGGTAAAAAATGCATAGATCGGCAGTTTTGCCGAACAGCTCATAAACGGAGTCAGCAAAATCGTCATCTTCCGGTCTCTCTCACTCGGCAGCGTGCGGGTTGACATCACCGCCGGAACTGTACATCCAAATCCGATGAGCATCGGTACAATGCTTCGTCCGGAAAGTCCGATTTTTCGCAGAAGTTTATCCATAAAAAATGCAACTCGCGCAATGTAACCACTGTCTTCCATCAATGACAGAAAGAAAAATAATGTTACGATAATTGGCAGGAAACTCAGTACACTTCCGACTCCGGCAAAAATACCGTCAATGATCAGTCCGTGAAGCACTTCATTGACGCCCGCTGCCGTCAGCGCACGGTCTGTCACATTAGACAGTGCGTCAATCCCCATGGCAAGCAGGTTCTGTAAAAAAGCGCCGATCACATGGAACGTAAGGAAGAACACCAACAGCATAATACCGATAAAACATGGAATTGCTGTATATTTTCCGGTCAGAATCCGATCAATTTTCTCACTGCGGATGCGCTCCCGGCTTGCCTTCGGCTTTACTACCGTTTTCTCGCACACCTTTTCGATGAAATTAAAACGCATATCCGCAATCGCCGCACTGCGATCGAGCCCACGCTCTTTTTCCATCTGTACAATCAGATGTTCAATTGCTTCCTGCTCATTCTCGTCCAGTTCCAGTTTCTGCAGAATCAGATGATCCCCTTCAATGATCTTAGAAGCTGCAAAACGCAGAGGAATTCCCGCATGCTCTGCGTGATCCTCGATCAGATGGCTGACTGCATGAATACAGCGGTGCACGGCTCCACCAAACTCATTTTCACTACAGAAATCCTGTCGTCCCGGCCGCTCCTGATATTTTGCGATATGCAGTGCATGCCTTACCAGTTCATCCACTCCCTCATTTTTTGCAGCAGAAATCGGGACCACCGGCACACCCAGCATCGCTTCCATCCCGTTTACATCCACCGATCCTGAATTTCCGGTCATCTCATCCATCATATTGAGTGCCACAACCATCGGGATATCCATTTCCAGCAGTTGCATCGTCAGATACAGATTCCGCTCGATATTGGTTGCATCAATAATATTGATGATCGCCTTTGGTTTATCCTCCAGAACAAAATTTCTTGAAACAATCTCCTCACTGCTGTAAGGGGACATCGAATAGATTCCCGGCAGATCTGTCACCGAAGTGTCTGGGTATCCTTTGATCGGTCCATCCTTGCGGTCAACCGTAACCCCCGGAAAGTTTCCGATATGCTGGTTTGAACCTGTCAGCTGGTTAAACAATGTCGTCTTTCCACAGTTCTGATTTCCCACCAGCGCATATGTAAGCCTCGTCTTTTCCGGCAAAGGGTTTCCATCCCCTTTTACATGATACTTTCCTTCTTCGCCCAGTCCCGGATGAACCGACTGATTAATGTTTCTGGCTCCTTCATGTTTTCTGGTACGGGAAGAAATCTGCTCAATTGTAATCTGATCTGCATCTGCCAGCCGAAGAGTCAGCTCATACCCATGGATCTGCAGTTCCATCGGGTCGCCCATTGGGGCAAACTTAATCACCGTCACTTCCGCTCCCGGAATCACTCCCATATCCAGGAAATGCTGCCGAAGCGCACCCTCACCGCCTACGGTTTTAATGACTGCACTTTTCCCGATTTCCAATTCTTTTAATGTCATATTGTCTTATCCTTTGCATTCTTTCTTTTGTGTTATTGATAATTTTTCTTAATTATACACGTAATTTGCTAAAAGAGAAAGTTTTTCAATAAGAAAATATGGAAAAGAACAAGTCTATAAAGTTAGTTTTTTGTACATGGAAATCGTTTCTTCATTCGTCTCCCCGTAAATAAAATAATAGTCGATCTGATCCTCGCCCAGTGTACTGATATAAGGTCCATAGGTTTTGATATTACAGAGCAAAACGGTTTCTTTTGCCGCTATCCCAAGCCCATACCCCTTCCTGGATAAAACAAGAGGCATCCGCATCGGCTTTCCTCCAAAAGAAATATACTTTGCCTTTGCACGCAGCACAAGCAGATCCGTAGAAAGAATTCCCTTTGCATTAATCTTTTCCGAAGAATCCCATTCAAAAAATTCCCAGGTCTGCTGCTCCATAATCAGGCGCGGTTCCACGGAGCGTTCCTTTAACAGTACCGTCCCATCTGCTGTTTCAAATTGTATGGCACCTGTTTTTTTATCAATCACAGCGCTGACTTTTTCCGTGGAAACTTTTAATGCCGTCTTTGACTCTCTGGCACTCCACGAAAAAACATCCGTTGCCTCCGGTTTCCAGTAGGTATCCTTGATTTCTGTCGTCACACCTTTGACGAAACTTACCCTTATCACCTCGGGTGTAATCGGTGTCAGCCGAAGAATTCCTGCCATACTTGCAATGTCTATATGCTTTTTCGTTTTTTTGGCCCATTTCACCGTATAACTCATGCGGGAATGGCCACGTACCGGCAGCAACCGGTTATCCGGCAGATCCCCAAATGCATAAGGAGACGTATTGATCTGCGCAATCTCCTGGGTCTTTGATACCTTTGAAACCGGATGGATGTCCGATTTCTCTTTCTTGGGTACTGACTTCTCTGAAACCGGATGGATGTCAGGTTCCTCTTCCTTCGGTGCAGACACCTCGATCCGTTCCGGACCGATATAACTTCGCGCACTGCGTTCCTTATCTGCCTCCGTCCGTCGCTGCTGCTCTATTTCTTTTTGCGTAAAGGTTTTCTTTTCATATTCCTTTGCCTTGGTCAGTGTTTCTGCTGCAAACACTTTCTGCTTTTTCTCTTTTGGAACTGGATCTGTCAGAATTCTGCTCAACTTTCCGTGATATAACACCACGAGTTCATGCAGCGCACGGGTTGCCGCAACATACAAAAGTTTCACATGTCCGTTATCTGCCGGATATTTTTTCTGCGTCGGATCATACAAAAGAACCGCATCAAACTCCAGTCCTTTCGTGTAGGCAACCGAAAGCACCATAACACCGTCTCCAAATTCCGTAGTCCCCGGGTTACAGTCCACAATCTCCATATAAGATTTCAACTGTTCTGCCAGCTCTGCTGCCTCTTTTTCCTCACGACAGATCACCGCAATCGTTTCATATCCATCTTTCTGCCACTTCCGGATCGTGTGTAGAGTCTCTTCCAAAAGCGCTGTCGCATCCGGCTGTTTTTCCACCCGCACGGCTGCTCCATGCCGGATAATCGGTTCCACCGGATACACAGCAAAATCTCCATGCCGCAAAATATCATTTGCAAATTCGGAAATTTCCACCGTATTCCGGTAACTTTTCCGCAACAGCCCAAACGCATCATACGTGCCGGTCAGCACCAGTTTCCGCAATTCCTCCCAGTCATTTAGCCCATACCGGAAATGTATGTTCTGGGAGGTATCCCCCATGATCGTATATGTGCATCCCCGCAGACAATAGTGCAGACAGCAATATGCCATCATTCCGAAATCCTGTGCCTCATCGATGACCACATGACTGGCCTCCCGCACCGGATCGGTTTCCTTGATCCGCTTGTAAATATAGGCAAGCGCTGCAAGATCGTATACATCAAAAGAAGTTTCTGGTATATCTACTTCTTTCCCGGCAACTGCCTGCACCTGTAAGAATTCCCGGTAAAAATCGTAAATAGATGTCTTCCATTTTCCATCTCCAAAAAAAGAAGCATATTTCTTATCCAGTGCCTTTTTTACTTTTGCCGGATAGGATATTTGTTTTCCCAGAACTTCGTTTTCGTATTTGGAATATAAAATCTCGTTGAGCATAAGAATTTTGCTCTGCATGGAAAGATCCGGATGTTCCCGCAGATAAGTATTGATCAGCACATGCCCGACCAGAAGTGTCTTTGTGTTTTCCAGATAAACTTCCTCGTGTGAAATTTCCCTCTGTTCATAAGCTGCACAATATAATTCCAGATCATGAAACCACTCACGGCTTCCTTTCTGCGCATTCTTTTCATCATCTTTTTCCAGGAGGTGAAAACGATATTTCCGTTCATCCCAATCCTCATACAACAGACGGATGAACAGCTGTTCCATCGTCATCTGCCGGATGCCATACACATCCAGTTCCGGCAATACCCCCGTAATGTAATTCAAGAGTATCCGGTTGCTCCCTATAATATAGAAATCTTCCGGCCGGAAATCATCGCTGTAATTGTATAAAATATAGGAAATACGGTGCATGGCGACGGTTGTCTTTCCCGAACCGGCTACACCCTGTACAATGATATTGGTCTTTGGCGAACGCCGGATAATCAGATTCTGTTCTTTCTGAATCGTTGCAATGATCTCACCGAGCACCGCCTTCTTGTTTTTCGCCAGATACTTTGTCAGAAGTTCATCATTTGCCACCACATCGGAATCAAAAAAATCTTTCAGATGATCATTTTCAATCTCATACGTGCGTTTCCGTTTCAGGTCAATCGTAAAGGTTCCCTCCGAACTGACGGTATACTGACATGGTCCCAGACCACTCTCATAATATACCGATGCAATCGGTGCTCTCCAGTCCAATACGACCGGTTCCGAGTTATTTTTTGCAATTCCCACTCTTCCGATATAGTAAGACTCGCCCCCTTTTACATTCGGATCTTTGAAATCAATTCGTCCAAAATACGGTTTCCTGCGCGCTTTCTCATAACGCACCAGATCATGCTCATTTTCCTTCAGACGCGCGGTTGCATTATTCCACAACGCCAGGCCTTCCTTATCCTGTGCCTCATACACGTCCAGCAGGTCTTCCAGATCCTCGTTCACTTTCCGGATATCTGCTCTGGCGCGTTCAAGATTTTGCTGTGCAATCCCGATAATCTCCTGCAGTTTTTGTTCTTCGGCCTCCCGCGTCAGTCCCGGAAGCATGTTTTTCTGTTCCAAATGTATTACCCTCCTGTAATTTACAGAATGTTTGAAAGACACAGGTTTCGCAACCGGCGTGTCAGGGAAAACGTGCCTGCATCTTTTTTCTGTGCTCCCATAAGGATCGTGATGTCCTGTTCCGGCAGATTGGCAAAATATGCACCCAGCCAGCCATCCCAGCCATATTCTCCCTTTACACAGATTCCCTGCTGCAATTCAGGTGCCACACATCTCCGCATAAAATTTGCATAGGTATACCCTTCCAGTCCGATCCACTGCTGCATTGCCTGCTGCTGGTTTGCCGACAAACTTCCATGCGTCAGATATTCCACCGTTTTTTTCTGCAGAATACGCTGCCCGTTCCAGATTCCGCCCTGCAGCAGCATCCGCGCAAAATGCAGATAATCATCCAATGTCGATACCAGCCCGGCTCCTCCCGAAACAAATGCCGGCTCCCTGCTCATATCGTTTAAAATAGCCAGATGATTTCCTTCATACCGTTCCATTGTTCTCTTTTCCTTTTGCAAAACCGATGCGTACGTTGCGGCCAGACGTTTTCTCTTTTCTTCCGGCACAAAAAATCCGGTATCTTCCATCTCCAATGGTTCGAAGATTTCCTTTCTCATAAACACGGACAGTGGTTCTCCCACTATCTTCTCGATGACTGCGCCCATTACATCTGCGGATGTTCCATACTGCCAGCTTGTCCCCGGTGCAAATACCAGTGGACATGCCGCAATTTTTTCTGCCATTTCCTGTGTGCTCACCGGGTGATCACTTTCCAGACGCGCACATGCTTCCTCAAACACTTTTGTGACTGCACGTCCACCCATGGTCTGTTCCTCCGGATATACCAGCCCGGAAGTCATCGCCAAAAGATCATGCATCAGTATCGGCCTCTCCGGTGTATACAATTTTCCGTCTCGCTCCACTTTCTGGTGTGCAAATGCCGGAAGGATATCCGCTACCGGCTCATACAGATCAAGCATTCCTCTTTCCAGCAGAATCATTGCCGCCACCGCTGTAACCGGTTTTGTCATGGAATATAACCGGAAAATCGTATTCCGTTCGATTGGTTTTTCCGATTCCCGGTCCGCCATACCGGCCTGTGCATAGACCAGTTCTTCATTTCCTTTTGTTATGAGAAGATTAGCACCCATGACTTCGCCGGAGGCGATGGAATGTAATATCAGATCTGTAGCCTGTTGCGTTAATTTTTTCAACATTTTTTCTCCCTGTTTCATCCCGTTTTCGCTATTTATAAAATTTTACTCTTAATTCGCAGAATGTGCAATTTATTTTACTTTAAAATTAAAAAGAAACGGCCACCATACTTTCAACTTTAAAAATACAGTGACCGTTCTACTCGGTTTCGTTATTCAATTTTTTATTCCTTTCTTTTGTAATTTAATTCTTCCAGCTCACAAATGCTTCCACCTGTTTAGAAAATTAGTGATATGTATTCTCTATATTGAATAATAATCTGAAGTATGCTCTCTCGCTTTTTATAGAATGAACTTCTTTCGCACATCCTACCCTCAAATTACCTTCTGTGGTATCTTTCCGCAGTATCTTCATCTGTAAAATGTCTGTACATATCCATTGCCTTTCATCGCCTCTGTTATCCTCTACCGATAACCTCAAGAATTATTCTCATCCATTTGAAAAGGCTTTTCCCGCTGAAAACTATCAGACACTACCACACTTACCATGAAGTTTTGGATTTTACTTATCGTCCCATTGGACTGTACCTCCTCTTCTCATTCAATTCCTGCTTACTCCAAGCTTCTCTCTTTATTTCCAATTGGCTTCCCAACCGCTTGGTTCGATTGGAAGTCTTGTGTAATTAGGTCTTGTTTGTTTTGTTGACTGTATATTACCATACGTATTTTATGTTGTCAACTATTTCGTTTAATATTTTTATTTTTTCTTTTTATTTTTTATCCAGTATTAAATTGTGTGTATTTTATATTCAAATTTGTATTTTTAACTGAAAGTTTCAAAACACAAAAAACACGGCAGAAATCCTGGTAATACAAGATCTTTGCCGTGTGCAGATTTTCTTACAGGTGCTGTTTTAAGAATTACATCTTTCCGCCATAAACCGGGAACCCGCTGCTCTCTCCGTAATTTTCGATATGCTTGAAGTTTTTAAGTACTTCCATATCCTCCTTGCGGATCTCAAAATCAACTTCCCTACTTTTCCTCATTCCATACTTCTTTTGCCATACGGAACACGGTCCATGCTTTCGGCCATCCGCAGTAAAAAGCAGCATGTGTAACGATCTCTGCTATTTCCTCTTTTGTAATACCATTTGCCTTTGCACTCTGCAGATGATATTTGAATGATTCATCAGTAAGTCCCTGTGCCATCAGTGCCACAACCGTCACCAGCGAACGGTCACGCAGGGAAAGCTGTTCTTCTCTGCTCCACACTTCTCCAAAAAGCACATCATCATTCAATTCTGCAAACTTTGGTGCAAACTCTCCCAACTGTGTTCTTCCTGCTGTCTGTTTTACTGCCATAATTTAAAACCTCTCTATTTTATTCTACAGCATGGTTATACTGCTCATCCGTCACCGGCTCACACCACTCATTGCTACAGTTTTCTCCCGGACATTCCACCGCAATATGACTGAACCAGGAATCTCCGACAAAATACTGCGCATATGCATCATTCGGTGCTCCTATTCCAAAGGCATCTGCCTGTTCAAATGCAGCTCTTTCTTCGTACTTCATGCTTTTAAATCTCCCTTATTCTTTTCTTAGTTGTATTTTAACCGCTCTTTTCTTGACGCAGAAGAATCGATATTATAATATCGTATTAACTTATAAGCAATACATAAGAGGAGGTATTTTCCATATGTTCAATCATTTACTCACTGTTTTTGTCTGTGCCGCAGACTGCGGAAGTTTCAACAAAGCGGCGGAAAAACTTTATCTGTCCGCACCTTCTGTCATGAAACAGGTTAACGCATTGGAAAAACAGCTGGACCTGAAACTGTTTCACCGCACCAACCAGGGACTGCATCTTACCCCCGCCGGTCAGGTGATTTACCGCCATGCCAAATACCTTTTTTCTTATTTCCGGAATGCCATCGCGGAAGCCCGTGCCGCTGCCAGCCTGTCTGAAAAAACGTTTTGTATCGGAAGTTCGCTTCTCAATCCGTGCAAACCTTTTATGGATCTGTGGTACAAAGTAAATACTTCGTTTCCGGGTTACCGGCTGCACATTGTTCCTTTTGAGGACAACCACCAGGGCATTCTTACCGAAATTTCCTCTCTGGGCAAAAAATTTGATTTTCTCATCGGAGTCTGTGACTCTGCGCTCTGGCTGGATCGCTGTAACTTTCTGCCTCTCGGCACTTATCAGCACTGCATTTCCATGTCGCGTGAACACCGGCTGGCATCCAAAAAGCAACTGCACATCGAAGATCTCTATGGAGAAACACTTATGATGGTAAAACAGGGCGATTCCGATACCGTCGATGCGATCCGCGCCGAGATTTTGAAGCACCCACAGATTCACATTGCAGATGCTCCGCAGTTTTACGATATTGAGGTATTTAACCAGTGTGAACAGTCCCAGAACCTCATGGTTACCATCGAATGCTGGAAAGATGTCCATCCGGCTCTGGTAACACTTCCTGTTGACTGGGATCACCCCATCCCTTACGGAATTCTTTATGCCAAAGAGCCGGATGCCGATGTAACATCCTTCATTGAAACCGTGAAAAAAGCACGGGAGGAAAACATATGACCAAATTCCCCCAAAATTTCAAAAACGGGAAAAATTCATACAAATTTTATTGATTTTATTGGGTAATTATGTATAATACTAAATTAGGGAAAAAGGAATTTTTTCTTACTATACTATAAAGAAAGAGGTTTAAATCAAGATGGCAGAAATCAATTTAAGCAAGTATGGTATCACCGGTACCACAGAAATCGTTCACAACCCTTCTTATGAGAAATTATTCGAAGAAGAGACAAAAGCTGGCCTTGAAGGATATGAAGTTGGTCAGGAGACAGAGCTTGGTGCAGTTAACGTAATGACTGGTATCTACACCGGACGTTCTCCAAAAGACAAATATATCGTTATGGACAAGAACTCAAAGGACACTGTATGGTGGACATCTGATGAGTACAAGAACGACAACCACCCAATGACAGAAGACACATGGGCAGTTGTTAAGGATATTGCAAAGAAAGAGCTCTGCAACAAGAGACTTTTCGTTGTAGATGCATTCTGTGGTGCAAACAAAGACACCCGTATGGCTATCCGTTTCATCGTAGAGGTAGCTTGGCAGGCACATTTCGTAACAAACATGTTCATCAAGCCTTCCGCTGAAGAACTTGAGAATTTCGAGCCTGATTTCGTAGTATACAATGCTTCTAAGGCTAAAGTTGCAAACTACAAAGAGTTAGGATTAAACTCTGAGACATGTGTAGCTTTCAACATCACAAGCAAAGAGCAGGTTATCATCAATACATGGTACGGCGGAGAGATGAAGAAGGGTATGTTCTCTATGATGAACTACTTCCTTCCACTCAAGGGCATCGCTTCAATGCACTGT
>OLHA01000148.1_pt1 | contig 39451 bp, 29 predicted proteins | sample 1605961 | NCBI WGS metagenome assembly OLHA01 (sample SAMN03283288) | human gut metagenome | biome: human-associated habitat; material: feces | host: Homo sapiens | place: Peru | collected 2012
GCCGCCAACCACACAATCCCTCCGCCACCCTCTTACGAGGGCCTTCCACTTTGCCTCAAGGATAAAAACCGCTCGCCGTTTCACGGCGAAAAAACACTGATGATAAAATAAATTCTTGGTAAAAAAACCGCATCAAACTACCCAAAACGATAACGCCATAGCGTAGGGACATGCCTTCGGCATGTTTCCAATGCGTTGACACATTGCTGTTTGCATCGAAACATGCCGAAGGCATGTCCCTACGTTATGATTCGGGTTTATATTTGCGTTTTCAGATAATCTGATTTCTGAAGTTTGATTTTTCGCCGAAGGCGAGGGGTTTTTGTCCTTTTGGTGATGTCATCGGCCACGTAAGAGGGTGGCGTTAGGGTTGTGGTGTGGCTGATTCAAGCCTCTGCTTGAAATCAGACATGCCGCAGCACTAACGACTGGTGCGAAGCACTGACATCGGCAAAAGGATGTTTTTTATGTTTTTGTTTCCGTGCCCTCCAGTATTTATCCTCTGAACTAAAACGCGCACCCCACCCTCATTTCTCTCATAAAAGCGAAAAAGATTGCTGCACATGGGCTATTTAGCTTGCTTAAAATTTCAAAAATTGGCAGAAAAGTTGTAAATTTGCGTGATATTGTGCGCACGTGTATGCGTGCACGCGTGAAAGGTTTACATCGGGCAAAAAATGCCTGGCAAATATATTATAACATAAACATGAAAATTATCTTATTATCAGGTGGTTCTGGTCAGCGCTTATGGCCTTTATCTAACGGAGCACAGGCAAAACAGTTTCTTCGCTTGCTGAAATCACCCGACGGCGAAAAAGAATCGATGGTGCAACGAGTGGTACGCCAAATCAAAGAAGCAGGACTGCTTGAAAGCATCACAGTGGCAACGAGTGCCGCACAAGCCGATATGATTTCCAACCAACTTAGCGAATACGGAGTTGACATCGTGACCGAGCCTGCTCGTCGCGACACTTTCCCTGCCATAGCACTTGCAGCAGCATATCTCCAAAAAGAAAAGCATTGCCCAGCCGACGAAACGGTGGTGGTGATGCCTTGCGACCCTTACACCGAAAGCGGTTACTTCCAGACTATCGCCAAAATGGTGAAGGCTGTGGAGGCTAAGGCCGCCGACCTCGTGCTGATGGGTATCACCCCCACGAATCCTTCCTCCAAATTTGGCTACATCGTGCCACAGGCTGCCGATGCAGAAAAAGACATTCGCCAAGTGCACAGATTCGTGGAGAAGCCAAAGCACGAGCTTGCCGAGCAGTTGCTCACCGAAGGCGCACTGTGGAACGGTGGCGTGTTTGCGTTCCGTCTTGGCTACATCACCACGATTCTCAATAAATACGTGAGTGCGCCATCGTTTGCCGAAGTTCGCTCACGCTATCAAGAGTTCCCAAAAATCAGCTTCGACTACGAAGTGGCAGAGCGTGCCGAATCGGTGGCAGTGATTCCATTCACTGGCCAATGGAAAGACCTCGGCACATGGAATGCCCTCACCGAAGAGTTGCCCAATCAGACCATTGGCAAAGTGGTGCTCGACCCTGAGGCAAAAAACACCCATGTGGTGAACGAGCTCAGCATGCCGCTGATTTGCCTCGGCACCGACAATTTGGTGGTGGCAGCAAGCAGCGACGGCATTCTGGTGGCAGACAAAGCCCACTCCGAAGAGCTCAAAACCCACCTTGCGAAGCTCGGTCCCGACGCACGCCCAATGTACGAGGAGCGCCGCTGGGGCGAATACAAGGTGATTGACCACATCGAGTTTCCCGACGGTCAGAAAGTGCTCACCAAGCAGCTCTGCATCAAGGCAGGCAAAAACATCAGCTATCAGGTGCACCACCAACGCGAAGAGGTGTGGACCATCATCAACGGCACAGGCCGCGTGGTGCTGAGTGGCGAAGAGCGCATAGTGAAGGCTGGCGACGTGGTGCATGTTCGCCGTGAGCAGTTCCACGCTATCCGAGCCATCACCGACCTCTACATCATTGAAGTTCAATCGGGCGAGCGTCTCACCGAAGACGACATCACCCGCTATCCCTACAACTGGGAATAAATAGCAGAATTAACGCATCGGGGGCGTGAAACATCGCCCCACGACGCTAACATATCACTAACAGTCAACCCCTTCCGTACCCGATTTGCGAAGTCGGCAAGGAAAACCAAGTTCCCCGATGACTCACCCAACAGGCTGTGTGCAGAGCTGTACAGAGCCGGGATGCTGAAAGAGAAAATGCAGCGCGAGTCATTTTGACCGCAGGCAATGCGCCTGGGTTTGGGGGCCTTATACACATTCGCAATCATTTTTTATGGAATCAACAGCCCAATCGCTCCAGTGGTACGCGTTCCGAATGTCGGTACGCACACCCCACGAAGCGCAAGCTATTGCCCGACGCGAAGGCTTTGAAACCTACTACGCATTGCGCAAGCAACTCAAAGACGCATCTTACAACACGCCCACCGATGAAGCATTTCAAGACAAACCATTGCTTCCATCGGTGATTTTCGTGAAATGCACAGAGGCGTTTGCGCTGAAAATGCAAGACAGCAAAAAAATGTGGCCATACCGAATGCCCGGCGAAAAGTCGCTCTGCCCCATCACGCAGCGCGACATCGACGTGTTCAGAACCGCCGTGGAATCGGGGTGCCGCAACTTGGAAGTGATTGACGAAAACTTGGCGATGGGCGACAAAGTGCGAGTGCTCGACGGCATATTCAAAGACCAGGAAGGCTACATCGTAAAAATCCGAGGCGACAAACGCTTCGTCATCTCCATCCCCGGCGTAGTGGCAATAGCCACCATCTACATCCCCAAGCACCTCCTCGCCCCCCCCCCCCAAAGCCCCCCTAAGGGAAAAATCCCCCCCCCACAATGCAAGACACCACATCCAACAACAAACGCATAGCCAAAAACACCATCATGCTCTACATTCGCATGTTTATCAGCATGGTAGTGGGACTATACACATCGCGCGTAGTGCTCGCCACCCTCGGCGTAGAAGACTACGGCATTTATGGCGTGGTAGGCGGCGTGGTGGCAATGATGGGTTTCCTCAACGCATCGATGAGCGGAGCCACCAGCCGATTCCTCACCTTCGAGCTCGGCCGAGGCAACAAAGACCGGCTTGCCAAAACCTTCTCATCTGCCCTAATCGTGCATATTGCCATCGCAATAATCGTTTTCATCTTGGCAGAAACCGTGGGGTTGTGGTTCCTGTGCAATAAACTCAACATACCCGAAGGTCGCATGGAGGCAGCACACTGGGTATATCAGTTCAGCATACTTGCCACCATGCTAAGCATCACCCAAGTGCCATACAACGCCACCATCATCGCCCACGAAATAATGGACGTATATGCCTACATGGAAATCCTCAACGTGACGCTAAAGCTACTCATCGTGTACCTGCTCACCATCGGTGATTTCGACAAACTCAAACTCTACGCCGTACTCACCTTTGCCGTAAGCCTCATCATCATGATGATATACCGCATCTACAGCCTGCGCCACTTCAAAGAATCCCACTTCCACTGGGTATGGGACAAAACCTACCTCACCCCCCTCCTATCCTTCTCCGGCTGGAATCTTTACGGCAACTTTGGCGGAATAGCCGGAAATCAAGCAAACAACTTTGTAATCAACTCATTTTTCGGCGTAGTGATGAATGCGGCTGCAAGCGTGGCGTTCACAGTTTCGGGAATTGTCACCCAATTCTCATCGAATGCAATGACAGCTTTCCGACCGCAAATCATCAAAAAATACGCAAGTGGCGACATACAAGGAATGCAATCATTAACATTCCTTGCATTAAAGGCTATTATGATGCTCTACACACTTATTGCTATACCAGTGTTTCTCGAATGTGACTATATCCTTAGTCTGTGGTTGGTAGAGGTGCCACAAATGGCTTCAATATTCTGCAAGATACTGCTTATCAGCATTTTCTTTGAATCAATGCGATACATAATAATCATCGACATTCACGCCTCTGGTAATGTGAAAAAAGTAAGTGCTTATTCAGGTACTTTATTTTGCATTTCACCTATCATATCCTACTTTCTTTTCAAAATCGGACTACCCGTAGCAAGCACATTCATCACCATTGCCACAATCAATGCCACCTTGGTATTAATTAATGTGCTGATTGCCAAATATTACATACCTCAAATTGAACAAAGCAAATATTTCACTACCATAGGACTGGTGACATTCACTTCTGCAATATCGCTATTGATTTTGCTGCCCTTGCAACAAATGTTGCCCTCGTCGTTCATTCGACTGTGCATCATGACATGCGCATCACTATTCCTACAACTGATAATCTTTGCATACGTTTGCCTCACTGCAAATCAGCGCGAGAGTACATTTGGCTTCATACGCAATAAATTACACATATAATTATGGACAACATTCTTCTTCTCGATACAAGTATTGCCACCGATAATATTGGTGACGACATCATCATGGAATGTACACGAAAGGAACTTGCACCCATTCTTTCTAAAAGCTTCGTGCGAAACCTTCCAACACACGTTTCTCCATTCCACTGGTATCAAGTGATGAGGAAGTCAAATGCCCTAATGTCGTTCGCAAACAGCAAACTGAAATTTGTGGGCGGTTCAAACATACTTATTCCAAACCTCCTTACCCACTACCCACAGTGGAATATCAACATATTTAATTATCAGCCACTTAAAGGTTGCATTCTGGTGGGAGTTGGTGCAGGTGCAGGAGCCGAAAACGGAAGCAATTGGTACACACGCCACATCTACCGAAATTTGCTCAATTCTGATTATTTCCATAGCGCACGCGACGAACGCAGCAAGAAATATATGGAATATCTCGGAAAGAAAGCTATCAACACTGGTTGCGTGACGATGTGGATGCTCACTCCCGAATTTTGCAAAACAATACCCACAAAAAAGGCAAATAAAGTGGTGTTCACGCTCACTGCTGGCTATGGTGCTCAAATGGATGCCGACCAAAGCATGATCGACACCCTTTTGAAGAACTATCAAGAGGTGTATTTCTTTCCACAGTGTGTGGGCGACTTTGAATATCTGCACAAATTCCAAAACATTGACCAGATTAAAATACTGGAAGCGTCGAAACAGGCATACGATGAGTTCTTGACAAACAACGACACCGATTACGTTGGCACCCGACTTCACGGAGGCGTATATGCCATTCGGCACGCCCGCAGAGCTATCATTATAGCCATCGATGAGCGCGCACGTGCCATCAACGCAAAAAACCATCTGAACTGCATCGAACGCAACGATATCCAACAACTCGGTGCAATGCTCAACAGCGAATTTGAAACAAAAATTGTGATGGACTTTGAAGCAATCACCAAATGGAAATCACAATTCTTATAGAAATGAATATCATCTATATCAAGACTTTATAGCACCTTATAATTATGAATAAGACAAAAATATTTGACTGTACAATTCGTGATGGCAGCTATGCTGTGAACTTCAAATTCACCTGTACAGACATTAAAAATATCGTTTCGCGTCAAGTGAAATTAGGCGTGGAATACATTGAAATCGGACATGGACAAGGATTAAATGCGAGTTCTCCTGAAAGGGGAGAGTCGCTTTACTCTGATGTGGAATATATCGACGCAGCTATGACTGTCGCGAAAAATAGCAAGATAGGTGTATTTTGTATTCCTGGTATTGCACGCATGGAAGACTTGAAGATGGCAAAAGATCATGGTGTTAGTTTCATTCGTATAGGAGTGACGATAGACAATGTGCATAAAGCAAAGCCTTATCTCACATACGCCAAAAGTCTTGGTCTTGAGACCATGGTTAATTTCATGAAAAGTTATTCACGTTCACCACAACGCTTTGCTGAAGGATGTAAAACAGCGCACGATATGGGGGCAGATTATGTATATTTGGTCGATTCGGCTGGTTGTATGCTCCCAGAAGATATAGAAGCATTCCACAAGGCTGCAATAACACTTTGTCCTGAAATAAAACTCGGTTTTCATGGTCACAACAATATGGGGCTGGGGGTAGCCAACGGACTGAAGTGTGTGGAATTAGGATTCTCTTTCATTGATTGCTCCTTTCAAGGATTAGGACGCAGCATAGGTAATATTGCAACAGAAATGTTTGTGATGGCTGTGCAAAAGAAATATGGAACAAAGATTGTCGATATGGATATACCGCGTTTGTTGGAATATGGCTACGTTGTGTTAAAAGACATCACAGATAGGAAACTTGACAATCCTCTCGAATTAATATGTGGCTATACTGGATTCCATAGTAGTTTCCTTAAAGACATTTACCGTTGTTGTTGCGATTACAATGTTGACCCTCTACGATTGATAATGGCGTATTCCAAAATTGACAAGGAAAATATTGATAAAGGCAAACTTGCAGAAGTAGCAAAATGTCTGCCAAAAGATAATGTGGATGACCACCCATATAATTTCCGCAAATATTTCACATATAATGTATAGAAAGAAGACGATATCATGGATGGTGTAATACTGAAAGAAATAAAAGTGAATGGTTGCCACGTTGATTATCATTTTGAAGCTACAGGCATTCTAAAACCTTACTTCACAACAAATACTCTTTTTATTGAGTATCAAGAAGATGTATCAAGTGTGCCACAGTCACTATTAGCTGCCCCTTTCGTAGCAAGCATAATCCCATTAATGTGGGTTACAAACACTGTTATGTGGGTAAAAGAACTCGACAAATCATTCTACGACGCAATAATACGCATACATGATGCGTATCAGCGTCTATACTCGCATTACCCGCTTAAAGGAAATCTAATTCCTGCTAATTTCATTGAAAACAAACTTGTTGAGAAACGAAATTCCTTATTATTATTTAGTGGAGGTTTGGATGCAAACTGCACATATGTGCGGATTCGCAATACGAAACCTTTGCTTTTCAATATACAAGGGTGGTACAAGCAACTCTCAGACACCGATTATGCGGCCGACGCTGATATTCGTGACATAAATGCTTTTGCTAAACGTGAGGGACTTGAATTCACCTCAGCAAAGAGTAATTTTGCGGTAGTAGTAAGTGAGAATTTGTGGAAAAAAAATATCCAACCAAAATTTGGAGATTCGTGGTGGCATGGATTTAATCACTCAATGGCATTCATTTCCATAGCCATACCAATAGCTTGGATTTACGGAATAAAAAACATATTCATTGCCAGTTCCGTTCCCATGGGAGAATTTTGTATGTGTGCTTCACACGTCACTACTGACAGTGAATTTCGCTTTGCTCAGTTCGGGAAATGTGTTCATGATGGTTCTGAATTAGTACGACAAGAAAAGGTTCAGACCGTGGTTAAATATCAAAAAACCACAGGAAAACCATATCCAATACGAGTATGCTCTTTTAACGACCACAACTGCTGTGAATGCGAGAAATGTTTCCGAACAGTTTTAGGGCTTGTTGCAGAAGCAGCCGAGGTGCGTGATTATGGATTTCACATTCAGAAAACACTTAAAGAACATTGGGCAGATGTCATGTTTCGACGCTCAGGACTTATGAGTTTTAAATCAGAACGCGTGCTTCATTGGCCATATATAATTTCCAGAATGAAAGAAAATTACGACTATATGAATCAAGAGCAGAAAGAATTTGTAGATTGGTTCCTAACATTCGATTTCAAAAAGGCACAAAAAGAAAGCAGAAATCGATACTATCGACAAAATTTCTTCTCCATTCTCAAACGAAAACTTCACATCTGAGATGAACAAACCACGGATATTTATAGCCATGCACTACATGGAGATTGGTGGGGCGGAGACGGCACTGGTGGGGCTGCTCAATGCGCTTGACCCTGCGCGAGTGGATGTGGATTTGTTTCTCTACGATCATCGTGGCGAGATGATGCAGTTCATCCCCGAATGGGTGAATCTGTTACCGCAAATTCCTAAGTATTCGGTGTTGGAACGCCCTATAGTCGAACTGGTGAAGCGTGGATTTTGGGGCATCGCCGCCGCCCGAATGTGGGCAAAGCACATATCTAAAGTGGCTTATAAGCGTAGTGGCTCAAAATTAGAGAACAATGGTGGATTAGACAAGATGTCGAAATGCACCACCCCATTGCTCCCCAAAATCAACCAGTCGGTGACCTACGACCTTGCAATCAGCTTCCTCACGCCACACCGAATTGTGGAAGAAAAGGTAAAGGCAAAAAAGAAAATCGCCTGGATTCATACCGATTATACCAAAGTGTGGGTCGATGCAGAGGAAGAATTGAAAGTTTGGCAGAAATACGACTATGTGGCATCTATCTCTGGTGATGTCACGAACACATTTCTTCAAGTGTTTCCATCGCTTGCCCCCAAGATTGTGGAAATTGAAAATATCCTCTCCCCAAAATTCGTTCGCAAGCGTGCTGAGCTTGAAGACACGGATAAAGAATTTCGCCAAACTGATAAAATTTCTCTACTTTCAATTGGGCGCTACTCTGAGCAAAAAAATTACGATAATGTGCCAGACATCTGTAAGCGTCTAATTGGGAAAACAAAACTAAATATTAAGTGGTACATTATCGGTTATGGTGGCGACGAGGCACTAATTCGCCAAAAAATTAAAGAAGCAGGAATGGAAGAACACGTTATCTTACTCGGAAAGCGGAGCAATCCTTATCCATATATCAAAGCTTGCGACATTTATGTGCAACCATCACGCTATGAGGGCAAAAGCGTGACCGTGCGTGAGGCGCAAATGCTCTGTAAGCCAGTGGTGGTGACCAACTACCCCACTGCCCCCAGCCAAATCCGTTCGGGCGTAGATGGCGTAATCGTGCCGATGGACAACGAGGGTTGCGCCAACGGTCTTGCAAAGGTGATATGCGACAAGCCCCATCAAGAGCGCATCATCGCCCACCTCAAAACCCACGACTACGGCAACGAATCAGAAGTAGAAAAAATCTACACACTAATTAATGAATAAACGGAACCACAAATTTCACATATCACACGAATATTTTTTAAAAAAAACATCGTATGAACATTTATAATTCGTGAAATTTGAGTGATTCGTGGTTAAAAATAATACGTGGTTAATCTATGATACCTAAGATAATTCATTATTGCTGGTTTGGTCGCAACCCTTTGCCGGAATCAGCTATTAAATGCATCAACAGCTGGAAAAAGTTCTTCCCCGGCTACGAAATCAAGGAGTGGAACGAAGACAACTTTGATGTGAACATCATACCCTACACCGCAGAAGCCTACGAAACAAAAAAATACGCCTTCGTAAGCGATTATGCACGCTTTTGGATTCTCTACCACTTTGGCGGTATTTATTTCGACACCGATGTGGAAGTAATCAAACCCTTTGACGACATCTTGGAAAGAGGACCATTTATGGGACGTGAACAAGGGGCATTTATTAAAAATATTTGTGGGACATCTTATAACGGTAATGGTTTTGGTATCAACCCAGGTCTTGGCATTGGAGCAAATCCCGGACTTGAACTATATAAAGAGTTTTTAAAATCTTACGACTCCCTTACATTCAAAAACGAAGATGGCACATTGAACACAAAAACCATTGTAAGCTACACAACTGAAACTCTGTTAAGCCATGGGTTGAATGACAACAACGACGAACTTCAAGAAGTGGCAGGAGTGTGGATTTACCCCACTGATGTGTTATGTCCGATGGACCACACGCAAGCAAATAAATTAAATATCACAGATCGAACAGTAAGTATTCATTTATACGACTGCTCTTGGATTAACCATAATACAATAAGATATAAATTGCACTTGTTGAAAAATCTATTGGCACGACGATTTGGCGTGAAATTTATCAACAAGTGTATAAACATAATGACCTTTAGAAAATGATAGCTGGAGCGTATTATTCAATATATCTATTTATAGTGGCAGTTTTGTCATTCTTTGTTTACCATAGGTATCGATATAGGGCTTCTGATTCTTCCACAACATTTTACCAGAGTCAGAAAAGGAATAGTAGTGCATTTTGGTTGATGCTTTTTATGGTTATACTCATCGGTTTCCGACCAGCAAGTTCTGTATTTGTGGACATGATGAATTACATAGATTACTATCATGCTTTTTATGAGGATACGCCATTCCAATGGGATTGGTCTGCCGAAAATTTCGTTTTTGATAATCTACTTGCTTTTGTAGGGTCTATCAATTTGGGCACAACATTCTTCTTTGTATTGATTGCCGCCATTTATTTCGGTTGCGCCTATTGGGGAATCAAAAGACTTTTCAAAGCAGACATTGCAATAGCCTATTTAACCTTTCTTGGTGCTTTTTCCACTTTCAGCTACGCCACAAACGGCATCAAAGCAGGTGCTGCGGCATCAGTATTCATTTTAGCATTGTCATTCTACCGAAACTGGAAAGTGTGCATTCCACTTATGGCCATCACACTTGGTTTACATCACAGTATGACAATGCCAATTGCAGCCTTTATAATAGCTGTGCTCTGGAAAAACCCAAAACATTATTTCTGGCTGTGGATTTTTTGCTTGATATGCGCATTGACCAGAGTTACTTTTTTCCAAGACATGTTTGCAGGTATAGCCGATGAATCGGGTGCGGAATATCTGAGTAGCACAAATAGTGACTGGGGAGGTAAAAGTGGCTTCCGCATCGATTTTGTAGTTTATTCTTTTATGCCTGTGCTGGTGGGATTTCATGCCATATACAAGCATCGGATACAATCAACGATGTATGATTTGCTACTGAAAGTGTATTTGACAGCCAATGCTATATGGATGCTCTGTATGTATGCACCATTCACCAATCGCATTGCATATCTTTCTTGGTTAATCTACCCCATTGTTCTGATTTATCCTTTACTCAATGGAAATTGGGGAGGTAATCGATACAAAGTTGTATCAAAAATATTCATTGCTCATCTTGCCTTCACCATTTTCATGGAATTTGTATATTACTCATAACTCCACAATAGTTATAAAAAAGGTTAAATATGGCACGAATCACAGTTCTTATGGGCATCTATAATTGTGCACCCACACTTCAAGAAGCACTCGACTCGCTCTATGCCCAAACCTATAAAAATTTCAAAATCGTCATGTGTGATGATGGTTCCAAAGACGACACTTTGAAGATTGCAAAAGAAAATGCAAGAATGCACGAAAATGTGATTGTAATCAAGAACGAGCGCAACATGGGATTGAACTACACACTGAACCACTGCTTGGAGTATGCCGACACGGAATATTGCGCACGCATGGACGGCGATGACATCAGCCTCCCCACTCGATTTGAAAAAGAAATCAAATTTCTCGACGAGCACCCAGAATATGCCGTAGTGAGCACACCTATGATATACTTCGACGAAAATGGCGATTTTCGTTGGGGCAAAGGTAAAGGAGAGGTGGAAGCCAAAGACTTTGTACATGGCACGCCCATTTGTCATGCGCCATCAATGTCGCGCACCGATGTAATAAAGTCGGTCGGTGGTTATTCGGTAAGCAAAAATCTACTTCGAGTAGAAGATTATCATCTTTGGTTTAAAGTATATGCAGCAGGTCACAAATTATATATGCTTAACAAGTGCCTGTACAAAATGCGTGATGACCGTAATGCCGTCGGTCGGCGTAATTGGATTACTCGTCGCAACGAAGCATACGTTAAGCATAAAGGTTATAACATGATAGGTTTACCCTGGTGGTACCAAGTTCACACTATCGTCCCCATTCTAAAATATTTTGCGCCACAGTGGATTTATAGATATTTCCATCGTCGCTAAAAAACATATCACCTCTAAATAAGAAATAGAATATGACAAAAAAGAAAATTGCTTTTGTGGTAGCTATTCCTGGTTCAGCCGAGGCGTTTTTGACCAATCATTTTGAAGTGCTCACTCAAGAGTATGATGTGACGTTGATTGCAAATTTTCCAAAGGACTATGATGCGTCATGCTTTAAAGGCATGAAAATCAACTATATCAATGCTCCTATAAAACGTGAAATAAGTGTTAAGAACGACTTAAATGCACTATGGAAGCTATACAAAATTTTCAAGAAAGAGAAGTTTGATTCTGTACATTCCGTCACACCTAAAGCAGGACTGCTCACAGCTTGGGCTTCGTGGTTAGCCGGAATAAAAGTGCGCATTCACATCTACACAGGTCAAGTTTGGGCTACTCGTAAGGGTGTTATGCGCATGGCTCTGAAAATGTTAGACAAAATGATAGCCACGCTTGACAACCATATTCTCGTTGACGGAGAAGGACAGCGCCAATTTCTTATCAAAGAAGGGGTGGTAAAAGAAAAAAATAGCCAAGTTCTTGCCCACGGATCAATTTGTGGCGTTAAACTTGAGAAATTCAACATCTCAAATGAGGTGCGCATCACCGAACGTGCCAAATTCGGCTTTAAGGACAACGATGTGGTATTTATATTTCTCGGTAGGTTAAACCATGACAAAGGGATTGGAGAACTGTATGAAGCATTCAATCGTCTTGTACCAGAATGCCCTAACGCCAAACTGCTTTTCTATGGAAGAGACGAGGAAGACTACGATGCCAAGGTTAGTAACTTCCCAAACATCAAAAAGGGTGAAAATTATTTTTATCCCGGTAGAACTAGCACACCTTACGACGCACTTCAAGGGGGCGACGTATTTGTGCTCCCCACTTGGCGTGAAGGCTTCGGAATGAGTGTGATAGAGGCACAAGCTCTTGGACTACCTGTAATCACGACAGACGCCTATGGTGTGTGTGATGCAAGCGCTCCTAATGAAACAGGACTACAATGTCATATTAATGCTCCTATTGAGCTTTATGAGTGCATGAAAAGATATTATTCCAATCCCACACTTCGAATGTCGCATGGTGAAGCTGGACGCAAGAGAGTTTTCAATCTATTCGACAGTAAATTGGTAAGCGAAGCATGGTGTTCTTTCTATAAGAAAATACTGAAGTAAGAATGTATCAACATTGCTTTAAACGGATAATTGATTTCTGCATTGCACTTGTTGCGCTTCTTGTGATTTGGCCAGTTCTTTTAATTGTCGCTATTTGGTTGCATTTTGCCAATAAGGGGGCTGGGGCTTTTTTCTTGCAAGAGCGTCCGGGGTTAAATGGGAGGATTTTCAAAATTATCAAGTATAAGACAATGACTGATGAGCGCGATGACGATGGCAATCTTTTGCCTGATAATGTGCGTTTGACAAAAGTTGGCAAATTTGTGCGTTCCACATCTATCGATGAGCTACCCCAGCTCATCAACGTGCTAAAGGGCGACATGGCTCTGATTGGTCCTCGTCCATTGCGTGTGCATTATCTTCCACTATACAATACCGAACAAGCCCGCCGACATAATGTGCGCCCTGGTATCACTGGTTGGGCACAGTGCCACGGCAGAAATGGTATTTCATGGACAGAAAGATTTAAGCTCGATGTATGGTACGTGGACAACTGCTCTTTTCTGACCGACATAAAAATAATTATCAGCACAATAAAAACCGTGCTCAATCGCGACGGTATTTCCCAAGAAGGCTATGCCACAATGGAGCCTTTCAATGGATATAACTAAATTAGTTTGAATATGAAGAAAATAGTTGTTTTTGGAGCCACTGGCAATTTAGGCGCATATATTTCTGTTCACATGAAGGAGCAGGGATATGATGTGATTGCTGTAGGCCACAGAAAAAATGATAATAACTTTTTTGCCGACCGTGGAATGTCGTACTACAGCGTCGATATTAAAGACCCTAAGGCCTTTGATATTCTTCCAAAAGATGACATATATGCAGTGGCGCATTTTGCGAGTTCACTTCCCAGCCGATATGCTTTCGACCCCATTGATTTGTTTGAAAGCATCACTATTGGCACACTGAATGTGCTGAACTGGATGCGCACAGTGAACTGCAAGAAGATTGTATTTCCACAAACACCTTCAGATATGGCGAAATATCACAACAATGGTATGGTGATACCGTGTGACGCACCTCGCCACTTCCCTCTCACTGGCGATCATGCTATCTACACGATTGCAAAAAACGCCGCAGTTGACTTGATGGAGCATTACAGAGCTGAATATGGCATCCATTTCTTTGCTCTGAGATTCTTCACCATTTATCAGTATCACCCCAACGCATACCATTACTGCGATTTCAAGCGCAGAATGATGCCATTCCGCATGTTGATGGACAGAGCAAGCAAAAGTTTGCCTATTGAGATATGGGGCAACTGTAAGAAAGCTAAAGAAATGGTATATGTCAAAGACTTCGTGCGCATGGTGCAGGCCTGCATTGAAAGCGACAAAGAAGGTGGATGCTATAATTTGGGTAACGGATGGCAAGTGACACTTGAGGAGCAAATCAAGGGCATAATTGAAGTGTTCTCGCCAAAGGACAACCCATCAGAGGTTATCTATGTGCCAAATAAGCCAGATCCTCTTGAAAATGCCTTTGACATGAGTAAGACTTTTGGCGACTTCCCGTCATATCGCCCAAAATACAGCTATCTCGACCAGCTTCGCGACTTTAAGCACGAAATGGAAACAGAACCTATGGCACAGCTATGGGGCAAAAAAGAAGATTACGAAGAATAAAAAAGAATTTAAACAACACACATGAAAAAATATTTCGCTTATTTATCAAAGGTGCATAACCAATTAAAAAAACTATCCGAGCGTAAAGGAATTAGTTTGTGGTGGTTGTATCAAGACTACTTCAAGTGTTTATTACACTACGGATGCCTAATAAATCAATATGTTAATGGGGATTTTTACAAAATGGGGGTCTTGACCAGAAAACGCTCATTTACTCAAAGACGCCTTGAAAAGGTCATACAGATAGCTAATGATAGGGAGTATACATATATATTAGTAAACAAACTTGAATTTAATACTTTTTTTAAAGATTATATTGAAAGAGAGTGGCTTTACTCCAGAGATATGAACAAAGACTCTTTCAAAAAATTAATAGAATCAAACCACGAGTTATTTATAAAGCCTCTATCACTACAGGAAGGAGAAGGAATTAGAAAAGTTCGAGTACATGAAGAAAATGTCAACCAATTATACGAAGAATTAGCTTCTGGAAGTTTCTTGATTGAAACTGTAATTAAACAACATCCAGCGATGTATTTTAATAATACTTCTGTTAACTCTGCAAGAATTCTGACAGTCTTAGATAAAAGCGGGAAAGCACATGTAATTAGAGCTGGTTTAAGAGTTGGGGTTGGTGACTCTGTGGTTGACAATTATTCTGCAGGAGGAGTGTTATATGAAATTGATCTCTCTACGGGGATTATTGGGGTCACCAGTAAAAGTGTGTGGATTAGGCATAGATCTTCATTAGTCTGAAGAGAAAGAACTTACGATCAATAATACCTCTGAGTTGTGCTCTGAAATGCTTGATCTTTGCATTGAGGGATTCTGCTGATGCATTGGTAGAGCGATTGACAAAATAGTTAAGGATCTCATCCTCACGGTCGTACATGGCGGCAGCAATATCATTGAACGCTTTGTTGCCGAACTCACCGACCTTCGAGTACCATGAATGCAGGCTGACAGCACCTTGCTCCTTAGTACACCTCTGCGAGAATATCATTCGAAGAGAGTGGGTAAGCGAGAAAGCCGTCTTTATGTCCGGAAACTCACGGAACAGTATTTCTGCACGTTCCTTCTGTGTGTCTGTCCATTTCTCGGGTGACATCATAAGTAGCCCCTTACTGCGTGCAAGGAGTTCTGCACGAGTCTCTCCGTTCTCAAGTCTTTCGGGATAGTACCTTGCATTGCGCCTTATGGCATTGCCCTCCTCATCCACAAATGGACCATCGTTCTCCTGCAGCTGGCGCATCATCAGACGGTGCTCTTCCCTAGCATGGGCATCAAGTGTCATCTGCTCACGCCTATACTCTCTGCGTACCTCTTGCAAGGCTTCAAGACAAAACTGCTGATGATGGAACCGGTCGAGCGTACGCATAGCCTTCGGAAAGCATTTCTCTACTATGTTGTGCATACTCTCAGAGAAGTCGAGAGTAACCTCTTCCACGCTCATTCTCAACGCTTCTGGTATCTTCATCAATGCCTTTATGACATCCTTTGCCTTAGTGCCCTTGACTACAGCAATAAGGCATCCCTTGCGACCATGTGCATCCTTGTTCGAGGCTATTGTGTATACCTCTCCCGTGGACAAGCATGTCTCATCTATGCTGACGTGAGGACTTATGTTCTCTGGGAAGATGAGCCACTCGTCAGCATGGCCTAGTTCAGACCATTCACGATAGCCGCTTAGGTGGTCCTTGTAGGCTCTGCCATACTCATCACCGTCTATGTGATAGTCATCCTCAAACGAACGGGCCGTTATAGGGTGCGTCTCCAAACGCTTCTTTTAAAAAATCCGCCAACTCGGTTGAGCAGCGGGTGGACTCCTGAATGAGATTGCATTCGGTCATCACGTTGTGACCATCTGCATCAAGCCATCTGCGACGGCGCACGTGAAGCAGTACTTCCTGACCTCTAATCGGAAAGTCGTGAAACACACTTTCGCGTGTAAATCCATTGGGGCGCAGGTCTTCTCCGTCGTCAGGTTTCTGCTCGTTCTCATCGAGATAAAGGTGAATCACCTGTGTGTCACCTTTCTTCTCGACACGTACAGTCTTCAAGTCAAACCAGTCAAGCATGCGGGCTGGCAATAGGCATTCCGCTAAGAGTCTATACTGTTCCATTTTCTTCTAACGTTTACTCTATAAACGTACACCTGCTTGCTTTTATTGTGCTATGCTATCCACACGCTTTTGCAAGTGACCCAGAATTTTCGATATATGATAAAGAGCAACGAGCTGATAAAAATATTTTGGTATCAGCAACAATGAAGTTAAAAACATACGTAGAGATGTGTATTTCTATAAATAAGACGATTTATCTTAAAAGATTACTTGAAGAAATAAGAAAACAGTTATTTTTTGAAGGTACAATTGATGACACAAACTTTAGTCCGACCTTACGAGAGTTTGATGCATATGTATCATCCTTTGCTTGTGAATTACTGCGAAAAGGATTTTCAAAGAAATATTTATACAGTTTCTTTAAATATTTTAAACAGAATAAATATCGTATTCCGTTCAGTGAAGCATTTGACAAAATGTGTTCAACGCTTGTATTTGGAGAGAAAAAGAGATATACAGTTGTTTTTAAATTGAATTTTCCTCATGATGTTTCTACTGATACTACGATTACCGATTTCCCAAATCTAAAAGCAAGTATTGATGAAAGCATGAAAAATTCTATTATTAAAGAAATAGGATATAAAGAAGAAGGTGATAGAATTAGATTCTATATTATGGAGATAGATGCATTGGATTCTGCTATGGCAGCTCGATTATGTCATGATGAATTATCCACAATTTTTGATTTTAACTTGAATACCTTTAAGTCAGTGGAAGTTCCGTCTACTGCATTAACTTTTTGTCCTAGAGATGGAATAGATGGTTACAATGTTAAATTAGAAAAAGTTTTTATATTAGATAGAGGAGATATGGGAATGAGTGAAGATGAACACTCTTTATATGAGAAATTAAAATCTATAGAACAAAATCCTATTATATCTCAAGACGTTAAGGATAGAATAATCGCGGCAATTAGACATTTGCGTATTGGAGATTGTCAATCAGAAATTGAACAACAATTTATTAATTATTGGATTGCTTTGGAGTTCATATTTGCCTCTTCTCTAAGTAAAGAAAGTACTTTTGATCGCATTAAGAAGTTTTTTATTGAGATTTCTCAAGCATGTTATATTAAACGGAATATATTGTATCTAAATATTTGGCTTATTAAAACACATAGAATACAAGAAGATGAATATTATTGGGAGAAGAACGATGTTAATGAGTTCATAAATTCAATTGATAATATTCTGTTAAAATATAGATTATTGAATATGAAGTCACATTTAAGAAATGGAGAATCAATAAAAAAGTATTTAGCTCAACATAGGAAAAATCTAGAACAGCATATTACTAGAATATATAGATTAAGGAATGAATTGATTCATGAGGCTGCAATAAAACAAGATATTGCTAATGTAACAAGCAATTTACGGTCATACCTTGTCTTTGTTCTTAATCAGTTAATATTTTATTTTAATTCTTCAAACTATGATATGAAATCAAGAGAAATGATGCAATTCTTTTTAACATATGAAAGTGCACTTAAAATAAATTCAAAATATTCAGATATAAATAAAATAATCAAAACGCCTTTGGAAAACAATCCAATATATTAATACCTAAAATCCGCAACCTGTAATATTCTTGATATCTGGGGTTGCGAATTCCTCTCTAAAATGACTCGTTTTCGTAAAGAGTCCTTATGATGCAGTCGCAAAAGATGAAATCCCCTTACCCCATGATGCGACTTGAGGCAATACGCAAAAGACCACGAAGATTTGCGGCTACCCAAAATCAAATTTGAAGGCCATCATGTATGCATCATTGCTTGTGTATATGTTCAGTATGTGCTGTCTTGCATTCCTAACCCATTTTGCAGGGACAGAAACATACTTGAATACAAAAGTTTTGATTCTGCTTGTGCGTTTAAGTCCAAAGCTCTTCATGTTTGCGTCAGATATGAGGTGTCTGTAATAGTTTCGTATCAAAGCGGTCAGAAGCAGGAACACCGTGTTTTCCGCCATGAACGATTTTGGCAACCGCTTCCAGCCAAAGCCGTTGTTCATGTCGTCCAATATACGCTCAGCACCGCCACGCTTGTTGTAATACTCCACGATGTCACGGTCTGTCGAAGTATAGTCATTTTCCATAAGATGTGAGGACACGTCTTCGACACATGACCCTCCACAGAAATATACACACATCAGAGAACGGATTATCTCGCTATATTGATAGCCATACACTTTGCTACGCAAACCTAAAGTGGAGCCTATTGTATGAGACAACATCCTGTCGAATTTCTCCATAATTGGAAATATACCACCAAAAGATGTGAGTTTCTCGGATTTTATTTGTATTTTTGCCATGCCTGATGAGGTTTGTTTGATTATTACTGCAACACTAAATTAAGTGAATTCTCTGACATGGCAAAATCCTGTGCAACTTTTTGTTGCTCAGGATATTATAAAAGTTAAAATTTATAGTGTTGCGGAATTAAGGGTCTTTTATATCGGCTTGCCGAATAAATGTCGTATATTTGTGAACGGAAATAAAAACGTGAATGAATATATTACATCAACCAAATAGATAATGAACAACTTATTGCATTCCTTTCTAAGATTGCTTGTGCGAATAGACCTGAGTAGAGTTTTGTGCATGGGATTTAAAATCAACATGCCTCAAAGGCAAATCATGATGGTATATCTCACCTATACCCTTATCGGTACCGTCCTTCTGATGATGCCCTTTGCCACCACATCAGAAGTCCCCTTCATCGATAACCTGTTTAATGCCGTTTCCGCCATATCGACCACGGGGCTTACTTCCGTCAATCCGGCTACGGAATACACTTTTTGGGGACAGTTGATACTGCTTTGCCTCATACAGATAGGAGGTTTCGGATATATGACACTTTCGGCCTATATCATGTTGCACATCACCCATGTCTTAGGCGACAAGAAGGCGAAGTTGTTCAGTACTCAGTTTGCCTATCCCAACACCATCCGGTCGGAATCCATGGTGCGTTCCATTGTGAACTTTACGTTCGGCTTTGAGCTGTTGGGGATAGCACTGCTTTTCCCCTATTTCTATTTTATGGGTATCGAGCAGCCCCTATGGTCGGCCATATATCACACTGTCTCCGCTTTCTGTACGGCAGGGTTCAGTATTTACCCCGACAACCTCATCCGCTTTCAAACAGACATTTATGTGAACATCGTCCTGATGTTCCTGTGCTTTGCTGGTGCCATGGGATTTATTGTCATGACTGACATCTACCGCAAAGTAACCCGACGCAATTATAAAATAACTTTCACCTCCAAAGTGATTGTGGTCATCACGGGTGCGCTTGCCTTATGGGGTACGCTGCACCTGTTCTTTTTTGAACCGATGCTGCAAAGCCTGGACACCTTCGACCGCTTTATCGTCTCCCTGTTCCAAGCCATGTCAGCCATGACTACAGTAGGTTACAACACCATCGAAGTATCCGAAATCGTTCCTGTCTCACTAATGGTGCTTACCGTATGCATGTACATCGGAGCATCACCATCAGGCACGGGCGGTGGCTTGAAATCGACCACCCTTTCTGCTCTCTATGCCTATACGAAAAACAAACTGGGACTGCACGAGAACATCTCCTTGTGTGGTAACATTATTCCGGGCTACCGCATAGAAACCGCATTGACCACATTCGTGTTCTACACTTTCATCCTATGTGTAGGAGTGTACTTTATGACCCTGTTCGAGCCCAACGATGCCGATTTCCTGAAAATCTTCTTCGAAGCCTCTTCTGCACTGGCCACCGCTGGGCTTACTTCGGGTGTGGTGAGTTCATCCACCATAGGTAGCAAACTCACCCTTATCATCTTGATGTACATTGGTCGAATAGGTGTCATCACTTTAGGCAATGCCTTTCTAAGTAGCAAGAGAAGCAAACTGAAAGGCCAAAGCGACATGGCGGTGTAAGTTAAATTTATTGCCGCTTTTCACAAATGTACTGACTGAAGCCCGAATAAACTGATTAGTTGTGGACTGCATTACTGACTGTCTGCAAACACTGAAAAATAGTTATCGTTTAAGATTTTCATTTATATTGATTTTCCAATCATATGCCCCCTCTGCAACATCGCCCACCTCTTTGAGTGTGTGGCGATGCTTGATTTCATCAAAGGGCTGCTTTTGTTCCGCATAGCCACACAACCATTCGCTAACCGCCTTTTGCATTTCGGTTGTTTCTCCATACTCCTGCATCACACTTTTGATGTCTGCGGCTTCGGATGGGGCAAATAGTGATTTGTGTTGCTCTGTCCCAAAATGGATAATCGCATTGATGGCTCGTCTGAACACCTCGCTTGCTTGGTAGAGAATATCGGCTATGACATTCAGAATTTTTCGGTGTGCACTTCTATAACAACATGCGCCCACACATGAGCGTGGACATGATGACACCAGCCCAGACGGCGCGCTGCCACGGTGAAATAGTCAAATGGTGTAAAAGTTACCGTGAGGAGGCCACCTGACTTCGTCACTTTTTTAAGAAGCACTCGTAACTACTTGATAATCAGCTGTGATTATTTTTATTCGGGTGACGCGATGAGAAATGAATAAAATAGCGCCACCATACCCTATACGAGAGGTTGTGGAAATATTGCATTCTCGTTGAGGTTTGTGAACAGGTCTATTTCTCGTGGGTGACGCATTGACGAAGTCAGGAAAAGTGTAAAAGTTACCGTGAGGAGGCCATAAAAAATGGCCGAGCATGATGACAATCGCTAAAAAAAGTTTACCTTTGTCGCTTGGGAAAGGCCGCATTCCGGCCTACGGCCTCCAGGCAACCCTTCCCAAGGCTGACGAAACCGTCAAGTCAACCCCTAACAGGGATAAGTTTAACCGAGTCAACTCCCATCAGGGATAGCACCCAAAACAGTCAATACAGTATGATCAAACAGCTTGAATTCCAAATCCGAAACTTGAGATTCTACATATCTCTTTTCTTCTTGTTCATGGCAATGACATCATTTGCTCAAGAACAAATATCGGGTATTGTTGTAGGCGATAATAGTAAACCTATTGAATTTGCGACAATACTACAATTATCTGCCGATTCTACAGCCATAGATGGTACTGTTTCCGACAACAATGGTAAATTTAAACTAACAAAAGACATCAATGCGAAACTTCTAAAAGTAAGTTACATTGGCTATCAAAATCGAATAATAAACCTCCCTCTAAAGAAAGATACTATTCATCTTTCTATAAATCAAGAACAGCTACAAGAGGTAGTTGTTACCGCTCGCAAACAATTGACAAAACGCATTACCAGTGGCATATCTTACGATATGTCCCAGAACAAACGTGCTCAAAGCGAAAGTTTGCTTCAAGCCTTACGCTATGTCCCAACATTGGATGTGGCATTAAATGGCAATGTCACAGTGAAAGGCAGCTCCTCATACCGAATTTATGTGAATGGACGTTCTTATGATATGGCGCAATCCAATCCACAGCAAGTCTTGCAAAGCATTCCTGCAAAGTCGATTAAGAAAGTAGAAGTGATTACAGAACCATCAGAAGCCTTTGGCAATAGCCCAGGCGAATACATTATTAATATCATTACAGATAAAGATGCGCTGGATGGTGTCTATGTAAACACTACGCTTCAGGGAAATACTCAGCCAGCGACCAATGATGGCATTATGGTGATGGCGAAAAAGAAGAATGTAGATTTTTCTCTATCATATAATTATGATCTTAATGGTCAACACAATCAACCACTGACTCAAGAGATAAAAACACCGGAATCCACGACTTTTCTTAGCAGTATCGGCAATGGTAACTGGCAGACTCATCTTGTTAGAGCCATTACCGATATCCGCATTGACAGTGTGAATACAATTTATGCCGACTTTCACACCAGTTTATTGCGTACAGACATTACTGGCTCTTGGGAACAACACACTACAATAGATCCCAAAATCTATCGTATGGAACAATTGAATCATGATATTGCTGGCACTATCGAGGCGAATGCCCTATATCGTAATTATTTCAAAAAGAGACCTGGTATAGAACATTTTTCTTTGGGATATCGCTATACTCACAATCCAGACAAACATCACTTTGCAACTACTGTCTATAGCGATAATGGCACAACCATCAACAATCAGCAGACAGATGGATCAATGAATGAGCACACGATTAGAGGGTCTTTGTATCAGCCTATTGCTAAGAACCATACACTCAGAATTATTGCAAAACAAGTATTGCGAGATGGTAATGTAGAATCCTCCGACGACAAAAATATTGCATATAATCAGTCGTTATCTCAAGCAACTGCATATTATAGCGGTCAGATAAGCGACTGGAACTTTTATGCCTTGCTGGCAGGAGAAAATGACTATATGAATATGCGCTTACCTCTCACTGGCGAAGAAAATAGGCACAATGAGTTCCATCTCTTACCACAATTAGGTGCGTCATGGAACGCAAATCAATACACCCAACTATCGGCTCAGTATTCACGCAGCACTACACGACCTGGGTTAGCAATGCTTAATCCTTTTTATAGAGTAATTAACAACAGTGCAGCGTCACAAGGCAATCCGAATCTGTCATCCGAAATGAATGATATGCTTTTAGTCAAATTCCTGTATATGCGTGGAAATTTGTATTGTCAAATGGGCATAACCGGTACTATCACTAATAATGCTGTATTCTATTACGAGAAAGGCATAGATAGCGAAGGCCGACTGCTGAGCACCTACGATAATATAGGCAAGAGTAAAAGCATAGGTGTTGACCTGTTTGCTAATTGGCGTCCATGGTCTTTTGCGTCCTTTTCTACATACCTTAAAGCATCACATGGCAATATTAAGGCTGAGGAAATGAATCTGAATCAAAATTTCTGGACATATTATGCAAATGTTTCAGCAGACTTTTATCTACCAAAGAATTGGAGTTTACAAGGCCGTTACTCGGTTTCAAAACAGGCTCCAATGCTTTGGGGTACGGTAAATACAACTCATCGTTACTCTTTCAAAATAGACAAAAGCCTAATGGATGGCCGTCTGAATATTGGAGTAGAGGCAAACAGCCCATTTTCCAAATACTCAAGACTTGAGCAACGCGTAGTGAAACCTGAAATGGAGACAATACAAACTAACTACATAACAGCACGTTCTTTTGGTGTTTATATCTCTTATACTTTCCAAAAAGGCAAACGCGTGAATATTGAGCGCAACAATACGTTAAAAGCAACCGACCAACAAACAGGTGTAGAATGAAACAGATCTTTCAACACGATTCAATGGAATGCGGAGCTGCTTGTATAGCAATGATCTGCTCTCACTTCTGTTAAGGCGATGGCTTTTCACGATAGGGACTGATGGTGAAGTGATTTAGCTACTCTTTTGGTGTTGTCGCTTTTGGCGATTAATTTATACTTTTCTCCAGATAGGTCTTTTTTTTTGCAATTTGGCGATTGGGTTTAATTTAGAGTGAGATTTTTGAGATTGTTATGGTGAAGAAAAAGAAACTTAGTAGAAATGCGATTATTGGTTACCCTGCTGGTATTATCACTGGTGTGACCTATGGTTTGAATCCTCTGTTTGGCAAGCCATTGATGGATGCTGGGGCTTCGATTGACACGATTCTCTTTTACCGTTACTTTTTTGCAGTGGTGCTTTTGGGCGGATTTTTGTTGCTCACAAAGCAGAGTTTTAGGGTCACGGCTAAGCAGGCGGGTGTGCTGCTGTTGCTTGGCGTGCTCTACACGATGAGCAGCACCACGCTGTTTGAGGCCTACAATTACATTGCTTCGGGCTTGGCCACTACGCTGGTGTTTCTCTATCCGGTGCTGGTGGCTATCATCATGGTGTTTTTGCGTGTGGTGCCGTCGTGGCAGGTGTGGCTCTCGATTATTGCCACGTTTATCGGTGTGATTATCATGACCATGGGCGATGCGGGGCAGAGTGCTGTCAATCCCGTGGGCGTGCTGTTCTCGATTGTTTCGGCTTCGGTGTATGCGCTGTTTATCGTGATTATCAACCGCAGCAAAACCATTAGCACGATTTCCAATTCGCTGCTCACATTCTACGCGCTGTTCACAGGCGTGCTGATTTTCCTCGGAAAGATGCTGTTTCACCACACGGGCATGACCGACGGCATAGAGGGCGCGGCTGCGTGGAGCAATCTTGTGGGGCTGGCGTTGCTGCCAACGGTGGTATCGACTGCCACACTGGCTTTGGCAACCCGAAACATTGGCGCCACGAAGGCCTCGGTGCTTGGCGTGTTTGAGCCTATCACGGCGATTCTGGTGGGCACCATCGTGTTTGACGAAGCCCTCACCGCCAACATTGTGGTGGGCATCCTCATCTCGGTAGTGGCCATCACCTTCATGATCTCCGCCACCAAGCGATAGTGGCGAAAATGCTATAGCATTTTCGCTATTGGCATAGGGGTGTGAAATAGGAAAAGCAGCTGATCTTCGCGATTAGCTGCTTTTGTGTTAATTGGAACTATTGTATTTATCGTTTATTGCAGGGTGAACGACAGTTTTTGAACGTCGCGGCTGTTTGGACCAACCATAACGTCGAACTCGCCTGGCTCGCAGATGTAGTTCAATTCGTTGTCGTAGAATTTCAACTTGTCGGCTGTGATGGTGAAGTTCACCACTTGGCTTTCACCCTTTTTGAGGAAGATGCGCTTGAAGTCTTTCAGTTCCGACACAGGACGGGCGATTTTGCCCACCAAGTCGCGAATGTAGAGTTGAACCACTTCTGCACCGTCGTAGTTGCCGGTGTTGCTCACTTCCACCGATACGGTGAGGCTGCCATCTTGATTCATAGTGGTGCCGCTGATAGTGGGAGCACCGTACTGGAATGTGGTGTACGACTTGCCGTAGCCGAATGGATAGAGAGGAGCATTGTCGATGTCGAGGTAGTTGCTGGTGAACTTAGTGAACCAAGTCTTGTTTGGGCGGCCAGTGTTGAGGTGGCTGTAGTAGATAGGAATTTGACCTACGCTCTTAGGCATCGTCACGCTGAGGTGACCGCTTGGAGCCACGTCGCCAAACACCACGTCGCAGATGGCGTCGCCAGTTTCGCTACCGCCAAACCATACGTTGAGAATGGTGCTGAAATTTTCCTTTTCCCAGTTCATCACAGTGGCACGGCCAGAGAAGTTGAGCAGCACGATAGGCTTGCCAGTGGCTTTGAGAGCGGTGAGCAAGTCTTTTTGTGCGTCGAGGATTTCGAGGTTGGTGCGGCAGCTGCTTTCGCCAGTCATTTCGCTTGGCTCGCCAATGCAAGCCACCACCACATCGGCCTCTTGTGCAATCTTCACTGCTTCGGCACGCATCACGTCGGCATCGCGGTTGTCGCGCATTTCACGGCCAAACATGGTGCTGTTTTTCTCCATGATAGAATCGTAGCACACGTTGCAGCCCTTAGCGTAGAGCACTTCTGCCTTGCCTTTCACGGCTTCGGTCATGGCTTCACGCACGGTTTTGTACTTGTCCATAGCGGCTGCCACGCTCCATGTGCCAGGCATATTGGTGCGAGTGTCGGCAAGTGGACCAACGAGCGCAATCTTGCCCTTCTTTGCCAATGGAAGCACATTGTCGCTGTTTTCCAGAAGCACGAAAGTTTCGGTAGCCAACTTGCGGGCTGCCGCACGGTGCTCGTCGGTGTAGATTTCAGTCTTGGCACGCTTGCTGTCGAAGTAGCGGTATGGGTCGTCGAACAAGCCGAGTTTGTATTTAGCCTCAAGAATACGGCGGCAAGCAGCGTCGATAGTCGCCATGCTCACCTTGCCTTCGTTGAGCGACTTTTCGATAGTGCCCAAGAAACCGTCAGCCACCATATCCATATCTGTGCCGGCGTTGAGCGCGAGGGCAGACACGGTTTGCAGGTCACCCATGCCGTGGGCAATCATTTCGCTGATGGCAGTGTAGTCGGTCACCACAAAGCCCTTAAATCCCCACATGTCGCGGAGCACGGTGGTCATCAACCACTTGTTGCCAGTGGCAGGAATGTAGTCAACGGTATTGAACGAAGTCATCACCGAAGCCGCGCCAGCATCCACGGCTGCCTTGTAGGGTGGGAAGTATTCGTTAAACATGCGAGTGTGGCTCATGTCGGCGGTGTTGTAGTCGCGGCCAGCCTCAGCTGCGCCATAGAGGGCGAAGTGCTTCACACACGCCATCATGGTGTTGGGGGCGGTGAGGTCGGTGCCTTGGTAGCCTTCCACCATAGCCTTGGCGATTTGTGAGCCAAGATATGGGTCTTCGCCGCCGCCTTCAGCCATACGGCCCCAGCGCGGGTCGCGGCAGATGTCAACCATAGGGCTGAATGTCCAGGAGATACCGTCGGCGGTCGATTCCACTGCGGCAATGTGCGCAGAGTTGCGGATAGCGTCCATATCCCACGACATCGACAATGCCAAAGGAATAGGGAACACGGTCTCATAGCCGTGAATCACGTCCATACCGAAGAACAAAGGAATGCCCAGGCGGCTTTGCTTTACGGCAATCTCTTGCACTTCGCGGATTTTGTCCACACCTTTAAGGTTGAACAAACCGCCCACTTGACCTTTCTTGATTTTTTCAGCCACGTCGCTGCTCTTAGCCGAGCCGGTCACGATTTCGCCCGATACGGGGAGGTTGAGCTGGCCGAGTTTCTCTTGAAGGGTCATCTTCGACATCAAATTGTCGATAAACTTGTTCATCTTAGCCTCGTCGGTTTTTGCCGATACGCTGAGCGCGGCAAGAGCCATCACGAGCAATAAAAACTTTTTCATACTGTCAGGTTTTATTTGGTTATTTATGTTATTGTTCTACTGTGAAATCCAATTTTTTCAGTCCTTCCTTCACCTCTGGGCAGTTCATAAACAACTTCCAGAGCAGACCGGTGCGGTAGTTCTCAATCATAGGAGCGATGGTGCACTGGTCGATGGCAAGGTAGCGTGGGAGCGTCCACTTCGCCTTTTCGCTAAAGGCATCGTAGAAGCCGTATTTGCCCCAAATCCAACTGCCCTTCTTCCAGAATCCCTTCAGCGCAGCCATCGACTGCTCAGGAGTGTAGGGGAACGACGAGAGTGCGGCGGTGGGGGTGATTACGCCTAAATCGTTGTTGGGCGCGTGTGCCGAGTAGCCGCCTACCGAATAACTTGCGGTCAAGCCCCAGCAGTCGGCGCCATATCCGTCGTAGCCTTTAGGGTTAGCCACGCAATAGTCGTAGTCGCTGAGCACATGGCTGCGCATGGCGGTCCAATAGTCGGCGTAGCGGTCCTTCAAACCCTTAGGGCAAAGACCAATCCAACTGTAGTGCGCCCAGAAGAGCGGTCCGCCAGTTTGCTCTGCGCCATTGTGCTTCAGCAGCAATGGGTGGCCATAGGGGGCAGCGTCGGTGGTGATAGCACCGCTGCGTGCCCATCCCTTGTGGTAGCATGAAGCAGGGACGCTATGGGTGGGCGATGCCGCTGCGAGTATATATACAATCATGCACTCGTTGTAGCCTTCGAGTGGGAAGTTCATTTCCCAGCCGTATTCAGGCGACCAGTGCCAATATATCACGTCTTTTCCGCCGTTGCGATACCAGTCGAAATCCATATCGTGCCAAAGCACGTTGATTTTCTCGGCAAGCGCTTTCTCATCGGCGTTGCCATTCTTGAAATATTCTCTCACGCACAGCAGGCTTTGCATCATAAAGCAACTCTCCACCAAGTCGCCGCCGTTGTCCTTCTGTCCGAAAGGCACCACCTTGCCAGTGGGGCCGTTGAGCCAGTGTGGCCATACGCCATGGAAGCGGTCGGCTTTGGTAAGGTAGTCCACAATCTTGGTGAGGCGCGCCACGCCCTCGCTTCTGCCGATAAAGCCGCGGTCGATAGCCACGAGCAATCCAGCCACGCCGAAGCCGCTGCCGCCGGTGGTGACCACGTGCTTATCGTTGCTGGGGTAGATGCCGTCGAGGTGAATGCGTTCGGGGGCCAGACCGGAGGTAGGCTCTGCGCCCTCCCACATATAGTTGAAGTGCACTTTCTGAATGTAGTCGAGGAAAGCGTTGTCGTTGGCAAACGAACTTGGGCGGTTAGGCACAATGGGGTCTTGCCCCGTGTTTGGAGGCTCTGGAACAGGGTTTGCCGTAGAACTGCACGCTGTGAGCATCATAACAATGGCAGCCAGTGTATAAATAATTCGGTACATAGTAGTATTTGATTAGTTGTAGTTTATTTTGCTGATGTGTAGGGAAGGGTGAGTTTGGCGGCAGGAGTGGATGTGAAGTTGCGCTTAACGCTGACGTGCGCCTTTTTTGTGGTTTTGTCAAACTCCACGGTCACGGTTTCGCCTGATATGAAATCTACCCAGTAGGTGTTGATAACTAATTTGTCGCGGTTTTCCCAACTGTAGCGTGCCGCTGTGGTGAAAGGCTTGTTCAACCCTTTGAACACGCTCTTTGGGTGGATAGAGTAGGGTGGCTGCACGGTGCTGCTCGCATAGTGCCACTGGGCAGGAGCGGCGGTGATGGTGCGACCGTCGAATGTGTATTGCAAATTGCCGTCGGTGCCGAATTGCAGGGCAAAACCTTCGTGCAATGTGATTGATGGCTTGGCTTTCACCTTCACGCCCTTTACGGTGCGCTGGCTGGCAGATGCGGTGAACTTGTCGAGCGCCTTTTGCTGGGCAGCGTCGAACTTTAATGGACCATTGTCGGTAGCCACCTGCTTGATGAAGCGGAAAGTGGCGTCGATTTCCTCGTAGCCCTTCATGCTTGCGCCGTTGAGCACCACCACCATATCTTTTTCAGGCACCACGAAGATGTATTGGCCCAAAGCGCCGTCGGCGCAGAACGAGCCGGGAATCTCGCACAGCCACAGTTGGTAGCCGTAGCCCGGATTTTGGATATTCTTCTTTGGATTGTCGGTAAATGGCACTTTGTGGCATTGAGTCGCGCGGTCAATCCATTCGCGCGATATGAGTTGCTTGCCGTTCCAGTTGCCTTTTTGCAAAAGGAGTTGGCCAAATTTTGCTTCAGATCCGGCTTGGATACGCATACCCCAGCCGCCGGTGTTCACGCCTCTTGCGCTCTGCTCCCATTCGGCTTCGGTGATGCCGAGAGGAGCGAAAATGCGCTCTTTGAGCAGTTGGAGCACGGTGTTTCCGGTCACTTTTTGCACGATAGCCGAGAGCATGTAGGTACTCATGGAGTCGTAGAGGAATTTTTCGCCCGGCTCGTATTTAAGGTGCTTAGCGAGCCATGTTTTCTCCCACTCGGTGGTGACGGAACGCATGTTCCAGTCGGGAATGATGCCCGACGACATGGTGAGCAGGTCGTGAACGGTCATCTTCGCCAAGCCATCGCTGATGGTGTCGGGGAGAAATTCGGGGAAAAACGTGGCAACACGGTCGGTCACGCGCAGGCGATTGTCGTCGATGCACAGCCCAATTGCCATACTGCAAAATGTTTTGCTTGCGCTATACAGCGTGTGCGCGTCGATTGCACGGAATGGAGCGGGGTGCAACTCGCTAATCACCTTGCCGTGGCGCATCACCACCACATGGTGAATCTCGGTTTGCTCCAGGCTCATAAGCGAGGTGTAGAGTTGAAGCACAGCCTTGGCTTCTACGCCCTCTTGGGCTGGATTGCTGCGAGAAATGGTGTTGGTTTGCGCAAATGACAGTTGCCAGAGCACTGCCAGTATCACGAAAGAGGATAACCGTTTGAAAATTGCCATCGTTGGTGTCGTTTTTTTGTAGTTGTTTAGTTTCTGATTTTAAAAAAATAGGGTGGGTAAATGTTGTGTCGTTCACCAACCCACCCTACTAACGAAAGTTTTTTATATTGCGTATGAAAAAAAACGTCAATATTGGATTTGTGCAATCACAGGATAGTGGTCGGAAAGGTAATGACCTTCGGGCTTGTCCTGAATCACACGGCAGCGCTTCACATCGAAAGCCTTGCTCACGAACACATAGTCGAGAAGTTCCAGTTCCTCTGGCTTGGCTCTGCCATAGTCGTGGTATGAGAATTTTGGTCCATACACGATGGGTGAGAGTTGGTAGATGCTTTTCAGCCCAGCTGCGTTCAAGATGTCGAAAGGAGCGGTAGCGTCGGTGCAGTTGAAATCGCCAGAGATGAGCAATGGCAATTTTGGTGCAATCTGCTTAGCCCTTTCAAGCACGAGTTTGATGCCCTCGCGACGCGCTTGCACGCCGTCGTTGTCGAGGTGGGTGTTGAAGTAAGCAATCTTCTTGCCTGTTTTGCGGTCTTTAAGGATTACCCAAGTGGCAATTCGGGGATATGAAGCGTCCCACCCTTTCACACCGTAAACGTTTGGATTCTCCGATAGAGCGAAATTTCCTGACTCAATCAGCACGAATCGATTTTTTTTGTAGAAAATAGGGCAGTGCTCGCCTTCGTTTTTACCATCGTCGCGGCCTGCGCCCACATGTCCGTAGTTGGGGAGGTTGGCATCAAGGTCGGCAAGCTGGTCGGGTCGCACTTCCTGCATTCCAATCAAGTCGGGTGAATAGTATTCAAGCATCTTGATGTTGTCGGCACTGCGGTTGGTCCATTTGTTCACGCCGTCGTCCGCGCTAAGGCGAATGTTGTACGTCATGATACAAATGTCGGTCTTGCTTTTGGCAAGCGCATGGGAAAATCCCAGTATCACGAGAGATACGATGAATAATAATGCTTTTGCGAATCTTGTCATGATAGTGCTTAAAAGAAAGAGGGGGCAGGTGGGCATTTGATTTCACCAGCCCCCTCGGAGTTTAGTTATGGTTTAATGCCTTTGTGGCATTATTCCGAAATCATTTAGGGTCCTTTTCCAGGTCAGGAATGTTTTCGAGCTGAGTGGCAGGGAGAGGCCAGAAGGTCTTTTCTGCTGTCCAGCCTTTAGGGCCGAGCACAGCGGCAGCCTTGCCAGTGCGCACGAGGTCGATGTAGCGCACACACCATTCACCGCAGAGTTCCATACGGCGCTCGTCGAGGATTTGGTCGAGGGTCACACCGGTGAGGGTGGGCATGTGAGCGCGGGTGCGAACTTCGTTGAATGAAGCGTCGCCGCTCTTGCCGTTTCTAACCTTTGCTTCGGCATTGATGAGGAGCACTTCTGAGTAGCGGAGAATGCGCACGTTGTTGTTGCGACCCCAAGAAGTGGTACCTGCTGTCATTTGGTCGTAAGGGAGGTAGCCCTTGCCGTTGTAGTTGTGGCCTTCGTTAGGATTCTTGGTGCAAACGTCGCCGCTTGGAGTAGGCACGCCAGGGATAATGATAGAAGTGGTGTAACGAACGGTTTCGCCACGTTCCTTAGCCCAGTTCACGAAAGAGTCTTCATACTTCATGAAGCCCCAGCCACCGAAAGTCTTGCCGGTAGCCTCGTTCTTCATAGCGCAACCAGCGAAGTTGAACCATTGGTCAACGCCAATGTAGTCGCCGCTTGGGTTGCCGAAGTCGGTGCATTGGATTTCGAAGAGCGATTCGTCGCAAAGCTTGCCAGGAATCTTAAACAGGTTGTAGTAGTCGCTGTAGAGAGAGAATTTCTTGCTCTCGATGATTTCATCAGAATACTTTTCAGCCTTTTCCCAGTTGCCTTGCACCAAAGCGGTTTGTGCAGCCACCATGGCAGCGGTGTAGTAAGTCACGGCACCGTTGTGAGGCATTTGGTTAGGACGGCACTTGCTTGTGGCAGCCATTTCGCCCATTGCGGTTTCACATTCGGAGAGAATGTAGTTGAGCACGGTTTCTTGCTTGCTGCGCACGAAGTCGGTCTGGTTGTTGTTTTCGAGGATCACCACAGGACCGAAGTTGTTGGTGAGCTGATAGTAAGCCCATGCACGGATAGTGCGTGCTTCGCCGCAGTATTGTGAATAGTTGGCAAGTTCTTGCGAGTTGCTTGGGTCGATGTGCGCCTTGTAGTTGTCGAGTGCCTCAAGAGCGGCGTTGCTGCTGCGAACGATAGAGTAGAAAGTCACCCACACGTTGTTGAGCGCCCAGAAGCCGTTGTTGTAGTTGTAGTAGCGGCCGAAGTCCACTGCTGCAGCTTGGTCGTCGGTACGTCCCGACCACATGTCGCCATCGCGAGAGAACATCAAAAGTTGGTTAGCCCAGTGAGCGGCATAAGCGCGCACGTTGTTGTAAGTGCCAACCACAGGCTGATACATTTGAGCTGTGTTAGTATAGTCAACAGCTTCTACGTCTTGCTGATTTTCGGGATCGATGTCGATGAAATCAGAACATGACGCCATACCCAGTGAAAAAACAGTAGCTGGGATAAGATATGCTAAGAATTTCTTGAGTTTCATAATGTTTTTACGTTTTTAAGTTTCTGATTAGAAATCAATCTGCACACCGAATGTGTAAGTGGCTGTCAAAGGATAAGTTTGGGTGTCCCAACCTTCAGCGTCTGCCAATTCAGGGGTGAAGCTGTTGGCCTTGAAAGTGGTGAATGGGCGGTCGGCTGTAGCGCTGATGCGGATGCCTGGCAATGTGTAGTTGCCGAGCTTGATGTTGCGGAAGCTGTAGCCGAGGGTGATGTTTTGGATACGGAAGTAATCGCTGCTTTCCACGAAGTAAGAAGCTTGGTTACTGTCGCTCACGTTCCAACCCTTAATCAAGGCTGCTGCGCTTGGGTCGGTGTTGCTTGTGCCAGCACCGTGCCAGCGGTTTTCGTATTGAGCACGGTCGAAGTTGTAGTTAGATGCTGCGTAGCGGAGCGCGCGCTTGCGGTTCCAGAGTTCGCCACCAGCTTGGCCGTAGCAGCTGATGTTGAAGTCGAGAGCCTTCCATTGGAAGCCGAGGTTGAAGCCGTAAGTCACATCAGGAACATAGCTGCCGAGGCATTGCTTGTCACGACCGTCGATTGCGCCGTCGCCGTTCACGTCTTCATACTTGAAGTCGCCAGGCACGAGTTTGTTAGCCACTGCGATTGGGTCGGCTGCACATTCTTCAGGAGTTTGGTAGATGCCAATCACCTTATAGCCGTAGTATGAGTTCATCTTTTCGCCCACCTTTTGCACGGTCTTGCCACCCTTGATGATATTGAGGTTGTTCAAGAGGCTCTTCACTTCGTTGTGGAGGTAACCAATGTTGAAGCCCACATTATAAGAGAAGTCCTTGCTGAGTTTGTCAGCCCAGTTGAGCGACAGGTCAACACCGGTGTTGAGGATAGTAGCGTAGTTGCCGGCGATAGTAATGTTCTGCATAGGAATGGTTGGTGAAATCACAGCGTTTTCAGTCTTGCGATAATACCAGTCGATGTCGCCAGAGAGGCGGTTGTTGAGGGTAGCGAAGTTCAAACCAACGTTGGTTTCGTTCACCACTTCCCAGCTGAGCCAAGAGAAGTTAGATTCGTAGGTGTAGCCATCGAGCACTGTGTTGCCGAATACGCCACGCACTGGCTTGGTGCTTGCGAAACCTGCTGAAGCGGCAATCTTGTCGTTACCGAGTTTACCCCAACTTGCGCGGACCTTCAAGTAGTCGAGCACGTTTTGGTCAGCCATGAAGTCTTCGTTGCTGATCACCCAAGCAGCACCTACTGATGGGAAGTAGCCCCACTTTTCGTTGTACTTAGAAGAACCGTCGGCACGGAATGTGGCGGTGAGCATATACTTGTCGGCGTAGTTGTAGCCCAAGCGAGCGAAGTAAGAGAGGCCGCGGTAGAGTGAGCCGTCGTCGCTCACGGTCACGCCTTCTTTGCTACCGAGGTTGAGGTACTTGTAAGCGTCCTTGCCTTCTGGCACGTTTTTAGCGGTGGCAGTGAGGAAGTAGTAGCGTTCGTTACGCATTGAGAAACCAGCCATAGCGTTGAAGTGGTGCTTGTCGAATGTCTGGTTGTAGGTGAGCACGTTGTCCCATACCCACTTCTTGTAAGTGCTTTCGCTCTTGGTGAGTGAGGTTTGGTCGTTGTGCTGGTTCACAGAGCCTACGCAGTAGATAGGAGTGAACGCCACGCCCTTGGTGTTGGCATAGTCGTAAGCGTAGCTTGTGCGGAAGTTCAAGCGGTCTGGAACGAGTTGGAATTGAGCATAGAAGTTGCTGAGCACTTGGTAAGTGTCGTTCTTGCTGTCGAAGTAGTTGGCAGTAGCCACTGGGTTGTAGAAGTTGTTGGTCACGCCAATTTGTTCAGGAGAAGCATATCCGCCAGTGTAGATTTTTGAGTCACGAGTGGTGTCGTACACTGGATAGATGCTTGGAGCGTTGAACGCCTGTTGCCATGCGTTGTTGTTAGGCACGCGTTGGTCGCCGTTGCTGAACACGCCGTTGAAACCCACCTTCAACCAGTTGGTTGCGTCGAAGTCGAGAGATGCGCGGAAGTTGAGGCGACGGTAGTAGTTTTCTACGTCCATTACACCGTCTTGAGCCAAGTAGCTCATACCCACAGCGTAGGCAGTCTTTTGAGTGCCGCCGGTCACGCTCAGAGAGTGGTTGGTGATCATAGCGGTGCGAAGGAGTTCGCTGTACCAGTCGGTGTCGGCACCGAAGGTGAGGTCGTTCATGTTACCGCCCCAGTTCTTGATAGAGTTCTCAAACATGTAGCTGTAAGCGCTCTTGTCGGCCTCGGTAAGCATGGTGGCATACTCGTGTGAGTTACACATTTCGAGCACGTTGGTGGCCTTTTGGAAACCTACATAACCATTGTAGGTCACCTTAGCATCTTGATTCTTAGCACCCTTCTTGGTGGTGATGATAACCACACCGTTAGCAGCGCGCACACCATAGATAGCGGCAGCAGAAGCGTCCTTCATGATGGTGAGGTCTTGAATGTCGGCGTTGTTGAGGAAGTTGATGTTGTCGTAGAACATACCGTCAACCACATAGAGAGGGGTGGTGTTGCCGAATGAGCCCAAACCACGGATAGTAACGGTAGGACCATCGCCAGGAGTACCTGAGTTCACGATGTTCACACCAGCCACCTTGCCTTGGAGAGCGGTCATTGGTGATGATGATGGGGTGGCGATCAGTTTTTCGCCTTTCACTACTTCGATAGGAGCGGTGAGGTCTTTTGCCTTAGCGGCACCGTAACCAATTACCACTACCTCTTCGAGGTTTTGCACGTCGTCGGCAAGTTCGATTTTCATTTGGCCGTCGGCTGCTTTTACAGTTTTGCTGACCATGCCCACGTATGAGAAGGTTAGCACTGCGTTGTCTGGCGCATTACTGATAGTAAAGTTGCCATCTACGTCGGTCATGGCACCTAAGTTTGTACCGTTTACATGTACAGAGGCACCAATAACGGGCTGATTGACCTTGTCAACCACCGTACCTTTCACTGTGCGTGCCTGTATGCCGAGAGTTGCACACATACACACGAGTAAAAGTGTGAGTAATCTTTTATCCATTACACAATTTTAGATAGTTAGTTTATAAAGTTATTTATCTCAGTTTCTAAGGAACGGTTGCGTTGCTTACACGGAGAAGAAACGACTTTTTCGACAGCAAAGGAAATACCAAAATTTTTGCAACACAATTTTTTACATACTTACGTACTACTTTTATGTTTTTTAGCACTACGCTTTTACTACTATGGGGTGATGTAAGCGATTGTAAATAAAAATAATACGAGAAGTAAAAAATTTTACGATACTTTCGCACTACTTTCAAAAAAAATGAGTTTTTTCGCACCGTATCACATCTTTTGGCGAAAATTTTGATATGTGATGTTTTATTTTTAACTTTGCCACGACCATTAATCATAACGCTTGAACGCTCATGGATATCGCTTTGAAAAAAGTTCGACCCTCGCATCTTCTTTTAGTGCTGGCGCTGGCTCTCGTGGCGGCATCGTCACAGGCTGTCGCGTTTATGCCTATTTTGCACAATTTCGGAAAGAAAGTTTATGGTGGCGCGCTTCAGAACTGGGACGTGACACAGGGCAAGAATGGCGAGATATATGTGGGCAACTCCGCTGGCGTGCTCCGCTTCGATGGCTACACCTGGAAACTCACCCCTCTGCCCAGCGGTGGCGTGGTGCGCTCGGTGATGGCTGATGGCGACAGGCTGTATGTGGGCAGCTACCGTGAGTTTGGTTATTTCACCGCAGATGAATACGGCAACTACAAATACACCTCGCTCTATCCCGTAAATTTGCCCGACCAAGACGAGGAAATCTGGAATATCATGAAAGACAAGAACGGCGACATCTATTTCCAGTCGTTTTTCACATGGTTTCGCTACGACGGCAAGAAGGTGGAGCATCACTACGATATGAATATCCATCCTCTCTATTTCTTTGAGGTAGAGGGGAATATATATGCGCAACTCCTGAATGGCGACTTCTATCAGGTGCAGGGGCGGAAGTTTCGCCGCCTCGTCAGCCGCCAGCAGGTGGGTGGCAGCCACATCGTGTCGGCAGTGTCGGCAGGGCGTGGCAGAATGATTTTGAGCACGCAGTGGCAGGGCTTATATAAATATGAGAATGGCATTCTCACCAGCCTCCCCACCGAAGCCGATGCCGCACTCAAGCGCTCTAACGTGAACCGTGCCACCTTCGTGCCACACGATTCCACCATTGTGGTGGGCACCATTCTTGATGGCGTGTATGGCTTCGGGCTGAACGGTAAACTGAAGTGGCACTACAATATGAGTAACCGACTGGGCAACAACTCGGTGCTCGACGTGAAATGCGACGATGCCGGCAATGTGTGGGTGGCACTCGATGCCGGTGTGGCACTCATCAACTCCAGTTCGCCTTTCTCGCTGCTCTCACCGGGCCATTCGGGCAAGGATTTTGGTATGGTGTATGGCGTGTATTCGCTTGCCGATAGGCTGTATTTCGCTACCAATCAAGCCGTTTGGACGCTGTCAAAGCCCACTGGCGAGTTTAGCATCATTCCCGGTACGGAGGGGCAAAACTGGTTTGTGAACAATTTCAACAATCAAATCATAGCGGGCAACAACGAGGGTCCGAACCTGATTACCGGACTTTCGTCGGCTCCGATTGCGCACACCAACCAAAGCAGCACGGCGATGCAGATTTGCAACATAGCCGGGCAGCGTGTGATGCTTGAATCGAGTTACTACAGCCTGCAAGTGTATAAGGTGGTGAACGGGAAATGGGCGTTCTCGCACTCAGTGGCTAATTTCCACGCCCCTGTGGCGCAGTTTGAGGTTGACCACTACGGTAATGTGTGGGCTTCGCACATGAGCCACGGACTGTTTCGCATCAACCTCTCCAGCGACCTCAAAACCGCCACCTACAAGCGATACGAGTATCTTGGTGGCGAGAAGGAGCTCGACCGTTTCCACGTGTTCAAGATGCGTGGGCGTGTGATTTTCTCTTATAACAAGAAACTCTACACCTACGACGACCTCAACGACACCATCGTGCGCTTCAACGACTTAAAGGAAATTGAGAAAAGCGACATCTATTCAGCCACGAAGGTGGATGAGAACACCTATTGGATTTCCACATCGAAGGACTTCGTGCGTGTGCGATGGAACGGCAAGCGGTATGTGGCGCTCAACAATGTGGCTCCGTCGCTGTTTGGGCTCGACAACAACGACGAGACCAACACCGTGTATGTGGATGGCGGCATGGCATACTTCTGTCTCAATAATGGCGTGGGCAGATTCAATATGGCGCAAGCCCAAGCGCGCAAGCAGCAGAAATACAGTTTGCGTGTGCTCAACGCCCTCACCACCGACAACCGTGGCGTGACCCGTAACCTGCCTATCGCTGGCGGTGGCGACATTGAGTCGAACATCACCATCACGCTCACATACCCCAACTACAGCTTCGAGCCGCTGCGCTTCTACTACCACCTGAAAGGCGGCGGTATAACGGTTGACAATGAGTTGAGCGAGCCAGTGATTACCTACAATTCGCTCTCGTATGGCGACTACCACCTCACCGCCACGGTGAAGAGCGTAGATGGCACCGAGTTGGCTACGGTGGAGTACAGTTTTTCCTATCCGCGCCCATGGTATTTGGCGTGGTGGGCAATACTGCTGTATGTGCTGATGTCGGTGGCGGCTATCTACCTATTCGTGCGCAATCGCACAAGGAAAACTGCACGCGACATGCAACGCCAATACGAGGATAAAAAACTCCAGCAAGACATTAAAATGCTTGAGCAAGAAAAGATTATCGCCGAGCAGAAGCAGCAACTTCTGGAGGCACAACTCAACGATAAGACCAAGGAGGTGGCTTCGATGGCACTCGATGCCATGGCGCGCAACCAGGCGATAGAGGGCATCAAGTCTGCGCTGCGCGAAAAGCACCGAAAGGGCAGCATCAGCCAGAGCGATATGCAGTCGATGCTCACCCAACTGGGCGCAAATGCCGACAGCGACAACTTCTGGGAACTGTATCAGAACAATTTCAACCTCATTCACAAGAATTTCTTCAAAAATCTGAAGGAGAAATATCCGTCGCTCACACCCAGCGACTTGCGATTCTGCGCTCTGCTGCGCCTCAACCTCTCCACCAAAGACATCGCCAAGTTCACCCAACTCAGCGTGCGTGGTGTGGAAGGCGCCCGCTACCGCCTCCGCAAAAAATTCAATCTCGACGAAGGCACCTCCCTCATCGACTTCCTCCTCTCCTTCCAGTAATCAAAGGCGAATCCTTGCAAAGGGTTGCCAATGCAGGGGGATGATAGCGTAGGGATATGCCTTCGGTATGTTTCTGATGCGTTGATACATTGCGTGTTGGCATCGAAACATGCCGAAGGCATGAGTTCAGTGGATAAAAACTGGGGGCACAGAAACAAAAACATAAAAAACAGCCTTTTGCCGATGCCAGTGCTTCGCACCTGTTGTTAGTGCTGTGGCATGTCTGATTTCAAGCCGAGGCTTGAATCATCCACACCACA